>FTBG01000130.1_pt1 | contig 32854 bp, 30 predicted proteins | sample 1639311 | NCBI WGS metagenome assembly FTBG01 (sample SAMEA3914864, study PRJEB12502) | metagenome | biome: forest; material: soil | place: USA | collected 2012-03-12 | depth 0.3 m | reverse complement strand
GCGATTCGCTCCTTGATTTTCTCGCGGAGTGGACCGCTGCCACCGGCTCCGTCTTCTCCTCGATTTAACGTCGGCTTCCACTCGCCATTACTATAAGTGAGATCGGGCGCCACCGGCGCGAAATGGCTCGCATTCAGAGGCGGCTCGCCGTGATTATCGGAAATCAGGGTGATGTAGTTTTTGTTGGCGGCGGGCACCTTGGTCGATTCGTCATACACGCGCTTGGCATCCACGTCACCCACCACGGTGTCGCTGTCTCCCGCCACAGCGAGGAGGAGCGTTTCTGTGGGAAGCTTCGAAAGATCCGCCAATTCGACGGAGAATTTGGGTGCAAAAGTTCGCGTTTTACCGGGCTCGACCGACATCACCGCACGCATCGGCGGAAGACCCGATTCGGCAGCGAGGGCGGCGATATTTGCCGCCAGCAATCCACCCACGGAGTGACCAACCACCGCGCATTGATCCCACCTGGGGGTGACATGGCCCGGCTCCGTCTTGAGGCGCTCAAAGGCGGCTTTAAGCGCCGCAATCGTATTGGGGGTGAATTCACTGGCCGGCGTGCGCAGATCAGCCTGATAGCGAGGATAAATGACGATCGCGCCACGCTTCACGAGATGATCGATCCAAGCGCCGTAGGGCGCCGGATTGGTCGCGGTCCAGCCGTGCGTGAAAATGATCACCGGCGCTGAATCGGGTTTCGGCGCAGCCGGTTCGTAAAGCCAGTACTCCTCGCCTCCTTCGCCGTAGCGGTGCTTTTCGACAGAGTGATGAGCCACCTCCGCGCCTCCGGGACCGGTCGCAGGCTGGGCCGGACCGCGTGGCGCCTCGGCAAGAAGCGGAATCTGCACCAGCAGAGTTGCCGCTGAAAAAAGGGCGATCAATCGTGGCGATCGTTTCACAGCTCAAAAGACGCGGCGCGCTGGGGCTGCGTTACAGCGCGCCGCGAAGCTCTTCACATGTCCGGTGGAAGGAAAAAACGAGGCAGCGTTAGCGAGCTTCCTTCTCCGCCTTCTCGCGACGGCGCTCCATCATCCACACGATCCAGATGCACATTTCATAGATGCCAAGCACGGGCAATCCCATGACAATGAAAGTAAATGGATCGGGCGAAGGAGCAATAATGGCGACAAGGATGAGGATCGCCGTAACCGCGTAAGCTCGTGTGCTGGAGAGTAGCTTGAAACTCACCAAATTGATCGCAGCAAGACCGATGATGACCACCGGCAATTCGCAAAGCAAACCGCAGGCGATGCAAAGATTCGCCACAAAGGAGTAATATAGCGAAACATCCAACCGGTTCTTCACGCCACCGTCCTCTGCGTATTGCACAAAGAAATGGATCGTTTTCGGCAGGATGTATTGGTAAGAGATGACAACCCCGGTCCCAAAGAGGACAAAGCCAGCCAGAACTCCGGGCAGAATCAGTTTCTTCTCCTTGCGAGTGAGTGCTGGCAAAACAAATCCCGCCAAAAAATAGAGCTGCAGCGGAAACGAAATCACCAGGCCCGCATACAGGGACATCTTCAGCGAAATCATGAAGGTGCCCGCCAAGGCTGTAGAGATAAGCTCGATTCCCGGTGCGGCCTTATCCAAGGGCGCACGCATCAGCAGCATGATCTTTGCGTGAAAGGAATAGGCGAGGATCGTCGATGCCACCCAAGTGGCAAGCATCTTAAAAATGACGAGCCGCAAATCCTCGAGGTGCTCGAGGAACGGCTTCACGACATCCCCATCCGACTGCTCTCGGATGGCGAACATCTTTTGGAGAAACTTATTGAGCCAGGTCATGGGGCGCGCTTAGAGAGAGCGAAAATGGTGATCGGCGCAAGTGGAACGTTTAAAGCCTTTGGTGTGAAGTCCGGAGGACTTTGCGCACTTCCTCGACAATTCCTCATCCCCACAGCCCTCGGGCGGTCATCCGCGCAAACAAGGCCAGGGTATTCGCATCGCGAATTTCGCCCGTGGCGATCATTTCGCGGAGCTCTCCAGCAGAAAAGGCTCGGGTATCAGGAATGGCCTCATTGGCGTCCAGATGCTGCCCGCCGGCAGCCGGTACCACGGGGCGCATCAGCAGCAAATGACTGTGCTCATCGGTGAAACCGCAGCTCGGGAAAAAGTGACCCAGCGAAATCACCTCACCTCCCGGGGCCAGCTCGAAGCCGCTTTCCTCGCGCAGCTCACGCAGGCCGGTAGCGCGGATGGCGGCTTCGTCGTGGTCGGTCGCCTCGTCGATCTGGCCGGCTGGAAATTCCCAGATGGTCGCCCGGATCGGCACGCGCTCCTGGTGCACGAGCACAAATTTGCCATCGGGCGTCTGGCCGGCGACGACCACCGCGGCCTTGCGATGACAGACCGTCCAGGGAAATGGTTTCGGGCGTGTGGGTGAAGTAACCGTGACGGAGTGGACTTCCACGTACGGATTGGCAAATGCGGTCTCGTTGCGCAGCGTGGACCAGCCGTCGCGGTCCGGAGTGAAGGAGTGGAATGGCATGCGATAACTAGTTTTGCGCGGAAGAGCCGAGCTCCGACTTCCAGCGAACGATCTGCGCGGCAACATTATCTGGCGAGGGCGCGCCGATGGCCCGCCGCGCCGCCATGGCTTTTTCCAAACGGAAAATCTCAAATAAATCCGCCTCAAACGCGGGCGAGAGGCGCTGATATTCGGCCAGAGGCAAATCCGGCAACTCACATCCCCGCTCTGTGCAAAGCGCCACGGCACGTCCGACGATCTCGTGCGCTTTGCGGAAAGGCACGCCGTGATTTACTAAATAGTCGGCAATGTCGGTCGCCAGTAAATTCGGATCGGCCACCGCTGCGGCGCACGTCTGCGGATTGGCGCGCATTCCATGGAGCATTCCCGTAAAAACCGCCAGTGCCGCTTTCACCGTATCTAGTGAATCAAAAACCGGCTCCTTGTCTTCCTGCATATCGCGATTGTAAGTCATGGGCAGGCCTTTGAGCGTCGTGAGCAGCGACAGCAGATTTCCATAGACGCGTCCCGCCTTGCCGCGCGTGAGTTCCGCGACATCCGGATTTTTCTTTTGCGGCATGAGCGACGAGCCGGTGGTGTAGGCGTCGGAGATCGTCACAAATTTGAATTCAGCGGAAGCCCACAAAATCACGTCTTCACTCAGCCGCGAGAGATGCATCGCCACAAGGCTCAGCGCAGCCAGCAGCTCGACCGCGAAGTCACGATCACTCACCGCGTCCATGGAGTTCTGTGTGACCGCGGGAAAATCCAGCAACCGCGCGACCAATTCGCGATCGAGCAGAATGGTCGATCCGGCGATCGCTCCGGAGCCGAGCGGCAGCACGTTGAGGCGTTTGCGGCAGTCAGCAATCCGCTCCGCATCTCGCTGCAACATTTCCACGTAAGCCAACAGGTGATGCGCAAAATAGACGGGCTGCGCGCGCTGAAGATGCGTGTAGCCGGGAATGATGACGTCGCTATGCCGATCCGCCAGATCGACCAGCGCGCGCTGCATTTCACGCAAAGCCTCGGCAAGGGTGTCGCACTCCGTGCGCAGGTAGAGGCGGAGGTCGAGCGCGACTTGATCATTCCGGCTGCGAGCGGTGTGCAGCTTCGCTCCCGCATCGCCGATGCGCCGCGTGAGCTCAGACTCGATATTCATGTGGATATCCTCGAGCTCCTGCTTAAACGAAAACTCGCCCCGCTCGATTTCGCTACCGATTTCGCGCAGGCCGGAGACGATCTTTTGCCGCTCGTCGGTGGATATCAGTCCCGCCTTTTCCAAGGCAGCCGAATGCGCAATCGATCCCTCGATGTCGTGACGCCAGAGACGCCAGTCGAACGAGATCGACTCGGAGTATGACTGCAAAAGTTCAGCGGTTTGTTCTTTAAATCGGCCTTTCCACATGGGAGCGGAACTTTTAGCCGAAAATGTGCGGAGGGCGAATGGGAAATTCAAAACGCCGCGCTCCGAGCACGGAGAGGCGCGAACGCCTTTCGAATCCGCCTGATCGCAGAGACGCGCTCTGTGCCGACGTTGAAAACCATATTCGATATCCTTCGACTACATTCGATTGATCAAGCAATAGCAGGGCTCGAAATTACGCGCGGCATTTGATCGCGGGTTCCTGGACGGAGCCCGCGATCAATATGAGACCCGCGCTTCAAGCGCGCGCCGCCACGCTAAAAGAGGCTATTTAGTGTTGTGAACTGGCTTGAACGGCGGTGTTCAGTCAGTTCAGGAAATCAAAGAGCAATTTCACCTGGCCGACGTTGGCACACGCAAAATCCTTCGCGCTGCCGTTGCCCGTCCACGGATAACCCGTAGCCAGGCCCGCAGCGATCAGGCGATCGTAGAATGGTTTGGCCAGGTTTTTCACCTGGCCAAGCGTTGCCGCCGCGTAGTCAGCCGTGGAAGAGCCTGGAGTACTCCAACTCGACACCAACGTATGCAGCGTGGTCCCCGCTCCACCAGGCAGCCTGGCATCCATTTCCGCCACCGCCTGGACGGCGATGTTTTTTAGCTGGCCTTGATTCACCATGGCGTAGTCGTTTTTGGGTGCGTTCCCATCGACCACACCACGGTCAATCCACCACTGCGGATAGGCCGGATATCCGAAGCTGACTCCGCCAAGAAGGAAGAGCGACACGACGAAAAGCAAGGACGAGGGCAAAACGCTCGATATAAACTTAGCTTTCATGACCGTATCGGCATTTAAGGTTGTGGCCCGGCGGTGAAGCCGCCCATGAGCAGGTCACCCTGAGGATGGATTAACACAGTGCCGTCCTTCTTCACCGTCAGCGCGTTGGAGGGATTGTTCACTAGGTTCCACTCGCTCGTCTGCGGGTCCTGCTTCCAGCCGAATTCGCCATTGCCGATCACGAATAAGTCATCCGTAGAAACCCAGGTAGTCGCGCTGCCGGCGTGGACATCATTGCATACGCCGATTGTCGTTTGACTAAGGGTATTGGAGTTGAGGGACAATCCGATGGCAACCGAGGAATCGCCATCAGCCTCGGTGCGCCCCCAGTAATCGCCACCGATGGCCATCGAGCCTTCCCCGTTTGCGTCGGCATAACCACCCATGGCGATCGATAGCCCTCCATTGGCAAAACTGTTGTAGCCAAAGGCAAACGATGTATCGCCAAGCGCCATGGAGTTTTGATTTCCCAAGGCAACGGAGTACGATCCATTGGCCACCGCGCCGCCTGCCGCCAGCGAGTAAGATCCATTGGCTACGCCAAAACCGAACGCGGTAGATAGCCAGGCGGTCGCCATGACGGCATTGTCGCCGTATCCACCGATGGCGACGGATTCATCGCCCGTGGCCAGCGCGCTCCAGCCGATGGCGACGGCGGCGCTTCCGGAAGCATGGCTGCCCGGCCCCAGCGCCAGCGAGTAATGACCTTGGGCATTGGCATTTTCTCCCCACGCGAAGGCATCCTCGCCAGCGTTACTTGATTCACCGAGGGCGATGCCGCCACTGGCCGCCGTACTCCCGGATCCAAGCGTTAGTTTTCCACCGAGGGAGGTATTTCCGGTGACGCTGAGATCACCATTGACGTTTAGATTTTGCGCAAGCGTAACCGCTGGTTTTGCGAGATAACATAGTAAAACTGCAGCGAGCAGTTGAAGATAGTTTGTGTGTTTCATAGGAGGATACAAGTGAGCCCGCAGGCTGGCAATGTTTCCTCTCTGATGTCAAGCATTTTTTCCTTTCGCTCCATGCGAAACCACAAGGCAAAATGAACCTGTGGCGTGACCAAACATCTACCCGGTCACGCCCGCACGAAGAACCTGCCGCGCAGGCCTTATTTCTTGTCCGAATCTTTGACCGAATCCTCCACCGCAGCCTGAATTCGCGGCATGATCTCGCCCATTTTCTGCTGCATCCAGGCCATGGTCTTCTGCATGACCAGAGGCTGCTTGGTGATCAGCGCCTGTCCGGCGGGAGTCTTATAAAAATTGATGATCGCGCGAATTTCTTCGTCTGTATAAACTTCCGAATAAATCGAAATGACCATCTCCCGCATTTTTTCAGGAGAAAGGTCCTCTTTGATAGCTGCCGTCATTTTCGCCGTAGCCGTCTTCACCTTTGCCATGGCATCCGGCGACAGATCTTTTCCAGCGAGGGCCTGACTGACGGTCTGGCCCATGATGGTGTCCATCTGGCCCGCCATGGCGTTCATCGTCTGGTCAAACTTGGCCGCTTTTAGCAGTTCTTCAATCGTCGCCGGTGAAGCTTTGGTTTGGGCCTCGGCAGATACCGCCGAAATGAATGTGCAAAGGGAAAGGAGGAGAAGCGCGCGTTTCATAAGACCGAACGTTTGTGCAGAAGTATTGGACCGCAGTGAACGAGGCCATTGGACACTTTTGCGCGAGGAAAGCAAATCAATTCCCCGTGACAAAGCGTCGCGCTCCCTCTATCCGACGCACCGGCGATGCGACCCCGCTAACTACCAGTTTTTGAAATTCGGAGACTTCGATGGATCGTAATTGTGCGGCGGCTGATGACGCGCATTCATCTCCTTTTGCTCCTGGAGGGATTTGGCTTGAGCCACCATGTTCGCCAAAGCCTGCTGATCCTGCGGCTCCTGACCGGGCTTTTGCCCTTGGTGCTGCTGCTGTTGCTGCTCGGCTTGCTGGGCAAGTTGAGCGCGCAGCCGCGCCAGATCGTTTTGCACCTGAGCCTGCATCTGCTGGGCGTCTTCGTTATGCGGTTCGAGCTGTTCCGTTTTATCGAGTGCGGTCTCGGCTCGCTCAAGGTGCGCGACAGCGCCCTCGGGTGATTTGGGCTCGGCCTGCGCGGCGTCGTGCTGTTCGCGTTTCGCCAGCGCCATGAGCAAATCGGGCAGTTCTTTTTCCACGCGATCGATGCGATCCTGGATTTCCTTATTCGGTGGATCGAGATCGCGCGCTTGTTCAAAATGCTCGAGCGCTCCAAGCATGTTGCCCGCCGCGCGTTCCGGGCTGTTTTTGGTTTGTTGTTCCGCTACCTGCTGCAGTTTGTCTCCTTGATCGAGGTGGATCTTTTCCATCTCTTCCTTCACCTCTTTTTCACCCTGTTGCGCATCCTGGTGCTCGGGCCGCATCGCCAAAGCCTGCTCGAAATCCTGCAGCGCCGTATCGAGATGATCCAGCGCACGCTGCGGATTATCCATCTGAGCCTCCGCCTCCCGCTGTTCGTGCCGGGCTTCTTTAGCGAGAAGATTGGCTAGTTTATCCTGAACCCTTTGCTCACCTTCCTTGGCGGGTTGATTTTGCGGATCATAGGTTTGCGCCTGCCGGAAATCCGCGAGAGCATTTTCGAGCTGTTCGCGGGCCTGCTGATTCTGCCACGTGTTATTCGGGTCGGCCTTATCCGCCTGCTGCTCAGTCTTGTCCGCCTTGGTCGTAAACTTTTCCGAGAGCATCTTCTCGATTTCCTTTTGCGCCTGTTCATGCGGCGCATCTTTCGGCGCCAGCGCGTTGGCGTTTTGCTGGTAATCGAGCGCGGCTTGCAGTTTTTCGATTTGCCGTTCGAGTTGCGATTCCTTCTTTGCTTCCGCGACGAGGCGCTGGGCGAGCTGTGCGTAAATCTTCTCCAGTTCTTTTTCCACCAGGGCGAGATTCTGCGCGGCAATCTTGTTTCGCTTATTATGGGAGAGAGCTACGCGATAGGCTTCGCGACTCTGCTCGAGGCCGCTCACAGCCACATCCGGCTCCTTGGCGATGGAATTCTGCACCAACCGATAGGAAACATTTCCAACCTGCGTCCACACGTGCTCCATCAATTCCTTCGGCAGCGCCGTTCCCGCGAGCTGTTCCCAAATCTCGTCCGCTTTGGCAAAATCACCGGCGGCGTACGCAGCGACTCCCGTATCGTAAACTAACCAGGGATCCGCCGGCTTCGCCTCAAGCATGGAATTGAGAGCTTCGGCAGCTTTGGCAGGCTGGTGGTCCCGAAGAAGTTCGCGAACGGAAGTCAATTCGGCGGACGCAAGGAAAGGGAAAAGAGCGCTCGCTAGGATCAAAATCCAAATGCCGAATGGCGAATGACGAAACAGGCGCCTGCCGGTTGTACTCCGAGCGTCCGAGTTTGTGCGGTGAAGCTGGTTTGTCATAGGGGCTTCGAGTTTCGCCATTTTGACACTAGTCATCATAACGTCTCCGTTCATTTAACATACATTCGGTTAGAAACAAGCCAATGGCGATGGCGAGTGGCCATTGAAATCGCTCCAAAAGATCATCGGAAGGTTTCAGACGCGTCCCGTGGCCCAGCGGTTGGAGACCGCGATCATAGACATCGTGCAAACCGGCGGCGTCCTTACCCAAGGGTTCAAAGAATCCATGCCCGTTAGATGCGATTTGCTGGAGCATGCGTTCATTAAGGCGAGTGAGGACCTCGCGCCCAAACTCGTTTTTCGCAAAGCGCACCGCAACGTCGCGCGGTTGATCCTTTTGCGGAATCTTCGTGCCCTTCGTGGTGCCCACTCCGACGGTGAAGACACTCATCCCCTTCGATGACGCGGCTCGCGCCGCGATGACGGCATCACCCTGCAATTCTTCACCATCCGTCACGAAAACCACGGCCTTGCTTTCGAAATCCCCGCTGGCAAATGTCTTCTCCGCGAGTTTGATCGCAGCGGCAATGTCCGTTCCTTGTTTGGCGAGCGACTTGGTATCCAGCGCGGCCAGATTGCGCTTCACCGCTTCGTGGTCCTGCGTGACGGGGGCAGCGACGATCGCTTCGCCGGCAAAAGCAATGAGTCCGACGCGATCTTCGCCAAGCGTATCAAGAAACGCGGCGATCTGGCTTTTGGCTGCGTTCAAGCGTGAAGTCCCCTCTCCTGCGTCTTCCGCGAGCATCGAGCGCGATAGATCAAGAGCGATGATGAAATCCACGCTATTGCGCTCCACTTCTTTAAAGCGCAACCCGAGCTGCGGCCGCGCCAAGGCAAAAAGTAACGCGATAACGCCGGCGGCAAAGAGACCGGCCTTGGCTCGACGCCGCACGAGATTTACCGATCTCGTCAATTGCTCGCGCAGCCGAGGCGCGACAATTGCGTTAAGCCGCTTGCTCCGCGCGCGCGCCGCCCACCAGTAAAGCCCGATGGACAGCGGGACCATCGCCGCCGCAATGAGCAAAAGCGCGGGATACTCAAACTTCATGGCAACCGCCTCCAGACTGTATTAGCCAGCAACATCTCGCCAAGCAGGATCGCCAGCGCCGGCCAGGCGAAATACTCCATCAACTCGCGATAAGTCTTTTGTTTGTTTTCCTTAAACTTCGTTTTTTCGAGCTGATCTATCTGCCGATAGACATTGCGCAAACTATTGGCATCCGAGACCTGAAAGAACTGGCCACCCGTGATTTTAGCCGCTTCCTGAAGCAGCGGACCGCAAGCAACATACGCTCCCATGTCCTTGAAATCGACGATCTGGATGACGTGCATTTTGATGCCGAGCGGCGCAATAGCGCGCGATACCTCCGCGGGCGCCGGGCCTTCGCTAATGTTGTCGGCGTCTGTCGCCAGGATCAGCACTTTCGTTTGATTCTTAGCCGGGAGCAGCGCGTTCGCCGCGATCACCATGCCGTCACCGACGTTTGTGCCGTGGGTGGGTTCCTCGCACGCCAGTTGCCCGAGCAGCCAATCGTGATCGAGCGTAAGCGGCGAGATCAAAGCCGCGCCGCCATCGAATCGGACGACACCCACCTTGTCGCTCTGGCGCGCACGAATGAATTCGGCGAAGACTTTCTTCATCGCGTCGGCGCGGCTGGCGCGCTTGCCATCGAGCAGAAAATCTTTGGTTTTCATGGTGCCGGAGAAATCGAGCGCCAGCATCATATTGATGCCCATGGCTTCACGATCCGTGAGACCTTTCTCGACCTGCGGCCGGGCCCATGCCACGATGAGCAGGGCCAGCGCGAAAAAGCGAACAAGTAACAAAACGCGATTGCGATGAAATCGCGGCTGGCGCGCCGCTTCGCGCAATAGTTTGGAAGAGGAAAACTGCACCGCCGCCACGGGCGCGTAACGGCCACGCAGCCAGGCCCACAACGGAAGAAGCAGCAAGGCCAGCAGAAGCCACGGAGCAGCAAAGCGTAATCCGTGAAATTGAGGAATGAGATGACTCACGCGGCAGCCACCTCCTGAGGTTGCGCAGCGGCCGGACGCGTGCCGACGACGAAATTCACGGCGGATCGATGCAGGCTCTCGAGCTCATCGCGCGTGGCGTGTCCTTTGCCAAACTTAAGGAAATCGCAACAGCGAAGAAATTCACCGAGAAGCGATTGCTGCTCTCGCGCCAGCTTCGGTGAGTGGCGGGCTTCGTGTAAAAATTCCTCGGTAGAGCGCAGCGGAGCGCGAATTTCAAAACGGCGCTCGATATAACGGCGAATAATGCCTGAGCTCTCAATGGCGTAAGGCCGTGAGCTCTCCGCTTCAATAAGGCTAAAAAGACGCTCCAGCTCTGCCAGCGCGTCTTCACAAGCAGTATCCGGTACGTTACTTGTTTCGGCATTTTCGACACGAGGATGACGGCGGCGCCACCAGATCCACAGGAAAATAAGGCCGGCGCAAACCAGCGTGCTCGCCATGCCGATGAACCAGGTCTGCGTCCAAAAAGGAACCGGCGCTTCCAGCAGGCGCAAATCGTCAATAAGCTGAGGCGGCGGATTCATGCGAAGGTGAGCCGGCGATAGCGATTCTCGAAAAACGCCATGAGCGATTGAAGATAAGGCCGGTCGGTTTGCACTTCGATACTATCCAGACCGCTCTGGCGCAGCAGACGCCGCAGGCGCGTCACGCGCTCACCCGCCACTCGTTCAAAGGCTTCGCGCGAAGCGGGATCGCCGGTATTGATCTCCAGGACCTCGCCGGTTTCTGCATCTTCAAACGTGACCCAGCCGATATCCGGCATCGCCAACTCGCTAGCGTCCACCACTGGCACGGCGATCAGATCGTGATGGCGGCCTGTTACTTTAAGCGCCTGTTCGTAGTTCTCATCCATGAAATCGGAGATGAGAAAGATCACGGCGCGGCGGGAAAGCGCGCGATTAATGTGATGCAGGGCGCTCGTAAGATTCGTGCCGCGGCTGGACGGCTGATAAGTAAGAACTTCCGAAATGAGCCGGAGCACATGCTTGCGCCCTTTCCCGGGTTGGATATAGCGCTCCGCACCGTCGGTGAAAAGTAACAGCCCCACGCGGTCATTGTTGCGAATGGCACTGAAAGCGATGACGGCGGCGAGTTCGGCGGCGAGTTCGCGTTTGCTCTGGCTGATCGAGCCGGTCCCGCCGGAAGCGCTGGCGTCGATGAGCATCATCACCGTCATCTCGCGCTCTTCGACATATTTCTTGATATGCGGCACGCCGGTACGTGCGGTCACGTTCCAGTCAATGCGTCGCACTTCGTCGCCGGGCTGGTATTCCCGCACTTCATCGAAGTCCATGCCGCGCCCTTTGAAGACGGAGTGATACTGGCCCGCCATGAGATCCTCGACGAGACGAATGGTCCGCAACTCAATCGCGCGGATTTTTTTAAGCCATTCTTTGGGGATCATTTGGGTAAGTTCTGCGGGTCTGCTCTTAATCGTAATCCTAATCTAATCTCACTCGGCGGTCGGAGACCGCAACAGAAGACGGAGGAGATTAAGAAGCACTACGGAACCGGCACGTGATCCAAAATGTGCTGGACGACTTTCTCACTAGTAACGTCCTCCGCATCCGCCTCGAAGGTCGTGATCACGCGGTGGCGCAATACATCCATGGCAATTGCCTTCACATCCTGCGGCGTGACATAGCCGCGGCCTTCAATGAAAGCACAAGCGCGCGCGCCCAGCGTGAGATTGATTGATGCACGCGGCGATGCTCCGAAGCGAATCATTCCCGCCATTTGCGGCGCGAATTTCTGCGGTTCGCGCGTGGCAAATACCAGCCGCACCACGTAATCCGCGATCTGCTCGTCGACGTGCACGAGATCGACTAGTTTTCGCATCTCAAGAATGGTTGCCGGCTCGATCAAAGCCTGCAACTGCGGACGCGCCGCTGTGCGCGCCATCATATGTAAGATGGCCTTTTCTTCCGCCTCGCTCGGATAACCCACCACCACCTTGAGCATGAAACGATCGACCTGCGCTTCCGGCAGTTGATAGGTGCCTTCCTGGTCGATGGGGTTTTGCGTCGCGAGCACCAGAAATGGGCTCGGCAGCGGAAATGATTCTTCTCCGATGGTTACTTGGCGCTCCTGCATCGCTTCCAGCAACGCACTCTGCACTTTGGCCGGAGCGCGATTGATTTCATCTGCCAGCACGAGATTGGCAAAGATCGGCCCCTTTTTCGTAGAGTAGGTACCCTCGCGCGGATTGTAGATGAGATTGCCTACGAGGTCGCTCGGCAAAAGATCCGGCGTGAATTGGATACGCGCAAACTTCGTGTGCAGACACTGCGCCAGCGCATTGATGGTGGCGGTCTTTGCCAAACCGGGCACGCCTTCCAACAAAACGTGGCCATTGGCCAGCAGGCCCACGAGCAGCCGGCTGATCAGATATTTTTGGCCGACGATGGATTTGGCCATTTCGACCTGGATGGCCGAGATTTGTGGGTGAAAGGCGAGGATTCGCTGGTTGAGGTCTTCGATCTCGGAGGTCATGAGGAAAGGGGTGAGCGGATGCCAGCGATAAAGCCTCGGGGCAAGCGAAAGCTTAGAGGTTTGTACCGCCCACGAGGTGAATTGATGTTCTAGAACGGACCTGCGCCTCGGAGAGGCCACGCCAAAGTCCTGACTCTCAATCGAGCCTCTTAGCTTCGCGGAAGGCGGCCCTCCGTTTCTCTCTGATCATCCAGGGCGCGGCGGCGCACGGATGACGAGCCCGCGGCAGACGGCTTCGGGATTACTCCGCCGGCGGATTTGCCTCGCGGACCAGTGTGCCGTAGGTGTCGCTCAGCACCAAAATGGCCAAGCGATCCACTTCGCCGAGTTCGGCAGGCCGGAGCATCTGGTAGTCGAAACCATTGGCCGGACCCGACTGAGGAACGGGATGCGGCGGCTCGCTCGAATCGCTCCCCGTGTTGAGGCTCGCGTAGTCGAACTTGCCACGCAAATCCGTATAGCCGTCCTTATAAAAGCGGATTTGCCCATTTTTCAGGCGGGCATAGACTTTCACATAGGCTTTGGTGACCGGCTTTCCGGCGATGGAATCATGCAAGTCGAGGCGTCCATAGTTTTCGACGAGGTTCAGCTTGAGGGTATTGGCGTGATGCGCCTCGGCTTTGCGCTGGCCAGCGCCCAGGATTTCCACGAGCACATTGGCACGCTCGAATTCGGCGGGCAACGGCACGTCGAGTGCATCACGATCCGCCGGGAGCGCGAGTTGCGCGGTCTTGCTTGGCTTGATGATGGAAAAGCGGCCCGGGTCCTGCGTAACAAATGGACTACTGGAAAAGAGGAACTCCGGATCCATCAAGTAATAGTTAATCGTCACATCCTGGAGATTTTTCCAAGTCAGTGCGATGTGGCGCTCCTCGATTTTGAATTCGAAGGAAGGTTCGGTGGTAGCAAGCGCGCCCTGCTGCGCCTCGCGATCGGGTTTGCTGCCAGATGGCGTCGTCGCGCCAGCACCTTTGCCTTCGATTTCATCAGCCTGGCTCAGCACATCGGCAAAAAGCTTGCGCCAGCGATCCACCGGATAGGCGGCGTATTGCGACGCCAGGCCGCGAGCCTCGGCGAGTTGTTCTTCGTAAAACGCTGCGTAGCAACGGAAATAGTCATGCTGGACGCGGGTCGGCAGCGATTCCGCCGCGATGGTCTTAAAGCGCGCCAGCGCCTCTTCGGTGCGATCCTGGAGGAACAAGTAATACACGACGCTCATTTGGTCGATGGCATCGAGCTTCGGTTTATGAGCGAGGATATTGAGCAATTCCTGGTACTGGCCGCGCAGCACCGAATTGGCGACGCGATTTTCCGCGCCAAGCCGGTGAGCACGCTGGTTGATGAGCGGTGAATACTCCAGATGTTCATACGCCCGCCGCTCGATGGGATCGATGCGGATGATCGACGAGTCCAGATAAGGACCGCATTCCTTGAGAAACCCATCCTGATGCCGCAGCCATTCCCGCAACGGCGCACTTTCATTGTGAAAAACCGCGTACGAGTAGAGCACATCATTATAGTCATGACGCTTTTCAAGTAACGCGACGAGTTTCCGGAAGAAATCCACGTTCTGACGGGCGCGCCACGCGACCCGCGTAAGATCGATGCGCTCGATATTATTTTTGTCGAGATAGGCAAATACCTCCTGCTCACTTCCGTATTGCGACACGTACTCCCACGAGGTGGTATCCACTTTGGACAATTGCCGCACCACCTTGAAAGAAAGCGGCTTCGCGCCTCCTTGTGCCTTCTCCTCCTGCGAAACGTGCGCCTGGTAGTGCGCGAAAGATTCAGCACCCGGCTCGGGAAAGTAAAAGTAATACTCGAGCCGCTGCGTGCTATAGGCTTCCAGTCGCAAATCTTTACTATCCGTTGCTTTGCTCCCGAGCACTGGCAACGCCCCCTGCGGGATCTGCACCAGGAGCTGGATATTGCGAGGCGTGGAGGTCGGATTCGTCACGACCACATTCGCGCCATAAACCACCCCGGCGAGAAACTCCTCCGAGACCGTCTTGTCAAACTGTTCATTACCCTCCATGCGATACCGGTCGTTCTGGCGGAAAAAGCTTTCACTCACAAGTAACTCTGCCTGCTCGCCTGCGGGCGCGGCCGCGATGATCTGTTTGTGAAAGGCGAGAAGGAGCCCGCCGGATGTCAGCGTAAATTGGCCGTTCTCGTTGCGCGTCTGGTGCTTCGGTGCGTCAAAGGGCAGATCGAGCACGGCCAGCGCGAGCATCATCTCAGAAAAATTGCGGCTGGCCTCGGCGAGATGAGTGGAAAGGAAAGGTGATTTTCCGTCCCATGCAGCGAAATCTTTCCAGAAAGCATTGATAGGTACGAGATTCTCGTCCTGCTTGCCGATCGGCAACTGGTAGTAGTTGTTCTCCGCCCATTCTTTGGTCGGACCGATTCGCCGATAAAATTGGCGGGCCAGGCCACGCAGTTGCTTGGCAGCCTCACCATCCGTCAGCATGCGCCAGTTTTCCGTGCTGGCAAATGCATCGGTGTCCTTGTCTGACGCGTCGCCCGATCTCTTGTATCGGAGCATTCTTTGCTCCGGCGCCATCGGCCGGCCCGCGACAGCTGCTTTCAATTGCGAGACGCTTCCGCTAACCGTGGCAGCGTCCGCTTCCAAACCAGCCGCCGCCCCACGATCCATCGGCTTCTTGCCCAAAGCGCCGCCGTAGCCGGCCATTGCACCGGGCACGGGAGCGGCCACACCAAGCGCCAGCTTGGACTCAACTTCCCGCCTAGCTTCATTGAGGGCATCTCCGCCGTCACCCCGCAGCGCGTGGCCCCGGAGCGCAGTCTCAAATAGCATTTCGTCAGTAGCCCGATGGGGCGGAATCATCTCCCAGCGTTCCCGCAGATGACGCGCCGTCGCGGCGGCTTCGCCGGGAATGCGCTGTGCCAAAAGCGAGCATTCAGCCACGTTCAAACGAGCATATGCCCAGGGCTCGAGATAGCGGCGCAAGTCATTTCCTAACAAGTAATCGTCCATGAAAGTTTTGTCCTTCTTGTTCCGTAAATACGGCTGCACCGCTTGCTGAAAGAAAGCGGCGTCTTTCCGTGACAAAAAGAAATTCAATTCGTGGCAGGCAAATTCGGAGTATTTGGCGCGCTTTTCGTCATCCTTGAGCTTTGGCCAGTCGAGAATGAAGGCGAACTTGGCGAGATTCGCATCTTTGCTCAGTGTCGAAAATAGCGTGTAGATGCCGGCGAGCGAATCGTAGGTCTCCATATCGGCGCTGAGCACGTCCGCCAGGGTAATGGCCTGGCCGGGAGCAAGCACCGTTACTTGTTTACTCTCTGCGAAGGCCTTTTGCGGATCGAGATTTCGCTTCAACCGCAAATCGCGAAGTTTCGTCTGCGCCTCCGGGAGGGCCACGCTGCGCCATGCGGCAGTGTGTGCGTCCTCGGCGTAAATTTGCACGAAATGCCGATCTCCCAGGGCCTGCCGGTCAACACGCACCATGCCATTTTGATCCGGCACCAGATTGAAAAGCACCGGCGCGGAAACCGAAAGGAAATCGAGATCGGTTCCGGCCATGCCAGGCTCGGGATTCAACACTTGCGGAGTGGGCGGTGCAGGAGCTGCGGCTGCCGGCTTTCCTTCACGATCACCCGCCGCCCGCCGCAACGCTTCCGCCTGCTGAGCCGTCTGAATCGAAAGATCGGTACTGCGCACCTCCCACGGGTTGAGCAGCAGCCCCGGACGCGTAAGCATATTGCCGGGATAGGTTTTCGAGTATCGCCGATCCAGAATATAGCGATATTCATCTCCGATGGCCCGGCCGGAAACAAAAAGATTGGGTCTCCGGGCAGGTTCACCGGCCGCGGGCGAAAATCGCTCAAAGCCGCTCAGCCCCGTCGAGATGCGCCAGGGCGCCGAAGGCAAGTAACGATCGGCCACGACCTGAACGCGCGTCGAGGGATTGGCATTGCGCACCTGGATGGTCAGGGCGTCGTCCGCAGTCTGGATGTTATCGATCTGCGCCGGTGCGGGATCCGGTACCTGTAGATAACGCGAGTCGGACAGAAGCCAGTCACCGACCAGCACTCCTGCCGTTACTTTAATCGTGATGCTCGCACGCTCCGCACCGTCGCGCAGCAGCAGACGATAGTCGCCGGCGGTAAGTCCGCTCAGTTGCAGGAAGCCATTGGCTACGCTAAGCGCCGCAAAGCGATCGCTCACAAGCGTATCGTCGCGGCGCTCAAAAAGCGAGGCGTCCTCACGCCGCAGCGGTCCGGCTCCGCCGAACCACGGCACTTGGAAGACGTCGCCCGGCTTGCCATGAATCTCGGTGGGACGAAGCGCGGCATCCTGGTCGAGCGGCCAATCCCTTGTTTGATTGTTCGACAACGAGGCCGTCAGCGAGGAAACGCCAGAAAGAGCGCCCAGAGAGACGCGCCCGCGCTCATCACTGCGCAAGGGCACCGTCACCGCTTCGTCGAAGTCGTACCGATGAAACGCAAAGACGACCTGTTGATCGGACGCAGGTTCGCCATTCTTGCCAAGTAACTCGAAGGCGTATCCTCCCGCCGCTTTCAGCAGATGCCCGTCAAAAGTTGCTTCCGTTTTGTCGATTCCATTGAGATGCCAGGTGCGGGAAGCCGAGAGATCCTTCTTCTCACCTCCGGCGCTCAGGTTTTCCACTTTGCCGGTGAGCATTGCGGTGATTTCCTCCGTGCGATCCGGCACCGTGAAGGTATGGGTTGCGACCTTCTCGACGTTAAACTTCAACCCTTGTGCCGCCGTGATTTCACGGCTCGTGGAAATGCCATCCAGGGTTTTCGAGGTAATGGTGAGCTTCTGGTCAGTGATGAGGTCCGGCGCAAGCTGCACATCGGCCACAAGTAAAGCAGCACGGATGGCCAGCGTTGCCTGGCGTCCGGCGAGCAGTTGTTCACGCTCGATATGAAATTGAGCGTCGAGCCGATATTGCTCAGCATGATGCTCAAAGTTAGTAAACGACGCAAAATCTCCCGAAGAAGAAGCAAGGATCACCGGCTTCTGTCCGGGCTGGTTTGAAAACGGCACCACGATGCGTCCGCTGGTTTTGTCCGGCGTATAGCGACGCCCTTCAAACCACACCACCGCATCCTTCACCGGCGCGTGCGCCTCATCCACCACCGTGAGCATGTCGCCCGCAGGTCCAGCTTCCTGTAAAAGTTCCCATTGTCCTTTGCGAATGAGCGCGCGGCTGCTCTTTCCGCCGCCGATGAATTCCACAATCCATGCGCCGCGCTTCCCTTTCAGCTCGGGAAAATCAAAATTGCGCATGACCCGGCGAAACGGGCCGCGACCCGCAGCGTCATCGAAGGAATGCGTGCGTTCCGCATTGGAAACGAGTCCGTCGAGATTGAGATCGGTGTTAAGCTGGCGATTTTGCGTGAGGAAAAAGGTGAGCGTATTGATCTCGTAAATCCGCACGATGAGCTTCGAAGCGTTTTTCACCGCGACGCTCAGCGAAACATCGTCTTTGGGCGCAAAGGTCTGCGGATTCGCCGGAGAGAAATCGAGATCGACACGATCTTTCAATGCCTGAAACGCGGATGGCGAGAGGAGCGAAGACCAGCGTTCCGGATCACCCACGCCATTGATAATCTTCGATTCCGCAAAGATCGGCTTCACATAGGTATCGCGCAGCCAAGTCGTATAGGGTTCCCACGATTGCTCGTCCTTCAGAATGTTAAGCAGATAATCACGGACAAGCCACTCGTCACTTTGAATGGGCTGCGCTTTGAGGATGCTGCTGAAATCCGCATTGAAATCGACTTGCGCCGTGCCCGCTTCAAGGCGGCGAAGATAGGCAGGATTGATATAAGCCGCGTTGCGCGGCAGCTTGAGATACTCGAGAAAGCGCGCTTTATCGTAGATATTGCGGCCGCGATCGAATTGCAGGCGCTGGAAGAGAATATGCGCTTTGAGTGTATTAAAACTCGGACTGAGGTTTTTGGCGTAAGCCCAGAGGCGATCCAGCCAGGCCTCATGTTCTGCCGGATCGAACTGCACATCGGTATCAGCGCTGGGCAAAAGCTTGCGCAGACGCGCAATTACAAAAGCCTCGTGTTCAAAAAGCGCGGGGATGCGCTTGGCTAGCTCGTCAAGCTGCTCGGGAAGCAGGAGGTTATGAATCGGAAATTCGCCGAACCCGCGGCTTTCTTTGCTGGCGAGATCGGTCGCAATGAGATCCACCAGATTCGGAATATCGGGATGCTCGATGCGAGCAAGTAACGCTCGTCGCTGCGGTTGAGTCAGTTTTGCTTTCGAGCGAACGAGTTCCTCCAATGCGGCATCTTTGAACTGACTCAAATTGTCTGGTGATTGACTCAAGGCCTGTGCCTGGAAAACCTCTCGACTGATGCGCGCCGGATCGAGCGTGGTGGGAAGATTCGGCTTCTGGTCGCGGGCTTCCTGCTGGTGGTTAAATTGCAAATGCAGGCGATCCTTGAGAAAAGCGATGAGGGCTTTCGGATCGGCATCGTACGAAAGGAGCGCCTGCCGGTTTTCAATGATCCGTCTTTGGGAGGATTGCGGATACCGAGCCGACCACTGGTCCATGATCGCCTTCAGTTTGTCCTTTTGCGCGGTGTTCTGATAATGGAGCGCGTGGAAAAAGTAATACTCTTCGCTGCCGGGGATGAGCTCGCCCAGCACCTGCTCGCGATCCGCGGCGAGCGCAAATTTTTCGATGTAACCAATCTCGTTGTCCGCCCGAAGTGGCAGGGTCAAAGCGAGAAACACCACGAAGACTACCAAGGCGAGACGAGAGTTCATATCGAAGGAAAAGCAATAGGTGCCCGCACATGGAGCGGGTTTTTTGGAGCAGACGGAGACCGGAGCACAAATATTAGGGTGCCGAGGGATGCGGGAATGATCCCGGCCCCTGTTCGAATGGGCCGCGAGGCAACGAATTCGGGCTTTCATGGGAGGGAAATGCGTTGAGCGCCAACTTACGACGAGAGACCGCACCTTTGAAGGCTTACTTTGGCCTGCACCAACGCAATTAAAAAGTGGTCATGAGAACAGCATGCCGCACCACTGGCAGTCTTGCCTCTTGCCGACAGTAGGAGAGCGCGGGTAGAAATGATTCCTTGGAATCATCCGCCGTCAATCTTTCCGACTATCACCTGCACACACCGCTTTGCAAACATGCCACGGGGTGGCCAATCGAGTACGCACAGTTGGCGATCGAGCGGGGATTTACCGAGATCGGCTTTGCGGATCACAATCCGATGCCGGAGTATTTTGACGATTGGCGGATGTTGATCGACGAATTGCCGCGTTACTTTGAGGCGGTGGAGGAAGCGCGGCAGAAATTTCCGAGCCTCACGATTCGCCTGGGCTTGGAGTGCGACTTTATCGCAGGGCGCGAAGCCTGGATCGAGAAGCTCGCCTCCATGGCGAAGTGGGATTACTTTATTGGCAGCGTGCACTATTTGCCGGAGGGATGGGAGGTGGATAACCCGAAATACCTGGCGCGCTTTCGCGACGGGAATGTGGAAGAAATCTGGACGGAGTATTGGAAAGTGTACGCACAATGCATCCGATCCGGTCTTTTCGATTTCGTCGCACATCCGGATTTGCCCAAGAAATTTGGCTTTAGGCCCGCGGGAGATTTGCGGCGCTTTTATGAACCAGCGGTTGCGGCTCTGGCAGAGACCGGCATGCCTTTCGAAATTAACACGGCTGGCCTCCGCAAGGAATGCCGCGAACTGTACCCTTCCATGGAGTTTCTGCATCTGGCACGCGAAGCTAATATCCCGTTGCTCATCAATTCCGATTCGCATGATCCGAAGGAACTCGGCGCGGGATTTGACCAAGCGCTGGCCGCCGCAAAGGAGGCGGATTTTAGCAGCACGCTCCGCTTTCATCAACACGCGCGGCGTGAAGTACCGTTTTAAGTAACGATCCGCCGGAGAGTTCTGCGATGCGTTTGCTTGCCCGAGGCCATGAAATCTTTTTTCCGCGTCCGCCCATGGTTATGGGCATTGTGAACCTTTGTGCGGATTCCTTTTCGGGCGATGGGCTGACGGATGTGAATGCGGCGATCGCGAGAGCGACAGAGATGATACAGGAAGGCGCGGAGATGATCGATATCGGCGCGGAGAGCGCCCGAACAAATCGCGCGGCGATGGAAGAGGCGGAGGAATCGGAACGCCTTTGTGAGTTTATCCAGCGATGGAAAGAAACGGCGCTCGCAGAAAAAAAGCTCCTCTCCATCAATACGTGGCGGCCCAATGTCGCCCGCGCTGCCTTGAAATGCGGTGGCGAAATCCTCAACGACATCGGAGCTTTACCTAGTGATGAAAATGCCCGGATTTGCGCGGAAACCGGTGCAGCGCTTTTGATCATGCACAGCGTGGGCTTGCCCAAAATTGCGCATACGCATGTCGGCTACGATGATGTGATGGCGCGAATGGAGGAGTTTTTTCGAGTCAAGATAACGATGGCCGAAGCCGCGGGCCTGTCCCGCGACGCGATCATCCTCGATCCGGGAATCGACTTTGCAAAGCAGAGCGCGGATAACTTGCGCATCTATCGGGAATTCGGCCGGCTTCGCCAGTTCGAGAGGCCCGTGCTCCTTCCCGTTTCCCGCAAAACAGTCATCGGCGATGTACTGGGAATCACGGAGCCTCCCAATCGCGATGCCGGCACGGTGGCGTGCATCGTACAAGGAGTCCTAAACGGCGCGCAAATCTTCCGCGTGCACAATGTCCACGCAGCAGTGCAGACCATACGGACGGTTTGCGCGGTGGAAGGCCATCGGACCTAAGTTGCTTTTGAAGCAACCCTCAACATCCAATTGGAAGTCGTAAAAGCGTACCGCCAGAGATCGGGGACTGTTTTTTGCATCCTCATCCTTCAATAATGACCTTGCGACGCGGCTTTCAATTGGATGTTGAGAGTTGAGAATTGAGAGTCGAGAGTTGCCGCACTTCCGATGTCGTCACCGCCCAAAGCTCGCTCCTTTCCAGCCGGCATCCCCTCCCGGGTCGATCTATTCCTCGGTCTCGCCGCTTTGGTTTTGATAACGCTGGCCATTTCGGAGCAGCCCATCCGGTGGTATCTGCGGATCGGCCTGCTCGCGGGAGGAGCGGCGCTCGCTATACAGCAAGCATGGTCGTCTGGAAACCTCGATAAAGTAACAAACACCAATACACCAGCTGAGAAAAGGGCCTCACGGCGCGCCATAGCCCGCCTGGCTGGACGGCTGCTCATCCTCCTCGCCGTCTCCGAACTAGCCGTTCTCGGCTGGCATTTCCTGCACCGGGATGCGCTCAAATACTATGCACTTCAAGAAGCAGTCCTGGGGCGATTTTGGCCGAATCGCGGCTGGCTGATTGCTCACATCACCGGCGGAATTACGGCACTCACTCTGGGCCCGTTTCAATTCTGGGGTGGTTTGCGCCGCCGTGCATTGCGGCTGCATCGAGCCCTGGGATATTGCTATATTTCCAGCGTGGCGCTTGCCGGATGCGCTTCTTTTTACCTGGCTTTTCGCATTCCCGATGAAGAAGGCGGGATACGTTCCGCGCTTTCCATGGTGGTTCTGGCCGCTGTATGGATGATCTCCACCGCTCTTGCCGTTCGCGCAATTTTTCGTGGCCAGCGCCAACGTCATCGCGAGTGGATGGTACGCAGCTACGTGCTGACGTTTGCCTTCGTGAGCATTCGGTGGCTCACGGATTTGCCAGCGGTGCTGAGGCTTGGCACCCCGGAGCAAATCGTGCCGCCAATCATCTGGGTAGCGTGGTCAGTACCGTTGCTGGCAGCGGAAGCGATCATGCGCTGGCGGCGAGCTCAATCCGCGTAGATCCCGCCCAATCTGTCTTACTAGAGGCGCGTGAAAACCACTTGATCGCCGGGCTGCACTGATTGCCCGCGCGGGACCGAAGTCGGGATGATGTTAGCTACCGAGCGTCCCGGCTCGACGGTGGTGATCTTCGCCCGGGCAATATTCTGCCCATTGCGGGATACCACTAGCGAGGCGTTGGGAGCGGCGCCATCCTTGTCCCCGATATCCAGAATCACGAAATTCCAGTTTGAATTCACGGCCAGCACCTTGCCGGTCACGCCCAGTCTGGCGACATTTTGCTCATAGTGTTTCAGTTTTCCGCCAGTCGTCGCCACTTCACCCTCGAGAGCCGCAACGCGCTTTGAAAGGACATCGCGTTCTTCGTTAGCTTTCGTCAGATCGGCCGTGAGTTTGTCCCGTTCCGCCGAGAGCGATTCCAGCTTTTCGCCCAGTTCATCCAGCTTCAATTGCTGTCCCACAAACTTCTTTAGCTTTGCTTCCACTTCCGCAAACTCCGCCAGCTTGCCCTCGTGAGCTTTGGCCAGATTCGCCTGTTCCTCGCCCTTCTTCACCGCCTCATCGCGCTCGGTAGTTAAACTGGCAAGCTGCGTGCTTCGCTCTTCCGCAACCTTGTTTGCCGCCTGGAGGTCGGCCGTAGTTTTCGCCAGCGCGGATTTGCTATCCTGGGCGCTCTTCTGGCTGATGGCGGCCTCCGATTTCACCACGCCCAAGCTTCGCTGAAGCCCATCGATTTTATTTCGGGTAAGGACGCCTAGTACAGCAGTCACGGCCATGACAACGGTTACAATGAAAATGCTGATCTTATTCATGAGATTTGGGGGAACTTTGGTGGTTTAACATCGAAACTCAGCCCGCGCTCTCAGCCTCATCGCGAGCACAGCTCTACGAGTAACATGCCTGGGGAAAAATATCAAGCGGCAGCCTTGCTGCTGGACGGAAACGACCGTATTTCGCTTAATCCAGCGACCGCAACGACTACCCGTCGCCACGGTTCCCTGTCCCTAACCTATGAATAGACGCCTTTTCCTTTCCTTCTTCCTCTTTCTTGCCGTCTCCACCCTGTACAGCAAGGACACACCCACCGGCAGCGCGCGCTTCGAGTCGGAAATCACCGCCTTTGAAAAGTCTGACGCCGAGCATCCGCCGGAAAAAGGAGCCATTCTTTTCATTGGAAGCTCCAGCATCCGCCTCTGGAAAAGCCTCGCCGCGGACTTCCCCACACACCACGTTTTGAACCGCGGCTTTGGCGGCTCGGAAGTCTCCGATAGCGTTGCCTTTGCCGACCGGATCGTCATGCCCTATGAGCCCAAGCTCATCGTCTTTTACGCCGGCGGCAATGACATCCACGGAGGAAAATCCGCCGAGCAGGTGGCTGCCGATTTTCGGACCTTCGTGGAAAAGGTGCGCACGAAGCTGCCGAATGAGCCGATCGATTACATCTCCATCGCCGGAAATCCCGCGCGCTGGGCCGAGGTGGACAAAGTCAAAGCCGCCAATGGCATGATCGAGAAATTTTGCAAAGAGACGCCCGGCCTGAAATTCATCGACGTCTATTCCCACATGCTCGGTCAGGATGGCCTGCCGCGGCCCGAGATTTTCGGCCCCGACAAGCTCCACATGAATCCCGAGGGCTACAAGCTCTGGACGCAAATCATCGGGCCCTACCTGCCCTGATCTGCGCTCTCTGCGGCCCCAGTGGTGGCGGCGGCGGGACTCGAACCCGCCACCGCTACAGAGTAAATCGACTATTTCGGAAGGGCGCTGGAACAAATTTGGAACATTATTTGACCCTCAAAGCGAGAAACGCTGCTGCAACAATGAGCGCCGCGAACAGGAGCTCAGCGGGCGGCCGCTGGTTTGGCGACGGCAGGCCAATGGCGGCGCGCCTGGCTCGTAGATCCAGCTCGTCGCGGATGGCGAGTTCCAGCGGCATCAGCGAGACGGTACGCGCGTAGCGGATGAGGAACCAGGTTAGGGTCCGCGTCATCATCGTCGATCCAGTTGGCTGTCGGACGGAGGACCGGCATTCAGCCCAAGATTAGAGCTGCTCGCCGGATCCACGCGGCGCCGGCGTTTCAACGACGGCCGCTTTGTCGAGACCGACTGCAGCGTGCTCGATGGCAACGTTAGCCGGCAATCCTTTGCTCACCGCTTTGCTGATCTCGTCAGCAAGACTTTGCGAAACGGCATCGGCGATGATCTGGTTGCCGCCGATGGAGGAAATAGCGCTATTAATTTGCGCGGCCGTGGGCGGCGCTGGATTAGCGGGATTTTGCAGCGACCGCACTCCAAAGATTCCGCCTTCGAATCCAGCCAGGCCGAGCGCGTTCGTATTCACATCGCCGCCGTTGCTGTATTGCTCGAGCGCGCTGACGCCAATCGAGATGGCCGCATTTTCCAGGCCTGAGATAACCACCTTGCCGGTAGGACTCGCGGCGAAGTCGCCGATTTTCTGAGCGGTCGCTGCAGCATCGGTTTTCACTTTTTGACCCGTGGCGGCAGCGGTCGTTTTTACCTTTTGCAAACTCGCCTGGTCACAGGAAGTGAGCAGTGCGGCGAAGGGAAGCCCGACGAAGCACAGAAGGCCGGCGAGCGTGAAGAGAAGGGTTAGGCGGCGAAGTGTGGATTTCATGCGCCCTCGTGCGCATGTCAAAGCCTTACGCCCAGGACCACACCACGGGAATCTTGATGGGAGGTTTCATCCCAAGCAACGAGACGGCGGAGGGATTGAGGTCAATGCCACAGCCATTCGTGATTTCCGCTTTGTGCGGCATGGTGTCGCGGAGCTCGCAGGTGAATGAGCGAACTTCGCCGCAGACCAAGGCGGTTACTTTAACCTTCTTGCCACGCGCGCCGGAGCCGAATCGATTCCAGTCGTCAGGAGGAAGCGCGCAAATCGGCACCGGCGCGGTGCAATCATCGCCCCAGCAACCGATTCCGTTATCTCCGAGACGCAACGCTTCCTGCTCCGTTTTTCCGGCCGCTTTCGCTTTGCGGTATGCTTCAACGTCGGCCGGATCGGCAAAGGAGGAAGCGTAAACGTGGTTATCGGCGGCCCTGACAAGACCATCGAGCGCCGCTTGCGAAACAGTTCCCCACACGCCATCCGGCTTCACTCCGAGAATGGTTTGGATATCGGCGATTTTGCTCACGGGGCGAATTTTCCAGACACTGTCTGGAAAATGTTACTTTGATGCAAGTCCGGGCGTCTCGACGTCGGACGCCTGGCCGGCGTCGCGATCCTTAGGCGAGCGCGTGATATAGCCTTTCACGCAGATCAGGCCCGCCCCGGTGGCGATGGCGATATTTCTGCCCATCCCGGGCGAAAGAAGTGGCGCCAGCGTGCCAAGGAAGCCGATGAAGAAAAGCAGTAATCCCGTCGGATCGAGCATCGCGACGAGTCGAGTAATGATTTTTTGTTTCACGGCAATTCGTCCTCATTCCAATCTTCAGGCAGTTTGGGCGGAGCGTCCTGGCGGCGAAAACTCCGGCACCAGCTCAGAAGCCAGGCCACACTCACCAGTATCGAAACGAGCGAGGCGAGACTGCGCAGAAACGGTTCAAGCGCCGCGATATAACTAATCGCGGTGCCTCCAATGCTGGCAATGGGTACCAGAGGAATGCGGTCGATATTCATGACGATCTCGCGGGAGTGTCAAAGACCTACTCAGCCGGGAACATGGCGAGCATCGCAGCTTTCACCGGCGCGATCTCGTCCGGCACAGTCGCGTTTTGAATGATCAGCTTCGCGACGTTGACTCGCCCTTCGTCAAGTGCGTCGTGCACAGCGGTTTTGATGCCGTAGAACGCAGCCTGCGTCGATGCATCGAGGGCGTCGAAAGCAATGCGCAAGCGTTTGAGCAAAGGAAGGCCGGCCGCGGCCTCGTCGGCAGTTTCCTCGCGAACGCCTGCCGGGTCGTCTCGCACTTTTTTCTTTGCTGCCCACAGAGCTTGAATCGCGGTCACTTCATCGGCAGTGACAGAGCGAACGGTGAAGCCATTCCCCTCAGCCGCGTTATCGGGAACAATCAAACAAACTCGGTGATTCGCGTTAACTAGTATCTTCATAACTATTGGTTGCTGCCGAAGTAGAATTTGGAATGGTCGGTGTGGTGAAGCATCCGGATTTTCTTTCCGGAGAAATTCCACGAGGGATTCAGCGGCGCAGGAAGGAGGCCCATTTCCCAGAGTGCGCAAAATAGAGCTGGTTCGTCCTGGGTCGGGGCAAGGCGCGCACGCCAGGCCTCCCACTCGGTGAACAACTGTTCAGTCACGGCCGTCTTGCGGAAAAGTACGGCGCCGCTATTGAACCGAGGGAAGTAGTTGCCGGCGCGACGGATGCGCAACTGCACCTCAGGGTGCGGATTTCGGAAGCTGTCCACGAAAGGTTTTAATCCGATCGTCATCGCGAAATGCGGCAAACACTTCTCGTCGGAATTAAGTAACTGCTCCGGCGACTCAAGGAACGTGGTGTCCGCATCCACCATAAAAGTCACCTCGTCGAAGGCGTGATTAAACGCCGTGGTCTTGTGCACTCTCGTCGCGAGGTGATGGGAAAACGGTTCAACCCGCACCACCTCGGCATTCAATGGGAGTGAGACCTGGCCGCCAAGCGTGAGTGACGCAATCGATTGAAAATCCTCCGGTCGATCCGTGATGACTCTCACGGGAACTGATGCACAAATAGAACGCATGGATGCGATGCTTTTCCGCGCGAGGTCGCGGTGCACCTTGCCTACTGCCACCATCAATATGCCGCGCTTACTCATGAGCGTAGCATCCAGCTAAGCGAAGAGCCTTCGCCGATGGACATCGAAGACGTGCTTTCCGCGGCCACACCAATCCCAAACTGCCGAGGACCTTGGTTGTCGTTCGAGACGCGGAAAGTTATATGCAAAACGTAATTAGGGTCATCCACACTCCCGCTCGGAAAATTGAGCACATTGACGTAGAGACCGTTTGCCGTGAGATCGACAAACGCGAAGGAAGAGAGTTCCGTCAGGACCTCATCGTTATGGGAGAGCTCGAAATAGGCGTTGACCTTGCATCCGTCGAAATCGTGAGGGGTTGGACCAAATAACCCAATCGATCCGAAACCGCTGAAGGCAATAAACGCCTCGCCTTCGGCCACGGTACTAGCTGGAAGCGTAAACTGCAGCTCCGGATCAAAATCGTAAGTGCCGGCCGGTGGGAAGGTCGAATCGACTTTGGAAACGCTCGGCGCGACCGGGGAAACCCAGCGGCCACTCGATGGATCATAAAGAACGTTCGTCGAAAGCGGATCACTGGAAATCAAACCAGGCGGGAAGAGCGTGGGACGCAATAGAGCGTCATCGCGCACGCCAATGATGCGCGGAATGAGATCGCCATCGACGAGCTCGACTTCGAGGCGCGCCGTCTGGTCGCTCGGGGAGCCGTTTAGCAATTTAACGACGCCTTCCGTTTGGCAATTGATCGTCCCTTTCAGGCCAACAGGCACACTGATCGCAGCGGTCACGGACATGGTGGGAATTGCGGTGGATCCCAAGCCGCCCTGGAAAGTCACCGTATAACTTCCCGTGCCGTTTTTGACGACGGTGAAATTGTCAGCAACGGCAAGCGTAACTCCATGGCTCACAAGAGCAGTTACAAAATCGTCAGCTGTGACGTTATATGGTACGCTGATTCCGCGGGTCACTGTGACCGATCCACCGTTTCCAGCGCTGCCGGCATGATTGTCGAACGGCACGCTAAATGTCGTGGGGCTAAGAACGGTTGCAGTAGATGTTCCGTTCAAACCGCTGATGCTGTTATTGGCGATGGTGACGCTGTCGCCGGTGCGCAAGAGATGCGCAGCCTGCGTGGTGATGACGCACGGATTAGCGACGCTCGCCCCTCCAGTTCCAATCGTCGCTGCAGGCAAATTCAGTTGGATCCCAATAAAACCGGCGTATGCATCGGTATTCCAAGTAACAGTCTGTCTGGCGTTGACGCCTGCGCTTCCGCTCTGGTCGTTGTGCGCATTCGCGGCTGCGGCCGGAAGATAAGTGCCGCTCAGGGAAGCGAGCGCGGCGGCCGGCTGGAAAAGTTGAATTGTCCATTCCTCGCTGCGATTGACGTTACCGTCTCGCGTATTGATGACGCTCAGGAAGCTATTCGCGGGGATCGTCGAGGAGGTATCTCCAGAGGGATCGTAGATATAAGCTCCGTTTACGCCGCGATCGATGGTCCACGGGCCGCCGTTGTTTCCGCTCACATTGCAGGATCCAAAGTTAGTCGTGCACGCCGCACGAATCGCGGCCTGGACGGATGCCGCTGAGGCGTTGTAGTCAATCGCCGCGGTAGTTTGACCCGCGTGCGAGTCGGCAAACTTCCACGTGCCGCCTGTCGTCGGCAGCGAAACGCGCCCAAAGGCGAGATTCACGGTGAGTCCCGTGGGATCGAGGTACTTGAACGGAAACTGCGGATCTCCCCCAGGAGGCAGCTCCTCGAGCAAATGCACTTCCACCGGCCGCGCGCGATCAACGACCGAGAGGATTACCGCATCGGCGTCGTTATTCGAAATGTAACTGGCGACGATCGCCTTCTTGGTATCGTTGGCGGTGGTATTGACGAAAATGCGAAGCGGACCCATGCACGCCGGCCAATGTCAAAGGTCGGGAGTCCGGACGTTCGGAAACACTACGGCGTGAAAAGAATAGGGTCGCTCAGCTCCAGCGAGAAAGTACCTGCCGCGCTGGAAGTGAGCGGAAGACCACCGGTGCTCATCTCGCCCGGGAAATGAATGCGCACGCCGCCATCATGGTCTGGGGCGGGGTCCTGCAGAGAGAGCATCCGCACGGAATCGATACACCAGTTACTTTCGCAGACAATACTCCCGAAATAGCCATTGTCGTTGCCGTCCTCCATACCGCTGAAATCTTCACCAGTATTGTCCTTCCACCAATACCGCGGATGATCAACGGATGCGGAACGGTCATCGGCCCAAAAATCGATACGCATCCCGAAATAAAACATCGTGGCATAGGCGGTGCCTTCTTTGATCGGGACGTTCGAGCAACCAACGCCAATGAGGTACACTTTTCCGACCATGGGCGTGGTGTAGAGAAGCGAATGCGCGTCGAAGTCGTGTACGTAAACGGTTGGAAGACCCACAATTGATCCAGCCAGTGATTCCGCAACGGGATTAATTTCGTCGGGCAGAATCCAGAGAAACCCAACACTTGGATGACCTCCCATGCCGGCAGTGCTCACACCTGGGACGGAAATTTCGGGAGACGGCGCTGGCGGCGGATCTGCATCGGCCGGCCCATGGAGAATGCACTTGGCGGTGACCGTCGGCACCGCCCTGCCGGGCGTGCCGGAAACGTTAATGATATCGCCTATGCTGATGTCGTCAGGCAAATGAGGCACCGTGAATGTTTCATCGTAGGTATTCGTCGCACCCACGGCGGCGAGCGTCGCGTTTGCGGTGCTGCCACCGGTGCTATCGGTGAGAGCGCCTTCAGCAGCGCCGGACGGTTGAACCACCGGAGTTGCGCCGAAGAAGCCGATTTTCTGAGCGGCGGCGGTGCCGACCTTGTAGCCGGCAGAAGTGTTTTTAACTTGTGTTCCCATGTTACTTTAAATGGCGGATTGCGGTTTTGCGGATTGCGAACTGACTTGCGAACTAAGCGGCGGTGTTAAGCCGAGGTGATGCGGAGGAGCTGATTCTCGTCACCCTTCGCGTAGCCGTAGTTGCACTCGATCACGCGCTTGGCCTTGTCGCTGTCCGGATCGCCCCAGGCGCGGTATTCGAGAGAGAGTCCGCTGTCGGGATCGGAAACGATGCGGTAGTCAGTCATGCGTTCGCGCACTTCGGGAGCGGGCTCAATCGGGCTGAACGCGACCAGGATCGCGTACCGGAGCATCGCAGCGCCGGTGAGGTTTTCACCGTTCGCCGGCAGTGAGGGCTGCTCGAAGATATCGAAGCCCATCGCCCGCGGAATTTTCGCATCGCGGATCGCGGCGTTATCGCTATACGCCATCGCGTTCTTGAACGCGGTGTCCTTCAACAGATTCGTGTGATACGTCGAATCCAAGATCACGCTGCGGCCAGCTGCAGGCCAGCGAGCGGCCGTGGCGGCTCCGGCGAGATCGGCGAGGCTATCGCTATCGAAAGATGCGGCCGGCGTCGCGGAAATCGACGTGGTCGTGTAGGTGGCTGCGAGAACCACGCTCCAGATGTCTTTGAGCACGTCGTCAGCGAGCTGGTTAGCCTTCTGCTGAATGAGGCCCTGAAAATCAATGGCGGGCTGGCGGCGCAGTTCGCTGGAACTCCAGGTAAGCGACTGGAACTTACGCTTGTTGATAGTCACCGGGCGGGTGTCCATCGTGCCGTCGGCGAGATCGCCGTAGCCGACATCCGGGTCGAAATCCTGGCTCGCCGTCAGATCGAGCGGGATAAAGGGAACCCGAACGATATCGGTGCCCTGCAGGACCTGGTCACGGAAGACCGTCGAAAAAGCGAGCACGGGCAGCAACCGCTGCTTGAGCGCGGTGAGACCCATCTGCAAAATCTTGTCGAGCTTTAAGCCGCTCGGGACCGTGACGGATGCGGAGATATTGAAATTTTTCATTAGTTATCCGGCGCGAAAAGGTTCGACACGAACGGCTGCAGCTTTTCATTCGGCGTGGTGGAATTAACCAGTTCGACTTCTCCATCCTGACCCAGATAGGCGACGGCTCCGCCGAAAGCCTTTTCCAACGCCTGCGTGTTGCACGTCGGGTCGGTATTGCCGCTGCCGCCGCTCTTGATCGCATTGAACGCGCCGCGCCCACCAATTTTCGCGAGCTTTTTGACGGCGACGGCAAGAGCGCTGTGGGTCTTGGCGGTTTTGACGACGAGCTTTTCCAAATCCCACCAATCGACAAGCTTGTTGACCACCGGTGAAAACGCGGATTCTCCACGAATCTGGTTTATGCCGGTCGGCTCGTACCAATGAAACATTTGCGACACCGGAATGAGCCGGGTCGGGTTCGCCTTCGTGGGAGCGTAATAACCAAGCGGTTCGTTATACTCTCCAAGCTGCACGCCGTCGTAAACGCTCGGCGTGTCGTCGCTCATGCTATCAGGAGTGCGAATCTCGGTCGTGTCGAACAGCTGGACGCAAGGCTCGTTGTTCCATCGCGGATTTTTGGCGGACGCGGAAAAGAACTCGCCGCGAAAAATGAGCTGCTCAACGGCGGCTTGCTGCGCGACGTAAAAATCGCGACGGCCGGCTAGATCGAACCGGCTTTTTGTGAGGCTATAGAGAAGGAAATCCGCCTCGGCATCTGAATTCCAATCGAGGTCTTCGGTATTAAGTTGAAGAGTGAGACCCGAACCGATGGTGTGACGAGCGATTCCCCGGCCGCCTTCTTTGACCAGGCCGAACTTCTCCATGAGCAGCTCGACGCGCCGTGCGATTTCCCCCCGGGAAAGTGGATCCAGATATTCCCGCGGATTTTCCGGAAGCACATAGAGAATCTGCGTGCGGTCGGTGTTCCACCGGAAAAGCTTGTCCTCGTGCCTGCGATTGAACCAGCCCCACATTAGTCGAGAAAGTTAAGCCTGGAGAAGTCGAGGCCGGTGGAGACCACCGGACCGCCGTCGCCAGCATCGGCGATGGCCTGCCGGCAGACACGCGCGACCTGGGCCGCATCCATGCGCACCGTGCGCGAGAAGGATTTCGCGTTGACGTTGCCGCTGAGAAGCGGGGCGATTTCGCCACCGCCAGCCGCGATCTGGGCGCGGGCCTGGTCGAGAAGATTGTTAACAAACGCGATATTCCCGTCGGCAATCTCGTCGGAGAGAATATCAAGCAGGTCGGCAGCGGTCATCGCCGCGCCGGGGTGTCAAAGGGGCTTCGTCCGCTCAGCTTCGTCGAAGAGTCCGGACGTCTGGAAATTGTCCGGCTGTCTCACGCGTGAGACTAACTTCCGCTGATTTTCAACGAGTTACGGCGCGGCTCAGATACACGTCACGCTGCTTCCAACTCTACGCAGCGTTCGTAGATTTTCACCACTTCCTTGGCCCGCTCGATGAACTCACGGCGATCGAGAGCGGTCCATTTCTCGGGCGGCATCTCTGCCTGGAATTTGATCCGATAAAGCGGTTTGGAATCGCTATTGGATCCCGGCGTGGACGTTGCCGGTGGTGGCAAAATATCGGCGGCAACATAAAGCTCTTTGAGATTAGCGAAATCGGGGAATTCGTCGCCCAGCGTCTCTTTGAATTTGACCGCCTTCATATAACGAAAGCAGGTCGCGCGAGAGGGAAAATTTTCGAGGCTCTCGCTTTGGATCTCGATCCAGGCGGAGAATTCGCCAGGGCCGCGCTCGTCTGCCAGATCCTTCGCGCGCAAAAGCAGCTCGCCGCACTGGATCGCCGACATGATGGCCGCTTTGCCGGCGCCAATGGCCAGAT
>FTBG01000161.1_pt1 | contig 32988 bp, 22 predicted proteins | sample 1639311 | NCBI WGS metagenome assembly FTBG01 (sample SAMEA3914864, study PRJEB12502) | metagenome | biome: forest; material: soil | place: USA | collected 2012-03-12 | depth 0.3 m | reverse complement strand
TGGGATCGTAGCGCATTTCGGAAATACCTATCAGGTTCTAAAAACAGGAAAAGAACAAGGTGCGGGAAGGTGAAATGTTACTTGGGGCGTTTCCGCTTGGGCGCGACCGGGCATTTCGCGAATCCCTCGTGAATCACCTTGAGCACCGCTTTCCGCTCCGCTCCCGCAAGCGGCAGGCGCGGCGCGCGCGTCCATTCCTGGCCCAGGCCGCACTCCTGCACACAGAGTTTGATGTATTGCACGAATTTCACGTGCGTATCCAGATGGAGCAGGGGAGTGAACCACCGGTAAATCTCCCGCGCTTTCTCCCAATCCCCGGCTTGCATCAGTTCCCACAGCCATTGGTTTTGCGCGGGAAAGGCGATGCCCGTCCCGGCCACCCAGCCGTCGATTCCCAGTACCGCGGATTCCAGGATCAAATCATCCACTCCGCTAAAGATCGCATAGCGATCTCCCAGCAAATTGTGCAGATCAGTGATCCGGCGCGTATTGCCGCTGCTTTCTTTCAGCGCGACAAAATTCGGTGCCTTCGCTAATTCCGCGAACATCTCGGGCGTCACGTCATTTCCATAGCTGATGGGATTGTTATATATCATGATCGGCAGGCCCGTCGCTTTGGCCGTCGTCCGAAAATGCGCGAGTGTTTCCGCCGGATCGGGTGTCTTGTAAGACATCGCCGGCATCAACATGAATCCATCGGCTCCCAGTTTCTCCACATCGCGCACATAGCGGCAGGCCTCGCCCGTACTCGTCTCTGCCACTCCGCTCAAGACCGGCACCCTTCCATCCACCGCATGCAGCATTTCCTGCATGACGAGCCGCTTTTCCTCCGCTGTGAGCATTTGATTTTCCCCCAGCGAACCGAGAAAAATGATACCCTGCACTCCGGAATCGATGAGTGCATCCACATGTTGCGCCGTAGCGTCGAGATCGAGCGCGCCATCCTTGTGCATCTGGGTAGTGATCGCCGGGAAAACGCCCGACCAGAAAGGGTTGGCGGCGGATTTGCGGCTGGATGGCGAGCTTCTGGGTTTCATGGGTTGGGATAGTGGCATGCTGCCGCGAAGGCGCAAATGGTCCAGATCGATATGTCACATTTGTATTTTTCGGAGTATTTAATTTGTCCGGTGATTGCAGGCCGGCAATCAAGCCGCATCGAACGGCACGGAATGCCGTCCCCGCCATGCAGCGCCAAAGCTGGGTCAGATGTTAGTAGGCACTTGAATCACCTCTATCTCGTGACGACCGACTTCTCAAAAGCTAGTTTATAACACGCTGCTTCCTGGTCGTTTCTCACTACCAGATATTCGCCGGCCAGCGCGGGATTGTTCCAGGTTTTGCCTTTCAGCGCGTCCACGTGGCCGAGTTCATGAAAGGCCGCCGGATTGGCTTCCACAAGAAACACCGGGCCTGGCTCGCTTTGCACGAGTAACAAATCACCCGCCAGCAGGACCTGCCCTCGTTCATAATGGCCACCCTTCCATTTGCGTTCACCGGTCGCCAGGTCGATGCATGCCAGTACGCCGTCGTCCAAGCCGTAAGCAAAGCCGTCTCGAGCGATGGCCGTCGAAAAATCCGTTTTGAGGCGCTTGTTTTTCCAGGCTTCGGAAACGGTGAATTTCCCATCACCCAGCGCGGTGATTTTCAAAAGTGTGCAACTCGCTCCAAACCCGGCGGACAAATACACGCTATCCGGTCCCACCACCACCGGCTGCGATGCCATGATCGCCTTGTCCGCTCCGTCCCATTTATATTCCCACAGCGAATGCCCGTCCGTGGGATCATGACTTTCCACATAGCCTCCGCCGATGACGATGATTTGCGGAACGCCGCCGAGGGTTACTAGCGCAGGCGAGCCATAGCCTGCGGCGTGATTTCCCGCCGTCCAAGCTAGTGTTCCATCGGTCCGTTTGTAGGCCAGAAGTGAAGGACCTTTGTCGCCGCCTCCCGTGACATAAACGAGTTCGCCCGCGACCAACGGCGAGCACGATTTTCCGAATGTGAGATTCCCCGCATGGTTTTCCGTGAGAATGTTATGGGACCAAAGCAGCTTGCCGTCGGCCAGCGCGAGGCAATCGAGAATGCCCGTTGCCCCTAGCGTATAGACGCGATCTTCGACGATCTCCGGCGTGGAGCGTGGCCCATCACCGCTCGTTTTTTCCACGAAACGGTCCGCGTGGGCATACGACCAAAGCATGCGACCCGTCGTCAGCGCGTAACAAGTAACTAATTCTTTGTCACCCCGCTGTTCAAGCGTGATTGCCCGCCAGCCGCTCACCGCAAAGCCCGTGTACCCCAATCCCATCGGCTGCCTCCACAGCAACTGCGGCGGTTGTGCCGCCCAATCCCGGGCCAGGCGCACCCCTTCGATCACGCCGTCCCGCTTCGCGCCGAGGAATCCCGGGAAATCTCGCGACGCTGCCGTTTCATTCGCCGCCGGCTGCGTGGAAGCAGCTCCCGTTTGCACCGGCCCCACATCGCCGCTCTTCCTGGGGGTCCATTTCCAAGCGAAGCGCGGGAAGGCCGTGCCATCCAGTGAACCGTCGTATCGCAGTACCCGGCTCGCGGTAAAAAGCACGAGAATCACCCCGCCCACGACACATAGGCGCGTCCGCCATCGGAAAGGCGTGAAAAAGACGAACCAGACGAGCAATGACAGGGTGGCCACGACTACCGCCAGCGCCGTGCCCATCCAGCGAAAGTTGGCCTCCAGTGCTTCTGAGGTCCGAACAATCACGATGGCGACCGCAGCCAGCGCCAAAATGATCACGGGAGCCCGCCATCGCATCGGGCGAGAGCCCGCACCCGCGCTGCGTTGTACCGAGGGGTTGGCGGTGGCAAGGGCTGGATCTTGTTCGCTCATGCCCGTATTGTACACGATCACGCCAGAGGCAAACACCGCCCCGCGGCCTGCGAAATATCCGGCATCGCCGCGCGCTTGCGCACCGCTCTGAACGATCCCTGCGTGAATCTGTCGAATTGCTCTTCATGCCCCCCGTTTTTTCCTCTGATTTTTTCCGCGTGCACATTTCCGCGGCTTCGTCTGTCATGTCGCCCGCCGCGTCCGAACGTTTTTGCCCCAAGAACAACGCTCGCTTACGGTGAAAGGTTCTTAGACTCCCTATGCACACCCAAAACAAAGACGCGGCGGCTGAGGCCGACGTCATCGCCATTGACCAGCTTCGCGAACTCCATCGCAAGATCACGGCCGAACTCGGCAAGATCATCATCGGCCAGCACGCGGTCATCGAAAAGCTCCTGATCTGCATCTTTGCGCGCGGCCACGGCCTGCTCATGGGGGTGCCTGGCCTGGCGAAAACGCTGCTCGTCCATTCGCTGGCCGACCTCATGTCGCTCAATTTCAACCGCATCCAGTTCACGCCCGACCTGATGCCCAGCGACATCACCGGCACGGAGATTTTGCAGGAAACCGATCAGCCTGGACGCCGCGCCTTCGAATTTGTGAAAGGCCCGATTTTCGCCAATATCGTCCTCGCCGACGAAATCAACCGCACACCGCCCAAGACCCAGGCGGCCCTGCTCCAGGCCATGCAGGAGCACAAGGTGAACGCCGGCAAGCACAGCTTTCACTTGGATTCGCCCTTCTTCGTCCTGGCGACGCAGAATCCCATCGAGCAGGAAGGCACCTATCCGCTCCCGGAAGCGCAGCTCGACCGCTTCATGTTTTTCATCAATGTCGGCTATCCCACCGCTGCCGAGGAATTGCAGATCGCCAAGGCCACCACGGGCGGTGCTCCGCCGATTCTCGATAAGGTGCTGAGCGCGGAAGACATTCTTCGTTTCCAGGATGTGGTGCGCCGCGTGCCGGTGCCCGATCACGTGTACGAGTACGTGGTGAAGATCGTGCGCAAATGCCGTCCCGGCGAAAGCGAATCACCCGAGTGGATCAAGAAATGGGTCATGTGGGGCCCTGGCCCGCGTGCCGTGCAGTATCTCGTGCTCGGCGCCAAAGCCCGCGCCGTCCTGCAAGGCAGCTATCTTGCGCGGCTCGAAGATGTGCAGGCCGTCGCCGAGCCCGTGCTCGCGCACCGCATCCTCGTCAATTTCCACGCGGAAAGCGAAGGCGTGAACAGCCTGGAAATCATCAAACGCATCATCGCGGAAACGGCAGAGTAAAAGCTGATCCTAACCTGAAAAAGAGATGCGCCGTGCGTAGATTTTTTCGGATTCTTCCAAGTGCGGTTAATGAGATTGGGTTGCGGCTTCGCGGCGCTCTCACACAGCGCTGGTGGGGCCGTCTGTCCCCAGACGGCCAATGTGCGTGGATCGCGCCGAGTGTCGGGATGAGCGAACTCGCGTGCTCCCTCTTTTTCCCTAAAGACAGTTTTCGATTCACCAACCCTCTGGTTGACTTACACCCACATTGGCCGTCTGAGGACAGACGGCCCCACCAATCTTGGTCATCCCACATCAGCGCGTGAATGCTCCTCTCGCATCTTCCTCTGCGTTCCTCTGCGCCTCTGCGCCTCTGCGTTTAATAACCGGCACTTCCCACCATGCCTAAACAAGAGCATCACTGGGAATTTCTGGACATGGGCGTGATCTCCCGCCTTTCGCGGCTTACCGTGTCGGTGCGCCTTCCGATGCTTGGTGCGGTCACGGGCATCCATCGCAGCGCCACGCGCGGTTCCTCCGTCGAGTTTGCCGAGTACCGCAAATATGCGCCGGGCGATGATCTGCGTTTTCTCGACTGGCGCGTTTTCGCCCGGACGGATCGCTTTTACATGAAGGAATTCGAGGCGGATACGAATCTCCGCTGTTACTTGGTGCTCGACACCAGCGCCTCGATGAAATTCGCCACCGGAGATCTGACGCGCTTCGAGTACGCGCGCAAAATCGCCGGCACCCTCGCGCATCTGCTCGTGCATCAGGGCGACGCGCTTGGGCTGGTTTGTTTTACCGATAAAACGCTGCACGAACTGCCGCCGCGCCGCACGCCTTCCCATCTGCGCCAGGTGCTCGACACGCTTTCAGAGGTGAAGCCGCAGGGCGAAACGAACCTCGTCACGACGCTGCACGATTTCGCCGAACGCATCCGGCAGCGCAGCCTGGTCATCATCATCAGCGATCTCTTTACGGAAGTGCCCGACCTGCTCGAGTGCTTCAAGCATCTGCGCTTTTACAAGCACGACGTCGCCGTCTTCCACCTGCTCGACCGGCAGGAGTACGATTTTGATTTTCATCGTCCCGTGCGCTTCGTCGATATGGAAAGTGGCGCGGACCTTATTACCGATCCGGTGGTGGTGCGCGAAGCGTATCGCAACGCCATCAACGACTATCTCGCCGCGCTCTCTCACGGCTGCCGTGAATTTGATGTCGACTACCGGCTCACCTATCTCGACCAGAGCTACGAAGGAGTGCTTACGAATTTCCTCCTCCAGCGCATCAAGCGCAAGAAAGGCGGAGTCAAGTAACGATGGCGTATCTGCAGCCATGGATGTTGTGGGCCTTGCCGGCCATTCTGCTCCCCATCGTCATCCATCTCCTCAACCGGCTGCGCTATAAGACCGTCCACTGGGCGGCGATGATCTTTCTGCTCAAGGCCAATCGCGCCGCGACCCGTCGCGCCAAGATTCGCCAATATCTGCTCCTGGCCTGTCGCACGCTGCTTTTGCTATTCCTCATCTGGGCCATGGCACGCCCGCTCGTCGGCGGCTGGATGGGAGCCGCCGCCGGGGGCGCGCCGGAAACTGTGCTCATCCTGCTCGACCGTTCCGCCAGCATGGAAGCGCGTGGCCCGGGGCAATCGGAAAGCAAACGCACGCACGCACTTTCGCTGCTTTCCGCGGCGACTCGCCAGACTCCCGGCAGCCATTTCGTTTTGATCGAAAATGTCTTGCGCCAGCCGCTGGAAATCGCGGACGCCGGCGGCCTTGATTCCATGCAAATCGCGGAGCCCACCGACACGGCGGCCGATCTTCCGGCGATGTTCCGCGCGGCTCTGGATTATCTCGTGAAAAATCGCCCCGGCAGCGCCGAAGTCTGGGTGGCCAGCGATCTGCAATCAAGTAACTGGCATCCCGAAAGTCCCGAATGGCAGGACATCGACGCCCGCTTCGCCGGTCTGCCGCAAAGCGTCCGCCTGCGTATCCTCGACCTTTCCGCGCCGCCCGGAAATAACGTCTCCGTCGCCGTGAAATCCGCCGAGGTGCGTGTGCGCGACGAAAAGTCTGGCCGCGGCCAGCTCAGCCTCGTGCTGGATTTGAAATCCGAGGGTTCGCATCAGGGGACACTTCCGCTTTTTGTCATTCGCGACGGCGCGAAAAGTCAGACCGATGTTTCGATCTCCGGAAATATCCAGAGGCAGAGCCTTAAATTCGACGTGCCGAAGGGTGCGGAAGGGTGGGGGAAGGTGGAACTTCCTGCCGACGACAATCCCGCCGATAACAGTGCCTATTTTGCGTACGGCCCCACGCCTGCACTCCACGCCGTCGTCGTGGGTGAAGGCACGGCCGCTACCCGCCTGCGCATCGCGGCCGCGCCGGATAAAACTCGCGTCGATCGCACGGCAGATCTTCTGCCCGCCGCTCGCGCCGGGAGCATCGATTGGAAATCCACTGCCCTGGTGGTCTGGGCCGCCGGCGCTGCTGACGAAGCGACTGAGAAAGCGATGCAAGCGTGGGTGGAAAATGGCGGAATTCTCCTTTGTCTTCCCCCTGGAAATGACGTTACGGGTGGACCGCTGGGTCTCTCCTGGGCCGGCGTCGAAATCGGCCAGACGCGCGCCCCTTTCCGCGTTGCTTCCTGGGATGAACTCGATGGCCCCCTCGCCCGCACGGACAATGGTTCAGCGCTTCCGCTTGCTCATTTGGAAATCCTGCGTCGCCAGATTCCCGCTCTCGGCAACACGGCGCATAGTGATGCCGCTTTTTCCGACGGACGCCCCTTTTTACTGAGCCGCAAAATCGGCGCAGGCCAGATCTTTGCCCTCGCCACGCAGCCAGACGCGGAGTGGGGGAATCTCGGCGAAAGCCTGGTGCTGCTTCCTTTGGAGCAGCGTCTGCTCACTCTCGGTGGCCTGCACCTTACGCCGCCGATGATGGCGCTGGCCGGGGATTGGAAGCCCGCGAGCCCCGATGAAACCTGGGTTTCCGTGGAAACGGACCACCGCCATGATTGGCGCTGGCATTCGGGTGTCTATCAAAACGGCTCGCAGCGCATTGCTCTCAATCGCCCGGCATCGGAAGACAACCCGGAGACAATGGATCCAGCGCGTCTGCCGGAGATGTTTCATGGGGTAAAGCTCGCGGTGATGGCCGGCGCGCTCGAACTCAAAGCCGACCGTCTCCAAAGCGAAATCTGGCCGGCAATGATCGGGATCACGATGCTTTTCATGTGCGCGGAGATGTTACTTGCGACGAGCAAGGCGATGCTGCCTCTGAAGCCGGCGGCGCGGGGAAACGAGGCAAAGGCGGCTTCACCTGAACTGGCGGGAGCGAGAGGATAGTTGGAAAGCCCGAATGACGAAACCAGAATGACGAAGGAAACCCAAAGCCCGAATGACGAATTTCGCGCCCCGCGCGAAAGAGCGGGTGTGTGGTGGAATGACCTGGCTTTCGCGCGGCGTCCTTTGGTACCGAATTTCCTTCTGTCTTCACTAAGAATTCGAGCTAATCATCGGTGCTTTTGGGCTTCGGACTTCCCATGAGCTGGCAATTCAACACAGCTCCGCTCATCCTCGCCGCAGCCGCTGCATTTCTGGTCGCGTCGCTTTGGTTTTTCCTCCGCAGCCTCCGTCGCGAAGGCAGCACTCCGGGCATGGTTGCGCTGCATCTGCTGCGCCTTTTCGTGGCAGTGCTCGTCGCTCTTACGCTCCTGCGACCGGAGCGCGTGGTCCTCACCCGTCGCTCGGAGCAGCCTCGGGTGGCGGTTCTTTGGGACGGCTCCGGCAGTATGGCGACCAACGATGTCGTTTTCGGCGAGCGCCACGTTTCGACGCGGGCGGACTGGGTCAAGCAACAGGTCGATGGCAAATTCTGGCAGCCGCTGGAAAAACAGTATCAAGTAACAGTAGAGTCTTTCTCTGAGCCGCCTGCCGATCCGAAAAAGGCCGCCGATATCGAGATCGGCACCGATCTCAACAGCCCGCTCCAGCGGCTTCTCGAGCAGCACTCCGATCTGCGCGCCGTCGTCCTCCTGACCGACGGCGATTGGAACCTCGGCAAATCTCCCATTACTGCCGCCACTGCGCTCGCCCAGCGCGATGTGCCGGTCTTCGCCGTGGGTGTGGGCAGTGATAGCTACCTGCCCGATATCGAGCTGCAATCTGTGCTCGCTCCCACTTACGGCCTCGTGAACGAGCGGATCAGCGTGATGTTCACCCTGCAAAATCATCTGCCGCGCGAAGTGAAGTCCGCCGTGAGCCTCGAAGGGCCTGGGGATACCAAGGCGACGAAAAACGTGACCATCCCGCCGATGTCGCAGCTTCAGGATGTAATCGTTTTCACTCCGCAAACCGAGGGAGAAAGCGATTTCACGGTGCGCCTGCCTGTCGAGCCCGAGGAAGTCTTTGCCAATAACAACGAGCGCACCTTCCATCTCTCCATTCGCAAGGAAATTCTCAAGGTTCTCGTGGTCGATTCCCAGCCGCGCTGGGAATATCGCTATCTGCGCAACGCGCTCATGCGCGACCCGGGAGTGAGCGTGAATACCATCCTCTACAATCCGCAGATCGGCATGGGCGAAGGCGTCGGTTACTTGAATGAATTCCCGCCGAAGCGCGAAGATCTGCAGGGATACGACGTGGTCTTTCTCGGCGATGTGGGAGTTGGTGAAGGCATGCTCAACTCCGAAAACGCTGACATGCTCAAGGGTCTCATCGAGCAGCAGGCCAGTGGACTCGTCTTTCTCCCGGGTGAACTGGGCCGGCAGCGGACGATCGCCGATTCACCGCTCGGGGAATTGCTGCCTGTCGAGACGGATTATGCCAAAGGCCCTGGTTTTGTTTCTACCGCGGAATCCCGTATGGAACTCACCCTGCGGGGACGCGATCACTGGCTCACCATGCTCGCGACTGATCCCGATGCGAACCAGGCGGTGTGGCGCGGGCTTCCCGGGTTCAATTGGTATGCCCCAGTCGTGCGCTCCAAACCGGGCTCAGAAGTGCTCGCTGTCCACGAAGTGGCGCGCAACCAATATGGACGTATTCCGTTACTTGTCACTCGCAACGCCGGCAACGGCAAAGTCCTTTACATGGGCACCGATTCGGCGTGGCGCTGGCGTAAAGGGGTGGAAGATACCTATCACTATCGTTTCTGGGGACAGGTCGTCCGCTGGATGGCCCACGAGCGGCACCTCGCGCAGGATGAAGGCGTGCGCTTTTTCTATTCACCGGAGACGCCGAAGCGCGGCGACCATGTGCGCCTCAGCGCCACTATCCTCGATAAAGTCGGCGCGCCTGTGAATGAGGGTAAAGTAACCGTGAATCTCACCGCACCCAGTGGAGCGAGCGAAAACCTCGAACTCACGACTGAGAACCCGGAATGGGGCCTGCGTACCGGCCAATTCGTGCCGCGCGAAGGGGGGCGCTACCAGGTGGAAGTGAATTGCGAGGCCGCCGGCCGCCACTTGAAGACGCAGCTCGATGTGAGTGTGCCCACGTTGGAAAAAGTCGGCTTGCCCGCGAAGCTCGACGTTCTCCGCGAAATCGCCGCCCTCACGAATGGCCGATTCGCCGGCCCCGACGATCTGCCGCAGATGATCAGTGGCCTCAGCCTGCTTCCTGAGCGCAAACCCGAAGAACACCGCTTCCGCCTCTGGTGCGACCCACGCTGGTGCGCGGCGCTGATTTCCCTCTTTGCGCTCTACTGGGTGGGCCGAAAGGTGGCGGGGCTCACGTAGGCCGCTGCGTTTTGTTAGAGAACGAAGAGTAGAGCCGAGAGGGGAGCCGGAATCCTCATTGCGCTCTCCCGGGAACGCCAATCTCCTGATTGGCGGGTTCTGCCTCCGGTGTGTGTTGTACATCCCGAAGAATACCGAATCGCATCCGGCAAGAATCCGGCGCAGCCATTGACCATCTTGCCAATCGGGAGATTGGCGTTCCCGGGAGCAGCGCCTTCTTCCTGCAAACCCGACGTGGCTTGCCAAAAAACAGCCTCAAAAAGCCCTTGCACACCGTCCTCGACCGGCTACACATACCTCCCCTCCAAAAAAAGCTCGGGTGGTGAAATGGCAGACACGTGCGTTTGAGGGGCGCATGCCGCAAGGCGTGGGGGTTCAAGTCCCCCCCCGAGCACTTTGTTTTTTATTCTTCGCCTTCGAAGTATTCCAGCGGTTCGGACCGCACCAGACGGCGCTCGGGAATGGGAACGCTCCACTTTCCGCTATCCGGATAATAGCAGGATTCGCCAGTCGGATTGTCTGCGACAACGTAAAGGATGAGGTCTTGTGTGCCGTCGTTTGTGATTTGATGAGGCTCACCCGGTTTGAAGATGAAGGCGTCGCCCGCGCCTATAGGATCCGTGCCTTGGGCGTGGCGGATAAGACCTGACCCGGAAATGACATGATAGAATTCCCATTGCGCACTATGCGCATGGTAAGGGTATGGTGTTTTTCCAGGAGCGATGCGGCAGATTTCGACGTCGAACGGGTGACGCTCGAGGAGGTTCATGGAGGTGGGAATTCGTCCGAGTTCTTCGGATACCTGTTTGCCCGATCCGCTGAAATTCCCCTTCGGCGACTCCCATCGAAATTCTTCCAACTGATTGGTGTTAACTTTACGCATAAGAAATTAAACGATTCAGGCACGCGGTGCGGTTGCGACAATACTGGCGAGCGTTGAAGGGCGGAGGCCAGCCGATTTGCGCGTTACTTCCGATACCTCCGTATGCGGAGATCGCTCTCGCTCACTGCCCTTTTGCCCCTGTTTTTCATCGTGGCCACGGAAGTTGGTTTCACGGCAACGCGGCGCCACAGGCCTGCAGACTCCGATCAATCTGCGGATGTCAACGATTCAGCGGATGCGACGCCGGCGCCCGCTCGCAAAAAGTCGACCGGGTCCGGTCACTCCGCTACACCGGCGCCTCAACATAAATCCAAGGCGTCGCGAAATGACTCGGACGCGTCTCGTGAAGATTCCGCGGCAGCAGATGAAAAGACGCCCTCGAAAAAACGTTCGCCTGAGAATTCTGATGACGACCGTGGCGCAAGCACTTCTCTGAAAAATAAAAAGACGGAATCCCCTGACGCAACCCCTGCTCCCGTTGAAAAGAGTGTGCGCAAAAACACTGCTGGTGATGCCGACGTGCTAACGCCTTCGCGTACGTCAGGGTCTCACGCAGAAAAACTGAGTGCTGCCGCCTCGGAGTTTCCAGCGGATGACAGCCAGCCGCAGCGTCGTTACTTTCCGGCTGCGATCATACCGACGAGCGAGATCGCTGGCTTTGAAAATCAGCCGCCGCAAGTACGAAGCTTGATCGAAGCGGCCCTGGAACTCACCAAGCGAAATCTCACCTATACCTACGGCTCGGCAGATCCGGGTAACGGTGGGATGGATTGTTCCGGCACGATTTACTATCTGCTCAAGCAACAAGGTTTTAGCGATGTGCCACGCGATGCCTCCGGACAATATGTATGGGCGCGAAAAAATGGGCTTTTCTTTTCCGTGCTCAGCCGAAAAGCGGGAGGGTTTGAGTTCTCCGATCTGCTCCCTGGAGATCTGCTTTTCTGGAACGGTACCTATAGCATTGATCGCGATCCACCGGTGACTCACACCATGATCTATCTCGGCGTGCAAAAGCATCGCACTCAGCAGGTCATGTGGGGATCATCCGATGGGCGCAGTTTTGACGGGAAGCAACGATGGGGGGTGAGTGTGTTTGATTTCACGATGCCAAAGGCGGATTCCACATCCGGGAGCCGGGCAGTCTTCCTGGGCTATGCGAGAATTCCCGGGCTGCGCGATGGGACGGAAACCCACCGTACCGCAAGCCGTGACAAGTAACGAAATTTTTGCAGTGAGACCGATAGGACGGATGGGTCTTATGGGATGCTCGACGAGGAGGGAATGTGCTGTGAGAAGAATGAGCGCGGCATGAGTTCGTGGATGCTCATCTTTGGAAGGTTGCTATTTTAGCAATGTGCGCCCTCCTATCCGTCCCATAGTCAAGTCGCCCCTTTTACTCTCCGGTGTGAGAGTGAAAGGGCCCTCACGGCGAATCCGTTCCTTAGAAAGAATCGCACTTCGACAGATTAAATTGCTGCAAGCATCCAACCTCGCGATTTTCAGTAGCGCGTTCCGGCGGACGGTTCATATTGAGCCTCCCTGTTCGTCCCGATGTTTCGCCATTATCGGTCATTCTCCAAATCATTCCGTCAAACCGTGAGCGGGAAAATTGCCTCCCGCTCGGGTGGATAGTCCGCCATGTGGATCGTTCGCCTGGCGCTTCGCCGGCCCTATACCTTCATCGTGGCGGCTCTGGTGCTCGTGCTGCTTGCGCCGGTTGTCCTGCTGCGTACTCCGGTGGATATCTTTCCGACCATCGATATCCCGGTGGTGAGCGTGGTCTGGCAATACACCGGGCTGAACGCCCAGGAAATGGAGCGCCGCATCGTCTATATTCACGAGCGGTCTCTTACGGCCACGGTCAGTGACATCGAGCACATCGAGTCGAATTCGCTAAATGGCGTCGGCGTCATTAAAATCTTCTTCCATCCCGGCGCGAGCATCGATGCCGCCGTATCTCAAGTAACAGCCATTGCCCAGACGGTGCTGCGCCAGATGCCGCCGGGGATTACACCGCCGCTGGTCATCCGTTACAATGCGTCAAACGTGCCGGTGCTTCAATACGGCTTGAGCAGCAATACACTGTCCGAGCAGGAAGTCTTCGATCTGGCCTTGAACCAAATGCGCATTGGTCTGGCCGTGGTCGCCGGTGCGGCTATTCCTTATCCTTACGGAGGGCGCACTCGCGTGGTCGATATCGATCTCGACACGCAAGCTTTGCAGAGCAGGGGAATCACACCGGAAGACGTGGTCAACGCCGTGAATGCGCAGAACCTCATTCTCCCGTCGGGCACTTCAAAAATCGGTGGCTCGGAATACGACGTGGAACTCAACTCCAGCCCGCGCACTTTAGAGGAATTGAACGATCTGCCCGTTCGCATGGCTGGTGGCAATGTGACTTACGTGCACGATGTGGCCAATGTCCGCGATGGCTATCAACCACAGCAAAATATCGTGCACCAGGATGGCTTGCGCGGCGCGTTGATCACGATCTTTAAACTAGGCAGCGCTTCCACCCTCGATGTGGTGAAAAAAGTGAAGGAGACCATGCCGCGGGTGGTGGCTGGGTTGTCGCAACATATCGATGTGAAGCCGATCGCCGATCAATCGCTCTTTGTGCGGGCTGCGATCGAGGGAGTGATCCGTGAAGGTGTGGTCGCCGCCTGTCTCACGGCACTGATGATCCTCCTCTTTCTCGGCAATTGGCGCAGCACGCTGGTTATCGCCATTTCCATTCCGCTCTCCGTGCTCGCTTCCATCGCCGTGCTTAGCGCGCTTGGCTCGACGATCAATCTTATGACGCTAGGCGGTCTCGCTCTTGCCGTGGGTATTCTCGTGGATGATGCCACGGTCGAGATTGAAAATATCGAGCGCAATCTGGCTCAAGGGAAGGAACTGCGACAGGCTATTCTCGATGGCGCGCAGCAGATCGCGCTGCCCGCCTTCGTTTCCACCCTGTGCATTTGCATCGTTTTCGTGCCGATGTTTTTTCTGCAAGGTGTGGCGAAATTTCTCTTCGTGCCGCTGGCCGAAGCCGTGGTTTTCGCCATGCTGGCCAGTTACTTGATCAGCCGCACGCTCGTGCCCACGCTGGTCATGTATTTTTTGCGGAATCATCGCGGGCACATTGGGGCGGAAGGCGCGCCGGTGGAGGAAGAACATTCGCGCAATCCCTTCGTGCGCATCCAGCGGTTGTTCGAGTCCGGTTTCGCCCGTTTTCGGGATGCCTACCGAGCTATTCTCACATGGTGCCTGGAGCGTCGCGCCACGGTATTGGGTGGCTTTATGATTTTCTTTGTGGCGACCGCGATTCTCTTGCCATTTCTCGGCCAGGATTTCTTTCCTTACGTTGACGGCGGCCAGTTTTGCCTGCACGTGCGCGCCAAATCCGGCACGCGCATCGAGGAAACGGCGCGCCTCATCGATTTTGTCGAGCAGCGGATTCGCGCGCACATTCGGCCCGGGGATCTGGGCGGCATTCTTGATAATATCGGCGTCCCTATCAGCGGCACCTGCCTTAGCTATTCCAATTCCGGCGTGATTTGCTCGGGCGATGCAGATGTGCTGGTTACTTTAAACCACGGGCATCGTCCCACTGTGGAGTATGAGCGTGAACTGCGCCTCCTGCTCACGAAGGAATTTCCAGGCACGGCGTTCTATTTTTTACCCTCCGATATCATCAGCCAGACGTTGAACTTCGGTTTGCCCGCGCCCTTTGACATTCAATTCGTGGGTCGAAACGTCGATAAGAGCCGGGAAATTGCCGGACGTCTCGTCGAACGGATTCGCAAAGTCCCAGGGCTGGTCGACGTGCGAGTCCAGCAGCCGGCGGATCAGCCGAAGCTGCGCTTTGCCGTGGATCGTACAAAAGCCGCCGAAGTGGGGCTGACGGAACGTGACGTGGCCGATAACGTATTGCTTACGGTGAGCGGCAGTGGACAGGTCGAGCCCGGTTACTGGCTCAATCCGCAGAACGGCGTCGCTTACTTGATCAATGCGCGAGTACCGGAGTACCGGCTCGATTCGCTCGACGTCCTCAATAACATTCCGATCAGCCGCAGCCAAGCCGCCCAGGATAATGGCCAGGTGCTGTCGAACGTTTCCACCATGACCAGAGGCACGGGCCCGGTCGTTTTATCGCACCGCGATGTGCAGCCGGTGATCGATGTGTACTGCGGAGTGAGCGGGCGCGATCTGGGCGGAGTGCTGAACGACATCGAGCCCTATGTCGAGCAGGTGAAGAAGGAAGTTCCATCCGGCACTCAGATCATTTTTCGCGGACAGGCCGAGACGATGCATGAGTCGTTCGTCGGCCTCGGCTGGGGCCTCGTGTTCGCCATTGCTCTCATCTATCTGTTACTTGTAGTGAATTTTCAGAGCTGGCTCGATCCCTTTATCATCATCACGGCGCTTCCGGGCGCGCTGGCCGGTGTGATTTGGATTCTCTTTGTCTGGCACACGACGATGAACGTGCCTTCCCTCATGGGAGCTATCATGAGCCTGGGTGTCGCCACGGCCAATAGCGTTCTCGTGATCACTTTTGCCCGCCAGGCGATGGAAGAGCAGGGGATGGATGCCATGTCAGCGGCGCTCGCGGCCGGCTACACGCGCCTGCGCCCGGTCATTATGACGGCGCTGGCCATGATCACCGGCATGCTTCCCATGGCGCTCGGTTTTGGCGAAGGCGGCGAGCAAAATGCCCCGCTGGGCCGTGCGGTCATCGGAGGCCTTCTCTTTGCCACGGTCGCCACACTTTTCTTTGTGCCTACGGTCTTTGCTGCCATCCATCGGCGGCGGCCAGTGACGAGCGGAGTGCTTTTGCCCGATGAAGAAGCGGTCCCGGGATGAACATGAAAGGTCGTCTTTGCTTTCTCCGCAATCTGGATTCTCTATGAAGATGTTCGAACCCGACCCCGCCTACATGGATGCCCCCCGTCCAGCCATCGTGAGGCCACACCATCCGGACATTGCTCGTGAGGCTGCGCAACCCGAAACTCGATCGGGATCTCGCAGTCCAGTGGGGCTTTTGCTTGTGGGAGGACTGGTCCTGGGAGTTGGGTTGGTCGTGGGCCTGATTCCCCGTTGGAAATCCCGGTCGCTTCTGGAGGAGCAGACCGAGGTTCTTTCGGTGCCGATCGTCACCATCATCGATCCGCACGCCACGAAGAAAGATAGTTCTTTCCTGCTGCCGGGTGAGGTCCGGCCTCTCATCGAAGCGCCCATTTACGCGCGCACCAATGGTTATGTGAAAAAGTGGTATGCCGATATCGGCGCCGAGGTGAAATCCGGCGATCTGCTCGCCACAATTGATACCCCCGATTTGGATCAGCAGATGGCCAATGCCAAAGCACAAGCGGTTCAGGCAGAATCGGCGGAGGAACTCGCGAATGCCACCGCGGTTCGCTATAATCAGCTGCGCAAAACTTCTACCATCTCCGCGCAGGATGCCGATGAAAAGAACTCCGATTCGCGCGTGAAAGGCTCTGCGGCGGAAGCGGCGCGCGCCAACCTCCGGCGCTATGAAGAGTTGCAGGCCTTTCAAAAAGTAACTGCTCCGTTCGACGGAATCATCACCCAGCGAAACACGGATGTCGGCCAGCTCGTGGAGACTACGAATGCGCATCCTTTGTTTCAACTAACCCAGTCGAAGACGTTGCGTCTTTTCGTGCACGTGCCGGAGGCGCAGGTCGCTTCCATAAAAGTGGATCAAGTTGCCAAAGTGATTTTTCCGGAGCATCCGGGCCGCGAATTCGACGCGAAAGTGGTTCGCACGGCGGGGGCGATCGATCTTGCTTCCCGGACGCTGCTCACGGAGCTGGAGATGGATAATGAGAAAGGCGAAGTTCTCGCCGGCAGTCATGCCGAGGTTCGTTTCACGGTGGCGGCGACGAAGCCGGTGCTCACGCTTCCTTCGAATGCGCTCCTTTTCCGTTCCGAAGGACCTCAAGCGGGTGTCGTCGATTCGGCAGGCAAGGTGGAATTGCGTTCTCTCAAGCTGGGCCGTGACTTTGGCCGCGAACTTGAAATCCTTGCGGGCATTTCTGAAAATGATCACGTCGTGCTCAATCCGGCGGATTCACTATCCGACGGCGCTGTCGTGCGGGCGGTTCCCGCGGAGCAATCGCCGGCGGGTGCCAAGGCAAAGTAGTTCGCGTTTCAAATTGCTGAATAAGCGCGTGCGCTGCGCTGCGGCTGCCAGCTTCCCGGTTTCGAAGCAACGAAAGGCTGGTGGTTTCTCCTGTCCCAGGCGGCCAGAGCGGGCGGAAGTCAGAGGTGACGTGGTGAATAATGGCGCTTTTGTTACTTGATAAAACGCGTTTTCATTCACCCGAGCCGCTCGTGCATCCAATGCGCTCTGGCCGGCTGGGACAACCGGTTCCACCAGATGCTGGTGGCTTCAGTGCCTATCTCCCCGGGCACAGCTCCATCAAGTAACCTTTGAGATATTCTGTCTCCGGCAATGTCGAGATCACCGGGTGATCCGCGGACTGCGTGTAGATCGCCAGTTGCCGCAGCGTCTTTTTAGCATCGACCACAGCCTCATTGATCACATCGAGAAAAATCTCCCGGCTCACGTGATGCGAACAGCAAAAGGTGGCCAGCAGGCCATCCGGCGCCAGCAGCTTGAGCGCGCGCAGGTGGATCTCTTTGTATCCGCGCAGAGCATCCTGCAGCTTGCCTTTGGTTTTCGTGAAGGAAGGAGGGTCGAGAATGATCAAGTCCCAGCGGTCGCCCCGGTTTTCCCGCTCTTTGAGAAAGTCGAAGACATTCGCCTCGATACACTCGACGGATAGGCCGTTGCGCTCGGCATTCTTCCCGATCAAGGCAGTGGCTTCGCCGCTGATTTCCACCGCAGTTACTTGTGATGCGCCCGCCCGCGCGCAGGCCAGCGCAAAAGCGCCCTGATTGGCAAAACAATCCAGCACCCGCCGGCCTCGCGCCAGGGGCGCGACGGCCTGGTAGTTGGCGATTTGATCCAGGTAGAAACCGGTCTTTTGCCCACGCAAGAGATCGATCTGAAATTCCAAACCGCACGCCTGGATGGTGAATGCCCCGGGATCATCCCCCAGCAGCATCCCGGTGATGAGTTCCAATCCTTCCGCTTTGCGAATGGGAGCATCGTTGCGCTCCACGATGGATTTGGGCGCCAGGATTGAACCCAGAGCTTCCACGATCATCGGTTTCCGCTTTTCCATGGCGAGCGTGAGCGTCTGCAGCACGAGGTGATCGCCATACCGGTCCACGATCACTCCCGGCAACCCATCGCTCTCACTCCAGACCGACCGGCACAAGCGGGGATCGAAACCGCGCCTGGCACGATACTCCAACGCTTGCCGAAGGCGGCGCTGGAAGAAGTCCAGGTCAAGGTCCTGCCTTTGCCGGGAAAATCGGCGGGCGATGATCTGGGAGCGGCTGTTGTAAATGGCACTTCCCAGCAGCCGGTCCTGCCCATCCTTCAAAGAGACGATTTCGCCATCCTGAGGATTACCAAAAGCCTTGAGCACATCGCTCGTATAGACCCAATCGTGTCCATGATAAATGCGAGAGCGAGGTTTGACGACGAGACCAGCCATGTGAAAGTAGAGGCAGAACCCAACGGACAACGACCGAGAGGAGCAAGCCAAAACTCCTGTCGATTGGAGATTTCTCGTTTCAATTTCGAGCTCGCGCGCGCCCGGGTGCTTTCAAAGGCCTCTCCGCCGGAGGGGCGGTTTTCAACCGCCCATGGCAAAAATCGCTCTGGAAGTGTAAAGCCACGAGCGGAACCTGGCTCGTTCCCGACTCATGGATCCCGCTCGTTTCGCGAGCTAATTCCGCGAAACCGATGGCACAGACGACGTTACTTTAAGCCTTTCCAGGGCCTTTCGTTGTGAGCGGTGATCCCTGCGAAATTGGCCTTGTCGTACTCGGCGTTTTGCGTGCGAAAATCGACCAGTGCCTGGTACGCGGGTTGAAGCTGGCTCTTGTCGCCGGTATCGACGTCGTGCTCATTGGCGCGTTCCGTGGCGAGGATTAATTCGCAATGGTGAAAGCCCTTGCCGAGCCATTCGATGCGGGCGAGCGCGAGATCGTCGCCGGTGGCGAGATTGCGCGCCTTTTCGAGCAGAGCCGCACCGCGTGTCATTGCTTCCGTTGTATAGATATCGGGGGCGAGGGTATAGAACGGCCCATAGGTTCCAGCGCCGTACTTGCCTTTGGTGGCGCGGAGTTTCTTTTGATAATCCTCAAACATGTATTGCGGGTAAATGGATTCCCAGAGCTCGAAGTACTCCTTGATCGCGGGTTTGGCCGCGCCAAAGGCGGAATAGAATTCGTCGAGAACGTCATCCACTGAGGCGTCGGGATGGTTGAGGATCTTGGGAAGCGTGTAGAGCGTGGGGCCCTGCACGGAATACTGGCTATCCAAAGAATCGAAATCGAAACCGCGCACTCCGTGGCTGACGGCGAATTTCAGATCAGCCGCCATGGGCCGCGCGTAAAAAGCGGGAAAATTGGGCTCCTGCGAGGTATAGTTGGGGCGCAGAAACATCTTCGCGCCGGTCTTTTCCCAACCCAGCCACTCCTTCTGGAAAAGTTCAGACTCGATTTTGCTATAGGGAAACACCGCGTCCGGCACAAAGCCAAGTAACACGTTCGCGCTGAGCATCGCCTTCACGGGCGGCTTGCGATAGTTATCGTAGGCATAGCTGATGACTGTCACATCCGGCCGAATTTTCACCGCCTCGTCGGTCACTGTTTTCCAAAACCGAGCATAGCGATCGGAGAGGGAGCCCATTTGCAATTGCCAGCTGCGCCCGTGCTCGAACTGCTCCCTGGCGGCATCGAGACGTTTGTCGAATGGCACCGGATTTTCCGGATCAGGTTCATCCCAGGAAAGGCAGCGGGCGCAGGCGCAACCAGCCCAGCCATCATTTTCGCAGACGTTAAGAAACTCCGGCGAGCCTTTCGCTTTCCAATCGTCGATGATCTGCTGCCAAAAGCCCGGCTCGGAGACACACATGTGATTCCACTCCGGTCCATCGCTATGCGGCTCGAGCCGGCGAGTGCCATCAGGCAGCATGGCGAAAAATTCCGGATGCGTTTGATTAAACCGCTCCCAATATTTGCCGAAGGCATGGCCGTAACCCGGCCGCTGGGTGCGCCCAAAGCGCTGCCGCCGCAGCCACACGCGCTCGCCCTCGGCGCGCCCGGCACGCCATTCTTTAAACCAATACCGCGGCTGCACGGTGGCATCGGCGGGAGTGAGCGAGAGATCCTTTGCTTTTGGAATGACTTCGCCTAGCTTGCCCGGCCAGAGCCAGGCGACGTGCATGTTACTTTCGAGGAGATCGTAGAGGCCGAAGAGCGTGCCGGCGCGGGTGTCGTTATTCAGCGGATCTCCGGGAGAATCTTTGCCTGCGATATAAAGATCGGACCCGAGGGTTTTAACAATATAGCCGTTTCCCGGCAGGCCGGAAGGATCGACCCCGGCCGTGCCGGCCCGAGTGCAATTTCCGAGATACACATGACTAGGCGAATTGTCTTTTGCCGGTCCGGAGACGATGGGCAGCGTCGCACCCGTCGAGGCTTCGACGTGATACTGAAGCTCCTTCGCGGCGTATGCCTCGATGGGCAGCGCCTGCTCCGGGATCACGATGGTGGCCACGGCTTTCCCATTCCGCACCAGTTCTACGCCGAAACTAGCATGGGCAAACGAGGCGATGGTGGCGCCGAGAGCGAGCAGACAGGGGGAGGGAAGTTTCATGCGACAGGATGACCCAGAGCCCGGAGGAACCCTTGAAGGAATTTCTCTTTAAACAACCGAGTGCGTGGCTGGCCCTGCGTCACTGAAGCCGCTGATCATCGCGCGCCGGATCAGTGCGAATACTTCGCGCCAGCCTTCCTGCACCGCGTCGCGAAAGTCGGCGCCAAGGTGCTCCGACAAGGCGTGAAGCAATGCCGCTTCGGCCAAAGGAAAATGCTCGGGACGCACGCCGTATGTATAATGGCGCGAGCCGAGCCGGCGGAGTTCGGGCAGGATTTGTGGGAGATTATGCAAACCGCGCACGGCCATGGCAATCATGCGCATGAGCATGAGCCGCATCGTGGCCATGTCGGTGCGCTTGAACAATCCGGCAATGTCCGGGCGCAGAGCGAAGAAATGCTCGTAGAAGGAGGTGGCGAAAGCGTCGGCGTGCGGGGCGATCCGCTCAAAGGTGGATTGAACAAGGAACAGCGGGTCGGCTTCGAGAAAGCCCACGATCTCGTAAAGAATGGTGCTGCCGCGACGGCCCCTCAATTGTGCTTCGAAAGTGCGGCCGATTTCCAGGGAGTTGAGAATCGGTGCAACCAAATCCTCCGAAGCCAGAAATTGGGTTCCGTGAGATTTGTTAAATGCCTCAATGCGGCTGGCGGTGTTCACGGCATCGCCGATGACGGTGAAATCCATCTTTTCCGGATGACCGAGCTGGCCAACCAGGACCGGCCCGTAATGCACACCGATCCGTGGTTCGAAAGTGAAATCGAAATGATCGCTCAAGTAACGGTTGAGATTCTGCGCCGCGGTGAGCATTCCCAGGCCGGCGCGCACGCACTGGCGGGCGCATTCTTCTCGGGAGGGATTTTCGAGGCCGAAAAGCGCGAGGAGTCCATCGCCGAGATACTTGTTAATCACTCCATGGTTGGCGAGAATCGGGTCTCCGAGTTGCTTGAAAAAGCGATTGAGCGAATGCACGAGATCATAAACGAGCTGCCCCTCGGCAATAGAGGTGAAGCCGGTAATGTCGCAGAAGAGCAGGCCAAGGCATTTTTCTTCCGCCGCAGGCCAGCCACGAAATTCGGCATGCGTGAGCGCGACATCCGCGGCGTCGTGCACGAGGCGGCGCACCTTTACCGGACCGGTGGGCCGGCTTTGGCAGGCGAGGCGAACTTCATCGGGCCAGCGAAGCTGAGTGGCCAATTTCGCCTCCTCCGGGAGGCGCGCGCCAAAATGTTCCAGCCCCTCGAGCACCAAAACACGACAGGTCGAGCAGCGTGCCTGTCCGGCGCAAGCGTGGAAGTGAGGCAGCCCGCATTTTAGTGAGACGTCGAGAAGTGAGCCGCTTCCGGGATCGTACTCCACGGGCACGGCTTTCTGGTCTTCGATGAACTCGATTTTGGACACAGGTCGAATGGGATGTTAGTTTAACAAATACCCAGACAAAGACGAACGGATTGTGCGATGACTGCCGGTGGAGGGCGAGAAAAACCGATCTACCGCTCCCAGAAAAAGAGGATGCGCCGCCACAGGGGACGATCGAGTACAAATACTCCGATGGATTTGCTGTCGCAATGTACAACCGTTTTTCCATCTCCGCTGGAATGGACGGCGGTGGCCGATGGCTTCGAACTAGGCTTTGTGGCGGCGGTAGCTGCAAAGCCGAAGGGAAAGAGGAGCGCCAAAGCCGCAGCCGCTGCCCGCCACGGAACTAGCATTTGCTGCCAAAGCAACCAGGTGCTGGGTTTCACGACTACGGAATCCGCCTTCTTTTCGTAGGCCACGCAGACGCGGCCGCTGCGATTGGCGAAGAGCGCCTTCTGCTCCGCCGGTGACATGGCGGAAAGGTTGTGAACATGAAGTTGGCAATGGGAGCAGTGCCAATTCTTTTCGCCATTGCTTTCGATTTTCAAATCGAGCGGGCAAGGCTTGGTGATGGCGGGAACGAATTTGCTGTTCATGGGAGGAAGAGGGAATTTATCAGGTCACTTTCGTCATCATTTCCAAAAGCGCCGCTGCGCAGGCTTCGGCGAATGGAGCGTCATTGATCCGGCAATCCAACTTTTTCACAGCAACACCCGAGCGGACGTTTTTCTCAATCGCTCCAAAGAGCGCTTCGTCCGCAGCCGGGTCGTGGAAGGGCTGCCCTTCCGCGCTAATCACGCTCACGCCGCGCAGCGGAACAAGAACGCTGACCGGCCCGGTGGAAGCGTTGATTTTTTCCGCAAGGATGCGGCCCAGGTGTGCACACTCTTCCGGTGTCGTGCGCATGAGTGTTACTTGTGGATTGTGATGGTAGAATTTGCGGCCCGCGAATTTTGCCGGGACGGTCTCTGGGGCGTGGAAATTGACCATGTCTAGGCAGCCAGGAGCGATCACCGCAGGCACACCGCCTTTCGCCGCCGCTTCGAGGCGGGTGGGGCCCGCGCCGAGAAATCCACCCACGAGTTCGTCAGCCCATTCCGTGGTGGTCACATCGAGAACGCCGCTCACCATCCCGGATTCGATGAGCGATTCCATGGTCCGCCCTCCGATGCCGGTGGCGTGAAAGATCAGTACTTCGTAGCCGGCATTTTCCAAGATTCCTTTCGCGCGTTGCACGCACTCGGTGGTGTTGCCAAACATGCTGGCTACCACAATGGGTCGATCCTGAGCGGGCGGGACTTTTGCTGCCGCCATTCCGCAGATTGCGCCCGCCGCGCGCACGATCACCTGGCGGGAAATACGATTAAGCCCGGCGACATCGACAATGCTAGGCATCATCACGATATCTTTCACACCCACATACTGCGCGGTGTTTCCGCTGGCCAGCGTGGAAACCATGAGCTTGGGAAAGCCGAGCGGCAGAGCGCGCATCCCCGCGGTGGCCACCGCAGTGCCGCCGCCGCCGCCGAGAGAAACGACCGCATCGATCTTCTTCTCCGCGACTAGCTTGCAGAGAATCGTCGGAGCCGCTGTGCTCATGGCGGTCACTGCTTCACCTCGATCATTCCGCGCGGCCAGTGCCGCGAGATCGATTCCCGCGAGCTGCGCTACTTCCTGCCGGGTTACATCGGCTCTGATCGTGGGTGTGCCGATGATTCCCACATCGATGAGCAGTGCCTGATGGCCCAGCGCCCGGATCTGGTCGGCGAGGAAAGCGTGTTCTTCTCCTTTGGTGTCAAACGTTCCGAGGACGGCGATGATGGGCATGCGGTGAAGTAAAGTTTTGCGAATGGTCGGTGAAAGGGGAGAGGAACGGAAGGAAAATTGGGGCGGGGGAGAAGGTCTGAGTAAGAACTAGTCAGCCATGGTGGTGGAGCGCCTGCGGCGGGCTTGGTTGCGGCGCCTGCATGCGCCCGCGCCCGCTATCTTCGCTTCTCAACTCTCAATGAGTCGCGTTTGTTATATCAAGGCTCGCAATGCCAATTTTCGCTATTCTTCCGCCCTCTCTTCGGCTCCCCCGACCAAAGCGCAGACACCGCGCTTTTTCGCTGCAGCGACAAAGTCCAGAAATTCGCGCGCTTCCGACCCCCACGAACTCTCGCTCGCGGCGGCGAGCGCCTGGGTGACGTTTCGCCCGCTCGTATAAAGAAGCTGAAAGACTTGCTTGATCTCCTTTCGTGTTTCCGCGGAGAGACCCGCGCGACGCTGGCCGATCACGTTCAATCCCGCCACTGTGTTCACTCGCGCGCCGACCGTGAAAGGCGGGATATCTTTGGAAAAACCGCTAATCCCCTGGGTGATCGCCAATCGGCCAATCTTCATGTGCTGATGAAAAACGCAGCCGCCGCCGATAAAAACGCGATCGCCTGCTTCGACATAACCTCCGAGGAGCGAATTATTGGCGATAATCACGGAGTTGCCGAGCCGTACGTTATGCGCGAGATGCGTGCCTGCCATCAAGTAACAGTCGTTTCCGACCACCGTCGCGCTTCCTTCCTTGGTCCCGCGATGGATGGTCGTGTATTCGCGGATGCGATTGCGGTCACCGATGCGGACTTCGCTCCGAATCTCCCGCTTGAAAGCAAAATCCTGCGGATCGCCGCCCACGATGGCCCCGTAGCCAATGACATTTTCGCGTCCCATGGTGACGTATCCGCCGATGATAGCGTGTGCTTCGATGATGCAGCCGTCACCGATATGCGCCGGTCCTTCGATTACCGCAAAGGGACCGATCTCCACGCCCTCACCAAGCACAGCCTCTGGATGAACGATAGCGGAAGGATGAATCTTCATAGTTATATCAAGCCTGCTTCCCGAAAGGAAAAGTAAGGCAGCCGCCCGTGGGTATCATCGCCAATGATGACGTGATCCAGCATTTGAATCTGCATGAGCCGGGCGGCTTCGTGGAGGCGGATGGTGAGCCGGCGGTCGGCGTCGCTCGGGGTAGGGTCGCCCGAGGGATGGTTATGAACGAGGATAAAAGCGTAGGCGGAATGCGTAAAGACCGGCTGGAAGATTTCGCGGGGGTGGGCGACGCTTTCATTGAGGCTGCCCAGGGATACCTCGTGCACCTTGATGAGATGCATTTTTGTATCAAGTAATACGACTCGCAGTGATTCCTTGGCCAGCGCGCGCATCTCCGAGCCGAGCAGTTCAAAGATGAGCGCCGGGGTATCCATCTTTCGCCGCGTGAGCCGCTCGCGCGCCATGCGGTGGCCCAGTTCAAAGGCCGCGGCAAGCTGCACGGCCTTGGCGCGGCCGATGCCCAGAGTGTTCTGAAGCTCTTTCACGCTGCATCGTGCCACGGCCAGGATCGAGCCGTATTTTTCAAGTAACTGGCGCCCGAGATCGATGGCACTGGCGCCTCGCACTCCCACGCGCAGGAGAATGGCAATCAATTCGCTATCGGTGAGCGCGGCGGCTCCGAGATTTTCCAGCCGTTCACGCGGCCGCTCCTGCTCGGGCAGTTCCTGGATGGTGAGCGCAGGCATTTCCGGGGGTGGCGCCGCAGCGCCTCTACTCAAATTGCGCGATCATTCCGTCCAGCGTTTCGCACAGCTCGGCAAGGGCGGTGCGATACTTGTTATCAGCCACCACGTCCAACTGCGCGAGCGCTTCGCGAAGCATTTTGCGTCCGGTCGCGATGGCAAATTTCACGGCGCCCGCAGCCAGCGCTCGCTCCACGAGGCTGTCGATATCGCCTTCGCGTCCATTGAGGATGATCTCGCTGAGCCGGTGGCGCTCAGCGGGATCGCTCGTCTGCAGCAAATGCAGGATCGGCAGGGTGAGCTTTCCTTTTTTCAAATCGCTGCCCAGCGTCTTGCCTGCTTTGGATTCCTCGCCCGCGAGGTCCATGACATCGTCGTAAATTTGGTAGGCCGTACCCAGGCGCAACCCGAAGACGCGCAGTGCGGTGATCACCTCTGGGGCCGCGCCGTTGAGAAATGCACCCAGCTCGGTCGCCGCGGCAAAGAGCGCACCGGTCTTCATCTCGATGATCTTGTAGTAATCCGGCACGCTTAGGCTCAGATCGAACCGCCGCTGCGTCTGGATGATTTCACCCGAGCAAACCTCCGTGGCAGCATGGGCGATGCGTCGGCCTACTTCGCCATCGGGGAAGGAGGTGGAAATCTTCAGTGCGTGGGCAAAGAGGCAGTCGCCGAGAAGCACGGAAATGGCATTGCCCCAGCGCGCATTGGCCGTGGGCTGGCCCCGGCGCTTGTCGGCGCCGTCGAGGATGTCGTCGTGAACGAGCGTGGCGGCGTGGATCAATTCCACCACCACGGCCAACTCCAGGTGATGCGGGCCGAGGTTTCCAGTGGTTCCACCCGCCAGAAGCACCAAGGCGGGGCGCAGGCGTTTGCCATGGCTCTCGATGGCATAGGCGATGTACCCCTCCAGGGCGGGGTCAAAGGCCTTGGCTTGGCTGCGGATGCGTTCCTCGACCGAGTAGAGCTGCGCGTTGATGAGCTCGAAGGTCTGTTTGAGCTTTTGGGTTTTATCGGTGGCGGTATCGAACTTTGTGAAATTTTTCACGAGGAGTTGAATTCACGGTAGGGGAAAATTGTTTCCGCCACAAGCGCGAGATGCTGGGCTCTTTTGGTTTTGGCCGTTCCCGAAAATGCGGGTTTTACCGAAAAATATGAAAGCTGGGCGAGGCGTGACCAGGCGGGACGGCCATCGCACGATTGTTACGCGAATCTGTTTGCTCGTTGTCCTGCTGGGCCGAGAAACTTCGTTCATCCCTGAAACCCATCTATTCTTATGAGCGCTACTACTGAATTGACTGGCCTCGAAATGACCCGACGGCTTCGCACTTCCCTCCCTCAGGCCTTTGCCTGCTGGACTCGTCCTGAAGTCCTCAAACAATGGTTCGGTCCCGGCAACTGCGAGGTTCGCGAGGTGCAACTCGATCCGCGCGTCGGAGGCGCCTACCGCATTGCTGTGAGCAGTGAAAAATTCGGCGATCTCGCGGTGCGCGGTGTGTATCGCGAAGTCGATGCACCCAAAAAACTTTCCTTCACGTGGCAATGGGAGGACGACGAGGATTGGGAGAATTTCGAAAGCGTGGTGATCGTGGAACTTGCGGAAGTAAAAGGCGGGGTCGATCTCCGCCTTACGCAGACAGCGTTCCCTAATGAACAGTCCCGTGAAGGCCACGACCACGGCTGGGAAGGCGGTCTGTCAAAACTTCAAGCCCGCTGCAGCGTGATGGCCGATATGTACGCGCCGGGCCATTTCAGTTGGAATGAATTGCTGGTGGATGACGTCGGGGCGGCAAAGGATTTTTATGGCAAGCTCTTCGGCTGGGAGGCGGTGCCGTTTACCGGTGGCGAAATGGCCTATACGGTTTTGAAAAAGAATGGCTCGGAAATCGGCGGCCTGATGAAAACGCCGATGCCCGGCATGCCACCGCATTGGCTTTCCTATATTATCGTCGAATCCACCGATGCCAGCGCCGCTAAAGTAACAGAGCTGGGCGGCAAAGTCTGCGCTCCGCCTTTCGATATTCCGGGCGTGGGCCGCATTGCCGTGGTGCAGGATACGCAAGGCGCGTCGTTCGGCTTGTTTCAGCCGAATTGCTAAGGGGAGCCAAGTAACAGCGTGGCGTGGCAGGTGTAGCATGGGCATCCTGCCCATGGGCGGGACGCCCATGCTACATTAAGGCCCGCTTATCTCGCGTACTTCGTCACCGCGTCGCTCCACTTTCCGTGGCCGTGGCCATTGATGGCGCGCACTTTAAACCAGTAGCGGATGCTGCCTTCGAGCTGGCCGATCGTCGTGCGTGAGGCCGTGGTAGCCGCGCACTGAATCCATTCACCTTCGCCGCCGAGGTCCACCGTGCTTTCCACTTCATAGCCATCCGCGCCTCGCACCGGATCCCAGGAAAGATCGACTTCTCCTTCGCTGTCGCCAGCGCTGGCATGGAGTTCGTGGACTTGCCCGAGCCCGCGATACGGCCAGAGATGCACCTCGGACTCGACGTGCAGATTGGCACTGAGGATTTTCTTCACATCACCATCGCTGGTTTCCTGCACGTAGGCGGCCCCGCGAAGCACCACGGCGATGAGGGCATCGGCCAAATGGTCACGCTTGGTTTTGATGTCATTCAGCTTGAGCCGTGCGGCCCGATATTCCTCCTGCAATGCGCCGAGCTTTCCCAGCGCTTCCTCAAGCTGTGTAACCGGCGGCTCGGGTTGCGGAAAATGAGGGTTTTCAGTCAAGCCGGCCTGGAGGTGTGCGGCCAGATCGATGAGTTCCGGGACGGTGATGCGAGAGAAGTCGAGAGCTACGTGCGCCATGGTGGTGGGCGCAATTGGCTAATAAGACAGAGAGTTTTCGTCAACTTCACATATGTAACGGTTGCGTAACATTTTCGTGATTCGTTTTCCTCCATCGCCTTTCAACCTGGGCCAATCAGGGATGTGTCGCTGCCGGATGATCCGCGCGCGAGCGCTCCATCATTTTGGCGATCTGGGCGTCGCAATCCGGTGCTTGGTCCGACCATTCGAATGGATATTTATCCGGCCAGCGTTTGGACAAAATGAAAGCCGCCATGTCGCAGACGCGCGGATCTTTGAAAGCGATCTCGTCAAATGTGCCGCTCATTTTAGGGCGGCGGGTGGTGTCATCGAGCTCGGAGGCGAGCAGGCGTTGCCCCGCAGTCTCTGTTTCACCAGCGAGGCGGATAGGAGGATTATCGAGAGATGCGTGCACGCTCGGCCCCTCGGAAGACATGCCAGAGCTCTTTGCCTGAGGCAAAAAAGCGCTCACTACAGCGAGCCGCACGTCGATAGGCGCCTTGCGCAATCCTTCGCGCAAGGCGTCGAGGGCAGGTGCGCTGCCGCACTCCGCAAGGAACGCAATCAAGCCGCCCACCTCCGAGAAGACATCTCCGCCCAGAACTTCCAGCGCCCCATCGCTTTCATGGTACTTAAAGCGAGGTTTGTTATCGGTCCCCAATCGGGGTTGCACTTTCTTCCATGCTTCGATCATGGCAGGCACGGCTTCTGGATCGCCGCGCTTTTGCAATGCTCTGGCTGCGTGCACCTGCGTATAGAGGCCGTTCTTCGGATTGAGGCAGGACTTTAGGAAAGGAAGCGCACTTTCGCCGGGGATCGTCGCGGCGGCATCTACGTAATGACTGCGAATCGCGTCAATTTTCGTGGCGCGAAAACCGGCTTCGATAGGACCGATCGCGGCGTCCGGATATTTTTCCGCCAGTTTGCGGGCAGTGGGTTGGTTATTTTCACCGCCCTGTGAAGTGGCTTTGATAAGCACCTCTTTTTCGCCGGAATTTCGCACTTCCGCCCACCATTTTTCCGCCTGCTGGCGCGTCGTGCCGTTGACGAGGGCGCCGTCCTCATTCTTGCGGGCATAGAAGTTTCGCCCTGACATGTGTTCCAGGATTTTTTGGGCGATATGGCTGACTCGGGAATCCACGGGCGGAAAAGCGCCGTTGTGACTTGGCTCGAGCGAACGCGTGAAGCGGCGATCGTCCAGTGCTTCGATTAGCTTTGGCACGGCGGTCGGCCCCAGATCGACCAGCCGATGCACCGGAGTCACCACGCCCTTGACGTCGGACATGAGAGGATAGTGATCGTACATGATCCAAGTAACGTCCTGGAGATTGCGCAATTGATAGATATTCTCCGTGACTTGTTCCTCCGGAGTCATTTGGTCCAGCGGCTTGGGGTGATGCTGCGCGTCTTCTGCGATCATCGTGTGCAGTAAATCGGCAGCCTCCTTGGCGTACGCGACTCGTGGATTTGCCGGATAGCGGGAACCAAAATCCTGATACACCTTCAACTGATCTTCCCACGAAATACCGGGCGTTTCAAAGCGCGCTTCCGTTTCCCACAGCACGGCGTCTCCCATTTCGTGCTGCAGCTTTTCGGTGAAGGTCGTCGCCTTTGGGTGTTCGGACCAGCTTTCCGGGATCTTCGCCGCGGCTTCAATCAGCGCTGCGCCCGTATCCGCGAGGCCATTTTGCAAGCACGCCCGGCCAAAGGTAAAGATGCGTGCCCGATGGCTCAGCGGAATTCCCGTCATCAGGTGGAAGTCATTTTTCTGCGCCGCGCTTCCGACGCGCTCCAGTGCATTGGCGGACGCCTTTTGCAAATCGAGGATTTCGTAACCTACGTGCTTGTAATCCGGCCCGTCGGATACGGGCACAAAGCGCCGGGTAGTGAGTGCGAAATCCGATTCCCAAAAGTTGCCCCATTCCGTGACGTCACTCATGCAGCAGATGAAGACGCTGAAGGATTCGGCGTCTTTCTTCACCAGAAATCCCTCGATATACCGATTCTGCCAAGGCTTGTTTCCCTCACGATAGTAGCTGCCCGTGGCCACGCGCACGTAGGGCAGGTCTTTGGTGTTAGGATAGCCGAGCGTGTCGTACCACTTCACGGCGTCGGCGGTTTCGGTGGATTCAGCAGCGCCGGTGGAAATGGAAGTTGCGAGCAGCCCTATTAACAGACTGAGAGTTCGCAAAGTAAATTCCAGGACGCGCGGATGGTGTCCTGATTTGAAATGTTCCAAAGAGGTCATTTTTTGCGAAACAGGAGGAGATAGATTCCAGCTATGACTGCGGTGGCGATCCCTGCCAAAATGGGAGGCGGCGGAATGTTCATTTCCTGGATTGCGAGACGTGCATTTGATGGTGGGGTGAACGAAGATGCGTGGCCATACTACGATTACGGGAGTGGAAGCCGGATATTAGATTGGTCAGAGCATTTCATGCGAAGGCATGTCGGGGTGTGGCGCGGGCATCCTGCCCGCGGTTTCTTTGTCCATGAGTGAGACACCCACGCTACATCCACCTATACACTCAAAAGCTCCTTCGCTTCCGCCACTCCGGCCGCGGGCCGGCCGTACTCACTCGCCGTGACTCGCGCCAGCGCGCAAAGTTGACGCCAGCGGAAGGGCGGGCGAGTAGAGGCAAATTCTTCGGTCGCCGTACGGAAGAATTTTTCGGCATGCAGTGCGCCATCTTCGCTAATCGCGAAACCTCGCAGCAGATCGAATACGCCACGGGCATCGAAGTCGAGCTGGCCGTACTTTTGCACGATGCCGGCGGCGTGCGCTTGCAGATTGCCGCGCACGGCTCCCTCGAGCTCGTGCAGCAAACCGGCGGCATCGGTAGATTTTGCCTCCGAGACGTGCACTGCCAAAGGAAGCGGCTCCCAATGCTGGAAATCTCCGCCGCGATTCACGCGATCGTACGCGACCTGGTAAGCACCAAGGATGAGGCAGGCAAATTGATTTCGCGGCCGGGCGACGCGCGCGAGATTGCGCCACGCGCCTGCCGAATCACAGGCATGCACCCCGATGGAATCGCCGTGCACACTGCCCAGAGGCTTGCCTGTGACTTCTTCATAAGGCCTGCGCCCGTGATCCCGCAGGATGAGCTGATTCGCCGCCAGGGAGATCGCTTCGCCTACGGCGTCGGGCAAGATGCCATCCGCGAGCGCGGCGGCCGCGGCGTCGGCAGCCTGCTCCGGGGTGGAGCGGAAAAAAGTCATGCTCAGTTCATCGACCCATTGATCATCTGGCACGCGAGTGCCAGGAGTCGCATCAAGTAACTTATGCTCTTCGAGCATTTTCGGAAGCAAAGTGCTCGGCTCTCCGCGACGCCAGCCTTCCGCTTTCACACAATAGCGCACGGATTGCCGGAGCAGGGTGGTTGCTTGTTCGCGCCCGATCAGCCCGAGCAAATCCCAGGCGCGGTAGGGCAGCACCACGCGGTGCACTTCCGTGTCGTCCTGTACTTCGTGGAGCAGCGCGTCGAGAGCATCCTCCGGGGTGTTAGCAACCGCGGCAAAGGCCGCCTCCGCGCGATCCGCGTCTTTGCTACGAGCGGCTTCGCGCAACCATTCGCCAGGTGCTGCATCGGCCGGTTTAGCCGCCGCAGTCACGGGATGCAGCACTTCGTGATTTCTGCCGCCGGATTCCTGAATGCGGTTGGTATTGCGATAGAGAACTTTCAGGACCGGCAGAGCTTGCTGAGCAGCCGGCAATTCCTGGGCCATGTGAAAGCTCGGCGCGAGCGCCATGATCGTGTGAAAACCAACATAGTCTTCTCCACCAAAAGTGCGGGCATTGGCCAGCGCGCCTGCGGCTAGCAATTGCTTGAGTTCAACGCCGTCACGCAGCTTTGCCACCAGCGTGGGCATCAGATTGGCGACGGGTGTTTCCTGCATGAGCCGCACGAGCGGCTCCATCGGGCCGAAATCGAGCCGCGTGGGATCGGTGACGTCGTCGGTGGCCGCCGCGAGGCTCAGTTCACGAGCCATGCTAAGACCGACCGCCGCGGTCACCATGCCGCGTCCGACGTCGGACAAAAATTCCCTGCGAGTGTGTAACGAGCGAAGCGTTTTCATGAGCGTGATCTCCGTTTGAGGGTTTGGGAGCACGATCTGTCGCGAAAGGCAGAAGGGCCGCAGGAATGATGCTACGCCGGGGGAGGGAAGGCGCAATGCAAATCCCGCATTTTGCTCTTTGAGCCAGAGAGGCCGAGCAGGACGCCGACAAACCTTTTAGGACGCTTGTAAGCAAATGCCCTTACTTGCGTTCTTCCAAAACTAATTTGGTTGCCGTTTTCCAATCACCAAGCCGCTCACCGCTTCTGATTCATAAACTTCTGCACCTGCGAGGTCGTCCCATCTTTGTAAGTCACCTGTACCGCAGCGTATTGCACGTTTTTCGGTACAGAGATAAACACGTCGCTGCCCACTTCGAACATCTTGTCCGTCGGCTTGAATTTGAAGGTTTTGTCCAGATTATCGCTATCTAGTGAATAGCGCACCTCTTTGATAACGGGACGGTAGGACATCAGCGTGGTGAAGTAGAGCAGGGAGCGTCCCGGGTTGAAAGTGAGCCACGATCCGGATGCGGCTTCGAGCATCATTTTTCCTTGAGCCAATTGCTGATCGCTCGTGGAAAAGTTGAGTGTGTACGGGCCATTGGATTGATCGTTTTTATCGACATACTTTACTTCGATGATGTGCTGGCCCGGTGCAATGTTATGCAATTCGAGATGCGGATTGACCATGGGCAATCCGGTCTGCGGATTTTGGATCGG
>FTBG01000222.1_pt1 | contig 33071 bp, 28 predicted proteins | sample 1639311 | NCBI WGS metagenome assembly FTBG01 (sample SAMEA3914864, study PRJEB12502) | metagenome | biome: forest; material: soil | place: USA | collected 2012-03-12 | depth 0.3 m | reverse complement strand
GTTCATGAACGAGTACTACCGGACTAATGAGGAGGGCATTTACGTCGATATCATTTCCGGCAAGCCGCTGTTTTCTTCGAAAGACAAGTTTGACTCCGATTGCGGCTGGCCGGCTTTCTCGAAGCCGATCAGCCAGGATGAAATCAAGCAACTGTCCGATCACACCCACGGAATGGAGCGCGTGGAAGTGCGGTCTTCCACCGCGGACGCTCATTTAGGCCACGTCTTTAACGACGGTCCTGCGGATCGTGGCGGCCTGCGTTATTGCATCAATTCCGCTTCCCTGCGCTTTATCCCCAAAGCAAAAATGGCGGAAGCCGGATATGGTGATTGGCTGAAGGTGTTTGAAGGGGATGGGAAGGGCGAGAAAAAGGAAAAAAAGTAAACTGCTAACCACCCTTGCTTTGATGGGTGTTCGCTTTGCTCGAGCGAAGGAGCGAAGCGCTTCGTGTTACTTTAAATCAAATTCTGCTTCACTATCCACCGGATCCAGAAGTCCGCGGATGGTGCTGCGAAACTGGTCGAGATTGAACGGCTTCTGCAGGAAAGCGGCGTTGGGATCTCCTGCGATGTGACGGGCGGCGTCTTCTTTGTTATATCCGCTGATCAAAAGGATCGGGAGTTCAGGGAATGATCGCCGCATATGATCGAAAGCCATGACGCCATTCATCAGCGGCATCGTTACATCCATCACAACGAGGCGGAGGTCTTTGCCTTCGCGATTCACGACTTCGAGGGCCTCCAAGCCATTTTCGGAAACGGTGGTGGTAAAGCCGAGGATTTCCAGCAAGCCGGAGCCCGCTTTGCGCATGGCGTCTTCGTCGTCTACCAGCAAGGCCCGGCCTTCCGAGGTCCAGGAGAAGGAGGGGATGGAATGATCGACCGTCACGGGAGTCAAATCGGTCGCCTGGGCAAAGATAATGCGGAAAGTGGTGCCTCTCCCCGGCGTGCTTTCCACAGAAAGCGCGCCATGATGACTGCGGACGATACTGGACACGGTCGCCAGGCCGAGGCCGCGGCCATGAAGTTTAGTGCTGAAAAATGGATCGAAGACGCGGCTCAAAGTTTCTTCGCTCATCCCAGCCCCGCCATCAGTGACCTCAAGTAACGGATAGCTGCCGGGCTCGAGATTTCCTCCGACCTGGCAGTTCTGCAGGAAATCGGGAGTCGCGACGAAATGCTGTGTGCTCACGCGGATCATTCCTGCGCCGCCGCCGAGGGCTTCCGCGGCGTTGATCAGAAGGTTCATGATCACCTGCTGGATTTGCCCGCGGTCACCGGCGAGCAGCGGGAGGTCGTCTGCGAATTCCGTAACTAGTGTTGCATTTTTGCCGATGGCGGCCTGCACGAGCTGCACCGTTTCCGTCACCAACTGGCTAAGCTCGATCTCGACAGTGCCGCTTTGCCGTCGCCCGGCGTAATCCAGCATTTGTTTACAAAGACTCGCCGCGCGAAAAGCGGCCATCTCGATTTCATCCAGAAAGCTCATGTCCGGGCTGTCCGGAGGGAAATCTTCGCGCAGAAGAGAGGCATTTCCAGTGATGGCGCCGAGCAAGTTATTAAAATCGTGAGCGATGCCACTGGAAAGCACACCGAGGCTTTGCAGCCGTTGCCCGTCTTCCAGTTTTTGCTCGAGCCGCCGCTGGGTTTCCGATGCTTTCGCCTCCTCCGTGCAATCACGCAGAATGATCACAATTCCCGCGACGGACCCGCGCTCGTCGCGAATCGGGACGAGGCGATCCCTGATCGAGATCAACCGGCCCTCGCGGGATTGAAGCACGTACTGCGCATCCATTTCCAGTGCTGCGCCCTCCTGCATGGCGCGAGAAATCAGCGCATCCGCTGCTGCGGGCAAACCCTCCTGGTGCAGATGCAGCACGTCCTGGATCGGGCGGCCTAAAGCCTCCGGGCTGGTCCAGCCCGTCATTTTTTCCGCCGACTCATTTATAAATGTGAGCCGGCCGTGGCGATTGATGGTGATCACGCCCTCTCGGATGGCGCAAAGGGTTGCGACCACCCAAGGCTCGATCTTGGGTGCGGAAGAGCTGGATGGCTGCTCGGAAAACAATTGCATGAAGGGAGGTTCGGAAAGGCGCCGCTGGCTTCAGAATGGCCCGGCTTGCACCATCTCCAGCAGCAGACGTGCCTTGGGGCGCCATTCAAGAAGAGGAATTATACTGCCAAGAAAGCGCGGCGTCGCGGATTGAATCAGGTGTCGAATCTTCCGGGTCTTCGACCCCCGTGCCCCTGGAAAGAAAAGTGAAGTGAGGAAGATTAGGCTGGGCGCGGCACGCAACGTGCTTTGATGTCCGAACATTTTTACCGCCGGGAGTTTTGCTTCCGGCGCCTAATGAACCGCCGCCCCTCACCGTGTTCAGGAGGTAAGTGATGCGCCGACCGCACGCCGGAAAGCGCGTCAAAAGACTGAATTTCAAAAATCATGAACACACACGCAACTCCACAGCAGATTGAGAAACTGAACTATCTCGGGACAGGCCTCCTGGCCGCCACGGGCGCACACGTCGTCCTCATCGCCCTGAGTGTTTCCGGAATGCTCGCCGCTTCGAGCTCGGGATTTCTTGGAATCCTCCTGACCGCTCTTAAAGTAACGTGGACCGCTGCTGGCTTCTTCGGCGCCGCCTTCGTCGCCTACAATACCTTTTTCATGCTCAATGCGCGTGACTATCAAAAGGCGCGGATCGCCGCCATCGGTGCTCTCGTTCTGCCCTTTTTCGGAGCGAGTGGAATCATCACGGCTTTCGCTTTGATTCCACTCGGAGGCATCGCGTTTTACCTCTTCCGCCAGCCGGAATGGAAGGCTGTCTTCGGAGTAGAAGAAGCCGTTCCAGCTCCGGTGGAGGAATACCAGGCTGCGGAATTAGAGGGAGTGCAGGAAGTCCAGTAACTCCTGCAAAGCACGCGGCTTTAGCTTCAAGTAACGATCCCGCGATGGGGAGGCTTCGCCATCGTGGGCACGAATTGCGTCATCGACGGTCGGCGCTCTCCCATCGTGCAGGTAAGGTGCGCTGGCGCGCAAACCCCACAGCGGTGCGGTGCGCATTTCCTGTGGACCAGCGGCGGCTTGAGCGATGCCGTCTCCTAGCGAACCTATATCGTGCAGCAAGAGATCTGAATATAGGTAAACCGGCTTCCGGTTCAGCGCGGCAATCTGGCTCGGTCCCGTGTGCATTTCCGGGATATGGCAGGCGGCGCATCCGATCTGGCTAAAGATCGTTTTTCCGGCTTTGGCCGAGGCCGTGAATGGAAGCTGCGGTGGTGGTGCGAGCAGGCGCATGAAGTCGGCCTGCCGATCGATATCGCTTTTCCCGGTGGCTGGATCGATCTCGTCCTCCGGATCGATCACTTTGTCGAACTGAGCCAGGAGGGCTTCATTGCCATTGGGTGCGTTTTCTTTCGGAAAATAGCGATTGGTAATGCCCATTTCATTGAGATAGGCATCGCCGGCAAACGACAGCAACGTTGCTTGTTGATTCTTCCAGCCGAAGCGGCCCACGCGCATTTGGCCACTGGCGATATCCTGCACGAGCGCGACTTTTCCTTTCACTCCATCCTTTTGCGCGTGCGTAGCATTGGCCTGAATCGCCGAATCCGGGATCGCCTCAATTAGACCCGCGCCGAAGAGCGGTGTCGTCTGGCGATGCGCGATTACGTTTGCTTCCGGAGGAATGATTTCGCGCACTGCGGGATCGATTGCAAACTGCTGGAGCAAGGACCCACCGAGCTCTTCCAGCGGATCGAAAGTCCCGTCGGTATTTCGACCAAAACGTGTCACGAATAGATTGCTCGCGCCGCCGGATGCGGGCCCGGAGTGGCAAGCCACGCAGGAGACATTGTTAAAGATCGGGCCCAGGCCGCTCTCGGGAGTTTCCCTTGTTTCGAATTCCTGACGCCCCGCGCGGAAATCGGCGAGCTGGCTGGCTGTGAGATTGGGAAGTGGTGCGCCGAATTGGGGCCCAGGTGGTTCTGGTGGCGGATTGTTTGGAGGAGGTAGTTGAGGGGGAGGCGGAGGAGGTGGAAGTGGTCCAACCCCCGAAGCGTGAGGAGGTGGTGGGGGTAAAGGAGGCAGCCTTCCTGGGCCTTGTGCGTGCACTGCGCTGCCAAGGAAGAGAACCGCCAGCACGGCGGGAATGAGGGGGAGTTTCGGTTTCATAGGATGGTGCTCTTGGGGTGAATGCGAGGATGTCCCTCGCTCTGCTGACCCGAAACTCGCAGCACAATGTAAAGATATTATCAGTGGGCTGCTGGAAAATTGTTAACCGAGTGTAAAACCTTGGCCGAATGGCTAATCTCAGCCCTCATGGCTTGACTGTGAACGCCGCCCCTGCGAAGCCAGTGATTTCCTATGAACACCGCCCAATCGACCTCCACGGAGGTTCCAAATGCGGACTTATCGCTCCGGACGGCGCCGCCGGAAGGGGAGTCCACAGTAAAGGTGCCCGCCGCTGAGCAATCCGGGCCCCGCCGATTGGTCTCGCTGGATGCTCTCCGTGGTTTCACCATGTTTTGGATTCTCGGCGGGGCGGCTTTTGAAAACGCATTTCACGCCTTGCCGCCGAATCGGTTTACTTCATGGGTGAACGACCAACTCTCCCACTGTTCGTGGGAGGGATGTCACTTTGAGGACATCATATTCCCGATGTTTGTTTTCGTGGTGGGTGTTTCTCTCGTTCTGACTTTGCCGGCGAAAGTGGAGCGCGACGGACGATCCAAGACTTTCTGGCGAGTCGCACGACGGGCGGCGGTGCTTTTTCTGCTTGGAGTTTTCTACAATGGAGGCGGTATGCGGGGGGTAGAAGGTGTGCGCTGGATGGGAGTGCTGCAGCGCATCGCCATTGCTTATTTTTTCGCAAGTTACTTGTTTCTTTGGATGAAGCCGCGAAACCTGATTTTTGTCATCGTCGGCATCTTGCTTGGTTATTGGGCGTTACTTGCCTGGGTTCCAGTGCCCGGTTTTGGGGCGGGGGATTATGCCGAAGGACACAATCTGACGAACTATCTGGACCACATGTACCTGCCTGGCCGGATGTACGACAAAACGCACGATCCGGAGGGGCTTTTGAGCAGCTTTCCTGCAGTGGCCACCTGCCTCTTTGGCGTGCTCGCGGGAGTTTGGCTCGTGCGCGAAGGCCGGGCGGGCCGAAAGGCGCTGCAGTTCGTTGGAATGGGCCTGCTGCTCATCAAGCTTGGCTTGTTTTGGGGCGGCAATTATACGGACAGCTATGGTGCGATCGGCTATTTCCCAATTATCAAAAAGATTTGGACGTCTTCTTACGTAGTCCTGGTCGCCGGCTGGAGTGCCTTGTTTCTTGGAGTCTTTTATCTGGTCATTGATGTGTGGAAGCTGCGGCATTGGGCGGTGCCGTTTGTCTGGATCGGGATGAATCCGATCACGTTGTATCTCTTCGAGAGCATTGCTTCTTCACGGAACATCGCCCTGCGGATCGTTGGGGGAACGATCTATGATGTATTTAACTTTCTCGTGATGCCCGGAACCGGTGACTTGTTGGTGGCGATCGTTGCCAGCACCATCAGCGTTTGGCTCGCTTGGTTTTTGCACAACCGGCGGATCTTCCTGCGCGTTTAGTGCGGCTTAAGGAGTGGCGGAACTGCACCTGGATAGCGTTATGGTGTAAACGTCAGATCATCGGTAATCAGGACCTGATCGAGTTTCGTGCCTGCTTCACGACTGGCGAAACTAATCGTGTGCGTCGTGCCGCTGGCCAGGCTCAACTGTTTCCACAGCACCCAATGCCAGGCAGAGCCGTGGGTTAGGACAAAGCGCTCAAACGTTGCGCCATCCGCCTGAATCCAAAATGAATCGTCGGAATCATCCGGAGCAATCACCCGCACCCAGAGGTTTACCGTTCCTGTGGCTTCAGTATCGATGCGCATCTGACCGGTGGTGGGCGGTGTGGAATAGGGTCCATCCGCCGTGGGAACGACATACTTGCCACCATAGGCGGTCGAATCGGTGCTGACGGCGAAGGGACTATACAGCACGGCTTTCTCGGCTTCGTGCAGCCAGACATTCTTTGAGCCGGTTGCGCCTGCCAGTTTCAAATCTATGGTGGAACCTCCCGGCGCGAGGTCCGAGTGATAGACCTTGGTGACGCCACCGCTGCTCGCCGTGAGCGTATAGCGTCCTAGAAATCCGTTGATCGTTGCAGTTCCCGAACTGTTAGAACTGGCGCTGGCATTCGTCCACCACTTGTTAAAAATGAGCCCCTTCCACGCTTCGCCGGAAGGCTTCAAGTTCCAGCCGGCATCATAGATAGGTGCGTTGCTTTTCCAGTGAACTGTGTCCCAGAACTCCCACATGAGGAAGGAGTCGAAATTCGGATGGCTAAAGACCAGGGTGAGATAATCGGAAAGATAATCTGCCTGGAGCGCTTGATCGGGTGTATCCTGGTCAAATTCCGTTACTTGAAGCGTCAAACCCAGGGCGGCGAAGCGGTCGAAGATGGCCTTCTCCGTGGCCGGCGGCGTACAGACCGATTGGAAATGGCTCTGAAAGCCAAAGCCCTCCAGCGCTGCGCCCGTGCTGAGCAAGGTGCTGGTAAGGTTATACTCGTAGTTTTCGTGGGTCAGGTCCAGATGGGTGGCATTGGTCTCGGTTCCGTAGTCGTTCACGAACCGCAAAGGGTAGGAATCGTCGGCCGCCGTTTCTGCAAGCCACGTTTTGATCACGGACGCATCCTGAGTCACAGTGCCATCCTGTCCGCTCGGAACGCTATTGATCTGGTTGAGGATTTCGTCGTTGGCAAACGGCTCATTCACCACATCCCAATCGGTTAGAAATGAAAAGACCCCGGTATCCGTAGTCTCATTGTCGATGTGAGAAATGACCGCCGCGGCCAAAGCACTAGGGCTGAGGCTTTGAAGATTGAGCGTGCTGGGGGTGTGGGAAAAGTTCGGCCAGACGAGGTTGTGCCCGCGGATGTCAAAAATGCCGTTCGTGCGCAGCCACGCCAATCCCGCTCTGGCCAGCGCTGGATTGCTATACCAGTTGTTCCATTTCAGGTCGTTTTCGAGGACTGCCTTATTGAAGAGCGTGGTGGCCGCCGTGCGATACTTGTCTCCATCGCTGGTCTGGTGATTAGTCAGCCAATCGGAGCTGAACGCGGAGCCAAATCCAAACAAATGCTTTTGCATGGCGGCTGAAACATTCACTCCAGAAATGGCCACTCCGCTGGAGTTCTTCACATTTACCGTGAAGTTGCCTTTGCGAGTCTGGCTGATCCTCGTGTTCGCGTCTGCACGCCAGGAATCGCTAAGCAGGCGGCCGGGATAGTCGTTCATGGTGCTGCTTAACGAGGTCACACTCACGGCGGAACCGAAATTCAGCAATTGCAGACCGCCAAAATCGACCGTCTGCAGTTTGGCGCCACATTTGACATAGAAATGCATGGCGTTCGCCGCGTAACTAGCCGCCGCGGTAAAGGGCAGAAAATGCACTTTCCAATTCCCGTCAACGATGAGCGAACTTTGAATCAGCGATTTCGTGTACGGACTGGTCGTCTGCTCGACCGTGGCTCCCACGATCCCGAGCGAGCCGTCGGCATTGTTGCTGCGGACCCAGAAGATCGCCAGCAAGTTGTCCCCGGCGTTCACCGCGGTCGGCACGTTCGCGCTGAGGCGGATGGAGTAATCCGTCGAAGGAACAGTCGTTACTTTAATCTCCGCAGCGGAAGTGAAGAAGGGCTGGCCGCCGGCGGTGACGCTGGTTTTCGTCGAATCTCCGCCACTCGTGAATGTGAAGAGAGAAGTGGCGTCGATGATTCCCGAGCCAAAAACCGATTTTTGGCCATACTTTGTTACGGTAACCCCGCCGATATCAATCGCCTGTATCTGGCTTCCAAGCTGAAAGTCGAATTTCGCTGCTCCCGCGGCATAGTCAGCCGAACTGATAAACGGGATGGAGGCCTGACGCCATTGCGACTGGCTGCCGCGCCCACGGAGGGGATAGTTGAGTGATTTGTCGTAGGGACTGGCATTCTTTTCGAAGAAGACGGAAAAGTTAGCTTCATCGGCAATGGAATCCGCACGGCGATAGTAAAACGTGGCGATGACGGCTTCGCCCTTGGCAACGCTGGATGCCGTGGCTGCGGTGAGGCTGACGTCGTGCAAATTGACCGGCGGGCTGGTAACATTAATATGCCAAGCCTGGGTGAAGGTCGGGCCGGTAATGTTTTGGATCGCACCAGTGGCATAGCCGCCTCCGCTGAAGGTAAAGGCGGAAGGGCTGTTACTCGAGAGTAGAGAAGTCTGCGCGCTGAGGTTAGGGAACATGCCGGCAAAGGCGAAGCCGGCTACAAGCAGGGCTTTGAGCATAAACGGGGGAACGTACGGTTAGATTTTGGGGAAACAAACACCGATCCGGCAGTGGAGCGGGGCTGACGGATTGCGCTGCGAGAGATAGAAGAACGGGAGTTGATCGCCAACGGAAAGTTTACTTTACTGTAAAGTATGAGGAATTCCGTGACTCTGCGTACCGTCGCTCGCGCGCTGGGGGTGAGTGCTACAACCGTCTCACTGGCTCTGAGAAATTCGCGCGAACTACCTGCGGCAACGCGGCAGCGCATTCGCCGGACTGCCGACTCCATGGGATACCGGCAGGATCCGAAAGTGCGTGCCTGGCTGGCATCCCGACGGAATCCGGCCGCAGAAAAAGGGGAAGTTCTGACCTACTTGAATCCTTATCCAACCGAAGAACTGTGGCGTGCCTCAGCCTCGATTACGCGGTTTTATGACGGAGCCAAAGCGAGGGCTATACAACTAGGCTTTCAGTGGGACGAACTCTGGTTTCGTCGCTTGGGTCTAACGCAAAAGCGCCTTGAAAGCATTCTCAAAGCGCGAGGGATTCGCGGCTTGATCGTGGGATCATTCCCCGAAGCGCAGGCTGCCTTAAATCTGGATTGGCCGCACTATGTGGCTATTGCCCAAGGACTGACGCTCATTCGGCCTGATCTTCCGCGGGCCTGCAATAACTACTACGACACGATGTTGGTGCTTTTGCGGCAACTGGTGAAACTCGGCTATCGAAGGCCCGGCCTCTATATCGCAAATAACTCGAACGAACGCTGCCGGAATATCTGGCAGGCCGCGTATCTAGTATTTCACAGCACAAATCGTTCGATGAAACCTGTGCCTTCGTGCATTCCAGAAACATCCGATCTATTGGCTTTCGAAAAATGGTACCGCCGTAATCGGCCTGATGTGATCTTGGCTTGCGACGTCTATGTACGCACGTGGTTGAAGGAGATGGGTTTGGCGACACCTGGTGACGTTGGTTTTGCCAGCTTTGATTGCCATCCCACCGCAAAATGGCGTGGAGCATCGGGCATGGATCACCGAATCGAGGTTTGTGGAGCGGCGGCGGTCGATTTTATTGCGGGCCGCCTCAGCCGTAACGAATCCGGCCTGGCTCCCATCCCGGAGACGATCATGACGCCGGCGGTATGGAAAGAAGGTGAGACGCTGAGAAAAGCTAGCTAGTCTACGCCGAGAGAGTGCAGGAGATGACCATCGAGCCGGCCGGTTACCGCCAGCCGGTGATCCGCTTGATAGGCGCGAATGGCAGCACGAGTTCCGGGACCTGCCGCCCCATCAAGCGTGCCACGGTAGTAGCCGCGGCGCCTCAAGGAACGCTGAACATCAATCACTAACTCGTCGCCAGTGAGCGCAACGCCTCTATAAACGCGCGGTGGCGGATAGGCATAGTACGGATCGTCGTAGTAATACGAGCGATAGTATGGCCCGCCGTAGTAGTAATCGGGCCAGCCATAGTAGGGGTAGTAACCAAAGCCGAAATGACCCCTCGGCCCATAGAACCCGTGGCCGAAAAATCCATGATCATGACCGTGGTCATGGTGGTCGTCGTGAAAATCTCCATGACCATGGTCGTGGCCGTGATCATGGTCGGCGCGCGCCAAGGGAGAAAAGGCAAAGAGTGCCGCGACGCACATGGCGGAGAGGCAGCGGGCAGGGAAGGAGGAGTTCATGGTTCAGGCAATTGAAGTGCTTGGATGCGTGTAAACCGAGGAATGTTCACGCAATTTCGTCAACGTCTGCGGAAATGCAACTCAAGGGCTGTCCTTTGGCCGCTTGCTCAGAGTGGGGCAGTAAGGGCCCTGAAGCTCGCGGCGCCACCAGGCGGCATCGCCGTAATGAGTAAAATGATATTGATACAGCATCGCGCGAATGTATTTCGGAGGGGCATCCGGGAAGGGATTACTTTCAAGTAAAGCGAGCACGTCGGGCGAACCCTCGAGAAGACGCGCCAGGCAGTTAATAAACCATGGGTTTTCGCGATAGGTTCCCAGCGCGGCAAACCACATTTGCCAATCAAGCCGGGGCTGATGCGGAGCAACCAATTGCGGGCGCGTGTACACGTCTCCGGGCTTCCACCTAAAGTCATAGGCACGCCAGATTTTCCCGTCCTCGCTCCCTTCGATAATGATCTCCGGCCTTTCCTGGGTCATCACGCGAAAGAGTCCATAGGAGTTGAAGCTGCGCAAGGGTGCCAGCGGCTCCTCCAGGATGTCGAGCAGATGGAGACGCCAGCCAAAGCTGGAAATCACTTGATCTCCGGTTACAAGTAACACTACCGCTGCCAGCGATGCCAATGTCCATCCCACCCAGCGCCGGCCGTGCCAAGGAGGAAATTCGTTCGTTTTCAGCAATCGCAAGCGCCATTTTTGCGGCCAAATGCTATCGGCGAACAAGGGAATGCACAAGAGAATGCTGAGCCAATTGAAAAAGGCGTAGTTTCCTGTAGCGAGGATTCCCACTTGCAGCGCGATCAAAGTAACGCCAGCTGCATGCCGCAAGCGCCGCGGCGCGAAGATAAAAAATGGGACGATGAGCTCGATGGTAAATACGATCAGCGTTTCCAGCTTTAGCACCCACATCGGAGATTGATCGGCATACCACGCGGTCCAGAGAGGCAGTGGCTGCGTTTCATAATGGTAGTGAAGAGCCGTCAAGTCATACCAGGTGGAATCGCCGCTGCTGAGCTTCACCACGCCGGACTCAAACATCAGCCGGAAATTTAACCAACACACCAGCCAGCGACCAAGAATCGCACCGCTAGTGCGCTGGTTCCATTTTGGCAGAAAGCTCCACGGAAGATAAACGGCTGCGATCAGCCCAGTCTCGAGGAGAAGCGTATCCCATTGAAAATCGAGGAACGGGCTGCTCACGCTGCAAAATGACAAATATAACGTCCAGCAAAGCAATGCACAGCCGCCCGGCCAAATGCCGCAGGCCAGCGCGAGCGAAAGCACGAGTCCGGCGATGCATCCCCCCTGCAAGGCGGCATCGCTATTCCCGAACCAAAAGAGACTGGGAAGTAACTGGTATGAGCGCGTGCCAATTTGCCGAGAGACATTTTCCATGAGGCTCGCTGCCGGTACGATTCCCTGCGAGCTGACGAGTCCGCGCCATTGCACTGCCCAGGAGGCAAATGCCACGAAGAAAATCACACCGAGACCGTGAGAGAAGAATCGCCGTGCAACCGTAAACCTGGATGGTCGAGGATCGTGTCCCCAGGCCATCTTCGTCAGAAGAGAAAAATACATGCGATGGCCGGCGACGAAGCCATATCCCCAGCGGGCCAATCGCATGAAAGGCTCATCCCGCTCCAATATCGCAGCCAGCCAGCGGAGAAAGCTGGTGTAAGTCAGGACGCGAAAGACAGCGTCCGCGCCTCCGTAAACAGATCCGTCCTGTTCGATGAATTGGACCGCTTCTTCAAAGCGTTTCCTTTCAATCTCGGGAAGTCTCTCTGCCTCGGTTTGAAAGGGTTCGAACCGAAGTTGGCTTCCGGTCCAGATACGACACCACTCAACCCAGAATTTGCAAAATCCGCAGTCGCCGTCGAAAACGACCAAGGGTTGCTCGGGCCGAGATGATATTTTGGCCCAACGCGGCATGAATGAGCTTTACCGCACGCGACCTCCCATCGAGAAGTTTTTTAGCTCCCGGTGTTTGGGTAGGTGTTATAATAGGGAGTGGCACGCCCGTACATGTACGGATCGTAAACTGTCCGATGCCCATTATAGGCTCCGCCGTCGAGCGAAGTTTTGCGATTCGGATCCCACATCCAGTTGGGAGTCGGCGAAGCGACAGGAACCGTAACTGTATGCGTAACCACGCTCATAGGTGGCGGCGTCTCCTTCGGCGGATTCTCCAACGCATAGATGTCCGCCGAACTCATGAACCGATAACGAAGAGGCTCATTCCAGCCGATCGCTACGATGGCTAACAGAATGATTATCAGGGCGACCGCCCGCAATATACTAACGAGGATGGACACTGGAGTTGGTGTTGTGAGCTTTGTCCATCGGCGACTCTTGCCACATCCAGGATTGCTGTTGACCTGGCATTGGAGTGGAAGGAGCCGGTGAACTTGCAGGGGTAGGCGCGCCGGGGGTTGGAGAACTCGCTTGTTGAGGCACCATTCCTGGCGTGTTTAATTTCGCCAGCATCGCCGTTCTGCTGGGAGCAATTCCCGCAGAAGGAAATAGGCTACTCATATGATCCCGGAAAGGTTGATTCCAACCCAGGCAGATCACCAGGAAGACCAATAGTATCTCGACAAGCAGTCGCATTTCAGGTCGGTAATACTCTTGGTTGATTTGTCGGTCCAGTGAAAAATCGACTAGCCTTTTCCGAGTCGGGCGATTTCATCGAAGTCTTCCTTGCTCAGGGGAAGAACCGAAAGGCGCGAGTTGCGCACGAGTAAAATATTGCGAAGCGTTCTGTGTGCTTTGATCTCATCAAGCGTTACTGGACGAGCGAGAGGCTTGGTTGGGGAAAGGTCCACGCATACCCAATCGCCTTCTTCTGCGGTTGGGTCCGGATAGGCTTCTCGCACGACCTTCGCCATACCGATAACCGCTTTGTCGCTGACGCTATGGTAGAAGAAAACGTCGTCGCCCTTGCGCATGGCCCGCAGATTATTGCGCGCCTGGAAGTTTCGCACTCCCGTCCACGCAGTGCGGCCATCCTTCACAAAATCGTCCCACGAATAGGCTTCGGGCTCTTGCTTCACCATCCAGCATTGCCGGGTCTCGTCTTTCTTCATCCGCGGCGAAATGCAGAAAAGTCAGCGGCAGCGCAAGCCGGAAATGACTGATTCCTCCAGCGCCCCGCAAACCGTCGGCGATTAGCTAGCCGTTTGCAGAGACGCTTCCGCCAGAAAGTCCTTCAACCGCGCCGCAATCTTGCGCACGCCGAGTTCCAGACGCGTTTTGATGGTGCCCAACGGAATATTGGTGTGCGTCGCGATTTCGCGCTGGCTCATCCCTTGGTAGAAAGCAAGTTCCACCGCGCTCTTCTGCGCAGGGGGGAGGGATTCCATGATCGTGGCCAGAATCTGTCGCATATCCGAAGATTCGATATCCTCGTCCATCCGCGTGTGCATCCATGCGCCCGGTTGATGTTCGGTTTCCTTTTGAAAGCGCTCTTCCACGCGGAAGTAAGCTTGCTCGCGGCGCAGACGGTCGATGGCACGGCGTCGCGCGAGGGTAATCATCCAGCCGAGTGCCTTTCCTTTATCTGGCGCATAACGTGCCGCCAGACGCCAAATTTCGAGGAATACCTCCTGCAGCAAATCTTCCGAGGAGTGCTCGTTGTGCAGCACCCGGACGATTACCGCCCGCAACGTTGAAGCATGGCGCTGATACAATTCTTCAAGCGCCTGTGCATTCTGCTCCTGGACCGCGGACATGAGCTCTTCATCCGTGAGGTTTTCAATGCGCGTAGCAAGCTGGTCGTGGGATTCGAAGGAATAGAGCATAGGGTGTTACGGGGTTTGACCGCGTCCCCCGTTAGCAGTCCAGATGCCACAGCCATTTTACTCTGGAGCGAGGGCGGAAGGTGTCAGTTGGCGCGTCGCTGTTCGTGACACTTGTGTCCGATTTCTTGACACGGCCTATTTTCGAAAAATGATCCGAAAAATCCGTGAAAATGTGAACATCCATCACGCTTCGCAGGTGCGAACTGCTTCCTGCCATGCGCGGATTATTCGTGATCAGTACGGCCATTGCGGTTGCCGTTTCCGGCCTTTCCCGGAAAGAGCTGCTTCCTATGCTAGCCAGGCACTCGGGTGGTGGAATGCCAGTTCCTGCTGCGGTTATCGCGCCTACATTGGATCAAAAAGGAAGTCCTTTGAATTTGGTCGTGGCGCTGGACGGTTACGAGCGCCAGCCAAACGCTGACCGAGCGGTGATGGTTTGGGAGGAGTTCTCGGCCGTGGATGCTCAGTTGAAATCGCTGAAAGAGCTGGTCACCCGATGTGCCGGCGGTGCGCGAGCCGAGGCGGAGATTGATCGGTTGGAATTGCAAAGGCTGCGCGACGAGCAAATGTCACGATTTGGCCGACTGCAGCGCCGGTTCAATTCCGCGCTGGCTGCGTTCAATGCGCTTTCGAATTCGGTGAGTAACGGCGAGGGAATTCAGGATGCGGCATCCCGCCTGGTGCACGGGAGGTCGAGGGGTGACTCTCGCGACCCAGCGAGAGCAGACTGACGGCGGAGCTTACTCTTAGAGTTTCTCCAAACTCGTTCGTGCCTTGCCGGGCGCAATCCGCCATGACACCCTCTGCCCACGCATGCGGTACCTCAGCACGTTAACGTCGCTTGTTTTCCTGGCTTTCCTCCGTCCGGCCATGGCCGACGAATCTATTCCGACAGAGGTGCATGCAGGACCGATTTCTGCGATATTTCGCGACGGGCAATTGTGCTATCTCTGCGCAGGAGGCAAGGAAGTCGTGCGGCGCATTTATTTCGCCGTTCGCGACGATGCCTGGAACACCGTGCCGCCGGCCTTTACCCGATGCGAGGTGACGAAACAGGACGAAGAAAGCTTCGTCGCGCGTCTCGAGGCGAACTGCCAGGAAGGGCCAGTCTCTTACATGTGGCAAGGCACGATCACCGGCACAGCGAGCGGCGACATCACCTTTGAAGCGCGAGGCACTGCGCATAGCGACTTCAAATCAAACCGGATCGGTCTTTGCCTGCTTTTTGGCGCGGAAGCTTTGGCGGGAGAGAAATTCGAGGCCTCGCTGGAGAACGGTGAAGTGAAGCAAGGCGAGTTCCCCAAACTCGTCACGCCGGAATTGCTCGTTAAAAACGCAACGCAGATTCGCTGCTCGACGGCGGATCTGGTCCAAGTAACGGCCCGCAGCGAAGGAGCCCTTTTCAGTATGGAAGACCAGCGTAACTACGGTGACAGCTCCTTTAAAGCTTTTGCGCCGCTGGTGTATGAATACCCCGACATCACCGAAGGGATGGAGGCGAGGGAGAGCCTGGTGTTGAGCTTTCTTGGGGCGCCGCGCCCCGCAAAAGGAGGCACCCACGCCGCGCGGGTTGTGGTTGGCGACGTACTTCCCGAAGTGCATTTCCCAAAAATCGTGGCTCCGTCGGAAAAGCCAGCGCTGCAATTCTCGGCAATCAATCGGGATCGCGATGCCTACGCAAATCAGGAAAGGATTGCGTTTCCGTACAATCCCACGACGCATCTTCGCGATGGCGATACATTGATGGAGAATCTCCCCGCCATCGCTGACGAAGTCGCCACCATACGTTCCTTTGCGCCGAAATCCGTTATAACTCTCGACCCCGTGGGTTTTAATTCGCGGCGGAAGGGTGTCATGACAGATGCTCGCAATGAGACGCCATTTGGAGCCGTTTGGGTGGCGGCGGCTCTTAAGACTATGGCGCTGGCGGGAGTCGATGAAGCTGCGCTGGCGGTTGATGGCGATCCCGCACGGGAAATGGAAGCAGAGTTATTGAGTCATCCTGATCTGCGCTACGTAGATACCAGGATCGAGTCAGGTTGCCATAAAACGATCGAGGCCTTGTGCTTGGAGGAGCAGGGGAAAAGACGGCTTTGGGTTTTCAATCTAACAGATGAAATCCAGGAATTCGGCATCCAAGGCTACAGGCCAATGATTCCGTTGCAGCCGTACGAAATCCGGGAAATCGAACAGGGCAGAAAGCAAAAGACCCCTTGAGACTCGTAAAGATCGCGTGCATGCTTGCGCCCGCAAGGGCCACTCGCAGAGATGAATTCACAGACCGCACACTCCCCCCGCCGCGTTTCCTATCGGCGGCGTTCCGTGGAAAAGGCCACCTCGATGCGCGGGCCTGCGGCCATCATTGGACTGGTTCTCTTTGCCATCTGTCTCATCGGGTTTCTGATTATCATTTGTGGCCCTCCGCCCTATCGCCGGGTGGACGATGAGTCTCCGTATAAGCACAGAGAAGATTTGATGAAGCGGCACGTACCGAAGCCTCATCATTGAGGCTGGAGCGGCACACACATTCTGGAGCGTAAGGCAGGTGGATCGCCACGATCTGTAGGGGTTTACATTTTTATCAATGGCATGGATTTAGCTTGAGCATTTAGGAGAAATACGCGCGTCTCGCTTCGCAGCAAATCGCGCGGCCTCCTCAATGCCCATTGCTTTTCAAAATCATCGCTGCCTGACACTGCTCCTCGCGCTTCTCGGAGTGTGCGTGCCGTGGACGGCTTTGCGCGCGGTGACGCTCAATCCACAGGAACAGGCGATCGCTAACTACCTGACAAGTAATCCGGGCCAGCAGCGGGCTTTCCTCCAGCTCGATCCGATCCTGACGCAGGTGGCCCGGGCGCGTGCGGCGGATATGGCGAATCGGCGTTACTTTGATCACGTGGATCCCAATGGCATCGGGCCGAACTACAAAGTTCAGCAGGCGGGTTATCAACTACCGGCGGGCTGGACGAATCCGGTGTCGCTGAACTACATCGAGTCCATTGCGGCCGGAGAAAGTTCGGCAAAAGCGACGTGGGACGACTGGATGGGATCCGCGCCGCATCGCACGCATTTGCTCGGGCAAAATGCCGGGTTCGCTTCCGAGACTTCTTACGGAGTAGGATACGCTGCGGTTTCGGGCAGTCCTTATGCCTATTACTGGGTGGTAATCACGGCTCCGCCGAATGCCGCTGCTCCGGCGATCACTATCAATTCGCCCTCCGCAAACGCTCACCTTTCCGATGCACAAGTAACGGTTTCGGGCGCCACCTCTGGCACTACCGCTCCGCAATCTGTGCAACTCCGCGTGGAGAATGCCTCCGGAAATGGTGATTACCAGACAGCGACGGGAACGGCGAACTGGAGCGCTGTGGTTACAGGACTGGTGCCGGGCACCAACACGATTCGGGCGGTGAGCCTGGGCAGTGGTGGAACCGTCCTTGCACAGACAACACGCACGGTCATTTACGTGGTGCCTGCTCCTTTGACGGTTACCGTTTCCGGAGATGGAGCGGTGACCAATGGATTTCTCGGCACGACTCAGCGTGACGAAGGCATGCGCTATACGATCAAGGCCACGCCGGGAGCAGCATCGCTCTTTGCCGGATGGTCTGGAAGCGTGACGAGCACGAGCCCTTCCATTTCATTTACGATGGTCCCCGGGTTTACGCTCAACGCCAGCTTTATCCCGAATCCGTTTCTGACGGGTCGAGGCAGTTATCGTGGAGAGTTGCAGGGCGGGGCAGCTGGTTTGGTAAAAGTGAGCGTCTCAGGCTCAGGCGTATTCTCAGCGCGAATTTACCTTGGAAACGACGTTTTCTCTGCGCAAGGCCATCTGGGTGCGGACGGCACGGCGACGGTTAACATTCGTCGGTCAGGCAAGAGCCCGCTCACGTTAACTCTGAACCTGGATGTCGCGGGAACGAATGGCCTCACAGGCACCCTGAGTGACGGCGCTTCCACGGAAAGCTTCGCCGGCGAACAGGCATACCAGGCTTCCAACGGCCGGTTTGCGCAAGCCGGCCGTTACACCGTCTCGCTTCCGGCCAACTCACAAAACACAGATTCCAACGTGCCTGCGGGAGATGGATATGCCACGTTGCGCATCGATGGCGCCGGCCGGGCAACGCTCGCGGGCGCTCTTGCGGATGGGCGAACTTTCTCAGCGAGCGGAGTGGCCTCCACAGGTGGGACTGCTTCAGCGGGACCGACCATTGCTTTTTACCGTTCCATTTACGGCGGTCTCGGATCGATATCCGGGAAAGTAACGCTGGAAGAAACCTCAGTGAGCGATCTCGATGGCATTTTTCGCTGGATTAAGCCGGAGCGTCCTGCAGATCACGTCGCTCCGCACGCGTTTGATACGACGGTTCCGGTGGTGGGTTCGGCCTATAACGTACACGGGCCGCTGCTGTCTGTGGCCAGTGAACAAGATAACAGCCAGTTGTTACTTGGCGCCGGCAATCTTAACGCGCCGATTGTGCAAACGGGCACGCTTAGCGCGGACCGCCTTTCTTTCGCGGATCCGGCTTTGCAGGGGCTGTCGGTGAAATTCAACGTCGCATCCGGCTTGTTCTCCGGCAGTTTCATTCACCCGGTGACCGGAGCGAAAAGCATCATCCACGGGGTGGTATTCCAAAAACAGAACGCTGGATATGGGTACTTCCTAGGTGTGGACGCGAGCGGGTACGCCAGCGTGGCTCCCGCGCAGTAAGCGAGAGCGCGCAGGCCTGTTTCAGGCGTCCCGGTTACTTGAGTGGCGTAGGTCTTTGGCCGACGTGCGAGAGGGAATCAAGCTTCCGTTTTTTCCTTTTTCTCAATTCCACCGTGGCGTTCGCGAGCGGCCTCTTCGGCATCGATCAACGATAAGAACACGGTTTCCAGTGCGCCCGATTCCGGGCTTTGCCGGCGCAATTCTTCCATTGTCCCGAGCGCAATGAGCTTTCCTCGATGAATAATTCCGATGCGATCGGCCACTTCCTCGGCCACGCTCAACTGGTGTGTGGAAAGAAAGATCGTCATCCCGGCCTGCGAGCGTGCGCGAAACTCTTGTTTCACGATACGGGCGTGCGTTGGATCAAGCCCCACCATCGGCTCGTCGATAATTAACACTTTTGGATCGTGTAAAAGAGCCGACGCAATCACGAGGCGCTGCCGCGTGCCGTGGCTGAGGTTTTCCGTGAGTTCGTGAGTGTAGTCCGTGAGATGAAATCTCTCGAACAATTCTCCGATGAGGCGCGCGACAAGCCCGCGATTCATTTGAAAAATATCCCCCACGAATTGCATGAACTCGCGTGCGGTTAGTTTATCGTAGAGAAAGGGAAAATCGGGAACGTAAGCCAGCAACGCTTTGGCTTTCTCCGGCTCGCGCTGCATGTCGAATCCGCCGATCTTTACATCTCCCGCGGTCGGCCGCAGAAGCCCGGTAAGCATCTTGATCGTGGTAGTTTTTCCGGCGGCATTCGGGCCGAGAAAAGCGAAGAATTCGCCCTGGGGAATTTCCAGGTTCAGGTTATCGACCGCAACGAGGGAGCCGAAATTTTTGCTGAGAGAGTGGACTGATACCATCCGCGCAAAACTTCACTCGCTCTCCAGCGTCCAGTCCAGAATGTTCAGGTTCGCCCGCAGAATTTTTCCTGTTTCACTCAGATTTGCTTCAAAAAGCGTCTGTCCATTTTGCACGAGCGTGACGAGGTACGTATCCATCCTGCCATTGCGCGTTTCCAGCGGCGCCGGATGAGCGCTCATCTGCGGTGCCCCCATGTCGGTAATCGAGCTGCTGCGCAGCCACGCTGTTTCGATTCCCAAGTGATTCATCAGCTTCTCCAAGCCTTCCTGGTCGAGAGAATACCTCTGGGGCTCCTCAAATCCATCGGCACTTTTCCACACATAGTTGACCTCCCGTTTTATCGAATCCACGGCCACCTCCACTCGCGATTTTTCGAGGTTTGCGCCGTTTCCTTCGTGCACTGAAAAGCCCAGGCGCACCTGCTCGAGGGTGTAGGAGGAGTTCAAATCCAGTGCACCGTCCCACGAAATGCGGCGTCGGATGGTGTCGGCTCCCTGCAATTGCATGGTTCCCGAAAAGTTGAGCACCCGATGATCGTTGGGCGCGTGGGGATGGGGCAGGATCCGTACGCTGCCCAGAGTAGCACCCCGATCGTGGATGTAGAGGTCCGAAGACTGGTCGTCGTGAAAAAGAAGCTTGGCGATCCGCTCGATTGGCACGGTGCGGCTGGCGGCATCGTTCGGCAGCAATTCAGTCCGAACGAGCAAGACCGACATCGTCAGCCAAAAGGCCGTGATCAGCGTATAGATGATGAAGGAGTAGCCGAAACGAGGCATTTAGGGGCGAGCTCGGGGTTATGCTGAATTCTGCGATCTAAACCTGTGAAGGCACGCAAGCGTAAGGCTCAAAATCATCACCACCGCATACTATTCACCATCCGCCGATTATATTCCACTGGCGACCGATCGGCTTTCCACCAAAGCATACGCGTTGTGATTGTGGATGGACTCGAAATTCTCTGCCTCCACCCGGTACCAGGTAATGTCTTCGACCGCATCACAGCGAACGGCGATATTCCTCACCAGATCTTCGACAAAAACCGGGTTTTCAAAAGCCCGTTCGGTGACGGCCTTTTCATCAGGCCGCTTGAGGAGACTATAAAGTTCGCTGGAAGCGCTGCTTTCCACGATCTGAATGAGGTCTTCGATCCAGATTGGTTTGCGAAACCGCACCGCCAGTGTCACCTGGCCTCGCTGATTGTGCGCCCCATGCGCACTGATGGCCTTTGAGCAGGGGCACAGCGTGGTCACGGGCACGATCACAGTGACGATGAAATCGAAGTGATCGCTCTTCCGCTCAGCAGTGAATCGAGCGGTGTAATCCATCATCCCGACCGCTTCGGTCACCGGCGCTTTTTTCTCCAGAAAATAGGGGAATTCAAATTCGGCGTGAGCACTTTCGGAATCGAGGCGCTCCCGGAGCCCATCCACGAGTTGGTGGATATTGTCCACGTGCAGGACAGGGCCGAATTCATTGAGCACTTCCACAAAACGGCTCATGTGTGTGCCTTTATGATGGTGGGGTAGATCGACCGTGAGGCTGACATTGGAGATCGTGTGCTGAATGAGGTGAGCCTTGTCACGGATCTGCATTGGATACCGCAAGTTCTTCACGCCGACACGATCGATGGCGACCTGCCGGAAGTCAGGTTCGCTCTGAGTGTCTTTCAAATGTGAGAGTGGCGTCGAAGGCATGGCTTAAATGTTTTTCTGAGTCCCTTACCACGGTAAACAGAGAAGACGAGGGGCTTTGTTGCGAAAGTGTCGATTCTAGGCATAGCGACTGCTTAGAATAATCATAACCGCCACACAAATTATGTCAGCCCTTTCCATCCTACCCGCTCCAGAGGAACTCGTGAATGAGCAGGAGATCCTCAGGGTACATTCTTCCACTTCGGACTTCTCAAAAAAGATACTTTTGGTGGAAGATGACCCAGCCTTTCAGGAAATCATGAAGGATTTCCTCACCGAAGAGGGGTACGACGTGGTCGCTGTGAACAATGGAGTGGAAGGGGTCCACAAAGTGCTCGCTAGTGATTTTGAAGTAATTCTTTGCGACATGATGATGCCGACTTTGCCTGGAGACATGTTTTACCGCGCTGTGGAGCGGATGCGTCCGCACCTCTGTCCGCGGTTTGTCTTCATGACTGGTCATCGCAACAACCAGAAGGTCAACGAATTCATCCAAGCGGTGCGCGGGACCATTCTCACCAAACCTTTCCATATCGATGACCTTCCTGAATTGATTGCCTTCGTCCAAGTGCGAATGGCCATCGAATCTGCTGCTGCTGCCTGAACCTTAACTCCTCCCTCCCATGCGCGTACTAATTGCTGATGATGACCGGTTAGTCTGTGAGATGCTCAAAGAATATGTGCTCGCCTGCGGTCACGAAGTGGTGGACACGATTTCGGGAGGAGGAATCACCGTCATTCAGAGCTACGGGAGGTATTTGCCCGACGTGGTACTCTTGGACATCCTGATGCCGCGGCTCAATGGATTCACGGTGTGCCACAATGTGCTCAGCCGTTACCCCAATGCCAAAGTGATTTTGATGTCCGGCCAAGTGGAGCGCAATCACCTGTCGGTGACGCAGTCCGGGGCGGTGGCCTATTTGCAGAAGCCTTTCCTTCTGGAAGAACTCCAGACCGTCCTTGCCTCAATCGCGGGAAAAGCGACGCCGGTAGTGCTGCCTGAGCCGGCTGTGACTGTGGAAGCGGCAGCGTAAGGAAGATTGCGGGTAGCGAATCAACATAGAGCAGGCGGTCCTGAACGAGCGTGGCAAAGGCGGGTGGTTTTTGCTTCCCAAGCCCTGGCTGTGGCACTAGCGTTCGCCAAGAAATGATGGCTGGAAGCACGCCGGTCCCCTCAGAAAAACAAATGCCAGAGCTAAGATCGCTCATGCGGTCCAGATTGCGGGACGCGGCTGAGGCTGTGAGCCTTTTAGACCGGGATCCCTTCGACAGCAGCATGAAGGAAGTCCTGGTGGATGGGTTGCGGCGCATAGGAGCGCACGAGGGCACGGTGTGGCTCCTTGATGAAAATCGCGCGAATCTCGTCCCGCGCTTCAACACTGGGCCGCGTGCGACTGAATTCGTAGGGAAATTCCGGCAAAGCTTGCGCTCTGGGATGATCAGTATGGTGGTAGCCACAGAGCAGCCCATCTGTGAAAGCGAGGTGCACAAAAACACCCGGCAGGATCGTTCCCTCGACCGGGAATTGCGCCTTCAGACGTGTGCCATGCTTGCTGTCCCGTTTTATTTTGTCGGAGAACTTCGCGGGGTGATCACCGGTGTTCGATTAAAACCGGCCGACTCTGCCGCGGCCGATCCGCCGGGCTTTTCCATGGAAGATCTGCTGCAACTTCAACGCACCGCTGGGCTGCTCTCTCGCCTCATCGAGCATCGCCTGCTTTCCACCCTAGTCGAAGGATGAGAATATGGATTTCTCCCAAGCAGGCGGCTGATGCAGTGATGAATGGCCGAGGGAAGGGAATCCGGGTGGCGGTGCTGGATTCCGGAATCGAAGCCAGTCATCCCTCGCTCATGGGCCTGAAACTCGTGGACGATATTGCTATCGTGGAGCGCGGAGGGCGCCTCGAAGCGGTTCCTGGAGAGGGCAAAGATCTTTACGGACATGGCACCGCTGTCGCCGGCATCATCCACGCAACGGCTCCGGAAGCGGAGGTCGGCAGCATTCGCGTGCTTGGCGAATCGCTCGCCGCGCGTACGGCCATCATTTTGGAGGGAGCGCGCCAGGCGATTCAGCGGGGATACAATGTCCTGAATTGCAGCCTCGGATGCGCCGTGCAGGAGCACGTGCTCAAATACAAAAGCTGGGTGGATGAAGCATACCTGCAAAACATTCACGTCGTCGCCGCCTGCAATAACCAGGATGCGACCCGTCCTGAATGGCCAGGATTTTTCACCTCTGTGTTAACGGTGAATATGGCTTACACCGACGAAGATCGGGAGATTTACTACAAACCCGGGCACCTCGTTGAATTTGCGGCGCGAGGGGTCGATGTCGAGGTTCTTTGGAACGATGGTGGGATCAAAAAAATGACCGGCAGCAGCTTTGCCGCTCCGCGCCTCGCCGGCATGCTGGCGTGCCTGCTTTCGGTTCATCCCCAGTTAACACCGCTTCAAGCCAAAACGCTATTCCACCATTTGGCGCGACCATGGACGAGCGATCTTTCCGCGCGGCGCGTGTAGAGTGAAACGGCAGGTTTCGACTACCGGTTTCCGCGTAAATAGCGCACCCAAGTAACTGTTCGGCAGGCAGTTAACGGTACCTCAGTAATGCTAAATTTGCGTCGCCATCGCCGGTTTTTGCATCCGAGCGATCTTCACTTTGTCTGCCACCCAACGCAACCATGCGGGATGAACTTTCAACAGTTCGCAGACTTCAGCGCGCTCCACGTCACTGCATTCGCCCTGAGCAAAACGATCTAATTTCACTGCCACTTCCGGTTGTGGTTCCTGTTTCTCTCTGCCAGTCGCGTCCGGACCGAATAGGTCGAGAAACTCCAATAGGATTTTGATGTCGTCTGTATTCACCTCAAAGAGTTAGACAATCGAGAATCAACTTCTTGCAGGAAAAGTGAGAAAATCCAAGTCGAAGGAGGCATGAAAGATTTTTTGCAGAATTTCTGCAAGAACCCAAAACTGGGTTGTCTAATAGATAGGCAGCGGTTGCCGGACGGAGCCTAACGACAGATTGGCGCCTGAGAAGGGTGCAAGGGTAGTGAGTTTGCGGTGGCCTGCAGGAAACAGGGTGGAGGTGGAAGCGAGGAGGTGGTTGTGGTTCTCAGCGCCAACTGTCGGCGGGGCGGGGGTGAAGGTGCGGTTTCGCTTCAGGTGGGGCAGCAGAGGTCCGCCGAAAATTACAAACGCGAAAGGTGGCTCTTGTGGATCGAAATCTTCACGGTTTTCGCATTGAAATTGCTCCGGGGCCTCCCACTTTCTTTCCCATCTTTCAAAGTGCCAATCAACGACGACAATCTCTGTGACCTTCTTCTGGCGGAAAAATGCCTGGCAGGCGACGAGGGTGCCGCCGAGGAACTGATGCGAAAATTTCGTCCTTCCCTCCTGGCTTTTTTGACTGGGGCAGGCGCCGAGATCGCGGAAGCCGAGGAAGTGCTGCAGGCTTTTTGGGCAGACGCATTCAGCTCTTCTCCTGAGCACCAGCCCGTGCTCCGAAGTTATCGAGGCGATTCTGCCCTCGGCACGTGGCTAAAGAGAGCCACCATCAATCGCCTCTACAATTTAAAGAAACAGTCCCAACGGCGGGCCCGAACCTTTTCGCCCCTCCAGGTAGGCGATCCGACTGATCCGAAGAGTCCCCAGCCCGAACCTGCCGGGCCGGTTGAGGGAATTCCGGATCACGCATTGTATGACCTGATGCGCGCGGCTTTGCTCGAGGCTTTCCGAAAATGTCCCAGCGAGCATTTTGTGCAAATGCAGCTCAGGTTTTGCGATGGTTTGCGCAACGAAGAGCTCGCCAGGATTTGGAACTGCCACCCTTCGAAGATGAGCCGGAGTCTGGAGGACGCCTGCAAAACGATTGCGCGGGAAACGCAGCTCTATATCGCCAGCATTGATCCTTGGCTCAAGCTCACCTGGAGCGATTTTGTCGAGATGTGTCTGTGGGCTCGTCCGGATGAATTCGATCTGGGCGCAACGGCTTAAACGCGGCGCGCGTCGGGTTCATCGAGCTGAAGCTACCTAAGCAGCGCCCGCTCCCGATTCCATCTCGCTGAGCAGCGTACCCCGTTTGCCAAAGCTTTCGGCGACACTAGGTACAGGCGTGGTGTTTGAGGTGCCGATGATATCGGCGTTTTCGTGACTTTCGTCGCGCTTCGAGAACTTCACACCGACGAGCTTAGAGACGCCGTGTTCTTCCATGGTAACGCCGTAGATGGCGTCGGCGCGGGCGATGGTGCGCTTGTGGTGAGAGATGACCACGAATTGGCTCTGTCCGACGAAGCGGTCCAGAATACGAATGAATCGCGAGATGTTCGATTCATCCAGCGGTGCGTCCATTTCATCCAGCACGCAGAACGGCGAAGGCTTCACCATGTAAATGGAGAAGAGCAAAGCGACCGCGGTCATGGTCCGCTCACCGCCGGAGAGTAACGAGATCGTCTGCAATTGTTTGCCGGGGGGCTTGGCGATAATCTCGATGCCGCTTTCGAGCGGATCGCTTTCGTCACTAAGGATGAGGTTCGCTTTTCCACCGCCGAAGAGCTCGGAGAACATCTCCTGAAAATTGAGCCGGATCTTTTCGAACGTTTCCGCGAAAAGCTGGCGCGTGGTGATATTGATTTTTTGGATAACGTTCAGCAGTTCCTCTTTGGAATTCAGCAAGTCGGTATTCTGCTTTTCGAGGAAGGAGTGGCGCTGCTCGAGTTCGTCATATTCCTGGATAGCGTCGAGGTTCACCGGACCCATCGAATCAAGGCGCTGATCGAGTTCGCGCACCAGGGCTTCCACGCGATCCCATTGGATATCAAACGATTCGTCTTCTGCGCCGGCTTCCTCGATTTCTGCAGACAGAGCGGGGGGCGCTTCCTGTGGGATCAGCGCTTCGGTTTGACCTTCTGTAGTTCCGCTCGATTCGGTTTCCGCCTCGGATGAAATCGGGCCGCGCTGCCGCTTGGTTGCTTCTTTCACAGCGACTCGCAGTGCATAGAAGTCGCGCTGAAATTCACGCAGATCGAACTGGTAGCGCTTTTGAATATGCTCAGTGAGAGCCGTACTGCGCATTTCGATCTGGCTTTGCCGTACCTCGAACTTGCTGCGCTGGTCGTGGCACTGCGAAAGCTGATGCCGAAGGATGCGCAGCTCGTTGCCTGATTGCTCCGCTGCAGCGGCCACGCTGGAGCGCTCTTCGACAATCGCGGAGACGCCTGTTTCACCTTCCGCGGACTGCGCTCGGAGATTTTCCAGATTGAGCTCAATCTCCGAATTTTCGGCTACGGTAGCCGCAGCACGCTGTTCGTAGCTTTCAATGTCGAGCTGCCTTTGCGCGATCAACTCCGAGAGTTCCGCCAAGCGCGCTTCCATGGGTTGCCGCTGGTGATGCAGCGAACTGTGGCGCTGGCGCTCAGTGGCGACTTTGATCTTTAGCTCATTGAGGTCCAAGGCGATTTCGCCTTCCTGCGCGCGGCGCACTTCTAACTCACTCTGGGCCTCGCTGCGCCGGGCTTGTTCCGCTTCGATCTGCTGCGTGGAGGAAAGCACCTCGGCTTCGAGGGCGTCGATCTTTTCGGAAGCTTCGCGCCGGCGCGCTTCGATGTTTCCGCGTTCCCATTCAAAGCTTTGCGTTTTCTTTTCCGCGTCCTGTAGTTCACGCTCAAGGACGGTAATCTGTCCTCCCAGGCTGGAGACTTGAATCGCCATCTCCTGTTTTTCTTCGCGAGCCTCATCCACGATAGCACGCGTCGTTTCAATGCTGGCCAGCGCGGCATCTCGCCGCGAATTCAAGCCCGCAAGTTGCTCGCGGATCACTGTCGCTTCAGCTTCGAGGGCGGTTACTTGATTCTTCCGCTCCAGCACGGAATTGGCCGCTTCCTGCGTAGCGCCGCCGTACAGGATGCCATTGCCGGTGAGGACTTCACCGGACAACGTGACAATGGCCGATCCGCTTTTGGTAAAGAGCCGCAACGCGGTCTCCAAATCCGGAGCGAGCAGCGTGTGATTGATGAGCCGCTCCACCAGCCGCTTCACTTCCGGCTGCGGCTTGATCTTATTGATCAGCCAATCAAGGGCGCCTTCCGGCAGTGAGAGCGCCTTGCTTTCCACGTGTTCGAAAATGGTGTCGAACTCCCGTAGCGCCAGCGATGTTTTGCCCAGCTTCTTTGAGCTGAGGGTTTTGATGATCGCTTCCGCCACCATCGTGTCTTTCATCACGATGGTTTCCATGTTGGCCCCGAGCGCGGCTTCCACCGCGGCGACGTATTGCGGCTCGACGTCGATGTACTGGGCCAGAGCGCCGAGCATCGACGGCTTGAAGAAATCCGGGTTATCCAGCCCTTTCAAGACGGCCTGTGTTCCTTGAGAGAAGCCTTCCCCCGAGGCTAGCATAGCGCGCACCACTTCCAGTCGCGATTCTTTGTCGGAAAGCGTGCGCTGCACGGTACGGATTTCACCGTCCACCTGTCCAACCACGGATTGCGCTTCGCGGAGTTGTGCCTCGCCTTCCGCGAGACGGGCATTGGCCGATTCGAGGTTACTTGTCGCGCGCTCCAGTTCGCTGCGGGTGGAAATTTGCTGCTCCGTGATGCGGTCTCTCGCCGCCGAGAGCCCGTTTAATTCTTCTGAAAGCACTGCCAGCCGCGCATCCGCGCCTTCGCGCTGTTGGCTTACACTGGAGATTTGACCACGCAGCGAAGAGAGCTTGTGCTCGATCCGCTCGAGATTGGAAACGATCGTGCTGATTTCGCGTTCGGCTTCCTGGCGTTCTCCGGCGAGTGCGGCGGATGCCGCTTGTTTTTCCTCCATGCGGCGCAACTCGGTGGCGAGAAGATCGGTGATTTGCTCCAACTCGATATCCGTCTGGTGAAGCTGTGTTTCGGCGATCCGCAGCTTTTCCTCCGCGGCCGCGGCATCGGCACGATAGCGATCCACCAGGTCTGAAAACTCCTGAGCGCGTTCGTTGTTAAAAACGATGCGGTTTTCGTGATTCGAAATACGCGTCTTCAGGTCATTGACCGCGCGTCGCGCCGTTTCCAGCCGCTGTTCCATTTCTTCCAAAGCCGCGCGTTGCACGGCCACTTCGCTTTCCTGGCGCTCGATCTCGGCTTCCGCTTCAGTCTGGCGCTCGGCCAGCGAGGAAAGTTCTTCGGTTACTTTACTGCGCTGCTCTTCGAGAGTGTCCCACTGGCGCTTGGCATTGTGGGTTTCGAGCGTTTTAAGATCCGCGAGCAGCGCCTGGTAGCGGCGTGCCTTGCCAGCCTGCCGTTGCAGGGAACCGATCTGGCGCTTCACCTCTTTGATGATGTCTTGCAGACGGACCAGGTTTGCTTCCGTGGCTTCCAGCTTCCGGAGCGCCTCTTTTTTCTGCGATTTGAATTTTGTGATGCCCGCCGCTTCTTCAAAAATGGCGCGGCGATCTTCCGGTCGCGAAGAAAGGATCTGGTCGATCTTGCCTTGCTCCATGATGGAGTAAGCCGAGCGACCGATGCCTGTATCCATGAAAAGGCCATGGATGTCCTTCATTCGGCAGGGGGTCTTGTTCAGCAGATACTCCGAACCGCCATCGCGAAAGACTCGCCGGGTAATCGTCACCTCGTTCCAATCCAGGCCGAGCTCCTTTTCGCAATCGGCAAAGGTCATAGACACCTCTGCCATGCCGAGGGCCGACCGGGAGTCTGTTCCGGAGAAAATGACGTCGGCCATTTCGCCGCCGCGCAGGGCCTTGGCGGACTGCTCGCCGAGCACCCAGCGGATGGCGTCGAGCACATTGGATTTTCCGCAACCATTGGGACCGACCACGGCGGTCACTCCCTCATGGAAATTGAGAATGGTTTTTGGGGCGAAAGACTTGAAGCCGAGGAGTTCGAGCGATTTGAGGTACATGGAATCCGGGGACGTTTCGTGCCCTGAAATCTCATTCCGCCTCGCCGAATGCAAGCCATATATTGTGGTGGGACTATTTTTCCTACCACAACAGGGTGTGGTTGAGCGGTAAAATTGACCTTTTTAGGGAAAATCAGCTGTTTCTCCTGAAGAGCGGGCTGCAGTCACCTTGTGAGTAAGCCAGGAGAGAAAGGCAGGCCTTGCTTGAGCGGCATGAAGAACGGTTTGAGCAAACCGAGGATGCAGGCAGGCAAACCGGGCGATTTGATTGATCCAAAGGCGTCCGTGATAGAGTCGGCGATGGGCTTGCGGGTACTGGGCGGTAGCATTCCCTGCGATGCACCGCGCGGCTAGTTCACCCGAGGCAAGGGAGTAATAAATGCCCTCTCCTGTAAACGGCTCCACGACCCGGGCGGCATCGCCGACGAGGAATAGGCCGTCCCGAGCAGGGGGTGCGGGAGCCCGACCGAGGGGCGTAATCGTGCGCCATGGCTGTTCCGTTGAGAGGCCAAATCTCGTTTCAGCCCACGTTTTGAGAGACGGCATCTTTTGCGGGATGCCGACAAGGCAGAGATTGGCAATGCCGCCGCCCACGTCGGCCAAACCACAGTAGCCGAAGTCAAGGAAGCGCATGACGACACGCCTCGCAGCATCGTCCGGCAATGGAAAATGGGTTTGCAAACCCACGCGGTCTGGCCGCGCGGGGGGCAGCAAGCCGAGAAGCCGCGCCACGGTGGAATTGCGTCCATCCGCGGCGACCAGCCATCGACTTCGAAAGGAGGCGCTTTCCGTTTGCACGTTCCATGGTGAGCCGTTCGCCACGTTGGCTGGTTGCTTGATACTAGTCACCGTACTTTCATTCCGGACAACCGCCCCGCAATCAGCGGCGCGATCGAGCAGGAGTCGATCAAAATGACTGCGCTTCACGGCGATTTCGGGTCGCGCATCGTGAGGCAAAGGAATGCGCACACGGATGTTACTTGGACCGTAAACCTCCAGTATCTCCAGAACGGCGTGCGGTAAATCACGGAGCCTTTGGCCAAGTTCGAGACGCTCGATGATTGGCCAGCAATTGGGATTCAGGCAATCGCCGCAAACTTTTTCGCGAGGAAAGGCGCTTCGTTCCAGCACGAGCGTGCGCACGCCGGCTTTGGCCGCAAAGGCGGCGCAAGTAGCGCCGCCCGGGCCACCCCCGACGATAATGAGATCATAGCTTTCCACCTCAGGCCGTTAATGCTGAGAGATTGATACTTGATCGCGGAGAGAAGTGCACGCTCCGTCAAACAAATGCCTCCGCGAGCGTGTCGGCAACCAGCTTTCCTCTGCGGGTGAGAATATAGCGATCGTTTTCTTCAGTGAGAAATCCATCAGCCGCATATTGTTCCATGGTGGAGCTCCATGGAGCGGAAACGTCCCGGGCGATACCTTGATTGGTACGCAGGGAAAACGCCGCCTGTTCGCCAGCGCGTATCTCTGGCGTGAGCTCCTCCGAGAAAGCCTCAGCGTTTTGTCGGGTGAGGATGGCATCGCAATAGGTTGCGGTATCCGGGATATTTTTCCAACGGCGTCCGCCGATCGTGGAAAAGGCACTTGGTCCCAATCCTAGATAATTTGCGCCGAGCCAGTAGGCGAGATTATGCCGGCATTCCCGGCCGAGTTGCGCGTAATTGGAAATCTCGTATTGACCAAATCCGGCCGCGGTGAGCAGGTCCATGGTCATCTCAAAAAGCTCCGCATCCCACCCTTCATCCTGTTGGTACTCGCCACGCTGAAAACGCGAGAAAAACGCGGTGTCTTCCTCATAGGTTAAACAATACGCGGAGATATGATCGGGACAAAGGCTGATCGTTTTTTCCAACGTGGAGCGCCATTGCTCGCGCGTCTGCGTGGGGACGGCAAAAATCAAATCGAGGTTAACATTCTCAAAACCTGCTTCGCGCAAGATAGCATACGAGCGCTCCGCCTGTTCGCGGCTGTGGACGCGTCCCAGCACGGTGAGCAAATTTTCATCCCACGATTGGACTCCCATGCTGATGCGGTTCACTCCCAGATCGCGAAGCACGCGCGCTTTTTCCAGCGAAACAGTCGCTGGATTCATCTCGAGTGTCCATTCTTTGAGCGCCGAAAGATCCAGCCGCTTGCGCAGACCAGATAGCAAAAACTCGAGTTGTGGTGTGGACAGCGCGCTGGGTGTGCCGCCGCCGAAAAAGATGGTTTCCGGTTTTAGTGCAGATGTTTCGAGGCGTGCGTCGAGCTCCGCGAGAACCGCGTCCAAAAACCGCTGCGTCTTATTGCGATCGCTCGCTTCCTTGTAAAAGGAGCAGTACGGACACACCTTCGGGCAGAAGGGAATGTGGACGTAAAGATGGCGGATTGTGGCATCCATGGCGAATCGCCCAATGCTCTCACGCAGTGAGGCGGATGTCCATGGACGGTAACGCGCGATACGGGGAGACTGGTGCTGCTAGTGCACGGAGGCCTTTTCCGCACCCAGACCGGTATTTGCGCGGACGGAAAGTTCGGCGAAGCGGGCTTCGGCTGTGGGCTCGCTACTCAGCAAAGTGCCAACGATCGCGGCAATAAAGCCCAGCGGAATTGATACGATCCCGGGATTGGTGAGTGGAAAAACGGGATTTGCCTGGATCAGGTGGCGCGCTGTGGAAGCGACAGTGGCCGCATCGACGCCCATGATGCTCGGGCTCAGCACGATGAGAACAATCGAACTGAGGAGTCCGACGGCGAGTCCGCTCACCGCTCCGACTGTCGTAAAGCGGCGCCAGAAAATGGAGAGTATGATCACTGGCAGATTTGCGCTCGCGGCGACGGCGAAGGCGAGCCCCACGAGAAATGCCACATTTAGCGTGGCTAGATTGATTGCTAATACAATCGATATCGCACCGACGACAAAAGCCGTGATTCGCGCCACGAGCACTTCCTCGCCTTGGGCGCGCTCTTTTCCGTGATGAATCACATTGGTGTAAAAATCGTGGGCAAACGATGTACTCGCGCTGATCGTTAAGCCGGCGACCACAGCCAGAATGGTCGCGAATGCAACCGCGGAAATGAAGGCGAAGAACAAGTCACCGCCAAGCTCCTTTGCCAGGAAAGGAGCGGCCATGTTGTCATTAGGCTTTCCTCCAACGACAATGTGATCCGGGCCGAGGATGGTCGCTGCACCGAATCCGAGAAAGGTCGTGAGGATATAAAAGACCCCGATGAGGGCCATGGCCCATACAACCGAAGAACGCGCGGTCTTGGCATCGGGAACGGTATAAAAGCGAACGAGAATATGGGGCAGAGCGGCCGTTCCGCAGATCAGCGCGAGGCCAAGCGAAATCAAATCCAATGGCCCCCATCCTCCCAACGCTTTAGTGGCTGCCGCGCCAAACTTCATTCCGGGTTGGAGAAAGTTTTTGGTCACCTCGGCGCCGGTTTTGTCGTGGTAAGTAACGTGAGCAATCGCGTCAAAAAATTTCGCGAAAGAGAATCCGAAGTGGTTCATGACCATGATCGAAAGGAGAAACGAACCCAACATGAGGAGTACCGCTTTGATGATCTGTACCCAGGTCGTGGCCAGCATGCCGCCGAAAACCACATAGATAATCATCAAGAAGCCAACCAATGCGATCGCGGTATTAAATCCATTTTGCGAAGCAAAGAACGGGATGCTACCGGCGAGGAGTGCTTTGACCAGTGTGCCCGCGCCGATCATCTGGGCAATCATGTATAACGTAGAGACGGTGATGGTGCTCAACGAAGCCATGGCACGCACAGGGCGAGCGGAAAGGCGATAGGCCAGCAAATCGGCCATCGTGTATTTGCCGGCATTCCGCAAAGGCTCCGCCACGATAAACAGCACCGTAAGATAAGCGACAAGGAAACCCACGGAATACATGAAGCCGTCGTAGCCAAAAAATGCGATCATGCCGGAGATCCCGAGGAAACTCGCCGCGCTCATGTAGTCGCCAGCAACGGCGAGACCATTTTGCCAGCCAGTGATCCGCCGGCCGGCGGCAAAGTAAGCGCTCGAACCGCTGGATTTGCGGGCGCTGAAATAGGTAATGACGAGCGTCGCCGCGACGAAGCCAACGAACATGGTAATGGC
>FTBG01000087.1_pt1 | contig 33298 bp, 30 predicted proteins | sample 1639311 | NCBI WGS metagenome assembly FTBG01 (sample SAMEA3914864, study PRJEB12502) | metagenome | biome: forest; material: soil | place: USA | collected 2012-03-12 | depth 0.3 m | reverse complement strand
ATTTTCCGTGATATCGTCGCCCGTTTCACCGTCGCCGCGCGTAGCGCCTTGTATGAAAAGCCCATTTTCATAGCGAAGGCTGATGGCTAGTCCATCGATCTTTGGCTCGACCAGCCACGCCAGCGGTTCGGCGGGAAGCGCCTCTTTTCTGCGCAGCTCATTTTCCACGCTCACCACAAATTTCTGCACCGCCTCCGCGCCGTCGCGCGCGAAGACGTTATCCAGTGAGAGCATCGGCACGGCGTGGCGCACCGATTCGAAACCAGCGACCGGCTTTTCGCCCACGCGTTGCGTCGGCGAATCGGGCGTGAGCAACTCCGGATGCGCCTCCTCCAGCTCGCGCAGCTCGCGCAACAGCACGTCATAATCGGCATCGGAAATCGTCGGCGCGGATTCCGAGTAGTAGCGTCGATTGTGCTCCTCGATCTCGGTGCGAAGCTGGTGAACGCGTGCGGCTGGGTCGGGCATGCTCGAGATTACGCCGGGTTTTTCCGGCAAAATGGAGCGGAAAATTCACGCGCTTCGTCTCTTTATGTGACACGCAAAAATCGGATCACGCTTTCCTCCGCTGCAACGTTGTGCCCAAGGTGCCGCCTCGTTCCCGCACTCGCATGAATGCTCTCCTCTTCCGTTCAGCGCTCGCCGCCATCTTGCTTCTTGTTCCAAACTTTCGCTCGGCTGGCGACGAAGCCGCTACGTTTCGCAAACTGCTCGACACGGAGTGGGAATACACCATGGAGCATGCTCCGGAATGGGCGTCGTCTCTGGGGGACCGGCGTTGGAATGATCGCTGGGGCGATCTGAGCACGGGGACTTTCGAGCAAGAGGCGGGGCATCATCGCGAACTGCTCCGGCAACTGGAACAGATTGACCGCACGAAATTGCCACCCACCGATCGGGTTAACTATGATTTGAAGAAATACCAAACACAGCTTGCGCTCGACGAATACGGGCAGCGGCTGTGGACGATGCCGCTGAATCAGCGCGAAGGCATTCAGCTCCTGGATGATTTCGCCGACAGCCTGCGCTTTCAGACAGTGAAGGACTACGAAGATTGGATCGCGCGGCTGCGCGCCTTGCCGACGGTGATGGATCAGACCATCGCCCTGCTGCGCATGGGCATCGCGGAAAAGCGTACGCACGCGCGTGTCGTGCTTGATGGCGTACCGGCCCAGATCGCCAAGCAGATCGTGGAAAAACCGGAAGAGAGTCCGTTCTATAAGCCCTTCCAAAAATTCGCGACGGATATTTCTCCGGCAGACCGTGAGCGGCTCTCCGTTACGGCGAAAGAAGCAATCGCTAAACAAGTAATCCCCGCTTACAAACAATTCAGTGAATTCTTCAACAAGGAATATCTGCCGGCCTGCACGGAACAAGCCGGCGCCTGGCAATGGCCAAACGGAGACGCGACCTATGCTTTTCTCGCTCGCAAATTCACCACCACGACTTTGACGCCCGATGAGATCCACAACATCGGCCTGCGCGAAGTGGATCGTATCACCCAGGAAATGCAGAAGATCATGGATCAGGTCGGCTGGAAGGGCACGAAACAGGAATTTTTCGAAGACCTGCGGCACAACCCCAAGTTTTACTATCATTCGCAGGAGGAATTGCTGGAAGGCTATCGCGCCGTGGCTAAGCGCATCGATCCCACGCTCGTGAAAGTGCTCAAGGTCCTGCCCCGCATTCCCTATGGCGTGGAACCGATTCCTGCCGCCGCCGCTCCGAATACCACGGCTGCTTACTATCGTCCGCCGGCCGCCGACGGCTCGCGTGCCGGAACTTTTTTCGTGAATCTCTATCGTCCGCCCATGCGCCCTAAATACGAAATGATGGCGCTGGCGCTGCATGAAGCCGTACCGGGCCATCATATGCAGTTCGCCGTGGCCTTCGATCAATCGGCCTTGCCGAATTTTCGGCGATACGGAGGCGAGGGAAAATACACGGCCTACATTGAAGGCTGGGCGCTATACGCGGAATCGCTCGGCGACGAGTTGGACCTTTACGAAGATCCTTATTCGAAGTTCGGCCAGCTCACTTACGAAATCTGGCGGGCCTGCCGTCTCGTGGTGGATACGGGAATCCACAGCAAACATTGGACACGCCAGCAAGCCATCGATTACGTGCTCGATCACAGCGCCAAGACGGTGCTCGATGTGGAAAATGAAATTGATCGTTATATCTCTTGGCCCGGCCAGGCGCTCGCTTACAAAATCGGCCAGCTAAAAATCAAGGAACTGCGAGATCGCGCCAAGGCGGCTCTCGGCGAAAAATTCGACGTTCGCGATTTTCATCAAATCGTGCTCCAAAGCGGCCCCGTCCCGCTCGATGTCCTGGAGCAAAACGTGGATGAGTGGATTCGGGCTAACAAGTAAATTTGCGCTGCAGTGAGGTGCCGCCCCGGGAACGCCAATCTCCAGATTGGCGAATTTGCGAAATCATCATCGGCGAATACCGTCTAAAGAGCACGGGCGGCACAACGTAAATGTATTTACGGTGGACGCCGCTTCGCAATTGAGCATGCGAAAGTTTCTCCATTTCGTCTCAATGCCCCGCAGCCCATTTCACCAGCCGACGAAAGATTTCCCAGTTATCTTGTTCCTTGATCGCTACGTCAGCGATGCCTTTTCCGCTCAGTGCGTCATTGGAAATCCAGCCGGAATCCGTCACTGCTACGAAATGGCCCTTGCCTAGTGTCGCCGCAGCGAGCAGCACGCCGGGTTCATCACGAGGTCCTTTTTCCGGCTTTTGCCTCAAATCGTTTTTTACGACCAGAAACGGCTTCGCGGATTGAGCGGGATTGAGCACGATGGAATTGCCCGTGTAATAGGCCCAGCGCAGACCGCCAATGATAGGTGCATCGCTGGGCAGCACGAGTTTCTTGGCATCCGTATAGCGACTCTCGAAACGCATTCCAAATGCCTTCGCTAGTGCGTTAAAATCGTCCACTTCCAGATTGTGATTCTCCTGGTTTTCCATGACGATGAGGCCGCCGCCATTTTTCACAAAGGTGCTTAATTCCGTGACATCTGCTCCCGTGCAATGAGGAGGCGCCGGGTTTGCGCCCACTGCTTTGTCGCTCGGATTGGCAATGAGCACGACGGCGACATCCTGGAGCGTGTCGGCGTTAAGAGGCTCATCGTGCACCCGCACCTCATAGGTCTCGCCGAGCCGCTTGAGCACATCGCTATACGTGCCATCCGGCAAGTAACGCGTTTCCCCCTTGGCGTTAAAGTAACGACTGTAGAGCAAAACCGGCTTGGGATCGGCCGCGAAGAGCGGCTGACCGACGGCGAGCAAGGTGATTGCAGCCAAAAGAGCGTGGATATAGCGAGGAAAGCGGAGGATTTGCATAAAGGATCAGGATTATTCTTTCACGGTGACAGAGCGTGCTAGTCGAGGAAGCGGCGCGGGCACGTCAATCTTGCGGACGCTGGCGCCGCTCACCCATTCCCCGCGGGTAAGCACGGTGATCGGCGCGGAGGGAAGCCCGCGTTGATTCGTGAAAAGCTGTGAGACGACGACATCGGTCGCCGCACGTCCGGCATTCTCCACACGATGATTGATCCCCGCCCAGCCCTCGTACGTGGGATGCCAGTCCGTGTGGGCCAGCGCCACATCGGCCGGCACCCGCAAGCCGATCTCCTCCAGCGACTCGAGAGCGGTGAGGTGCGGCGTGAGAATCGCCTGCGGACGATACTTCGCGTACCAGCGCTTGAGCACCTCGGGGTCCTTTAAATCGGAATTGAGCATCGGGATGATATCCGCCGCCGCTGTCTGCTGATGATAGATTGCCAGGCCCGCGGAAAAGCCATGCTGGCAGCGCGCTTCAATCTCGGCGGAAATCGCCAACCCGATCCGCCGATAGCCGAGCCGCCGCAATGCGCGGAGTCCCACTTCCATCGACTGCATATAGTGATTGGCCGCGCGACTCAGGAGCGGCTTCACCAGCGAGAAGCCCTGAGCCACCGGCGCAAAGAGATTCCAATCCAGCGACAGATGCGCGTGCGCGCATTGAAAAGAGCCCACAATCAAACCGGCGATCGCTCGCGACTTCAAAACGCGCTCCATCCGTTTCGGCGTCATCCCGCGTTCGCAAAGCCGAAATTCTTCCAGAGCAAATCCCAACTCCTCGGCGCGCGCCCGGGCTCCTTCAAAAAATCGCGACTGCGACGGCGAACTCCGCCACAGTGCATGATTGGTGTGACAGTTCAAATAGGCAATCGTCGTCGAGCACGCGAGCCGCGTGGCCGAACGCCGCTGTGCCATAGCCGCGGAGACGAGTGGATTTGGCCGATACCCGGTCCGCCGCACCACTTCCATGATTCGCTGGCGCGTGGATTCGCTCACCCAGCGCTCGTTTTTCAGCGCGCGCGACACCGTTACATGGCTCACGCCCGCCATCTCGGCGAGAGTGCGAAGATTAGTCACAGGGCTCATTGGGGGAAGAGGTGGAAGCCTCGCGAGGCACGAGCGCCTTCGAGGCTGTACCATGTTACAATGAGCCGTTCGCCGGTAAAGATAAACGTTGCCAGTGCCGAACCGCCGGGGTGCGGGTGCGGTTCACAGAGGGGAAGGCATCATGGAACGACGCTGTCCCGGAGCCCAGTGCCCGCGTGTAGTACTTTCGATGTACGAAGACGGCGCGTGCCTCAGCCGCTTTTCCTTGGACAAGAAATGCGGGAGCCGCGATGTATGAAGCCGATGTTCCGTTCCCTCCCTCGGATCACCATCGCCTTGATTCTGGCAGGCGCCTGCCAGAATCAAGGCGATGAACCGCTCGCCGCGCCTTTGCAGACCGTGCGGGAAATCCGGGCGCTCACCCAGGAACAAGTAAGCAAGCATCCCGCGGTGAGTCTTCATGGCATCATTACCTATAGTGAGCCGGATTGGTATTTGACCTTTTTCGCGGACGAAACGGGAGGCATTTACCTGGGAACCACCACTTCCAGCCGCTTCGCGCCGGGTGATCGTGTGCAAGTAACCGGCGTAGCCGCCGCGGGCCGGAGCGCGGCGATTGTCACAGGAACGGATCAGCCGCAACCGCAAATCCGCGTGTTGGAACACGGCTCGCTTCCCCCCGCTAAGGATGCCAGCCCCGAGCATCTGGCCAATGCGATTTACGATGCGGAATGGATCACGGTTCGAGGCGTGGTGAAAGCGGTCACGCGTGTGAACGATCGGGCCAGTCTCGACCTGAACCTCGGCACCCAAACCTTTGAAGCGCTCCTTTGCGGATATCCCAATGGCCGCGAACTTCCTGAATATCTGGAAGGTGTCCCGATCGTCGCGCAAGGCGTGCTCGGCACTTTTAGCGATCAACGCGGGACCATCTCGCGCACCGTTCTCTATGTGCCATCGGTGCGCCAGTGCGAACCGGACCCGGCCTATCTCGACGCGCAATTTCAAATGCCTGTGCAACAATATAGCGAACTGTTCTCCCTGCCAAAATCAAGTAACGGATCGCGTCTCCACGTGCAGGGCCAGGTGTGCCTGGCCAAGCCCGAACACGGTTTCTTCATGCGCCTTCAGGAAAGTGGAATTCTCACGGGCAGCCTGTGGGTACAAACGACGCAGCCGATTCCGCTCGAGCCGGGCCAGATGGTTGACGTCCTGGGCAAGGTGGAATTGAGCAATCGCCGGCCGCTGCTCAAAGACGCCATCGTGCGCAGCCTCGGCCGAAAACCTCTACCCGAACCGCGCAAGCCGAATCTCGATGAGATGGCGAGCGGTGACTATAACGGCTCTTTCATTTCGCTCGACGGCACATTGATCGCGCAACAGACCGGGCTCGAGGAGGAATCGCTGATCTTGGTCGCGGGACAGCACGCTTTTCCGGCTCGATTGGATCGGAGCAATGAAGACCGCCGTCTTCCGCAGTTTCAGCAAGGCAGCCACGTGCGCCTCACCGGCGTCTGCGTTCTGCCTTCGCAGCAAGCGCTGGGGTCGGGCGCATCGCCGTTTCAATTTCAAATCTGGCTGCGTGGCCCCGAGGATGTTACTTTATTGGCCGTTCCGCCCTGGTGGACATTAAAACGTGTCCTCGCTGCGCTGGCGGCTACGGCCATTCTCGCTGCTGCCGCATTCCTCTGGGTCTTTGCGCTTCGCCGGCGCGTGGCCATGCAAACGCGACTGATCGGCGAGCACGTGGCGCGGCAAACCTTGCAGGACGAGCGGGTGCGCATCGCGCGAGAATTTCACGATACTTTCGAGCAACATCTGGTGGGGCTCGGCCTTACGCTGCAGGCGGCGGAGGCGGAGATGGATGAACCCGAAAAAGTGCAGGAATTGCTGCGCGAAGCAGCCGAGATGACGCGCCACACGCGCGAGGAAGCGAAGCACGCTATCTGGGAATTGCGCACCGGCGCATTGCTCGCTTCGGACGCCGCGGCGTTGATCCGCGAGGAATTGGGGCCGAGCGCGCAGGCGGCCCAGGTGAAATTGCAGGTGGAGGTCGAGGGCCCGCAAAGACCGCTGCCCGCCGTGGTGCAGAATCACTTGCTGCGGATTGCGCAGGAAGGCTTTACCAATGCGCTCAAACACGCCCGGCCCAAGAGTGTGACCATCCGGCTTTTGTTTGAAGAGGAGGAAGTGCGCTTGCTCGTGCTCGACGATGGCGCGGGATTTGATGCCGCAGCCGCAGCCGCGGCGGGCCGCTTTGGCCTCGCGGGAATGCGCGAGCGGGCGGTGCGCATGAAGGGCGGCTTTGAAATCGAGAGCGCGCCGGGCAAGGGCACGCAGGTGCAGGTGCGGGTTCCGCTGGAGGTCTGTTCGTGAAAGCGCCATTGATCCGTGTGTTACTTGTTGATGACCATTTCATGGTTCGCCGGGGTCTCGCTGTTGCGCTGCGGGTGGAGAAGGATATCAAGGTGATCGCGGAGGCCGCCAATAGCGATGAAATGCTCGAGCGCTATCGCGAGCATCTGCCGGATGTCGTTCTCATGGATTGGCGTCTGCCAGGGCTCAACGGCAGCGAAGCGACGGCCTTGCTGCGGCAGGAGTTTCCCGAGGCGAAGGTGCTCATGCTCTCGGCGCTCGATGGCGATGAACACGTGCATCTGGCGGTGCGTGCCGGTGCGCTGGGCTACGCGCTGAAATCAGCGGACCGCTCTGAAATCGTGGAGGCCTTGCGCAAGGTTCAAGCCGGGCAACGCTATTTTCCCGCCGCCATCGCCGCGAAACTCAACGATCGTCTGCATAAAGTGGAAATCTCGCCCCGCGAGCGCGAGGTCCTGGCCAAAGCCGCCGCAGGCGAACGCAACAAGGAAATCGCCGATCATCTCGGCATCACCGAAGCCACGGTGAAGGTCTTCATGACCCGGATTTTCAGCAAACTCGAAGCGCGCGACCGCGCCCACGCCGTGGTCATCGCTATCAAGCGCGGGATCATTGATCCTCCCTAGTACTGCGGCGATTTTTGGTTGTGCCCTGATTTGAATCCCGATCCTTAGCTTTGGGTGGCCGCAGAAAAAAGCCGACAAGTCTGCTAAACCGTCCCGTAAAAAAGAACCAAAGGAACAACTCCCAGACAAAAGCAAAAGTAATGATGGCGAGCATCCATCCCTCTCGAAGGTAGCCCCAGCGAGCCGCGTAGAACGCGATGGTACAGGTGACAACGAAATATAGCAGTTCGAGGAAGGTCACGGCCTGCAGCATCAAACACTTCGCGGGCGGTGAAAAGGTGGGAACTCACGATTTTGCGCTGCGTCTTGAAGTTCAAATGAGAGCACGCCCCAATTTTCGTGGACCTTGCGGCTGCTGTTGAGGATAAAGGAAAGGCCATGTCTCCCTCCTGCTTGTTCAAAAGGTTATCCACGCGAGTGCTTTGCTCCTCGCTGATGTTTTGCTCGATTTCGCTCTACGCAGAACCCGAACCAAGCCCTGCTCCCGGCGGCGTGCGGGAAGTCCCGCCATTCACGCCGGCCATGCCTTTGCCGGTTTTGAAAGCAGCCCACGTTGCGCAAGACTTTGTGCCTGATGGCAAACTCGCGCCGGAAAAGTGGCAAACCGCCGTGCCAGGTCGCATCGAGCATGATTCGGAAACCGGAAAACCGTATCCCGCGCTCAGTTCGACCGTGCGGGCGCTTTGGTCAACGGAGTTTCTCTATCTAGGCTACGAGTGTCCGTACGAAAAAATCACGGTCTTCGATCCGCCGAAAAGTGAAGAGCGAATCGGCCTTTGGGATCGGGACGTGGTCGAAGCATTCATCGGCACGGATGCGGCCAAGGCGGATCACTATACCGAGTACGAATGGGCGCCGAACGGGGAAAAACTCGATTTGTTACTTGATCTGCCCAAACGGGATTTCGGCTGGAGCAGCGGCATGGAATCCGCCGTGAGCATCGACGATGCGAAACATGTCTGGCGGGTCGAAGTCCGCATTCCCATGAAAGCACTCGCTTCCGAAGCGCCCAAGCCCGGCACGCGCTGGCGGATTGATCTTTTCCGCCGCGACACTGCCGGAAAAGCTTACCTGGCATTCAGTCCGACTTTCACCGACACCTATCACACCCCTGCGCGCTTTGGCTGGCTGGAGTTGCTCCCTTGAGTGAGTACAGGCGCGCGCCCATAGGTCCCATCAGTCTCATCACCCGGCTTGGAAAAGCCGCGCGTTACTTTCTCTCTCCCACGCACCAAACGCTCTTGTGTGTCCGGATGAAAAACTCGCCATCCGACACCGCCAGCGACGCATTGCACAGCCCGTCTTCCAATGAGTTCACGGCCAGTTGTTCGAATTTCGGCCCGGCGTGGAGCACGACCGTATCCGACGATTGGGTGAGAAGATAGAGTCGGTCTCCTGACGCCACGAAGGAAGACCACGACGAAGCGCGGCCGCTTGGTGTTTGCATCCGTTCCTGCCAGAGAACCTTTCCGGTCTTTGGTTCGATGCATTGAATGACACCCGGCTCATTTACCATATAAACAAGGTGGCCGCACACGACACCAGAGCCAATCCGCTGCGCATTGTGCTTCTCCTGCCAAAGCTGGTTTGTGGCCGTGAGGTCGCCGGTGCCGCCCGCCTTTACGCCGATGGCGTAACCACCGTACCCGCCCATGGCAACGATAGTGTCATCGACAAGTAACGGATTCGCGTAACTCAGCGGATTCAACCCATCGCAATACCAGACTTCTTTTCCGGTTTGCGGATCAAAGCCGTGCACCGCGCCGGGCAGCACTGCCACCAGATCGGTGCGCCCACCGGCATTCATCACCACCGGCGTGCTCCATGAACCAATATAGTGATCCTTTGCTCCTGGGCCTTCCACGGTTGTGGGCGCAGGTATATCGGTGCGCCAGACTTCCTTTCCCGTTTTCTTGTTGAGAGCCACGAGGAAACTTCGCTCGCCTGGGCCAAAATTCAAAATGCAAAGGTCGCCATAGAGCACCGGAGAACTTCCATACCCCCACTGATGATCCTGCTGGCCCAATTCGGCATGCCACAGTTCTTTGCCGTTCAGATCCCAGCACCACATTCCCGCCGAGCCAAACCAGGCAATTACTCGCTCGCCATCTGTCACTGGTGAGGAAGAGCAGGGGGGATTTGTTTCGTGGCTCCGCTCCTTTTCGCTCCAGTTCGGCCCTTCCTGCCAGAGCTGTTTTCCGTCGGCGCGGTCAAAACAAGTAACGGTTCGTCTTTGACCGATCGCTTGCGTGAGGTAAACGCGGTCTTTCCAGACAATCGGTGTCGAGTTGCCGCGCTCCGGCAAGGGGACGCTCCAGCGCACATTTTCTTTCGCACTCCAGTGAAGCGGCAGATCGGTTTCCGGGGTTGTGCCGTCTCCGTTGGGTCCGCGCCACGCGGGCCAGTTTGCGGCCAAAGTCTCTGAAGAGAGGAGGGCCAGAAGCAAGAGGAGCAGCTTCATCGATACCATCCATAGCACTCTTCCCCGCATTCGTACAGAGAAGTGCGCGTGTGTGCTCAGCAGCCCGGCTGCGCTTGGCGCAAATGCTTTTAAAGTGACTTTGGAGATGTGCCTTGTGCCGGGCGGTTGAAAACCGCCTCTCCGACGTTTCCAGCATAATAAAAAACCCAACGCGCCGACAAGCGACGCGTTGGGTTGAGATTGTTAACTAGCTTTGGCCTGCGCTTCCTTACTTCCCGGCGCCGTAAGCGCGCACGAAGTCGATGCACTTGGTGACTTCGGCGAGGTTGTCTTCCATCTTATATTCGTACTCCACGGAGATCGGGCCATCGAAACCCTGAGCCTTGTACTCGTCGAGGATGCCTTTGATGTCGCTCACGCCTTCGCCGTAGGGAACGTCATGCGCGCTGGGCAGCGGCGCGTTGAGATCCTTGAGGTGGCTGCTCATGATGCGGCCTTTGAGGATGCGGATGCAATCGAGCGGCTTGAGGCCGGAGCGAACCCAGTGGCCCACATCGGCGCAGGAGCCCATGCGGGGATCGCGATCCTTGGTGACCGAGAGCACGTAATTCGGGTCCCACACCTTGTAGTTGGGATCATCGGGGCGGCGCGGGTGGTCGTGGATGCCGACCTTGATGTCGTATTCCTTGACCAGCTTTTCCGCCGTATCGAGCGCATCGACCGATTCGGTGTTGATGACCCGGATGCCGAGAGCCTTGGCAAATTCGAAAACCTTGCGCGCGCCGGCTTCATCCTTGGGAATGCCGACGACCCCGTAGGCGATGGGCTGCACATGGGCTTCCGCGCATTTGGCTTTCACCTTTTGCACTACTTCCGGAGGTGAATTGTGGTCAAATTTCACATTGGACTCTTCCGGCGAAAGTTTCTGGCCGGGGAAAAATTCCACGACTTTGCCGCCAGCCTTGGCCGTTTTGTCGATGGCTTCGAAGACGGTGAATTTATTGAAAGACCAGCATTGGGCGCCGATGGCAAAGCCGCCGGTCTTCAGGTCATCGGGGAGACCTGCGCCGTGGAGGGTGCCCAGCGTGAGAAAGCTGGAGGCAAGGAGGGTGGGGAGCAGTGAGCGAATCATGAACGGGGAGTTGTTTGAATGGATAAGCAAGGACGTGAAGCCAAAGGCCGCCAAAATCTTAGCATCCTCTCGACACGCCAGGCGAGGTTTGCACGGGCATAGAGGGGCAGGCGACAACTTTCTTCGGCATTTCGCTGCCATTTTCCTAAGCAGGAGGCGGAAAAACGCAGAGGCGCAGAGCTTTTAGAGAGCGCCGCAGAGGACAGGCAGCCTCTCTCCCTCCCTCTGCGAAACTCAACTCTCTGGCTCTGCGCCTCTGCGCTTTCCCCTGAATCCGGAATCGGAACGGTGCGCGCTCCACCAAATCGAGCGCCACTCGAGTTTTTCTACCAAGCTAATTCCTTCGTGAGGCAGGTCTTCCCATAGGTCCCATAGGTCCCATGCCCTAAAACGTCGTCGGACACTCCGCTACCTGCTGCACATAAAACAGCTCACACGCTCCATTCCCGCTATCCGCGCGGCTGAGCGAAGTCTTCCAGACGCCACCATTTGGCATGGTGGCATTGACCAAGTAACCGCGCATTTTCACCACCTCGCCCGAGTACAAACCGCGGATGGCGCTGGCCACGCTCGAATCCGCCGAAATGAGGTGCATATTCGCGGAATGGCACACCATTTCCTGCTGCGGGATGGGAGGATTTCCCCACCAATGGTAGAAATAAAAGCGGTTGCTTTGCGAAATCGACAACTGATCCAGCACGGCTTGGTCGGACATTTTGCCCCAGCCGACGGCTACATCGATGGGCACCACATCGCTGCCCGGTCCGGAAAAATAGCGCTTTGTGTGAAGAATGCGGGAGGTGATGTCGTATGCAGCTACCGCTTCAATCTTCCAGTCATCGACAGAGGGCAGCGCCTTGGGTGGGATATCGGTCTGGATGGGCTCCTGCTTCACGAGGATTCCCGGGGCGTGCCGCACGGATTTCCAGGGCCAAAATTGCGCGACGAGATAGATCACCGCAAGGACGGTGACGAGTCGGGCAAAGAGGCGGGGCATGGGTCGTAACCAAGCAGCGCCAGTGCCAGCCTGGCAAAAGCCGCCGGATGGCTCGCGGGAAAACGGATTGACGGCTCTTTCCCCGGTTGAAATAAAGCCCGCCCGCGCTTTGCGGACCCTCGTACCATGAACAACGTCAAATCCCTGCAAACCGTTTCCTCGAATGTTCGTTCCCGCGTGGAAGGCGCGCTCGCCGCCACCGGCGGTCTCCTGCGGCTCGCGCCCTGTTGGGTCCCGCGTTCGTTTCTTCAGCCCGGCAAACGGCTGAAGCTGCATCCGGACGATCTTTATGCTTTTGGACTGAACCGCGGCGGCATCGATGAGCGTTGGTTTGCTTCGACCACGCCGGCGGCGAATGACAACCGCACGCCGGACGAAGGACTCAGCTATGTGGTGGTGGGCAAGGAGCGATTCACTTTGCAGCAAGCCGTCTCCGAAGTGGGCGCGATGCTCATCGGCGAGCGCATCTGGGGCAAATACCAGAAATGGCCGGTCTATTCGAAATTCTTCGATAACATGGGGCCGATCCCGCATCACATGCACCAGAGCGCTGAGCAGGCCAAGCTCGTGGGGCAGGAGGGCAAGCCGGAGTCCTACTATTTTCCGCCGCAACATAACAATGTGGGGAATAATTTCCCTTACACGTTCATGGGACTCGAGCCGGGCACGACCAAAGCGCAGGTGCGCAAATGCCTGGAAGATTGGAATAAGGGTGACAACGGCATCCTCGATCTCTCTCGCGCCTATCGGCTGAAGCCGGGCACGGGCTGGCTCATCCCGCCGTGCGTTCTGCACGCGCCGGGTTCGCTTTGCACTTACGAGCCGCAGTGGGGTTCGGATGTGTTTGGCATGTATCAATCACTAGTCGAGGGACGCTATGTGCCGTGGGAATTGCTCGTGAAGGATATGCCCAAGGAAAAGCATCACGATCTCGATTTCATCGTGGATCAGCTCGACTGGGAGGGGAATTGCGACCCGAATTTCAAAGATAACCATTATCTCGAGCCGGTGCCGGTGGCCGATACGCAGAGCGAAGGTTATGTGGATCGCTGGATCGTTTACGGCAAAGTGAAGGGCGAGCAGCTCTTCACGGCGAAGGAACTGACGGTCGATCCTGGCGTAAAATGCACGATCCAGGACTCGGGCGCATATGGCCTGATCTGCGTGCAGGGTCTGGGCAAGATCAACGGCCAGCCGCTCAATTCGCCGAAACTCATCCGCTTCCACGAGCTCACGGAAGACGAGTATTTCTGCACGGAAAACGGTGCGCGCACGGGTGTTACTTTCGAGAACCTCAGCGAAACCGAGCCGCTGGTCGTGCTCCGTTACTTTGGCCCCGGAGCCAATCCCGGCGCGCCGGAGATGGGCGCGTATAAGAAATAAGGCGGTTTAAGCCGTGGCCACGAAGTGGTCACCAGGCTTCTTTTCAAACGTGAAGGCGTGCCTGCTACTTTTGATCCTTTTCATGGCAGGCATAGCTCACAGCGCGCCGCCCGAAAAGAGCGCGGAACTGACAATCCAAAGTGATGGCTCTGTCCTGTTCGAGAAGAAGACCGTTCCGCTTGCGCAGTTGTCCGATACCCTCACGGAAGCGGGCTTTGGGAAAGATTCGAGCGTATTTCTGCGCGTCAATGCCGGTGTGACCTACGTCCGGGAGAAAGCGGTTATCGCTGCGCTAGGAAGCGAACCATCCCGGAAGATCACCTTATCGGTGGAACAGGACAAAACCACGAAAACGGAAAAACCCGAAATACCCAAAATACGCATTCCGACGAGCCCTCCCGTGCCGTTTCCAGTCAATACGATCGGCATCAAGGCGAGAGGAACGGATATGGAAGAGCAAAGGTATTTCTTCATGGCGGAAGGGACTTCGCCGACCTTGCATCTACGGAATGATTCGGGGCAGCCGGCGTTAGCTCGTGTCCCGGCGGGAGATGCTAGCGGAGCTAGAACTGTCCTGCGCGCGAGCTATCTCCTGACGGATGAGATTGCGAAGGACGCTCCGGTTACCCTCACGAATTCGCTCCAGATCAACTGGGTATTTCCCGAACTCCGTCCGCAGGCTTGTCTCGGTTACGTCGCTGCGCCAGGAGATGAGTTTGATCTCACCTTGGAGTTCGCCGCGCTAAGTAATCCAAAGGATCCCAAGTCCGAGCGAAAACCCTTGCCGAAAGGAAACTACCGCGTCTTTCTCGAAATCGTCGATGTGCAGGACGCTGGCAATTCGGGAGTGGCGACCCCGCTCTTTTCTTTTCAATTAAAGGTCCAATAGCCTCGTTCGGGCAATTTTGCGGCCTTTGCGATCTCTGCGCCTTTGCGTTAAATCGCCGACTTTGTTCGCTCAGATACTATTTGAAACGCAAAGGCGCAGAGATCGCAAAGGCCGCAAAGAGAATTTCAGGCTCTCTCCAAACGCTATTCTGGGATGGTTTATCGTCTGTGAGTGATAGGAGAGGATCTGCCGGGAAACAAAGAGCCTGGAAAACATCTGCGCCATTTCCGGGCCAATCGATCAATCGCCGTTCATGTCGGAAGTGTCGTTACTTGATCCCCGCCACCTGAAAGCCTTCTTTCTCCAGAAATGCGCGGATTTTGGCGGGTTGATCGCCCTGGATTTCGATGGTGCGATCTTTGACCGTACCGCCGCATCCGCAGGCGGAGCGCAGCCTGCGAGCGATATCTTCGATCTCGGAGAGGCGGAGGTGGGTGGCGAAATCGTGAACGACAATCACGGTCTTACCGCCACGACGAGCCATTTCGCGGCGGAGCACAACGCGGCCCATCTTGCGAGCCGGCGCGGGCGCTTGTGCCGGCTTCGGAGGTTCGGCGGGTCCCACCGGGAGGTTTGTGATATTCAGTCCCGAAAACGCCGCATTCAGCCCTCCCTGCTTGGGATTCACATCGACGCGCTTCGATTTTCCGCGCCCTTCGTCATTCTGGTTTCGGCCTTCTTTCGACATTCGACATTCGGGCTTCGGATTTTTCCCCTACATGAGATTCGCCGCGACCTCTGCCATTTCACTACGCTCACCCTTAAATAGATTCACGTGCGCCAGGAACGGCTGCCCTTGCAGGCGATTGCGCGTATAAACAAGGCCGTTGGTATGCGCATCGACATAGGGATTGTCGATCTGCCCCAGGTCACCGATGAGCAGCATCTTGCTGCCTTTGCCCATGCGGGTCACTAGTGTTTTGGCTTCATGCGGCGTGAGCTGCTGCGATTCATCCACGATGAAAATGGCCCGTGGAATGGAGCGTCCGCGGATGTGGGTGATGGCTTCAATTTCAAGTAACCCAGCCTGAATCAGCGAATCGTAGGGCCGATGCGGTTTGCCATTGGAAGGAGCCGCATACGAGTGCTCGGTGGGCGGCGCATTCTTGCGCGAGCTTTGGCGTTTGCGTTCAAATTGCTCTGGCTTGCGCGGACGCGCGAGGAGCTGCTCGAGCGCGTCGTAGGCGGGTTGCACCCAGGGCTCCATCTTTTCTTCGATGCGTCCGGGGAGAAAACCGATATCCCGTCCCGTGGGCATGATCACGCGGGTGATGAGCATCTTTTCGTACTCACCGCCCTGCACCTGCTCCAGCGCGGCACCGACCGAGAGCAGCGTCTTGCCCGTGCCCGCTTTGCCGTAAACGGTCACGAGTGAAATCTCGGGATCGTATAACGCATCCAAAAGAAAACGCTGGCCGAGATTGAGCGCCTGGAGCGTGCGCCCGCCGCGGATGGCGATGTGATCGCGGCGCAAGGTGCGGAAACTGCCGTCGCGAATGTGACGCGCAGGCACGCCGTGGCCGGGTTGCGCGGAATTGCGCAGGAGCACGTATTGGTTAGGGGTGAGAGTCCGCGGAGCATCAGGCAATTCAATGTGCCCCTCGCTGGCAAAAGCCTGCAACCGCTGCGCGGGCAGCTCGATCGTTTCGTATTCCTCCGTGCCTGTGCCGTGCTGCGTGCGCTGGATATCGGTGTCGCTCTCGATGCGGTCGGTGCGGTAATCCTGGGCCTCCAGCCCGAGCGCGCGCGCTTTGAGCTGAAGATTGAGATCCTTGGTGACCAGGATCGTCGGCTCCTTGCGCGTATCCGCCAGATATGCGGCCACCGCGAGGATGCGGTGATCGTTCAGCGTAAAATCCGGAAAAAGCGCGCGGGCGGTCTGATACCGCGGCGAATCGTGGACTGGTTTCCAGCCAGCCTCAAGATCCCAAGTAACCGCCGGGTTGACGCAGACATAGAGCCTGCCGCCATTGGGCAGTTCCACGCCCTTCCGCATCTGCTCGGAGTTGGGAAAGCGTTCGTTTAACTTGCGGTGCACCTCGCGGGCATTGGCGCCGCGAGTAGTCGATTCCTGTTTGAATCGATCCATTTCCTCCAGCACTTCGATGGGGATCCAGACGCTGTTGTTCTGGAACTGAAACATCGCCTGGGGATCGTGCAGCAAGACATTGGTATCGAGCACATAATGTTTTACGGAGGAGCTATCGCGCTTTTTGGAAGACATGAGTGATTGGGAGAATGAGAATCGGGGCCGTTCCAGCGCACCGCAAGCAGCGTGAGGTCATCCGCCTGCTCGTGATTCGCGCTGAAAGCATGCACATCATTGAGAATGTCGCGAGTGATCTGTTCGACCGATCGCCCGGAAAGCGTGCGCAGCAATTTCAGCAAACGCTCGCTGGCGTAGAACTGCTTTTCGGAGTTGATGGCTTCGGTCACGCCATCGGTGAAAAAGACCAGCGTATCGCCGGGAGATAATTTTCGCCGGGAAGTTTCGTAGCGCAGGTTGCTCCACGCCCCGAGGGCCACGCCGCTCGCGCCGTTGAGCGCGGAAACTTTCCCGTCGGCGGCGATCAGGTAAGGCGCGGGATGGCCGGCGCTGCAAAGCTCCAGGCTGCCGGTGCTCACGTTGAGCAAAGCGTACGCCAGCGAAATGAACATGCCGGTGCGGCCATCGTCGTGCAGTTCATTATTCACGCGGGCCAGCATGTCGCCTGGCGCGCCATCGAGACTGGCATTTGCTTTGAGCAGCGTTTTGGACACCGCCATGTAAAGCGCGGCGGGCACGCCTTTGCCGGCGACATCGCCCACGAGCAGGCAGAGATGCTCGTGATCGAGAAAATAGAAATCGTAAAAGTCGCCGCCCACCGCGCGCGCCGGCTTCACGATGCCGTGCAGGTCGATTTCCCCGCGATCGGGAAAAGCCGGGAAATGTTTGACCAGCATGCTCATCTGGATGCTGCGCGCGGCAGAAAGTTCACCCTCGATGCGCTCCTGCACGCGTGTGGTATAGCGAAGCTCCTCCATGCGCATCTGCAGTTCGCGGGTCATGCGATTGAAGGCCGAGCCGAGATCGCGCACTTCATCGGTGCGGGCGTTCGTGTCCACGCGTTGATCGAAATTGCCGCGCGCCACTTCCTGGGCCGCTTTGGCCAGCTGCGTGATCGGTTTGCTGATCGAGCGCGATACAAAAATGATCGCGCCGAAAAGCGCCGCCAAGCCGACGCCGCCGAGCACAAGTAACTCAGCTTCCAGGCGGCGCGCTTCCGCGAGCATCTCCGCCTTGGGATACACCACCGCGAGCGAAAATTCCCCGTCCTGGATTGGCTCGAAGGCAATCCAGGCATCACGCCGCTCCATCGGCTCCATCGTTTGCACAAAGCCTTCTTCACCACCCATCATGCGATGCCCGAGATCTTCGTTCACCTCCTGGATCATGCCCTTCATGATCTTCGAGCGATCCGGGTACGCAAGGAAGCGCCCCTGCTTCGAGACAATGAACGCATAGCCCGTCTTGCCCACCTCGAGCCTCTCCGCTTCGGCCACGAGCTGAGTCATGGCGATGTCGATGGTGGCGATGCCCCAAAAAGAGCCGTTCGCTTGATGAAAAGGCACGGAGTAGGTCGTCATCACCGTATTGCCGCCGCCTTCGTCGAAATAGGGCTCGGTCCAGATGGCGCGATTTTCCTTTTTGGGCCGGTCGTACCATTCCCAGCGGAAATAGTTATATTCCGGATTCCCAAGCTGGACGAACTCCGCCTTGCCGTCCTTTCGATAGTAGTACGGAGCGTAGTAAAATTTGCCTTTGGTAAAGCTATCGGGCTCAAAGGCCAGGCAGCTCCCATAAACCTCTGGATTTCGCTCGACGACGTCGCGGAGAAAGGTTTCCAGCGACTCCTCGGAGCGAAAAGCGTGGGATTCGAGGACGAGGCGGAGGCTTTCGGGAATTTTCGAGGCACGGGAAAGCTTTCCGTCGATGCGCGCCGCATAATATCGCGCCATGCCGCGAGTGAGCTGCTCGGTGCGATCGGTGAGACGTTCCACGCTGCGCATCGAAGCGATCCCCACAACGCCTGCAAAAAGAAGAGTAGCGGGAGCTCCGATCCAAATGATTAATCGCCTGGAGAGATTGGCTCTCATCGGAGAGGGTGCCGGAGGCCATGCTGCCCCGGCGAGGGCGCCGGAGACGAAATCTGGCGCATGAGGTACATTTCCTAGGCCGCCGTGGCCTCACCATCCATCAGGCGATTGGCTTCCTCGCGGGTGGGGCTGATCGTCATGATCCGATCAAAGCCGATCGTCTCAAAAATCATCATCACATTGGGCCTCAGCCCGCAGAGCACAAATTTGCCTCCCTTTGCATCCAGGCGCTTGGCCGCGAGCAGGAAGCTCTTCAAGCCAGCGCTATTCACATATTCCACGTCGCTGCAATCCACGAGGATTCGTTCGGCCCCTTCATCAATGAGCGTAAGGATCCGCGACTCGAAGGCCGGCGCGGTGACCGTATCGAGGTGTCCCTGCAAGAAGAGGGTCAGGCGGTCGCCATCTTTTTCTTCGCGGATCTGCATGAGGCTTTTGGAGTAATGGGTGGTGACGTTAGCGGATGCGCTTGGAAATAGTGAGCATATTTTTCGCGCCTTCCCGCCGGTATTCCACCTTATCCATGAGGCTGCGCACCAGGTGCACCCCGAGCCCGCCGAGCTGGCGCTCTTCCAGGGGTGCCGTGAGGTCGGGGATTGGGTGAGCCAGGGGATCAAATTCCCGGCCATTGTCCTCGACGGTGGCAATGAGCTGGTTTCCACTGGTTTCCACCCGCACGAGGATTTGCTGGTCCGCGGCGGACTCGAAGCCGTAGAGGATGGCGTTCGTGACTAGCTCGTCCAGGGCGAGATTTACGGCATAGAGAGTGCGGCCGGGGATTTCGTGCAATTCGCCGAAATGCCGGACGAGGCGGTTCAGGCGTTCGACTTCCTGGACTTCTGCGGCGAGGCGGATGGTAATGCTGCCTTCGTGCATGCCCGCTTTGAAGCAGCATAGGACACGCCGCGCAAGCGTTTCGTGAATTGCAGCGGAGCCCAGCCTCGGCTTTATTGCCCGCCCACCATATGGAAAAAATGATCATCGTCGGCACCGGCTGCGCCGGATTGACAGCCGCCATTTACTCTGCCCGCGCCAATTTTGCCCCCCTCGTGCTGGAAGGCCACGAACCCGGCGGGCAGCTTTCCACCACCACGCTCGTGGAAAATTTTCCCGGGTTTCCCGAGGGAATCGACGGGCCGGATTTGATCATCAATATGAAAAAGCAGGCGGAACGTTTCGGCGCGCGCTTTGCCTATTCCGTGGTGACGGATTTCGAGCAGGCGGATGGCCATTTACGGGTGAAAGTGGATGATCAATGGATGGAAACGGAGACGCTGATCGTGGCCTCCGGAGCTTCGGCGCGCTGGCTGGGGCTGCCGCGTGAAAGGGAATTGTGCGGACACGGGCTCACCTCGTGTGCGACCTGCGATGGGGCGTTTTATCGCAATGTGCCGGTGTGCGTGGTGGGTGGCGGCGATTCGGCATGCGAAGAGGCGACGTTTCTCACGCGCTTTGCGTCCAAGGTTTACTTGATTCATCGTCGAGACAGCTTGCGCGCGTCGAAGATCATGGCGGATCGCGCGCTGTCGAATCCGAAGGTGGAGATGATTTGGAATAGCGTGCCCGTGGAATATCTCACGGACGATACCGGTGAAATGCGCGCGGTGAAGCTGCGGGATACGGTGAATGGTGCGGAGCGCGAACTGGAGGTGAAGTGTGTTTTTGTGGCGATCGGTCACACGCCCAATACGGCGGCCTTCCGCGGAAAGCTGGACATGGATGAGAATGGTTACTTGTTGCAAAAGAAAGGCACGCATACTAATATCCCAGGCGTCTTTGCCGCAGGTGACGTCGCGGACCACGTCTATCGCCAGGCGATCACCGCCGCGGGCCAGGGCTGCGCCGCCGCGCTCGACGCGGAGAAGTACCTGGCGCACCGGGAAGGCTAGATACGTCGTTGCGCATCGAAATGTAGAGAGAGGATAAAGTCATGAGGGCTTCTATGCGATCTTTGCGCTCTGTTGACTCCCGAGCGCTTCGTCCGGGCGGCGCGGATCATTTAACGCAAAGGCGCGAAGGACGCAAAGATCGCAAAGGAAGAGGACGGAGAATCTATGGATGAAAATGCTTTATCGAAGATCATTATTGGCGCTGCGCTGGAAGTGCATCGAGAACTGGGGCCAGGGTTGGTGGAAAGCGTTTATGAGGAATCGCTCTGCCATGAGTTGCATCTGCGGAAGCTGTCTTTCAAAAGACAGCTTCGTGTGCCTATAAAATATAAAGGCGTTTCGTTGGCGACACCCCTGCGCATTGATCTTTTGATCGAAGGGAGAGTGATCGTGGATTGCAAGGCGAAGGATACGCTTATTCCCGGAGACCGCGCACAGCTTTTGAGTTACTTGAGGCTTTCTAATGTCCGACTGGGGTTGCTCATTAATTTTCACGCGATCGTCTTGCAGCAGGGTATCAAGCGGGTGGTGAATAACCTTCGAGATTCAGCTCTATGATTTTTTGCGTCCTTTGTGCCTTTGCATTTCACACGCCTCTCGACCGAGCAAGGCGGCGAATTTTAACGCAAAGACGCAAAGAGCGCAAAGGACGCAAGGAAAGACAGTTGGCATTCTTTTGGCATCCCACACGACTTCTTGCTCGCCTGATATCTACGCGTTTATCTCAAGGTTCGCTTCTCAAAATTCGCCAGATCAATTTACGACAGCGAATTGGAAGAGGGGGTGAACAATTCTCGAGAGTCTACCTCAATATTCTTTGCGTCCTTTGCGCTCTTTGCGCCTTTGCGTTAAAATCCCCAGCTCTGCTCGAGAAACGCGTTAATGGAACGCAAAGGCGCAGAGGACGCAAAGAAAGCCAGGCCAAGCTATCTAATCTTCGCGGCCTTCGCGTTCCACCTCCCGCCTCATCCGCCGCGTGAAGATTTGCGATCTTACCCAGTTTTATTCGCCAGTGGGCGGGGGCGTAAAACGTTATATTGCGGAGAAAGTACGCTTTATTCGGGAGCATACCCCCGACGACCAGCACGTCCTCATCGTGCCCGGGGAAAAAGATGAGGTGGTGCGCGACGAGCGCTCGGTGGTTTACACGATCCGTTCGCCGATCATTTCCCGCACCTCGCAATATCGCATGCTCCTGAGGCTGGAAGCGGTAGAGGAAGTTTTTGAACGCGAGCGGCCGGATCTTATCGAATCGAGCGATCCCTATCAAATCGCCTGGAAGGCCGTGCACTCCGGTCACGCGCTGCAAATCCCGGTGATCGGATTTTATCATTCCCATTTCCCGGAAGCCTATTTGCGCACGACCCAGAAATTCCTCGGGCAAACCGCCACCGAATTTCTGCTCGATTTCTCCCGACGCTATATTCGCAATCTCTACAACCGTTTTCAGCGCACCATCGTGCCCTCGCCGGCGCTTGCGGATGTGCTCACCGAATGGGGCGTGCGCAATATCGTGCATAGCGATCTCGGGGTGGATACGGCTCTCTTTCAGCCGAGACCTGCGGATGACGAAAACGTTCGCGCCGAGCTTGGAATTCCTGAGGAGCGCATTCTGCTGCTTTACGTCGGCCGGCTCGCGCAGGAAAAAAATACGCGCACCTTGTTTGAAGCGTTCCGGCTTCTGTCCGAACGCAGTTCGGAAGAATTTCAGCTCCTGATAGTGGGTGACGGATTGCAGCGCGCGGAACTCGAACAATTGCAAAAGCAGCTTTCTCATCTCTCCGAAGAGATTAACCGAGGCGATAGAGAGACAGGCGGCATCACCTGGCTCCCTTATTGCAGCGACCCGGCGCGCCTCGCTGCGCTCTATCGCGCCGCAGATTTTTTCATTCATCCCGGCGTCCAGGAAACTTTCGGGCTCGTCTCCCTCGAAGCCCAGGCTTGCGGCACGCCGGTCATTGGCATCCGCGGGAGCTATATGGATCGGATTATCCATGGCGACCAGACCCATTGGGCTGACGAAAACCGCCCTGAAGCCCTCGCTCAAGCCATCCTCGAAACCTGCTGCCATCCTTTGAAAACCAACCGCCGCCTCCTCAGCGAGTGCATTCGCACGCGTTACTCCTGGGAACTCATTTTTACGCGCTTGTTTGACGTGTACCGGCAAGTCGTCGCAGATTATCGCCCGACCTGATGAGCACCGCTGACGAACCACGCAAAATCGAAATCCGCAAATTCAACCTGCAACAGGATCGCGCGCGCGTCCGCGAGCTTTGCTGCGAGACCGGTTTTTTGGGGAATCCCATCGACCCGGTCTTTGAAGATCGCGAGCTTTTCGCGGACTACCTCACGGCTTACTACACCGACTGGGAACCGGAGAGTGCCTTTGTGCTGCTCGTGAATGGAGAAATCCGCGGGTACCTGCTCGGGTCGCGGCATCCGTGGCGTCAGCAGCTTTACAATTTTTACAACAACATCGCGCTCTTTCTGCGCGGCATTTTTCGCTATCCCAACTACACGGCCGCTTCGAAAAAATTCGTGCGCTGGATTTTGACGCAAGCCTGGAAGGAAGTGCCGGCGTCGCCGCGACGCACCGCGCATTTCCACATCAATCTTCTCGCCGATGCGCGGCAGGTTTCCACCACGCGGGCGTTGATGGATAGTTACTTGAAATATCTGCACGATCACGGCGAGCGCGCTGTCTATGGGCAGATGGTGGTCTTCGAAGATCGCCGCAGCACAAAGATGTTCGAGCGGTACGGCTTCCGCGTGCTAAATAAAATGGAGATCACCAAATACCGCGACCTGCACCCGGAGCCGGTTTACTTGTGCACGGTGATCAAGGATTTGGACGAGAATAATCAGCTCTACGCCAAGGCGGGGTAAGTAGGCGAGCAACCCAATCGGCGCGTTTAAGTGACGCGTCGCGCCGATGAGTTACCGTGCGGAGGGAGCAACCTTCCAGCAACCAGTACAAACCTTACGTGACGCGTGAGATGCCTGACCGATCATCGCTCCTTTCATTTAGTCATAGCTGGACTTAATTCTTGCGAAAGCTGCTCTTTTTTATTAGTTTGATGCCAGATGGTGGTTCAAGCTGTACTCTCTATTCATGGGTTTCCGATAACAGGGGAATTGGCGAAATTCGTCGTTTCAACGGTGGTTCAATTATTTCTCGGAATATCTGCCGCAGTACTGACTTGGAGGCTCGCAAGGAGTAGTAGTGAGCGAGAACACGCTTCATTGAAAATCGAACTCTACGAGCGGCGCCTCGAAATATTTTTGGCCTTTCGTGAGTTCATAGAACATTGCGCCGTAAACGAAAAACCTTCAGATGTTCAGTTCGCTCGATTTAGGGAGCGCACCGAACGAATGGATTTCCTCTTTGGTCCGGAAGTAAGAATCTATAGGAAGAAAACGTTGGCAAATGCTTTGGCGATGCGAGCAATGGTGACGGGCGAGCAGTTTTACGGTGTCTATCCAGGAAGCACTGATTTAACGACGATGCCGGAATTTATGAACTGGTTTATAAAGCAGCACAGGTCAGAGATGGAATTATATTTTATCCCGTACCTCGATTTCAGTCGCGCGGGAGTGGATCTTTCGGCGATCAAAATGAGGCCGACGCCTATACCGGAAAATAAGTATATCTATCGGAGAAAAATCGAGTCCCGCGATTCGGCACCTTCGGATAACCAACAGACAAAACCGAGCGCATTGCCGAATGGGTAAAGGTGGTTGCTCGGCACGTTGGTTTGCTTCTTATCTCGGTAGCCGCCGAGGCTGATTTAGCCCTCTCACCCCTCATTCCGCTTCAGCACCAGCGAGATCATGCGCACCAGTTCGTCGGTTTCCACCGGCTTGAAGAGCACGAGGCCATCTACTTTTTTGAGAAAGGCTTCCACTTTGGGATTGTCCGCGTGCCCGGTAATGAAAAGGAAACGGGAGCACATCTCCGGCTTGGCCTTGTGCACGGCGAGATAAAACATGTCGCCGGGCATTTCGGGCATCATGAGATCGCAAAGGATGACGTCGAAATCGAGGTGCATCACTTCGCGCAAAGCCTCCACCCCATTTTTCACGGCGGTGACCACGAAGTTGTGCGACTCCAGAAGATCCTTCAGCATATCGACAAACTCATAGTCGTCATCGACCAGGAGAATGTTTTTGATCTCGAGCGAAGCCACCGGGGATAGTTCTGACGCGGGCTCTGAAGGCATGGTAGGCGGACGCTATAGAGCGGCGAAAGCGGCTGCAAGCCAAAGCGGGAAGGGAAGAAGACCAAATTTCCAAATTTTGCCCAATGGCCAAAAGATAACGATGCCTCGTGTTCTTGATTTCAAAAGATAACGGTCAGATGGAGCCTGGAATACAGAAGGCATCGAAGCCGCATCTTTGCTCTAAGCGTAGTTCTTGCGCCTTTCTCAGTGACCAACGGTTAGCGGGATCAAATTTGGCAATTGGGCAAAATTTGAAAATTTGGTGATCTCCACCGCCTTCTTCACCCACTTCCCACTTGGCACGCGCCGCGGGCCGCTCTACAACCCGCGCTGATGAAAGCCCTTCTTTTCCTGCTCAGCGCCGGCTTGCTGCTGACCGGCTGTGAAAGCGACGTCGCTCCTGGCACTGAGGTGCCAGGAAAATTCCAGCGCGGCATCCGTGGCGAGGGCACGCTGTATCAGTCCGACCGCTCATCGGTGCCGGGTTCTCCGAACTACGATCCGATGATCCGCGAAGACGCGCGGACGGGCAATTGATGACGAGGCCATCCATGTCCGCCTCCGCTCATTCGAAGATCGTCATTCTTGATTTTGGTTCGCAGTACACGCAGGTGATTGCGCGGCGGGTGCGCGAATGCCAAGTTTACTCGCAGATCGTCCGCTACGATATGCCGGCGGCGGAAATCAAAGCGTTGCGCCCGCAGGGGCTCATTCTGTCGGGAGGACCGGCCAGCGTTTATGCGAAGGATGCCCCGCATCCGGATCGCGCGATCTTCAATCTGGGGATTCCCGTTCTGGGGATTTGCTACGGCATGCAGCTTATGGGTTTCCATTTGCGGGGAAAGGTGGAGCACTCAGCGCGACGCGAGTACGGCCCCGGTCAGTTGCGGGTGACTACCGACGGTTCGCTCTTTAAAGGGCTGGGAAAAATCGTCGATATCTGGAATTCGCACGGGGACAAGATCACCAAATTGCCCACGGGATTTCGCGCCATCGCCAAGACGGACAATTCGCCATACGCAGCCATCGAGCAGCCGAAAAAACGCATTTACGGGCTGCAATTTCATCCCGAAGTCGTCCACACGCCCCGCGGCAAGGAGATCATCCAGAACTTTGTGTACGACATCTGTGGCTGCAAAATGGATTGGACGATGGGTTCCTTTATCGAGGAGACCTGCGCCAAGTTGCGGGAGCAGGTCGGCGACGATCATGTGATTCTTGGCCTCTCCGGTGGGGTCGATTCCAGCGTGGCGGCAGCGCTTCTCCACAAAGCCGTCGGCGATCAACTCACCTGTGTTTTTGTGAATAACGGGCTGCTGCGCGCTCGCGAGGCGGAGACAGTTCAGCGGGTATTCGGCGAAAATTTCCAGATCCGGCTGAAGTACGTGGATGCCTCGAGCCGGTTTCTTTCCAAGCTGCGCCGTGTGACGGATCCCGAGCGCAAGCGGAAGATCATCGGGCACGAATTCATCCGGGTCTTCGATGACGCCGTGGCGCATCTCGCCGGCAAGAAAGGAGGAAAGGGGGCGAAACAGCCCAAATTCCGCTGGCTCGCCCAGGGGACGCTCTATCCGGACGTCATTGAAAGCATCGCCATCGGCGGAAATCCCGCCGCGCTCATCAAGTCACATCACAATGTGGGTGGCCTGCCGAAAAAGATGAAGCTGAAGCTCGTGGAGCCATTGCGCGAGCTCTTCAAAGATGAAGTGCGCGAGGTCGGCGCCCAGCTCGGCCTGCCGAAAGAGATCGTGCAACGCCAGCCTTTCCCGGGCCCGGGCTTGGCCGTGCGCATCCTGGGCGATGTTACGCGCGAACGGCTACGCATCCTGCGGGAAGCGGATACGATTGTGGTTTCCGAAATGAAGGCCAGCGAATGGTATTACCAGGTTTGGCAGAGCTTCGCCGTGCTGCTGCCGGTGCGTTCGGTGGGAGTCATGGGTGATGAGCGGACCTACGAAAACACCGTGGCCGTGCGCGTGGTGGAAAGTCAGGACGGCATGACCGCCGACTGGGTGCGCCTGCCGTACGACATCCTTGCGCGCATTTCGTCGAGAATCATCAACGAGGTAAAAGGGATTAACCGGGTGTGTTACGACATTTCGAGCAAACCGCCGGCGACGATTGAGTGGGAGTAGGCAAGTAATGGGTTGAAGGGGAAACTCTCAACTGCCAACTGCCAGCTACCGACATCCAAGTGGGACATCCGTGAATCCTCACGGCATGGTGCACGGGTACAAACGCTGAGGAATAAAGATTGTATCGCTGGTGAGCTGGGGAGTTTTGGAGAAGCCATCAATTGCTTGAATGCTGATAGCCGACAGTTGGCAGTCGAGAGTTTCTGGTGACCGTCAATTCCTCGTTGCACGCAGAATGGGAGCAGGTAGCTTGGCGGCCCGGCGGCTTTGTACCCCGGGTTGATAATTTTTTGACAAAACCGCTTTCCCGGGCGATTCTCTCTCAGTTTTCTTCTCCCTTTTATGGCTCGACGCCTCTACAGCTCTCTCGAACCGCTCGAATCCCGGATCGCGCCTGCGGCCATTCTTCATCCGCTGGCGAATCTCATCGCCTCGATCAATCCGCTGCATCCCTCCCAGGTACCCACGGGAACGACGATCGATCTGGGTAACATGCTTGCGCAGAACGGCTCGTACGACACCCTCGTCACCTTTCACACCAATTTCGATACCGATCCGAATACCCCGGGCATTCAGGGAGGGGACATCGTCATCGAACTGTTCGACACCAAGGCGCCGCTGGCGGTGCAAAATTTCCTCGATTACGTCACTGACACAAACGGGTATGCGACGAGCTTTTTCTCGCGTCTGGCGTTTAATCAGATCGATCAAAATACCAGCGTTCCCTTCGTCCTGCAGGGTGGTGGTTTTTCGGCGACCGCCGATTCGAAAGGAGTCATCACGAAGGTCACGCCGATTTCGGATGGGCTGCTTCCGATCCACAATGAGTATGACGCGAGCGATTCTTCCCGATCCAATACGGAAGGAACGATCGCCATGGCGAAAATTCCGACGGGACCGAATACCGCGACGGATGAGTTTTTCTTCAACCTGGGAGACAACTCCCAGAACCTGAATAACCAAAACGGCGGCTTTACGGTGTTTGGTAAAGTAACAGCCGCGAGCCTGGATGTGTTGAAGAAGATCGACACACTTCCGGTGACGAGCAACTTGCAGAAGCTAAACGGGGCCCTGACTAACGTCCCTTATATGGGCACGCTGGCGAGTTCGAACGCTGCGCCGACGGTGGATCAACTCGTGCGGATTACCGGGGTGGATGTGCAGACGGCTACGCTTGGCCAGACTCCCACAGACCAGGATGGCCACCCGCTGTACACGTACGCCGTGACCAGTGATCACCCAGAGCTGGTGAGCACAACCCTTTCCGGCACAAATCTCGATCAACTCAATCTAGCCTATCACACCGGCGGGGCCGGCGGCGTTGCTCACATCACCGTCCAGGTAAATGACCAGAACGGCCAGCCGGTAAACGACGATCAAGGGCACCCGCTGACTAACACTTTTTCGGTATCCGTCCTGCCAAATCTGATTGCTAACTCAGTGAGCGACACGCTGCCGACTTTGCCTACGCTGGTGCCGCAAGGGACCAGCGGGAATGTCACATTCAAGGTGATGAATGAGGGTGTCGTGAACGTAAACAGCGTCGCAACGATTAATGTTTATCTCGCGCCCATCGGTGCGGATGGCACTGTGAATTTCGATGCTAGCAATCCGGGGATTCCCCTCGGGAGCTTCACCGAGTCGCTGAATCTTGCGCCCGGCGGGTCCCAGCAATTCACGCACACCGTCAAAGTGCCGAAAGATTATTTTACTTCGGGAGCCTATGAGGTCGTGGAGAATGTAACCATCGCGCAGCAGGAGCTCTTCACGGATGATAGCAACACCGGAGGCAGCGCGTTTTCCAATGGCGCAGCCCGTGGGTGGAACAATATATTTGGGAACTTTGCGCAAAGCACAGATAACCACGGAACGCCCAACAATCTGCGGGTTAACGTTCCTTTCACCTATACAGATTCCCACGGTGACCTGGTCACTCTGACGTATAAAGGCGACGGCGCCGGGGTGGTCATCAAAAACCCGGATAACACCTTCTCCATTGAAACCGGTTACTTGGGAGTCACTGGCAACTCCAGCACCTCTTCCCTCTCGGTGAAGATCACCGACGCGAGCGGGCACAAGCTCCCCAGTTCGACGCATACTTCCATCGAGGATCTGACCATCCTCAATCCCATAGGGAAAATTTCCCTCGGGAATGTCGATATCACCGGTAATGTTGATCTCGTAGCCGGCGCCAAGAGTGTTACTTTAGGGGACCTGAAGGGCGATGGCACGAATACCTCCAGCTTTACCATCGGTGCTTCGGCGCTGCTGCCAGCCATCAGCGTGGGGAATGTCACGGACTACAATTTAACGGCGCTCTCCGATCTGAAATCGCTGACCGCGACAAACTGGAAGAGCGCCAATGACACTCAGGAATCGCTGGTGATGACCGGCCTCGGCAGCTTGCAGATCACTGGTGAACTGGACTCCAGTCTGACGGTAAATGCTAATTCCGGCAGCAGTAGCAGTTCGATACCGGCATCCGCAACCGCCGCGATGAAAACCTTTTCCGTGGGCTCGCTGAATGGCTCGACGGTGCTGGTCGCCGGGTCAATCGGCAGCGTGGTGCTCGGCTCAGCTACGGAGAGTACTTTCACCGTGGGAGCGAGCGGCGGCGGGAATCCGGATGTGCGCAGCTTTACCGTGCTCGGAAAACTCGACCACACCATCGTGCAGCTGGCGGGCGACGCTCGCACCGTCACGGTCGGCTCGATGGATACGAGCAATTTCCTGGTTGGCGTTACGGGCTCGGCGATTCCAGACCAGCGGAGCGATTTCAGCAGTATCCAGACGATCGGCACCTTTACCCTTAAGAACGGCAGCATGAAGGATTCGCATGTCGCTGCGGCGAATTTCGGACGGATCACCGCGACGGGGGTGGATGCGAGCGATGCGATGGCTTTCGTCGCGGAGACCATCGCGCGGTATCAAGATGGCCAGACCGTGGTGAGCAAACCCGAACCGGGCAGCTACGACGGTGATCGTCTCGAGATCCTACCGTTCAGCTAAACGCTGGCCGCACTTTTTCACTGGCCACTCTCCCGGCGGTGACTTTCACTGCGAGGCATGACGATCCTCTTTGCCGCCAGTGAAATGGACCCCTTCGCGCGCACCGGTGGACTTGGCGACGTCATCGAAGCGCTGCCCGCCAGTCTCGCCGAGCGCGGCCACGATGTCAGCGTGGTGCTGCCATGTTATCGCGGCTTGCGCGAACGCGCCGAGTTTGGCGTGCAATCGACCGGCGTGCGCCTGCCCGTGACGGTGGGCCAAAAGCAACTCGATGCGGAGTTGCTCCAGTGCACTGCGCCGAACGGTGTGCAGGTTTTCCTCATCCGCTGTGACGCTTATTTTGACCGGGCGGGCATTTATGGAGAAGAAGGCGGCTCTTATGGAGACAATGCGGAGCGTTTCATCTATTTTTCACGCGCGGTGGTGGAACTCTCGCGCCGTCTCCTGCCGCCGCCGGAAATCATTCACGTGCATGATTGGCAAACGGCGCTGATTCCGGCGCTGGTCAGAGATCGTAAGCTTCCCTTCAAGACGGTCCTGACCGTGCATAACATCGCGTACCAGGGAAGTTTCTGGGCTTACGATTTCGGGCTTACGCGGCTGCCGGGTGATTACTTTGCGCCGGGACGCGGGCTCGAATTTTACGGCAACATGAATCTGCTCAAAGGCGGCGTCGTGATGGCGGATGCCGTGACCACAGTGAGCGAGCGTCACGCCCGGGAAATTCAGACCCAGGAATACGGCTTCGGTCTCGATGCGGTGATGCGGGAAAATGCCGGAAAACTCACCGGCATCCTGAATGGCGCCGACTACGCGATCTGGAATCCGACGATCGATCGTTTGCTGCCCGCGACTTTTTCGCCGGAGAATCTCGCCGGCAAAAAGACCTGCCGCGACGCTTTGCTTGCGGAGGCTGGGCTCGCGCCGAATCCACAGGGGCCCGTGATCGCCATGGTCTCGCGCCTCGCTTCTCAGAAAGGGATCGATTTGCTCTTTCCCATCATCGATCGCCTGCTCGCCGACGATGTGCGGCTGGTGATCCTGGGAGAGGGCGATGCTGGTTATGAGCGAGAGCTAATGATCGCCAGCAAGCGGCATCCGGAGCATTTTTGCTATCGCAAGGATATGGATGCGCGCTTTTCGCATCTCATCGAGGCGGGCGCGGATCTGAGTTTGATTCCCTCATTTTACGAGCCGTGCGGGCTCACAGCCATGTACGGGCTCAAGTACGGAGCGCTGCCTATCGCCCGCGCCACGGGTGGTTTGTACGAGATCATCCAGGATTTCGATCCCACGATGAATTCAGGCAACGGTTTCCTCTTTTTCGAAGCGAACCCGGAGGCGCTGTGGGATTCCATCGTGCGCGCAAAGCGGCAATTCCAGGATAAGGAGAGCTGGGAGGCGTTGATGATTCGCGCGATGCAAACCGATTTTTCGTGGACGCGCGCCGCGCCGCGGTACGAGGCGGTTTATCGCTCGGTCTTAGGCCAGCGGTAATATTCATCCTCATAGTCGTCCTCAAATCGCGTGACGTATTGACTATGAGGAAGAGGAAGAGGATGAGGATGATTAGCACTGGAATCCCTTGCTAACCTGCGCTTCCTTTTTAGCCCGATGCCGACCGCCACCGCTGCTGCCCCCACTTCGCGAAGCCGCAAAAAAAAGCCGGTCTTCGGCCTGGTCGTGGTGGGTGTTTTCGTTGCTTTGGTAATTTGCTTTATCGTGGCGAAGCTGGCGGTCAGTGCTTATTTACAGAGCGAGAAATTCCGGCTGCTCGTCGCGCAGAAGACCGGCAATACGCTTCGTGCAGAGGTGGATTTGCTGCCTTTTCAGCTCCAGGGGTCCACGGTCTATTGCGGCAAACTTTCCGCGCAGGGCTCCGCCGAATCGCCTTTTGCTGCGTTGCAATTGGACCAGATGCGCGTTGATGTCAGCGCACGGCGCTTTTTCGAGCATGTGTGGCAGATCGATCAAGTGGAAGTGCAGCGGTTGCGCTGGGACGTGGAAGGGCCGCGCGTGACTTTAGATAAAACGGGAGCCGATCCGTCGAAAGAGGCGGCCGAAGAACACGCCAATCCCGGCTTTTTGCCCAATCGCGTGGAGGTGGGCGCGGCTACGGTGCACTCCACGGAAGTGCAGTGGAAGGATGGCGGACTCTCCGGCACAGCCCTCGAAGTCTCGCAGCGAGAGGGCGGATGGAATGTCAGCGGACACGGTGGAAAACTACAGCACGGCACTCTTCCGGCGTTGGATTTGGAATCGCTAAAGCTGCGATATCGTGCGCCATCGCTCTTCGTGGAAAGCGCCGATCTGCGGCAGAGCGGAAGCGGTACGTTGAACGTGACCGGCGAAATCCGTTTTGAAGATCAATTTGATCTCCAGGCCACCCTGAACGGGATTTCGGTGACGCCATTTCTGGCCGAAGACTGGCGCGCGCGGCTTATGGGAAATCTTAACGGAACGGTTCATACGCAAAGCGCTCTGCCTTTGCGTGGTTCGGCGCCTTTTTCGGGTTCGCTGCAACTGAGCGATGGGCATCTCGAGGCGCTGCCCGTCCTCGACCAGATCGCTCTTTTCACGGGGTCGGCGCAGTTTCGTCATCTCGCACTGAGCAAGACGGCTGGGGATTTTAAATACGATGGATCGAAGCTGACCGTGACTCATTTTGAGATGGAATCGGCGCGCCTCATTCGCATCGAAGGCGATTTCACCGTCGAGAATGGCCAGATCGAAGGCAATTTCCAGGTAGGAGTGACCCCGCCGAGCTTGCAGTGGCTGCCGGGGGCGCAGGATCGCGTCTTTGTCACGCCGCGCGGAGGTTACTTGTGGGCGCCGATGCGGCTGGCCGGGCCGCTTTCCAATCCCAAGGAAGATCTTTCGCCTCGGCTCGTTGCCGCTGCGGGCGGTGTGGCTGTGGATACGGCAGTGGGCATTATTAAGAATGTGACGGGCGGGAACGTGGAAGATAAAGCCAAGGCTCTGCAAGATGCGACAAAGGGCATACAGGATACGGCCGATAAGGCGATGCATCTGCTTCTCGGTAAGTAGCCGATCCATTATTAGCAGATCGCGAGCGGTCAAAAATTTCCGCTGCCGGGAAAACCGGCCGGGCTTTTTTCCGCAATAGATCTGGTCTTTATGCAAAAGCCAGGTGTGAACGGTGGATTGTAAGTCGTTTTATATGAGCATATTACGAGAATACACAATTCACACCTTTCCAGTTGGTCTCAATTTTGCTATGGGCAAATTTGATGGAAGCCACTCTTGAGCATTCCACTGTGGAAGCGCGGCCTGACGCAGGCGAAGTGTCGAGTTCGTCTGCGTGGAAGGTGGTGCGTGCCATGGTGCAATCGTTTGAGGACGCCAAAATCCTGATTGTGGATGATGAGCGGCCAAACCTGATCCTCCTGGAGCAACTTTTGCGGCGCTCGGGGTTCAAGGACCTCGCAGTCACCGGGGATTCGCGAAAGGCCATCCCGCTATTTCAGGAGTTTAAGCCGGACCTGATCCTGCTTGATCTGCATATGCCTTACCTCGACGGCTTTGCCGTGATGGAGCAGCTGCTGCCCTTTATCGGGTCGGAGGAATATCTACCCATTGTCATTCTCACGGCCGATGTGACCATGGATACGAAGCGGCGCGCTTTAACGGCGGAGGGGGGGGGCGTTTTTTTGTGATGTCT
>FTBG01000584.1_pt1 | contig 33403 bp, 22 predicted proteins | sample 1639311 | NCBI WGS metagenome assembly FTBG01 (sample SAMEA3914864, study PRJEB12502) | metagenome | biome: forest; material: soil | place: USA | collected 2012-03-12 | depth 0.3 m | reverse complement strand
CGCCCCTCACTTCCGATATCGGAGATAACAAGCGACTTCCGAACATCGCTCCGGCCGAGATAATGCCCAGCAAGCCAAATAGTAAATATCGTTACCGTAGCACAAACCGCCGGAAAGAATATCCAAGTCAATTTTCGGCGTTTCAGCCATCCAAGAATAAAATAATCGACCGGTCCCACCACAGCCACGAAACTCGCAAGTAGAAACACGATCGCGTACATTGGGACCACTTGGACGCTGGCGGGCCGAAGAGAATCAAAGATACTGTAGAGGTCCCAAGGCCCCCCAGTCCATTCAATCCGGTTAAGTTGCAAATTCGGGTTGTATAATTGTCTGTTATTGCCGGAAAAGCGGTTCTGCGTGCGATATGCCCTCGGCGGCACCGGCCCTTGCCATTTGTTTGAATGACCCGAATAATCCGGTGGTTGGATGCCGCCCTCGATAGTCATGGACTTTCCGTCTTTCGCGGCCAGGGCAACGCGCCTTCTTAGTTCCGACTGCACCTTCCAGAGTACCAGTACGGCGTCGCGCCAGCCGTCTGATTCAAAGTCCAGCGATTCCGGGCCAACGGCCAACCGACCGAGGCCAGGATGAAACGTTCGTAGCACTTCCGTGCCTGCGATGGTGCCGTTCTCGAAGTGATAGATTCCCTGTCCCGCGAGACGTTCCAGCAACCGTTCATGGACCGCTTTCAATCCGGGTCCGGCGAGCACGCATGCACTACCACCGGCTTCGACCCACTTTGCCAACGCATCGAGTTGCTTCTCCCTTAGTGCCGCAAAAGCATCGGCATCGAAAATCAACAAATCGTACGCGCAGAAAGCCAGCGGAATATCCGGAGCATCTGCCGCCGCTAGATTTGCGGGCGCGGAAGTCAACATCACCTGCTCGCCAGGAGCAGGAGTCGGTTCGAATTGTTCGATGCGTGTGCTACGCCAGATCTTCGCGCTGCGCGGGTTCGACAGCCCGTCACCGGCAACAATGCCGACAAGAAAACTACGCCCGGGACTCCCTACTGGGACAAAGTCGAACCTTCCGAGATCGATCGTCTGGGTATTTGAAACGAATCGCACATGCGTTCCCCACGAACTGCCATTGCTACTCACCGCCGGCAAAAGTATCCGGAATGATTGTTCACCATTTGTCAGCGCCACCTCTCCGCTCCGCCAGACAAACTTTTCATCTGAAAAGACGCCGGCTGAAATTTCGATATGCCCCTCGAGGAGATGCTGACCGTTCCACCGAAGCTTGAGTTCCATGGGCAGCGGCGAGTCCGGCCGTCCCCGCAATGGCAAGGATTTCAGTTCACCTGACAACAAGGCCTCTGCCGCTTGAGTCGACGATCCACCGCACAGCACGGCCAAGAAGATACTCAGGATCAGCGCTAGTTTCCGCCCTGTGCTCCATACGGCACTCACATTCATACCAAAGGGACCATTCATTTTCCGGGTTTGCGCTGATAGAACCACCACTCCACAAGCAGCAACCCAAAGGCCACACAGGCCAAAGGATACCAGAGCGCGCGATCTGTTTTGAGAGCAACATTCGAAGCCGCCACCGCTAGCTGTTCGTTGAATTGTATCTGGTCGGCCGATTTCAATGTCGTCTCGGCTGGCGACAGTAGACTCGCACCGAGCCGGGCACGGACTGAGCCGCCTTCCGAGACCTTATATTCGCCTGCACGTAGCGCTGGGATCCCCGAGAGGATCCCCTGTCCGTCGCTCGCCTCGCTTCGATGTGCTCCATCCGGGCCGGTGATTTCGTAAGTGCGATTCGGTTCAAGCCGAAGTGGCGGGAGCGCCCCGGTGCGAACTGCATTGGCCTCTGCGAGCCGCGATCCCTTCATCGCAGCCTGAACGAGATTCGTCACAAACACGGGGAACCCCACTCGATATGGCAGGGTTGAGCGATCGGTATGAAAGAGCAGATAGATTGAAGTTCTCGCGCCTTCGCGCTTCTCCAGGGCAAGCGGGCCGTGCGGACCATCCACAAGTATTTCGTAACCCGCATTGGTATAGTCTCCTGGCTGCACACCCGGCAATGAGTGCGGATCGGCAGTTGCGACCACATCGGTCAATTCCACATGCTGCAGGTAACTGGAATCATGACGCCAATCCACCGGCTGCACCGAAGCCTCCTCGATTTTCACGAGCTTTTCCAAATCGGACGGAACGAGCCCGACGTAACAGCAAAGCGGTGCCTTCATCTCCAGGTCCTCCGAGCGATCCGTAATCACGAGATCGTAAGCGGACGGCGTACTAGGAGGCGACAAATCCACGCCCGTCATCGCCTGTAGCGCGTGACGATAGGCGGACATGCTCTCAGGAGTGTAGACCGACACTAGCCGTGCTTTCGGCAGATCGAGCCACGCAAAGTTATCCGAAGAAAGTGAATCAAACTCATCGGGCACCAACCGGACCTGTACGAGACCAGCGGTATCGCCCCCGCCGGAGAAAGTCATGCGTTGCGACCCGGCCTTGCCAAGAGAGAAGCGTTCCGAGGCCACACGAGTACCGTTGAGAGTCAACTCAACGACTCCCCCGCCCTCGGCTTCGGCGGAACTTTCCACCTGGACGAAGATCTCCCACTGTCCATCCACGCCACGCCGCGCATTGCAGGCAGTGATACCGAAGTTCGGTCCCGCTGCGGGAAGGCGCTGATAGTTCACATTGAACGAAAGCTCGAAATTCGTGCGGACCGGGAAATTGCCATCCGAAAAGAGAATGACTTCATCGAAAGGCTCGCTACGCGCGAGCGCCTGAGTCAACCGCATCGCATCTTCGAGATCACTCGCCACATCCTCGACCTCGATCTGCTCGAGCGTATCGCGTAGCAGACGTTTGTCATTCGTGAAGCTCGTGCGCTTTCTCGCCGTCTTGCCAAACGAGATAAGGCAAAGATTCTCGTCGGAAGGCAGCGTCTCGATGATCTGCCGGATGCGTTGCTTCGCTTCGTCGATGCGGCGAGTTCCACCGGGTCGATCCAACGCGGCCATGCTCGCCGAACAATCGATCAAAATCGGGAGGCGCTGCGCACGCGCCGCCTGACGCCTGAGGAACGGCTGCATCGCCGCAAGCGCAAGAAGAGCCAGCAGAGCGATCTGAAGAAAGAGAAGCAAGTGCCGTTTGAACTTCTGAAATGGCGAATTGACGCGGCTATCGCGCAGCACTTGCTGCCAGAGGACCAGCGAAGGCATCACTTGGCGCGGACGCTTCAGCTTTAGGAAATAGAAGACAACGACCGGCACGAGCAGTGCGAATAGCCACGCCGCGCCGGGAGCAGAGAAACCGGGAAGCGTCATGCGGGCGTCTGAAGAGGTGCTGGATCCGCTTCGCCTCGCGCAGAAGGATGCACGGTATACAAACACGCAAAGCCGCATAGCCATTCAATGCAGTCCAGCGCAATGGGATCCCTCATGGTCTTAGGTTTCTGGGGGTACGGTTGTTACGTCTAAGTCGTGCAGCGTCGGGCGCTTTATTGGCGGAATTCCGCGTTCACCGCCATCCCTAACTTCGGCAACCAACAGATTTCTTCTAATTTAATGTGTTCGCCGAATTTGGCGTCCGCGCACCGTTTTCCTTCAGCCAATCGCCGAAAGAACTCACTCCGGCATCTCCGTCCCCCCTCAGAAAGACATTTACCCGAGCCCCGATTAGGAATAGCTTCGTGGCCATGGCGTCAGTCGCTGCCATGCCCCCAGTTCCGCCCACCACTTCCCGAGTTCCGATTCGCACATGCTTTTCACGTGCCTGGATGGGCTGGCTAGCCACGTCCTTGATGCTGGCATTCACCCTGCTGGGCTCGCAGCCCCTCAAGGCCGAGCAACCGGAATCGGTCGACTTTGAAAAGGACATCCTCCCCATCCTCGACGGCGCTTGCTTCAAATGCCACAGCGGCCGGTCGAAGAAGCCAAAGGGAGACATTCGACTCGACGACGTTGCGCTCATGCGGGCGAAAAGTCGGACCGACAACCTGGTTTTTCCGCGAAAGCCGGAAAAGAGCCTTTTGCTTAAGGTCGTGAGCCTGCCCGCGGGCGATGACGACATCATGCCACCCGCCGATTCCGGGAAGCCTCTCGCGCCGGAGCAAATCGCGTTGATCAAATCATGGATCGCGGATGGGGCCAAGTTCGGCGATTGGAAGAGCGCCGTGCAGAAGCCAAAGCCTGTCGCGGTGGAACAGGAGAAGATCAATCCGGCAGACGTGACAGGCACAGCCAGACGGATCGACGAACTAATCGAAGCCGGATTGGCCCGCAACAACCGGAAGCCCAATTCCGCAATCAGCGAAAGCCTCTGGTGCCGTCGCGTATATCTCGACCTGATCGGGCGCATACCGACTTACGATGAGATCGATAGCTTTCTGCGGTCAATGGATCCGCAAAAGCGCGCGAAGCTCGTCGATTCCCTGCTGGCGTCGAATGGCCATGTCAGCACGATGTTCAATTACTGGTGCGACGTGCTCCGCGCCCGCGACCAACTTGCCGACAATGTGCGCGGCGACGCCTATCTGCATTTTATCAAGGAGAGCATCCGGACAAATAAACCGTACGACCAATGGGTTCGGGAAATGGTCAGCCCGGAGGGTAATATGGATCAGTCGCCGGCGACTGGATTCTATCTGCGCGATCTCGGGAATCGCTTCGCCAGCGTCGACAATACCGCCACGATCTTTCTAGGCACTCAGATCGGCTGCGCACAATGCCACGACCATCCATACGATGAATGGAGCCGGCGCTCTTATCATCAATTCGCGGCCTGGACTTCCGGAATCACGACGGACCGCAAGGATCCATCGGCCTCGGCGTCCGCTTCCATGGCGGATGACTCCGAAGTCACCGCAATAAAGACAAAGCTTGAGAAGATCTCGTTGCGGCGCACCAGCAGCCAACATCGCCAGATCGAGAACAGCATCCTGATGAAGACCTTCGATGGTCTGATGCGCGGAATGCAGCGCAGCGAGCGCATGCCTACCTTCAGCGTTCACAATGCGCCACAGGCCAATGGGCATCTTCCCAGCGACTATAAATACCCCGATGGCCAGCCGAATGCGGCAATCCCGCCAGCCGTGCTCTTTGGCGAAGCGCATCCAAAGACGGGAGAAAGACCCGCGGATACTTTTGCCGCGTGGCTGACCGCGGCGGAGAATCCAAGATTCGCGACGACCATCGCGAATCGGATATGGGCTCGCATCTTTGGCGCGCCATTTACAGGCACGATCGAAAGCATTCGGCCCGTGGAAGATTCACAGAATCCCGAACTAACCGAGTATCTGACGCGCCTCATGGTTGCGACGAAGTTCGACCTACGACAATTCCAACGAATCATCGTCAATACCCGCGCATATGCGCGTGAATCCGGAACGCTATCCGGCCCAGGTGCCGCTTACGACTTTCCAGGCCCGGTCCTGCGCCGGATGAGCGCCGAGCAGGTCTGGGATTCCATGATGTCCCTTGCGGTTCCGGACCTCGATCAGAAGATCAACTATTCCGCTCCAGCACCACCAAAGGAGAAAGAGGCGCTGCCGATGGAAGATCCAGACAAAGTCGTGACGATGGTGCGTGAAATGGCCAAGGAAGAAGCTAGCGAGCGCTTCACGGAAATGCAGCACCAGCGAGCGCACCCGAGTTCAAGTCCGAAAGCAGACGCCTTCGCGCCCGCGCCGGAATTCACCATCGGCCAGTTACTGCGCGCCTCAGAGCTTTCGCATCCCGCGCCGGAATCGCATTTCCTGCGCGTCTTCGGGCAATCGAACCGCGAGGTCGCCGACGGCGGCTGGCGCGCCGGCACGGTCCCACAGACCCTGGTAATGCTGAACAGCACTCTCTTTGACGTGCTCGCTCGAAAGGGAACGCCTTTCTATGATGCGATGCAACGCGGGACCGGCGATTCGGATCGCCTGCACGTCGTCTATCTTTCCATCCTTGGCCGCCTGCCAACCATGGAGGAAATGCGGATTATCACCGGCACCATGCAGGGCACCGGCAATACCGTGGGCATTGCGCATACGCTGCTTGGCACTCGCCAATTCCTCTTCATTCAATAAGTCGCTTTCACCAACCGTCTCTTCATGAAAGATATCCTTCGCAAGCTCGACGAACCCTCCCGGCGCGACTTCATTCGCTACGCGGCTCGCGCCTTTCTGGGAGTCAGCCTCCTGCCAATCGGCGGTGCCGCCATCGCCCTCGGCACACCGGCGGAACAGCGCGGCAAGGCAAAGGCAAAGAGTATCATCTATCTCTTCATGCAGGGTGGCATGAGCCACATCGACACCTTCGATACGAAGCCCGATCGGAAAGATGTCCAGGGACCGACGGTAACCATTCCGACCAATGCGACTGGGGTGCAGTTATCCGGATATCTTCCATTGCTGGCCAAGCAAGGCGACAAAATGGCGATCATTCGCTCCATGTCTCATACCCAGGGCGCGCATGAACAGGGCGTCCACAAGGTTCGTACCGGATATGAGAAGCAGCCCGGACTCACTTATCCCGCACTCGGTGCCTGGATCGCCCGGCTCAGCGGACGCGAGATGCGCGATGGCCTGCCGCCGTATATCCATATTGGCGGACTCGGAGGACATCCTGGCAGCGGCTTTCTGGAAGCCAAATTCGGACCGGTTCCGGTGGAAGACGTGAACAGCGGCCTGCGCAATACCCGGCTCGTCCATGGCGAATCGCTCACCGGCATTCGGAAGCGGATCGACCTGGCAAATCAGCTCGACACCGCCTTCATGGCAAAATACGGCACCGAAGATGTGCGCGCTTACTCCGATCTGTACGACGACGCCGCGAAACTGATCGAGAGCAAGGCGCTCGAAGCATTTGATCTGAAGAAGGAAGATACCAAGACCCGCGATGCCTATGGCACGGACGGCTTCGGCCAGGGCGTGCTCCTTGCGCGACGGCTCGTCGAAGGCGGCTCCCAATTTGTCGAAGTCGATCTCGGAGGCTGGGACACGCATACGAACAATCACCCTGGCGTGGCCGCGCGCGCTGCCATCCTGGATCGAGCTGTCAGCGCGCTGCTCGCGGACCTCGCCAGCCGCGGGATGCTTGAGACCACGCTGGTCGCAATCGTCTCCGAATTCGGCCGCTCACCGGAACTCGATGGCAATGATGGGCGGAACCATCATCCGATTGCCTTCTCCACCGTGCTTGCTGGCGGCGGCGTGCATGGCGGTCAGGTCTATGGCGCGACGGATCCTACCGGACGGGAGGTCATCAAAGACAAAGTCAGCGTACACGATTTCAACGCCACGATTGCCCATCTCATGGGAGTCAACCCGAGCCAGCCGGTAGTCGTTCCAGGCGGACGCGCACTTACACTTGCCGGACCGGATACTTCACCGAATAAAGGCAAACCCATCGCTGCGCTGATATAGCGAGCAGGTCGCGCAGCGACGATGTTATCGAGGCCCTCGATGATGCAGTCGCTGTACGACCGATTTCCTCCCACCATCACAACGCGACATCGCGTGAAGTGTCTGCAGGATGCTTATGGATGAGTCGGAAAGCAGTGTAGGAAACGGAAATGGAAACGATACTGGCTAAAGCGGACGGAACCGAAATAAAGAAGAGGCCGAGTGTCCACTCGGAGAAATGATCGGGTGCCATACTTCCAATGATCGCGAAGCTCAATGCTGTTGATGCGACGAAGATTAAAGCTAAACGCCCCAAAATAGAGCTAAAGCGCAGGCGCGTCGATCTATCGAGAGACGACCGAAGCCATGGGTACGCTGCAACTCCACTCGCGCAGAATACTGCCCAAGCTATAAAATTGTATGATGCGAAAATTGGAAGAAAGCTAATCCCAACTGGAGAGAACAAAAGGAATTGGGCGAAGGAAAAACAGGCAAAATAATTCAAGTCGATCTTCATTGGTAGTTTAGTTGCAATGGTTTTCGTTCCATCGAATATGAATCGATGCCATTCGATAAACTCGATCGAAGCAATGCACCGCATTGAGTCGCTCTACTCCTCGCCCTCTGTAAAAAACAGATCCAGATAGGCTTCCACTTTATCTGCCCACGCTTTCCCGTGGGCTCGCTGACCTGCGGCATTGAAATGCACGCCGGCGCGGTATTCGGCGCGAAGCGCGTCGGTATCCGGCCCCGGAAGAGCCAAGCCGGATTCCCATAGGGCCTTCTGGGCAGCACGAAACTCCTCGTCCGAGGGCGCTTTTTCGCTGTGATAAGTCGCTTGCGCCACCAGCCACGGCATATCCCAGCCGGCCTTGGCCCGGACTGCGCGGATTAGTTGTTCCATGAAGGCACGATACTGATCGCCAGTGATCTGACGGTCGGCCGGAAATCCATCGCGAGCCTGACCTGCATCCGATTCACCCTGGTGCCAGAGGATCGCACGAAATCCATGAGGACCGAGCTGTGCAATTCGGTTGGTCAGCGCATCGAATAGCTGGCCGGTCGATTCCCATTCTCCCGGTCCAACCGAGGTTACGTGCCTGCCCGTCGTAGGCTGCTGCTGCATGCGCATGCCTTTCGGGAGCCACTCACGCACGCTGGTCGAGCCGCAACCGGTCACCACAACCCCGACCGGGACATGATACTTTTCGACCAGGGCATCGCCGAATGATGGCCAGAAACTTCCGCCTTTCGAATTATCCTGCGCGCCAAGCTGCGGATCTTCCGCCAGTTGCCACGACTTGCCGCTGAAGCTGGAGACCAAACCGGATGCCGGCTTCTGCTTTTCAGCGCCGTAATTCGTCGAGTTCGACTGGCCTGCTCCGACAAAGACTTCGCCGACACCAACATGATCGATCGACGCCGTTGCAGTAACTTTCCCCGCCTGCGTAGTCCGAACTTCCAGCCGATACCAGCCGCCCGGCTGCGTCCGGACATCGCCGCCAAAGCCTTCGCCCTCGACATCGGGTCTCAGGCTCTGCCATTGCCCAGGGAGATCACCTCCAATCGAGTGCCCGGTGAGCCGAGCCTCCACCGCTTCGCTGCCGTACGGCAATATGCCCGCGACATGAACGACCCCGATCACCTCTGTCTTTCGCTGAAAGACTTGATAGTCTAACGGCGAAGATAGTTTCAACTCGATCGGCGCAGCCTGCTCCTCAGAGTGTGCAGATATCGCTACACCGAGGAAGCAAGCCGCGACCGCAAGTGCCCGGACACAATTCATCGTCACGGCAGGAACGGCTCGTGCGAAAAGCGTTACTGCTTTGCGGTGCTCACAGGCGAAACCGCTGGAGCAACCGAAGCCGCACCTTCCTTGTGCGGCGCAGGTGTTTCAGCACGGGCCTCCAAAGGTTTTCCGAGCGCAAGGTCAGCGGGCTTCAGTCCGGGACGCTGTCCCTTGAATCCGTACATGCTTGGATTGTATGGATCGACATAGTCCACGTTTGCCTTGGCAGGAACATCGAGGCCGAGCCCCCAGTACACGCCATTTACGACCAAGCGGCGGAGTCCTTCGTTCTGGAGGTCATTCGCCGCACCCATCGTCGTGCACAGGATCCGGTTTTTCTTGCCCGCATCGTTTGGAACTTCACGTTTCCAGGCGATCGGCATCATCGGGTCATTGATTCCCTGCTCCTGCTTATCCGTGCTCCGGCGCTTCTTGTAATCGGCCGCGGGGTCATTTGGATTCATCCCCTTCAGGACTTGTCCACGGAAGAGGATCGTCGAATCGGCCGCCGGATAAGCTTCGTACACGTCGGTGGTGACGAAGATATCGGACACTCCGCGCAACACCGGGTCGTTCGCCGACGAAGGCTCAACGATCGCACGCGTGGCCTCCGACTTATGCTTACCCCAGTGGTTTACCCATTGCTCGCCAAGGATGCGCTTTCCGAAGGTGTTGAAGCTCGAGTAAGTGCCCTTGATACCGGAGAAACCATGCGTGCTCGTGCGGAGGCCAATTACCGGCACTCCCCGCTCGTAAGCATCGGCAAAGTGCTTCATCTGGTCATCCGGCCATGCACGGAAGCGCAGCAGCATCACGATTGCATCGGCGGTATCCAGCGCCTCAGCGCCCGGAAGATTGTTCTTCACTTCCGGATTGATGGTTCCGTCCTTGTCGACCGCAAAAAGCACCGTCGTCTTGAATCCATGCCGCTGGCTGAGAATCTTCGCCAGCATCGGAAGCCCTTCCTCACTTCGATACTCCTCGTCACCACTTACAAAGACGATGTGCTTGCCTGCGCCAGGGCCGCTCTTTCCTTCGAAAGTAAGCCAGTCCTGAGCTTTGACGGGTGCAACAGCCAGGATTACCGGAGCGAGGCAACTAATGATGCGGGAGGTTAGTTTCATTGGAGGTTTTGGAAGGGATGATGCGGAGGCTGTTTTTTCAGGGCCGCCGCTAAGGGCGGCCCGTGATTCGCCGGTTACCGGCTCGCCGAGGCGAGTTTCTGCTCCGGCGGCGTGAATACCTGCAATTCGTGGATCGACCAGAATAGTCCATGCACGGAGCCGGTTTGCGTGATTCGGATAAACTTGGCCCGCGCCGGCGTGAATTCGATGTCGGTGACTGGACCTTCGCCTTTGCCCGTGGCAACCGGCGCGCCCCATGACTTGCCGTCATTCGACAACTCAACCTTGTATCCACGAGGATAATCCTTCGGCGACTTCGTCGCGTCGAGTTCGATGCCGGAAACGAGCGTCTCCTGCGGCAGTTCGATCTGGAACCACTGTCCGGGAACCTGCTCGGCTCCCGTGGTGTAACGGGAATCCAGATTGCCATCGATCGCCAGTCTGCAGGCATCGCCATGGTGGCTGGCCGTCAGCTTCCAGTCAGTACGATTGGCAAGCGGATGCGGTAGCGTGGCACTCAACTCGGCGGTAGTCCACGGCTGAGTCCGATTCTTGGTGGCGGTTCGCAAGCGGGCGACCTCTGCAGGGCTGATAAACCCGGCGTGATTGCCAAAAGAATTCCGGACGAAGGAAAGCACTGAGGCGATCCATTGATCGTCATTGGTCGCCATCGAGATCATCATGCCTTCGTACTTCCGTCCTTCGATCTCGCCAATGAGTCCCTGGAGCAACACGGAGATTGGGCCGGCCGCCGGTCCATTGATCGTCTTCGAGCCGGCCAGCGCAGGCGCGAGCCGCATTCCCGGCGCGCCACCCACCATTGGTAATCCCTTTGCATCCGGCCCATGGCAGGTTGCACAGAGGGTGCTGAAAATTTCGTTCCCTTGCGCGAGCACCTTCTTCTCTTCTGCGGTATAGGCGCGTTGTGGAGCACCCTCCGCAGGCTTGGCAAACATGGCCTCTCCGATCGTCTTCACCCCAAGGGAGGGATTTGCAGCGACCGTCGCAGCTGCCAGCTCCTTGCCTTTCGACCACTCGAGGAGATGCGCCGTCATCAATACCTGGATCGCTACATTGGGATCCTTGTCATTGGCCAATGCCTCGACCTCCGGTTCGAGCGAATTATCGCCATTTCCAGCGAGCGACTCGTTCACTCGGATCGCCGCAATTCGCAGCGCCGGATCGGCATCATGCAGGCCCTGCCGCACCAATGCCGGATCGACCGCAGTCAGTCCCTGGAGCGTCCAGAGCGCGTGGACCCGCGCCAGCGAATTTTTGCCGCCGCGAACCAACTGCGTGAGCGCCGGAACGACCGACTTATCCTGACGAAGGACGAGCAGCTTCTGCGCGGTATCGCGCCACCAGCCATTCGGATGCGAGAGATGCGCCACCAAGTCAGCCGATGTCTCGGTGTACATCTTCGGCTGCGGACCAAGCTTCGTCGAGTCGTGGACCAGACGCCACACACGACCGTGGCTGACCGGCTTGTCGAGTGAGTACTGCTGCACCACCTTGCGGAGGTACGAGCCTGGCCTCACCCAGTTCCCTTCCTGGATGATGCCCCGGTACATATCGACAACGTACAACGTGCCATCCGGAGCGTTCGCGATATTGACCGGACGGAAGAGGAGATCCGTCGAACGCAGGAACTCGGATTTCTGCTCCTGATATGGATTGTGCAGAATCGTCAGCCCCTCTTTGTTTTCCACCTTGGCGCGCCGGACGAGCCGCCCGACGGGCTCACCCATCAACAAATCGCCGCTCAATTCCGCTGGCAGACGGTCACCACGATAAATTTCCGGACCGGTGCAGGCGGTGAAATGATTCAGCGTTTTGTCGGAAGGACGGAAACGGCTCGGGCCGCCTTGTACGTCCGCAACTCCGACCGCGGGCCACACTTCTTCGAAACCGGGCTCAAACTGCTCCTTCGGATTGAAGCCGCCATACACCACGGGCGCCTGGAAGCTCTGAGGCCCGCGCTCGCCGCCGGCATTGGTAAAATAGAGATGGCCGTTGTTGTCCTGGCAGACGCCCCACTGGCCGTTGTTCGCTCCAGCCTTTTCCTTGGCCACGCCCTTTGGAGACCAGCGGAGCCGGTAGGCATTGTAGGTCGTGTAGATGCCGTTATCGAGCGCCCAAACGAGGCCGCTCGGCTGATGCTCGAGGTTGCCGCCACGCGGACCGCCCTCGAACCACGGCTCCTTTTTGTCCGAAACACCGTCGCCATCAGTGTCGGTGTAAAGAAAGAGATCGTTCGTATTCGTCTCGCCAATAACTACCTGCCCTTTGCCGAGGGGCAAAATCATGCGCGGCAAGGTCAGGTGATCGGCAAAGACCGCGTGCTTGTCGTACACGCCATTGCCTTTGCTGCTCCAGTGCACCGACACCCGGCCTACGGGTTCAATTTCGTGGGTGCCGTCGATGTCCTGCATGTAGCTGCGCATCTCGGCGACGTACATCCGGCCATCGCCATCGAATGCGATCGCGACCGGCTCCATGATTTCCGGTTCACTCAGGACCAATTCAAGGTGATAGCCAGGCGGAAGCTGGAAAGTCTTCTGTTCTTCCTGCGGCGTGCGAGGCACGACCGGCGGTTGAGGGGGAAATTCTTCGGCCTTGTCGGCAGCGAAGGAAACAGCAGTGCAGCACAGCATCGCACCGAGAAGGGCTGTGACACGCGGGGATGAAAACGGGGTCATTTCAGTTGAGGCAATAAGGGAGCGACGACGTTAATGGCAAGAAGGCGCGAAATCTTAGCTGCGAATCTTCCCTTTGCGACAGAGATTCTGCCTCGGCTTCGCGCCATGGATCTCCCGGGACGTCGAGACGCACCACTCCGACTAGGCGGATTATCGCCTACCAGCGTCAATTCTCCACGCCAACCGACTCTCAAATGACCGCGCTCGGCAGATTCGCCTTCGTGCTTCCCGCCCGGATCGGCGCAACCTTCACGACATTTTCCGCGTCGTGGTCGATGAGTTGCAGCCAGTCCTCCGTGATGTCGCTTGGCGGGAAGATATCGTTTTCTAGGTACTCCGCTTCAAACGACCCACGAAGATCGAGCTCGCTGATCCCCTCTTCTTCCTTGCTCGCAATGGCCCGCTTGATGGCGAGGCCCTTCGCGCGTTCCACGATGCTAGAGATGATCGCGCCGGAAATGAGATCGCCGCGATAAAGCGTCTCCTTCTTCCCCGAGCGCAAGGTGATGCTCAAGAAACGGTTCTCTTCGCGATGCGAAAACGCGAGGTCCACCATGCTGTCCACGAGCTTGTCGATCGCAGCCGGTACGCTGCCAGAGTCGCGAACGAGGGTCGGGTCGTAAGGCAGATTCGGCGCGAGATAGATTCGGAAGATCTCGCGTGCACCGTCCCGATCCGGGCGGGCCACCTTGATCTTCCGATCAATCCGTCCCGGCCGCAGGATCGCCGGATCAATCAGATCCGCACGGTTCGAAGCCAGAATGATCACAACTTCGTTCAGCGACTCGATGCCATCCATCTCGGTGCAGAACATCGGCACCAGCGTCGAGAGAATGTTCGAAAACCGCGTCGCGCGCCTGGTCCCGAGAATCGACTCCGCCTCGTCGATGAAAAGAAACGGCAGATAGCCCTCACGACGCTTTTCGCGCGCCGTCGCAAAAATCTCGCGCACCATCCGTTCGCTCTCGCCGACCCACATATTCAGGATTTCCGGCCCCTTGATGTGCATGAAATACTCCCGCATCTCCTGCCCGGATTCCCGCTGTAGTTGCTGCGTAAGATTGTACGCCGTGGCCTTGCCGATGAGCGTCTTTCCGCAGCCCGGCGGGCCGTAGAGGAGAAATCCCTTCGGCGTTGAATGCTGGAAACGCGCAAACAGATCCGGATGGAGCAGCGGTAACTCGATGGCATCCCGGATCGCGGCGAGCGCTTCCTTCTGTCCGCCGACTTTCTCCCAAGGTAGCTCAGGAACACTGTCGAGGTAGTATTCGTCGGAATGCGGACGTGCAAGCACCTCGATGGCGACCTTGTAATTCGAATCCACGCGCACCTCGTCTCCGGACTTGAGCTTCTCCTTCATCAGGAGATCGCTCCGTTGCAATACCGTCGATTGCACCCCATGCTCCGTCCCCACACGCAAGCGATCGTGTCCAAGGACTTCGGTGACCTTTGTCACCGGCCCCGTCTTCTCGTAACCAAGATCGCCGACAATCACATACGCTTCGTTCACCAGCACTCGCGTGCCTCGGCGCAGCGACCGTACATCGATGCGCGGATCAAGATTGCAGTAATAATCGGCTCCGCCGACCACGATCTGCGCAGTCTCAGGCCCTGGCGAAGCCAGAAAGGTCCCGATTCGGTTCGCGGGTGAGGTCACCTTCTTGACGATCTGCTCCAGCTTCTCGATCGCCTGCCTCGCTTCCAGGACCATGTCCTCCTGTTCTGCCGCGAGCATTCGCAGCTCCAGCAATTCCCGCCTCAGAGCATCTCCTGGCGGAAGTGACGCGATGATCCTGTCGAGCGATTCTAGAATCCCGGCGGGTGCGCCGGACGGAGAAAAGTCAAAGTGTTCTTCGTCCATCGACCTCTATAATACTCCCCAGATTGCCGCCCGCAAACCCGGCGTGGACGTTTGACGCAGATTTTCAAAGTCCATATCGCCAGCACCTTGGATCTACGCCGCAGCCGCCGCGGGAGCCTGGCGTCCACCAGGGACAGGAGGCATCGGCGCGATCCCCGCGATCTCCTTCACGGCATCGGTCAGCTTTGTCAGCACAACGTCGGCCTGGTTCAAGCGGGCGCGCCTTTCGCGGCTTTCGTCGCCGTCCATGCCGCCCCAGATCCCGACGATGATACGCGCATCGGGAAAACGATCGCGCAACCGTTTGCAAACGTACGATGCCTGCCGCTCTGACGCAGGAGCAACGGCAGAAATGCAATACTGCCGGACTGGCGTCTTTCCCACATCCTCGATCATTTCGCTCGCCAGCTTTTTCGATGGGACAACTGCAGCCGAAATTCCAATCTGCCCAAGCAAGCTTGCAAGCATCGCGCAGCCCGCTTCATCGCTCAGATCCCTTGCCGGGATGCATACGACGGACTGTGCGACCTCCTCAATTTTGCCGGCTGAATCCGAGAGTTCCTCGTGCGCTTCCGCAATGAGTTCGTGCATATGACGCACCACGTGGGCATGCTCTTCATCATCCAACGAACCCGTGCGGAGGTCAGCGCCTGCAAGCCGGAGCGTAGGCACCATCAGGTTGTCGAAAGTGTCGGCGAGAGAAATCTCCTTGATGCGCCGCTCCACGATATCTGTGACCTCGGCGTCGTCTCCGGCAAGCAACCGCTGGTAAAATCGATCCTCCGGGGCAATCGGCGGATGATCGCCGATCAGTACATCAATGAAGTTCAGGCTCGGGATATATTTTCCCAGCACCGCAAGGCACACCGTAAGCGGAGTGGATAGAAGCAGACCAATTCCACCCCACAGCCAGGCCCAGAACGCTGCGGCAACAATCACCGCGATTGGAGAAATCCCTGCGCGCGCGCCATAGAGCCAGGGCTCCAGTACATTGCTGCACATCAATTCAACGCCAACAAACAGTCCCAATGTCGCTACCAGCCGCGTCCACCCCGGGAAGATAGCGACCGAGAGCATGAGCGGAAGCGCCGCCCCGATCCATGGCCCGACATATGGTACGAAGCGAAACAATCCGGCCAGGAGGCCCCACAGCAATGCATTTGGAAGGCCGATGAAATACAAACCACTGCCAATAAGAACGCCGTAGCAAACATTCACCGCTAACTGCGCGAGCAGATACCGGCTGACGCGATGAGCCGCTTCATCCAATGCCTGTGTAGTCACATGGAGATGGCTCCGCCCGACAAGATGAATCACCCGGTCCCGCATATCCTCGCGCTGCACTAGGATGAAAATGACAAACAGCAAAACAATCGCCGCGGTCCCAAACGGCGATAAGACCGGCCCTGCAAATTCCTTGATGGATTTCAAAGAAGTGAATGCATCGCGCGATGGATTCACCACCTCCACTGGCAACGGGCTGCCTTGATGAGCGGACTTATCGTCAGGAGCCGGAGCAGCGATCTGCTCGGACATCTCCTTAATTGTACTCGCCGCACGGCCGATCGCGCTATGCGCCGGTACCTTGAACGCAGCAATCTTCGTCTGCAAATTGGTCCGATAGTTTGGCAACTTGCTTGCAAGGTCGATCAACTGCCCACCCACGAGACTTCCCACTCCCACAACAAGCAAAAGCGCGGCAAGAGCGCTAACAACAACGGAAGGCACCCGGCCCAGGTGGATACGCTCCAGCCCCTGAACGACTGGCGCGAGCAGGAAGCTCACCAGAATCGCCAATGCGAGCGGAATGAGAAATTCCCTTGCAAGATAAAGGGCCGCCACCACAAGAAACAAAAAGAGGACATTGGCCGCAGGGTGCTTGACGCTTCGATTCATGAGGCTCTCGTCGGTTATCGGAACAAACGGCTGCAACGCGTTTATGCCGGGCAGCGCAGTATTCCCCTCCGAACGAAGTCTCGCCCCGATAATGGACGAAGCCAGCGATTTCCGAGAGGGTGCTCAGCCGCTGGTAGTTGTCGCGATTCCCTTCCAGCTTCACGCTGGGATCGAAGGCCTAAATGACATCCTCAACCTTCGGCGAAACACCGCTCCAGGCCGGCAGCGTGAAGCGAAATGTCGTCCCCTGTCCATAGGTGGACTCCACCCAAATCGCTCCCCCATGCCGCTCGACAATCTTTTTGCAAATGGCGAGGCCGATGCCGGTGCCGGGATATTTTCCGCGTTCATGCAGCCTCTGGAAGACCTGGAAGATCCGCGCGTAATCTCTTTCTTCGATCCCGATGCCATTGTCGCTGACGGAGAATTCCCAACTTCCATTCCTGCGCTCCACCGCTACTCGAATGACCAATTGCCTGTCTTCAACCCTGAACTTCACAGCATTGCCTAACAGATTTTGAAATAGCTGCGTCAGCTGAATCGGATCCCCGTTCACCTTGGGCATGACATCCGGAAGCGCGACCGTCGCTTTGCTTTCCTCGATGGCGGCGCGCAGGTTTGCCACTGCATCAGTCACAACTGCCGAGCAATCTACAGTCGTGAATACCTTTCCGTGCGTCCCGAGCCGCGCATAGCCCAGCAGATCCTGAATCAATGCCTGCATCCGCTTTGCGCCATTGACTGCAAAGTCGATGTACTGCTCGGCCTTTTCATCGAGCTGGCTATGATAACGCCGGTGAAGCAGATCCAGAAAGCCGCTGACCGCCCGGAGCGGTTCCTGCAGATCGTGTGAAACGACATAGCCAAACTGCTCGAGCTCGGCATTTGACCGCTCCAGTTCGCGAGTTTGTTGCCTGAGTTTCTCGGTGACGCGCTGCAATTCCTGATTCTTGAGAACCGCCGTGTCGTAACTCGAAAGCAGCAGGTCAACCATCTGCAGACGATCCGCCGTCAGGAAATGTTTCTGTCCCGCAAAGAAGATTTCAATGCCCATCTCAGGGCTCGCCTGCCGGCGCAGCTCCAGGTTTGCGAGAAGATATTGAATCCGCGAGATCAGAAAATTCTCGTCGTATGGCTTCACTATGAAGTTATTCGCCCCGCATTGCAGCCCGCGGACGACGTCATGCGGATCGGATAGCGATGTCAGCAGGATGACCGGGATCTGGCTCAACCGGAGGTCCGCGCGAATCCGGCGACACAATTCGTAGCCATCCATCTCCGGCATTGTGATATCGGTTATAACGATCGTCGGAATCCGAGACTCCATTCGCTCGACCGCCTCCAATCCGTTCCTCGCAGTGAAGACACTGTAACCATGCTGCTCCAGCAAATGTTGAAGCTGGAGTGTTTGCGTCGTGCTGTCTTCGACCACCAAAATATCGACAGGGCTTTCGCTCATAGGTCACGCGGGCTCATCCAGACGACCAAGATAGGCTCTGACAAAGTTGCGTATTTCATCATAGCTCCGGATGCTTTCCATTTACCAGTTTCACCAAAGTCGCGGCGATCTTCTCCGGCGGCAGGACGTAAGTCGCCGCCTCCAAACGGATTGCCGCGCCAGGCATGCCATGCACGACGGAACTCTCGCGATCCTGGGCAAATGTCGTCGCCCCACTGTCGCGCATTGCCTTCAATTCCGCGGCGCCATCCCTGCCCATCCCGGTCAAAAGAATTCCAACGGCGCGCGGACCCCATACTTCGGCAACCGCGCGAAAGAGATAGGACGCCGACGGACGCAAGCCATTCTCCAGCGGCGCATCCACCAGTGCGATGGCTCCTGCCTGGTCCAGCCCCATCTGGAAACCGTCAGGCGCCAGATACGCCCAGCCGGGCTTCGGAATGCAGCCGTGCTCGGCAATGCACGCATTGCAACCTGTACTGACGAGCCAATCCACGAGCCCGGAGACGAAACCGGACGCCATATGCTGCACAATCAGAATCGGGACGGGGAATTCTTCCGGCAATTGTGAAAGAAACGAGCGCAGGACCGGCGGTCCACCCGTCGACACTCCGATCGCGACAACCTGGACATCCTTCGAACGCCCCGCTTTCGAGACAGAACGGCGTGATTGCGTGGACGCAGTTCCATTCTTCCGCGCCCACCGTCGAACGACTCGAACCTCCGACATATTTTTCACCGTCTGAACCAGGTTGCTTGCCTGCTCGGTCGAACCGGTCGAATTCGCGGGCGACGGTGTTTCAATCAAAGCCAGAGCCCCTGCCTCGAGCGCGCGAAAGGTGGTAGCAACCTGGGCCGGATTCCACGCCGAACTCACTACGACGATGGGGACCGGAGTTGTCTCCATGATGCGTCGCGTTGCCTCGATGCCATCCAGCTTCGGCATATTGATGTCCATGGTAATCACATCCGGCTTTTCCCTCTGCACAAATGCTACGGCATCCTCGCCATTACCAACCCGGCCGATGACTTCGATTGCGGGATCTCCTTGCAGAATATGGACCAGCCATTGCTGAACCACCATCGAGTCTTCCGCCACGAGTACGCGAATCATACGAGTCTCCCAATAACGTCCAGCAGGTTGCTCTGATCAAAGCTGCTTTTCACGATGTAGGCGTTCGCTCCCGCATCGATCCCGCGTTCGCGATCCTCGCGCGTTTCGCGAGCCGTCACCAACACCACGGCCAGATCAGCCAATCGCGCATCCGCTCGGATCGCAGAGGTAAGCTCGAAACCATCCATTCGCGGCATATCCACGTCGGAAACCACGAGTCCAAATTCACCCACTCTCAGCGCGGAAAGCGCGTCCGCGCCATCGACGGCTGTCACCACAGAATAACCGGCCGCCTCCAGAATATTCTTGAGAAGGATGCGCGACGTAATGGAGTCCTCAGCAATCAGGACCTTCACTTTCTCCCGGCGGCGTTCCAGGCCTGACGGCGCGGCAAGATTGGCCGATGCATTGGCGCGTGAAATTGCAGTTGCCGATTTGAGCAAGTCTGGCACATGCAAAAGCGGAATCGGGCGGCCATCCGCCAGCACGGTAGCACCGGCGACATTTCTAACCCGGACGAGCGGCTTGCCCAGCGGCTTGACGAGGATCTCCTGTTCGGCGCCGATTTCATCGACCCGGAATGCGACGCGTTTATCCAGTGATCCAAGCACAAGGCAAGGAATGCGCCGCGATTCTGCGCCTGCATCAGGCGAGACTCGCGCCTGCAGTCCCAGGACATCGGAAAGCCTCACAAGCGGCACAATTCGCTGATCGATCGTCAGCGTTTCCCTCCCTTCGACCGGCTTGATCTCTCGGAAATAGATGGAGACCACCCGATCCATCTGTGTCACAGGCACGGCAAAGGTTTGGCCACAGGTGGAAACCAGGACGGCACGAAGGTTGGCAAGCGTGACAGGTACGTGCAGGTGAAATGTCGACCCGATCCCGAGCCGGCTCTCCACGGAAATCCTCCCTCCAAGTTTCTGCACATTTTCCCGCGCAATCGCGAGTCCCAGGCCGCGGCCCGAAATTTCGGTGATCACTCGGCTTGTCGAAATCTCAGATCGGAAAACGAGCTCGAGCGCCTCGTCTTCCGACATCCGCCGCGCCTCGTCGTCCGAGATTTTCGCCGCCTTCACTGCGGCTGCTTTTACTTTGATGGGGTCAATACCGCGACCATCATCGGAAATACTGACTTTGACCTCATTTCCGCCGGTTTGTGACACCGTCAAATCGATGGTACCACGCGGCGGTTTCGACCCGCGCTCGGCAGGAATTTCGATGCCGTGATCCACGCAATTCCGGAGTATATGAACGAGAGGGTCCTTCAGCCCCTCGAGAATCCGCTTATCAATCTCGACCTCCTGTCCCGTAACCAGCAGGAGCACTTCCTTGCCTTCGGTCCGGGCCAGTTCGCGAACCAGCCGCGGAAACCCTTGCAACAGCGTGCTGAAAGGCAACATCACAAGCCGTTTCGCGTCATCGAGCAGGCTGTCTACCATCGATCCAAATACCCGCTGCTCCCGCTCAGTTGTGCGTACCAGCGTTTCCAATCGGACATGCAACTCTTTCAACTGCTCGCCATTGGACTCCGCGAAACGCTCCACAGCGCCCGAGTGTGATGCATGTGCCCCATTCCCCAGCATCCTGTGAATTTCCGGCTCCGCCTTCGTCCACGCAATTCGCAAGGAAGCCAGCTGGTCCCGGATTTCGCGCAACTCTTCGGCGCGTCGCGACGCCGTCAACTTGGCGGTCAACATCTCCTCGGCCTGCAGCAGCACTGAGTCCAGCTTGTCCGTGGAAATTCGAACGGTTGCCGCAATGTGCGGTTCGGGCAAAGCGACTGAGTACGGACCAGCTTCGCCCGCCCGACGAGGCTTCTGCCGAGGCGCTTCGGAGCCACTGATTATTGCATTCGATGGCGCTCCCGGCACCCGCTGATCCGCCGTATCCCTCGCGATGGCGCTTTCAAGCTGCCGCAGAAGTACCAGCACAGCAGGCTCGCCCGCGCCCGACGCCTCATCCTGAAGGCGCGGGATCATGTCCACGGCGTGCTGCAGCAGACCAAGCGTCTCCACGCTGCCGCAAACCTCACGCTTCTTCCAATCTGCAAAGATATCTTCCAATGCCTGGCAAACCGCTTCGATCTGGCGCATCTCGACGGCACGCGAAGCTCCTTTCAAGCTGTGCACTTCGCGATAAATCCCATCGATGACCTGAGTTCGACGATCCACGGACGGGACACCTTCCAGTTCCGACAATCCGTCCGACATGGCTTGCACATGCTCGGCTGCCTCGACTTGGAAAGCGTCCAGTAACCGTTGAAAGAACTCCGGATCCTCTTGAGCCATGTTATAATCCCAATAATTCGTCGCACACAGGTATCGCTTCGTATGAAGCGATCGATCTGGCACGCCCCCCCGAAAGCCGGCGCGCGCAGCAGGCTCCCAGACTTCTCCCGGTGCAATGTCGCCGCAGTGCGAAGGAAAAATCAGAGCTCATCCCAAGCCTCCCTCCTCTGCCACCAGCGCGGGATGGGCGAGTAACTTGCCCGCGTCCAGAACCACCAAACCATCCGCCGTAATTCCGCAGGTAAGTTCCTGGCGGATTCCCTCGAAAGTCGGGACCGACGCCTGAAGTTTCCCGGATTTTACGGAAATGATGCCGGAAATCGAATCTGCGATGACGCCCACGCCAGTATCACCGGAGCGCAGCACGATCACCTTCTTTGCCTCGCAATGATTTTCCGCACGAACTCCGAAAAGCCTTCCCAGATCCACTACGGTGAGAATCTGCCCCCGGACATTGATCATTCCGCAGACACAATTTGGAGCACATGGAATCGGAGAGATCTCCTTGATCGGAACCACCTCACGTACGACATCCGCCGCAAATGCGTAATGTTCATTCGCTACGGAAAACCGGATGGCATCAAAGCATTCAGCACCCTCGTCTCCAGGGTTCACCTCACGCGCCAAGACTTCGGCTCGCGCTTCGAGGATTTTCCGAATCGTCTCATTCATGGGATTCCGGGGGAGAATGCGAACAAGTCATTGAGCCACGAAATCCGGAAGCGAAGCGATCTTTTTTCAGGATCTTAGGGGAAATTTCCGCTGCCCGCCTTGAATCTTGCAATGGCGTTGCGATTGCCAATAAGCGACAGACGCCGGCACCTGGCACGCCAGTTGGGCGGGCAGATGACTAAAATCATCGCCCGCTAGTCAGCTCTGATTTTGCACAACAAGACTCTTCAGCTTTCTGCCAAGCTCACTAAGGGATCGTGACGACTCCTGGACCTGTTTGACCGCGGCAGCGTTTTGCATGCTGGCCTCCTGAATGTTCCGAATGGCCGTTGCGATCTGATCCATTCCCACCACCTGCTGCTGGCTGGATACCGCGACTTGCACAGCAGCTTGAGCAGAATCAGAAATATTCTCCGAGAGCTTCGAGATCGAACGCCCGGCCTGCTCGGATTGTTCGAGCCCGGAATGCACGGCCTTGCTCCCCTGCTCGATGGACAGCATGGCGGCCGCGGTTGCCTTTTGGATCTCGCTCAGGATCGAGCGCACTTGATTGGTCGCCTGTTTGGACTGCTCAGCCAAACTGCGCACCTCCTGGGCAACCACACCAAATCCTTTGCCGTGTTCTCCCGCCTTCGCGGCTTCAATCGATGCATTGACCGCGAGGATATTCGATTGCTCAGCGAGGTCATTCACGGTTGCTATGATCTCGCCAACGGTCTGGGTCTGCTCGCTCAGCCTCAACATGCTCGAGCCAATGACTTCCGTCTGTGCGCGAATTCGATTCATCCCATCAATCGTAGAGGCTACTGCAGACTTTCCATGCTCGGTAGTCTGCGCGGCATTTTGGGCAGAATCGGATACCTTCCTTACCTTTTCATTATTCAATTCCGCCGCCTGCTTCACCTCCTCGACCGTCGCAGTCGTCTGCGTAACTGCCGTGGCGGTTTCCGCAGCGCTGGCGGCAACTTGGGCGACGGACGCATTGATCTCGGTGGCAGCGCTCGTGAGGACATTCACCGCATCGAGTGTTTCGCGCTCGATCCGCTTGCGCTCCGAAACATCGCGCACAATGCCCGTGAAGAATCTCCGCTTCGCAGTGCGAACTTCTCCGACCGACAGTTCCATCGCAAATACCGAGCCATCCTTTCGTTTGCCGGAGACTTCACGACCAATGCCGATGATCTTAGCGTGACCGGTGCGAGCATAATTCGCCAGATATCCATCGTGCTCGTGGTGGTACGGCTCGGGCATGAGCATATTCACATTCTGCCCGACCATCTCTTCGCTCGCGTAACCGAAGAGTCGTTCCGCCGCCGGATTCACAGTTTCAATACCCCCCTTCTCATCAATCGTGATAATCCCTTCGACGGCCGTATGAAGTACCCCCTTCATCCGCTCCGCCGCATCGCGAAGCCTCTCCTCGTCCTGGGCGCGCTGACTGAGCACTTCACGAAGATTTTCCAACATCCTTGCGAAGGACGTCCCGACTTCGTCCTTGTCGGACTCCGGTTGAAAGTCCACCGAGAGATCCCCTTCGGCAATTCGTCGCGCCGCCTCGGAGATCTGTGCGAGTTTCACATTCATGTGACTAAAAGCCGTCCGCAAAACGCCGACTTCGTCGCTGCGATGGTTGCCCTGAATGGAGCTTGTTAGTTCACCTGCCGCGATCCGCCGGGAAACCGCGGTCATTTCTGCGAGCGGGCGACCGATATTCTGCGAAAGCAGCCAGCCTCCAAGGAGCATCACCACCAACGCGAGCAAATTGCCGCCAGCAAGGATCGCAACTGCATGCCTGACGTTTTGCGATGCTTCGGTCATAAAGGACTCGCGTGTTGCAATCTCCGCCTTTTGCATCTCGTCCACCACGGCACGGATCTCATCCATCTTATTTTTCCCTTTGTCAGTACCAACCGCTCCCTGTGCCGCAGCGAAATCTGAGTTCCGGCGAAGTTCGACTACTCGTCGCAATTCCTCGAATTTGCTCGCCACCAGATTCTGCAGCCGCTGAACCGATATCGCACGCTTTGAATCGCTCTTCGAAAGTTTGATCAATGCATCGAAACCTCGCCTCGCTTCTTCCTGCCCGGTTTCGTAGGGCTCGAGATAGCTATCATTGTCCGTAATGATATACCCTCGCTGCCCGGTTTCCGCGTCTTTTACCGACGACAAAAGATGCTCGGCGGCAAGCTGTCGTTCAAAGCTCGCCTGTCGTTCGTCCATGATCTTCATCAGATGCCCGAGCGACAGGTAACTCGCGGTTCCAACAGATGCCAGTACCAGCATTGCAATCCCGAATGTGCAGATGATTTTTCTACCAATAGTCCATTTCACGGCAATTGAGGCGGTTTACGGTTAGTCACTTTGATGGAGCAACGTTCACAATTGAGCTCACGCAGTTTGAATCTTCATAGAGTTCACCATCTCGGAAATATGCCTCGCAGTGATTCCGCCCGACCCCGGGATAGCCGCCTCCGGATCAGTTTCAGCTAATAACTGCACGGCGTTTTCGAGATATTTTCTTCCCTGGCTGCCACGGCCGAGACGCCTTGCCACATTCGCCATGCCGATATGTGCAAGAATAAATCCAGGCTCGAGATATAGCGTCTTGCGCAATGCATCCTCGGCCTTGCTAAACTCCTCCAATTCCACAAGGATTGTCGCCCGCAGATAGTGATGCTCCGGTGATAGCTTATCTTCACCGATCGCCTCATCGCAGTGTCGCAGCGCTTCCTCGAGGCGACCGTCGTTTGCCAGCGTCACGGCGAGGTCCCTCGCTTTCTCACGATTGGCAGCAACGGTCGGGCAAATGAGAGGCTTCTGCTCCAACGGCGGGACGCGTGCCAACTGATCCGAAACATGCGGGTCAGGAGGCGCTACTTTGTCCAGCTCAACGGCGGCCGCAGCGCCACTCGGATATGCGCTGGTTTCCTTGCGGAAGATCGGCCTTGCCGAACCGTACGCATGAGCGAAGCCCTGCGGGATAAAGTGCTCGGCAGATCCTCCGATGAGATAACCACCCTCATTGAGACATCTGTGAAATCGAGCGTTCACCGCTTGCGCTTGATCGCGTGAAAAATACAGCAGCACGTTCCGACAGAAGATGAGATCCATCGCACTCGTATTCGTCAACAATGCCGGATAGCTATCTTCCGCAAGATTGAGGTAAGTGAACGAAACAATCCGGCGGACCGAATCGGCGATCTCGTAGTCCTCACCGTTGATATGTTCAAAATATTCATCCTTCACCCACCCAGGTGCCACTCGGAAAGACCAGTCATCGTAAATCCCCGTCTCGGCCTTCCGCAGTGCATACGGATTGATATCCGTACCAAGAACCGTAACATGCCAGTGTCCGACATCCGGTAACAGCCGTGCAAGGATGATGCCTAGCGAATAAGCCTCCTCCCCGCTGGAGCAACCGGCGCTCCAGAAACGAAGACGCCTGTCATTTCCCCTGCGCCGATTAATCAGTTCGGGCAGGATCTCCCGCGCAAGGATATCAAAGATCTCCGGCTCCCTGAAAAAGTGCGTCTCGCCCACGGTAAAATGGCCTGCGAGGAATTCTATCGCGGGGCGTGTCAATGTAGCTGTCTGCATCCAATCCAGACACGCTTCCACATTCTCGAATCCGAAATCCCGTTGCACGGCGATTAAACTACGCTCCAGATCCGCCTGCCGTGCAGCGGAGAATTCCAGGCCCAATATCCGATTCAGTACGTCACCGAGTTGCGCAAGCCGGGTGGTTGTCAGCGGCATATTCGCGGGCAGAAAGGGCTTCAACCAGAGAAACCTGTTCGTCCGGAGACAGGAACGCTTCTAAATCCTGAAGAAGGACCAAGTCGGAACCTACCTTCAGAATCCCTTTGATCAGGGTAGCGCCGGAGATAACTGCATCGATTTCAGTAGCAGCTTCAGGATGCAGGGAAATCAGGCCATCGGTGCAATCGGCCACCAATGCGATTGTTCGTCCGCTTACGAGCGCGAGGATAAATTGGTCCTCTGCTTCAATGTCACGTTCGTTCAAGCCGATGCGGCGTCTAAGACTCAGAACGGCAATCGCCTTGCCATGGACATTGATCATCCCGAGCACGTTCGGCGGTGCATCGGGAAGTGGTGCAATTGCAACTGCACGGATGATCCGCTCGACTGTCGATACAGGCAGTGCAAAACGAATTCCCTCAATCGAGAATAGTAATGCGGTATCTGGAAGGAAATCGGGAGTCATCTGCACTGTTGATTCGTGCCAACCCCTTCCCCTGCGCGGTATTTCCCTTAAGGAAATCCAGTGTTCTGTTAGGATTACTGCTGCGAACTGGACTCCTGCGAAGCCTTCCTCGCCTCATCGGAAGCAGTCTGCGGCTTGTAACTCGGATTGGGAAACGCCTCCGCATAGGCATCCTCAACCAGAAGCGCCGTAGGAAGGTGAAGCCGTTCCGGATGCGCCCGCAGGTATTTGTCTAGAATCCTCACGGTCTGCGAGAGCGGTATGTCGAGGCGGAGTTTGAATTTGAAATTGGCACCGGTAGCCTCGCCCAGTTGGGCCATATCATAGAATGCGGCCAGATAACCGGCGAGTTCCGATGCCTTGACTCCCTCTTCCTGGGTAAGTGGCTTATCCTCAAAGAGCTTCATGGCCGCATGAACATGCTCCAGCAAGGCATTCCCAGTGGCCATGATCCGAGGCCCATCTGCCCGGCTAGCCAGTGGAACGATCCAGCAAAGAAGAAAGATCAGATACTTCATCTTGATTTCGAATCGTAGCACCGGCAGACAGGTCAGGTTGCAGGCCGGCGGCTACTTTCCGCCGAGATCGCACTTTACCATCTTCACCACCTCGTCCCATCCCTCGACGGTTCCGCGAATCTCCATGACCTGACCTTTTTGCACCCGGAGACCATTGGGATCTTCCTTTGAACTAATGGTCAGGATCGTGTTATTGAACTGCTTGTCTTCGCGAAACCTGAACTCACCGACCGGGAGCGCGCATTGCACCCATGCATTACCGGAGCCTCCGGTAAGATACAGATAGTAAATCTTCGCGTCAGAGGGATCCTGCCGATAGCCACCCAGGACGCCGCGAACGGTAATCCGCTGTCCCTTGTATGTCTTGTCGGCACGCGGGCGGTCTGCCGCATACGCCTGGAGGATCGTCTCGGCAGGAACAACAGTCCCCGCGGAGGGACGCGCCACGGGATTAAAACTATTCTGCAGCTGATCGATTTCGCCGCGAACCGTCACCGCGTCGTCCAGCTTGCCGGCCACGGTCAGCGCCTTTTTGATTTCAATGAGGCGCGGAACGCTTTCCTGGATCAGCGCTGAGACGAGTTCCTGCATCTTTGCGACCGTCTGCGTCTGAAGGGTGCGCAGAGCCTTCGGATCCGCGACGTAGTTTTTGTCCGAAAGGACATTTTCCGCCGCCAACCGCTGTCGTTCCGCACGGACTGCCAGTGAACTCTCGAGGTCCGCCGCTTTCTGGAAACTCGTTTGCAGTTCCTGGAGCGCGTCGTCGTAATGGTTAAGGACATCTCGCTGCACGTTGGCGATTTTGTCCTGGCATTTCTGCGTCTCGGCGTCCGCCAGCGAAGCGCTTTGCGCCATTCCCGACGCGAGCGGCAGGACCAGACATGCCATTGCGAGGACGGGAACAAATAGAGGGGATCTCAGGTTCATTTTCTAGGGATTGCTACTTCACGAAAGTCTTCGAGCACAGGCGGAGTCGCGTCATGGGGAATTCGGAGCCTCCTTTACAGAGACACTGCTCCATTCTTTCAAGCGTTGATCAAAGCTCAGCGTCACTTCCCAGGCGGCCGCGTGAGAATTCCCGTGGCCATCGAAAAGCGTTCCCCGGACGACAGCAACTGCGCCGTCCGGCTCATGCATTTTGATTTGTGCCAGCGAGTACGGTGCAAAATTGACCGTATTTCCCGCCGGCAACCCTTGATGCCGGATGAAATCCCGAGCCCTCCAGTATGCGCCGGACGCAGTGAATTCGTGCTGATTCGTCTCCCGCCACCCGAGCCGGACAGTCGGACCAAACACCTTTGCGAGGAGAAGCAGAAAGAGCAGACATCCCAGCGCAATCGCCGGTTTGAGCCAGCGTCGGACCGGCTTGCGAAGCGTGACGAGATTCGTGACCGGCTGCCACTGCTCCAATCCCTCGCGCCAGAAAAGCGTATCCGGTTCGATCAATCCCGAGTTCAGCAGATGGTCGATCTGCGGAATCGTGTACGGTCCCCGCTGCTCGCCGCGGATATGGAGATAAAAGACCTCAGGATTCAAATGACGATGGGACCGGTTTCGGGTGGGAATTGAATGCCGCGCATTTTGCGCTCAAATAAGCGATGACAACGGCGAGAATCAGATCGTTCGGCTATTTCTTGGAAAATTCAAAAAAGTCCAACGCCAGTCCTGAATGGTACAGGCAGGAAAATTGCGGAAAGACGCCGCAAGTGGTCGTCGGAAATCTCATGGGGCGTCCAAATTGATCGTTCATGCACACTGAGGCAAGGGAATGAATCCGGATTTGTAATCCCCCCAAGCAAGGGAAAGCACCACCACCTGTTCACTCGAACACTTCTCTCCAGCGCGTCAAAAAGGCGCGCACCAGGACGCCGAATTGCGTATCCGTTCAGCCAACATTTGCTACGACGCGTGGTCGCCGTTGGCGCCATTGCTTGAGGTCAAAATACGCCAAGACCTTGGCAAGCAATGAGGGGCGCCATCCAGGTGATCAGCGCCACCATTCCTTATGATTACCCTCAAGTCCTCTGAGGATTCGCCCATCCTGGCACACGCGCGGAGTTCTACGGCCAAACACTCGTTCATCCGCCATTTTGACGAGATCGGAATCGACGACATTCCTCTGGTCGGCGGGAAAAACGCATCGCTGGGGGAAATGTATCGCGAACTGGCCCCGCTTGGGGTGAAGGTTCCGCCCGGCTTTGCAATCACCGCCGAAGCCTACCGCCATTTCATGCGTTCGACCGGCCTCGACGAACGCATTCGCACCCTGCTGGGCGGATTGGACACCCGCGACCTGGCGAATCTCCGCACACGCGGCTCTCAGGTTCGGCACGCGATTATGGCCACAGAATTGCCGTCCGATCTGGAAACTGAAATCGTCGAGGCTTATATCGAACAGTCGGCCGAATCCCCGGTCCCGCTGGATGTCGCAGTGCGCAGCAGTGCCACCGCCGAGGATCTGCCCGATGCCAGCTTTGCCGGACAGCAGGAAACCTACCTAAACGTCCAAGGCCAGATTGCGCTACTCCACACGTGTCGGCGCTGCTTTGCTTCCCTTTTCACCGATCGCGCCATCTCCTACCGTGCGGATAAAGGCTTCGATCACGAGAAGATCGCCCTCTCCATCGGCGTGCAACGCATGGTCCGATCCGATCTCGCCGCATCGGGCGTCATGTTCACCATCGATACCGAGACGGGTTTTCGCAATGCAGTGCTCATCAACGCCGCATTCGGACTGGGCGAGAACATCGTCCAGGGCACGATCACGCCTGACGAGTATTACGTCTTCAAACCGACCTTAACCGACGGCTTCCGGCCGATCCTCCAAAAGGTTTTAGGCGGCAAGGAGTTCAAAATGATCTACGACACCGGCGGGGGAAAGAGGGTGAAGAACGTTCCCGTCCCCTTGAGCGAGCGTGCTCAATTCGCAATCTCCGATGACGATATCCTCACGCTCGCGCGTTGGGCCTGCGTCATCGAGGCGCATTATACGAACAAGAAGCGTCGCCCGACGCCGATGGACATTGAATGGGCAAAGGACGGGAATACCGGGGAACTATTCATCGTTCAGGCCCGCCCTGAGACCGTGCAGTCTCGAAAGGACGAGGATGTCATCGATACTTACCATCTCAAAGGGAGCGGCAAAGCAATAGTCAGCGGCCGCAGTGTTGGGGACAAAATTGCCGCGGGACCGGTGCGCGTCATCAAAGATGTCCATTTCATCGGGCAATTTCAGGAAGGTGAGATACTCGTCACCGACAAGACGGACCCAGACTGGGAACCTATCATGAAAAAGGCGGTGGCGATCATCACCAACCGCGGAGGCCGAACTTGTCACGCAGCAATCGTCAGCCGCGAGTTGGGGGTGCCCGCAATTGTCGGCTGTGAACGGGCCACGGAAGCCTTGCGCGATGGGCAGGAAGTCACCGTCTCCTGCGCCGAAGGCGACATCGGGTACGTTTACGAAGGCCAGATTCCTTTCGAGATCCAGCATACCAATCTGAAAGAACTTCCCCACCCTCGTACCCGAGTAATGATGAACGTCGGCAGCCCGGAGGAAGCCTTCGCCCTGTCCTTCATCCCAAACGATGGAGTAGGACTCGCGCGAGAGGAGTTCATCATCACGAGTTACATCAAGGCACATCCGCTTGCACTGCTCGACTTCGACAAGCTTGAAGATACAGCCGCGAAAGCGCAAATCGCCGATCTTACCGCCGGCTATGAGGACAAGGCCCAGTTCTTTGTCGACAAGCTCGCACAGGGCGTTGCGATGATCGCTGCGGCATTTTATCCGAAACCCGTCATCCTGCGCCTGAGTGACTTCAAGACCAACGAATATGCCAATCTCATCGGCGGGCGTCCCTACGAACCGACGGAAGAGAATCCGATGATCGGCTTTCGCGGCGCCTCTCGCTATTACAACCCACGCTACCAGCGCGGCTTCGCCCTGGAATGCCGGGCAATGAAAAAGGTCCGCAACGACATGGGGCTGACCAATCTCAAACTAATGGTGCCGTTTTGCCGCACGGTCGATGAAGGCAGACTGGTGCTGGCGGAGATGGCGAACAACGGCTTGCGACGCGGAGAGGACGGGCTGGAAGTCTATGTGATGTGCGAGATTCCCAGCAACGTGATACTCGCCGAGGAGTTCGCGGAGGTATTTGACGGGTTTTCAATTGGATCGAACGATCTCACCCAGCTTATCCTCGGTGTCGATCGCGACTCCGAGATTGTGGCTGCCATTTTTGACGAGCGGAATGATGCCGTGAAACAGATGATCGCAAAAGTCATCGCCACATGCCGCACCAAGGGCCGCAAGATCGGGATATGCGGCCAGGCGCCGAGCGACTATCCGGAATTTGCCCGTTTCCTGGTTGAACAAGGCATCGATAGCATTTCGCTGAATCCGGACACGGTTTTGAAAACGACTCTCGCGATAGTGGAGCAGGAACAAACGATCGCGTCGCAAAAACACCCGAAGCCGAGTTAGTTTTACTCGGTCCAACGGAACCAAAATCTGCGCCGAAGTGAGTCTACTGCCCATGGTAACTTCCATTTGCGACCGTGTGCTGGTCATCGGGATCGGCAATCACTCCAGAGGCGACGATGGAGCCGGCATTCACGCCGTGCGGTTACTGCGTGGCGAAACGAACGCGGAAATCCTGGAAATGAACGGTGAAGCCGCCGCCCTGATCAATGCATGGGAAGGAGCGTCTGCGGTGATTCTCATAGATGCCGTTCACTCGGGACGAAAGCCGGGTACGATCATCCGCCTTGATGCGCACGCTGCGAAGCTCCCAGGGAATATTTTCCATTGTTCGACGCACTCTTTTGGTCTTGCCGAAGCCCTGGAGCTTGCTCGCGCGCTGCGTCGACTCCCGCCACGGTTCGTTATCTACGGCATTGAAGGCGCTGTATTCGAGGCTGGCGCCATGCTCTCCGACGAGGTCCAAATAGCCGCACGGGAAGTCGCGGAACGCGTGCGTCACGAAATCGAGCGGATGAATCCGGCGAAAACTCGTTAATCGGCGGCCGCCCGAAGCATGAGGGCGCTCTTCTCCAGCATGAGGCCCATGCTGGTTCGGTCGCGAACAATAGACGGTTAGCCTTCTGCAAGAGAGGGAATGCCATCCGTCATCCCATGGAAGACGATTCAGGATGAGATTCTCGGCTTATGCATGCTCGCAGCGAAGCAATGATCGATGGGAATGAGGCGGTTGCCCGTGTGGCCTACAAACTCAATGAGGTCGTCGCGCTCTTCCCGATCACGCCAGCGACCCCCATGGGTGAGTGGGCAGATGCATGGGCTTCAGACGGAAAGCCGAATCTGTGGGGAACGGTTCCATCCGTGATCGAAATGCAAAGCGAGGGAGGAGCTGCTGGAGCGATCCACGGCGCGCTGCAAACCGGTGCGCTGGCGACGACCTTTACTGCCTCCCAGGGATTGCTACTGATGCTGCCAAATCTCTGGAAGATCGCCGGCGAGCTGACTCCCTTCGTACTGCATGTCGCGGCACGCTCACTGGCGGCGCAAGGGCTCTCCATTTTCGGCGATCACAGCGATGTGATGGCCGCTCGGTCCACGGGTTTCGCGCTCCTCGGCGCCTCAAATGTGCAGGAAGCGCAGGATCTGGCACTGATCGCCCAGTCAGCGTCCTTGGAATCCCGCATCCCCTTTCTCCTTTTCTTCGACGGATTTCGCACCTCCCACGAAATCGCAAAGATCGAATTACTCGACGATCAGACGCTCCTTGCGATGATCAACGAAGAGCGCATCCGTGAGCACCGCGCTCGCGCGCTGTCGCCGGATCATCCCGTCATCCGGGGCACCGCGCAAAATCCGGATGTCTATTTTCAGGCACGCGAAACCGTCAACCCGTTCTACGATGCATGTCCGGCGATCGTGCAGCAGACGATGGATCGGTTTTCGGCACTCACTTCACGACAATACCGGTTGTTCGAGTACCACGGCGCGCCCGACGCTGACCGAGTCATCGTTCTCATGGGCTCTGGCTGCGAGACCGCGAGGGAGACGGCCGACTATCTGAACGCCAGGGGCGAACGGCTTGGGGTGCTCAGCGTACGGCTCTACCGCCCCTTTGACGTGAAGCGCTTTGCTGAAGCGCTTCCGCCGACTGTCAGTGCGATCGCAGTCCTCGACCGGACAAAGGAACCCGGCAGTTCAGGCGAACCGCTGTACCTTGACTGCGTCGCAGCCCTCTCGGAAACAGGACGAGCCAATGTGAAGACCGTCGGAGGGCGTTACGGCCTATCGTCCAAGGAATTCACGCCCGCCATGGTGAGAGCCGTCTTTCAAAACCTGGCAGAGGCCACTCCGAAGAATCATTTCACCATCGGCATCCGCGATGATCTTACCGGTACGAGCCTCGATTT
>FTBG01000284.1_pt1 | contig 33435 bp, 29 predicted proteins | sample 1639311 | NCBI WGS metagenome assembly FTBG01 (sample SAMEA3914864, study PRJEB12502) | metagenome | biome: forest; material: soil | place: USA | collected 2012-03-12 | depth 0.3 m | reverse complement strand
GGAATTCTGGCGGCGTGAATTGAGCGAGCGGCATTTCCTCGAGCTGCAAAAGCACATCCCCTATACGTGGTTACTTGACCCTCAGCCGCTGCCGCAGCACGCGGTAATCCCTGGCCTGGAAATCAATGCCTGGAGTGAGCTAGCCAGCCTCGGGCAAAAACATCGCGAGCTGATTTTGAAAATCAGCGGCTTCCACGAAACGGCCTGGGGAAGCCGCAGCGTGGTTCTCGGCTCCGACATGCCGCAGACCGATTGGCAAGCCGCCGTCGATCACGCTCTGCGCGAGTTCGAGCATCACCCCCACATCCTCCAGCGTTTCCACAAAGGCCGGCTCTTTGATCATCCGTACTTCGATCTCGCCGATGGCTCCGTGAAAACCATGCGCGGCCGCGTCCGCCTCTGCCCGTACTATTTCATCATCGACGGCAAAGCCGAACTTCGCGGCGCACTGGCGACCATTTGCCCGCCGGACAAGAAACTGCTCCATGGGATGAAGGATGCGATTCTTGCGCCGACGCGAAGCGTGCCGGCGGTCTAGCACGACTGAGCACCGGACTATCGACGACCCATGCCGAATGAAGGATGCCTTCGATCGTGCCGAACGACGAGAATCCGGACTGCCTCTCCCGAAACGCGAAATAGAAGATGGTAAGGAAATCGCCGAAGGTTGACCCGGCGAAGACCGCGCTCGCGTATGGCGAATGACTCGGGCCGCTCTGCCGCCTCCAATATAAAACGTCGCAATTCTGTGTAAAAATCCTCCGCAACTCCCTGCCGGCAGTATGCTCGTAGTACGCCATAACGGCATCAATGTCGGAGCGCACCTCCGGATGCAGGACGATCCGCATCAGCGTCCGCGGTCTTTGATTATTTGATCCAGTTGATCAAGCGTGATGGCCAAGTCTGGGTTGACGTCCAGCTCTGCATCACGGCGCAACGCCTCCGCGATCCCCTCGTCTTCGTCATGAAGGACAGACGGTAATGATCGCAGAAGATGAGCGGCGAGAACTGCGCGCTCGGCGTCCGGGAGTCCGAATGCGAGCTTTTCTACCTCGGCGATGGTGGGCATATCGGGAATGTAACTATATATTGATTCCGGAGCAAGACTCCAGCTGCTGACGGCATTCCTGGGACCGCCATTTTTACCGGAGGCGGTGTTTTCAAGTAATTAATCCTCCCAATGAAAGAGCGCGTCGAAGTGGCGAAAGGGAGGCCCCGCGAGAATGGTTGGAACCTTATAGCTGGAATCAAGGGGTTCAGAAAGGCTCTCTTTGCGGAGGCGGATCAATCCTGCTTCAGTGAAATGATTGGCGATTGGGTCGGCCAAAATAGAAATGGCAGGATGCTCAATATCATCCATGGAATCGAAACAGGGCAGATAACTACATCCTCCACGAGGGTGCCCAGACTTCTCTCCCTGACCCATCGCAAAGAAACGAGTTGTCCGGCTCAAAAGCACCCAAATTCCCACGTGATGATCTGCGTCCTCAGATAATCGTCCTCCTTGATCTTTCCGATAGAACCATGCGTCAATAAAAGAAGCGTAGCCCGATCCGTAATGGTTCCACTCGATTCGCGTCCCCAATTGAAAGCGCTTCGCTGCTGCTAGAATGATCGGCTCATAAAATGCTCGTACGCTCTTATCTTTGTGGCTATCGAACGGCAAACCGGGGTCAATGGGATCACCACGAAGCAATTTAATGATCTCTTCGTGGCTAAACATTACGGTCGGGAGTTTTGCCTAACTGCGGCAGGGCTAACGATTCAAGATCATCCATTGACGAGGTGTGGACGTGCGAATCCACTTTAATTTCAGAGAACCAACCGCCTCACACTTCCTCAAAATGCGACATCTTGCGGAAGATCTGATAGCGTTGATCGATCTCGCTTTGGCTGAGCGTCCGCAGCCGCTCCAGCGAGAAGGCTTCCACGTTAAAACTCGCGAGCGCGCTGCCGTGGACGACTGCTTTGCGCAGGGTTTCAAACGTTACTTGATCCTGATTTTTCGCGGCTAGATAGCCCGCTAAGCCGCCTGCAAAGGTATCACCCGCGCCCGTGGGATCGTGGATATCCTCCAGCGGATAGGCGGGGCAGGAAAAGAACTGGTTTTCACCAAAAAGCAGGCAGCCGTGCTCGCCTTTTTTGATGGCGACGAAACGCGGTCCCATTTTGCGGATCTTGTTGCCCGCTTTGATCAGGCTGGTTTCTTCGGTGAATTGCCGCGCTTCGCTATCGTTGAGGATGAGCATGTCCACGCGCTTCAGCAGTGCCGTGAGATCCTGGCGCGCGATGTTGATCCACAGGTCCATCGTATCGGCGATGATGAATTTCGGACGCTTCATTTGATCGAGCACATGGCTCTGCAGACTGGGCGCGATGTTCGCCAGCAAGACGTACGGCGTATCGACATAGCTCGCGGGCAGCGTCGGTGTGAAATGCTCGAAGACGTTGAGCTCGACGCTGCGCGTTTCGCGCGTGTTCAGGTCCCACATGTATTCACCAGACCAGCGAAATGTTTTCCCTTCGACGATTTGCAAACCATCGAGATTGATCTGGCGCGAGCGCAGGTAGTCGATGTGTTCCTTCGGAAAATCAGTGCCTACTACGCCGACGAAATTGACAGGCGCGAAAAAGCTCGCGCCCACGGCGGCGTAACTGGCGGAGCCGCCGAGCAGATCGGCGTGCTCTTCCACAGGGGTTTTGACGGTGTCGAGGGCGATGGAACCAACTACGAGAACAGACATGGCGGCAGGTCGGTACGCACGGAGGGGGTGGTGGTCAAGCAGGGAATGTGGAGCGCGGTGTGGGAAGGCGGTGTGCGGACTCATCCTCATCCTCGTCCTCTTAATCATCGCGCGGAGCGCGAAACGGCGAAGCGGAGGCGATGATTATGATTAAGAGGATGAGGATGAGGATGAGGATGAGGATGAGGATGAGAACGCCCCACATTCCTCCTTTCCTCCCCGCCGCACTCCAGCCATCTTCCCCCGCCATGCTCCTGAAAACCCTGGACCTTCCTGGCATTCGCAAAGTCGCCAGCGGCAAAGTCCGCGAAATCTTCGATCTCGGCGAACACTTGCTGCTCGTGGCGACGGATCGTATTTCCGCTTTCGACTGCATTCTGCCGAACCCCATTCCGCACAAAGGCGAAGTGCTTTCATCGCTTTCGGCATTCTGGTTTCGGCGATTCAATTTTGTAACCAACCACGTGATCGCCACGGAGATCTCCGAGTTTCCCGGAGAACTTCATCCTTTTGCCGAACAGCTTGCGGACCGCTCGATGATCGTGAAAAAAGCCAAGCCTTTGCCCGTGGAATGCGTCGTGCGCGGCTATATTGCGGGCTCCGGGTGGAAGGAGTACCAGGCGTCGCAGAGCATCTGCGGAATTCCTTTGCCGCGTGGATTGCAGCAGGCGGCGCAGCTTCCCGAAACCTTGTTTACGCCATCGACCAAGGCCGAGTCTGGGCACGACGAGAATATCTCCTTTGATGAATGCCGCCGGTTACTTGGCGACGATCTCGCGGAAAAAGTGCGCACGCTATCCATTCGCATTTACGAGGAAGGCCGGGCCGTGGCGTCACGTTCCGGCATCATCGTCGCGGATACTAAATTTGAATTCGGCATTCTCGATGGTGAACTCATCCTTATTGATGAATGCCTCACGCCGGATTCCTCGCGGTTTTGGCCGGCGACGGAATATCAGCTAGGTATTTCGCCGCCGAGTTTCGACAAGCAATTTGTGCGCGACTATCTGGAAACTCTCATTTGGGACAAGACTCCACCGGCTCCGGCGTTGCCGCCCAATGTCGTGCAGCGTACGAGTGAAAAATATCTGGAGGCGTATGCGCGCCTCACCGGAAGGGAATTGCTCGCGACTACCTGCTAGAAACCGGGGCACACACGCCTTCTACCGTGTGCGCTCCCATCCTGAAGACGATCCCTTCGCGCTCCGAGAGCGGGCTTCACTTAGGTCGATCTATGAAATTGCGCACTTCTTTTGGGGATTTCTCTCTCCTGTTCAGCCGTAGTGACAAACAGTGCGAGCCGTTTCGTTTCCATATTCCTGGGCAGTGGCGGCGCCGCCGGTGGTCCGTTCACAGGCTCCCTGCGCGTGCAAAGTAACACGGGTTATCAATCGGTTGTGGTGCAGGATTTCAATGGCGACGGAACCCCCGATATCGTCCTCGCCAACTCTGTGACGAAGTCGCTCGATATCCTTCTTGGGATCGGCAACGGAACTTTCAGTGCGCCGTTCTCCTTCAAAGTCGGCGGCATCAATGCCTCGCAGCCTGTTTCCATAGCGATCGGCGATTTGGATGGGGACGGCCGGCCCGATCTGGCGGTGGCCGCTCCCGACACAAATGAAGTCAGCGTGTTACTCCGAGTAGGGTAAATGAACTCGACGCGTCACACGCTTCTCATCCCTCACTGGCTTTGCGGCGATAAATAGCAACGGGCTACCCAATGGCATGGCCAAGGGCAGGAAAACCGTGCGCGCGAACGGGAGCCGCACATTCAAGGGATGAAGGTGACTTGTTACGGCTTAAACCTCGCGGAGCGTGACGCTGCCCGCGACCGGCGAAAGCGATATCACATCATTTGCCGGACCAGCGTGAAGGCTGAGAGACGCGCCGTGAATTTTGACGCTGGTGATCTCGTGTGCTTCCAGTCCAAAGTTACTTGTTGACGTGCTCGCGCTGACGATTCCGCCGATCACGATGCTATCGATCGTGGAGGCACTAGATAGGAGTTGATCATCGGCATTGCCGAAGCCATCTGAGTTTTTGTCAGTGACGCCAGCAATGATGTTGCTTTCAATCAGATCTCCACCAATCGTGATCGTACCGACGTGCAAAGGCACTCCCGTGGCGCCGACGGCGAAGATTTTTGAAAGAATGACACTCCCGCCGATGGAAACGGAATCGATATTCCCGACACAGTGTATATTTTCGAGCTCCACCGATCCGCCGATCTTGAGGGTGCCTAGTTTGCCCGTGAGGCTTACGATTCCCGCGCCGTCCGCATCCCCGCGGATGCTTAGGAAATCAATGTCCTTCTGCACTACGATGCTATTGTCAAGGACATCGCCAATCAAGGAGCCGCCTACTTTGAGAGAAAGGAGATCCCCCCCTTGCACCATGATGAAGCTGCTGTCAACGTCGCCGCCAATCGCCGCCGAGTTGAGATTCTGTGATACCTGAATTCCAGCATTGTTGCGCAGGGATCCACGGATGGAAAGCGTATCGATATCTCCAGTCTCAGATACGATGTCGCTGCCGGCCAGATCGCCTCTCACCGAAACGCTTTTCAAAGTTTGGTGGATGTCGATGCGTGAAGCGTCGCTAACGGTCCCGCCGACTTTAGCGGAGTCGGTAGAACCGAGATGAACGACCACCACGGAATCGGACATATTGTGGCCCACCGTAAAGGTATGCAGATCGGTTTGGGCGTCGATGCGCGCCTGTCGGGTCATGGAACCGGCGATGTTTATGGAATCAATGCTGCCCGTGTTGGTTTCGATCCCGCTCTGCGCGGTCAAATCATGGCCGATGGTGATTTTCCCAATATTCGTCTTCGCCTCGATCAAGCTTGCGGCCATCGAGCCACCGATGTGCACGGAAGCAATGGCGTTGCCGTTTTCAATGATGAAGCTTTGATTGTCCATATCCCCACCGATGCTGATTGCGCCCATCGCCCCAGTCGCCTCTATAACGGAATTTAGCATTGATCCTTTAATTTGGACCGACGCAATGCCGGTGGCGCCGTTGTCGCCGATCTTCGCCCCTGTGACATCGCGTCCGATGGTCACTGGCCCGAGTTGATCGGCAGAGATGGTCGTAACGGGGGGTACACCTAACACCGATCCTCCAACGGAAAGTGATTTGAGCGATTGAAAAACGAGGATCACCGGGTCTGTTCCGGCGCCATCGAAAACCACGTCGCCACCGATCTTCATACTGCCCGCGGAATTGGCAGTGATCTGTCCGTTGAGCACCGAGCCTGTTACTTTAAGTGAGGCAATATTGCCGTTGTCGGATTTTACCGTGCCTTTGAGATCGCCAGTAATGCTTACCGGCCCGAGATCCGCGGCTGCTTCGATGGATCCAGCAAATGCCCCCGCCATTTTCACAGACGCGATGCTCCCCGCGGTGCTCTGGATCTGGCCTTGAAAATCACCCGAAAGTTTCACCGGGCCGATGTTAGTTTTGGCCATCACCGGCGCAGAGCCGAGGCTCGTGCCTCCGATGGTAAGAGAGAGAATGCCGCCATCGGTACTTTCGATGGCGGTGCTTGCTGATGAAGAGTAATCGCTGATTCCATGGGCTACTTTTACGGCGCCAATGTTGCCGGTCGCGGAAATATTTCCGCCGCTAAAAATGCGATCCACTTGCAGCGATCCAAGGGTGCCAGTCATGTTGATGGAGGCATCATCTCTCAAAGTGCCGCCGATGAAGATCGATCCGACGCTCGCGTTGGAGGCCGATGTGGTGTCGATCACGGACATAGTCGCGACATCATCCCCCTTGATTTTAATGGCCCCCACCTGTCCGCTCACGAAGGAGTGCGCTGCCGAATAGAGACCGAATGTCTGTAATTCCAAATCCCGAATGGCTACATTGGAAGCGCCGTTGCTGCCTGCGGTCACTGTCCCGAGATCGCCTTGGATCTTGATGGTGCCGAGATCGATTCCGGTCGCATTAATGCGCTGTACTTCGGTGAAGCCGTCTCCGCCGGGCGCCGCCTTCACGCTCACCATGATATCGGTGCCGGTGGCTGCGCTCAGACCCATGAGATGGATTTCCTGGAGCAGATCGCCTGCTCCCTTGGGCATGGTCACCAAGAGCGTGGTCAGGTTGGCTTGTGTGAGGATCGGTTTTGAAAAATGAACGGTCACGTGATCGCCATCCACGTCGTTGTAGGTGGCGGTATTGGCGTCCACGAAGGCGAGTGTGCTCGCGGGCGCGATGCGCGGTTCGAGCGGTTCGAGGGAATGAAACGAGCGAGTGCGAGAGCGGCTTTTCATACGAGGAGATCCGGGAGAGTTGTCAAAGCGACGCGGCTTCAATTGGCAGCGTTCCAAGAGAGTTAATCAAGTAAAATCCACTGCGACGCAATAGGGTTGAAACGGAATCGCGTGTTTGTGACGGGATGGACGCCCCGTCATTTCGCTATTTCACGAAGATGGCAAAAGGAATACGTTTCGGAACCGCTGTGATTGAAGCCAAACGTCTTTTTATCGGTCTTGAATTACCTGAGGCGTGCCGGAAAACGCTGGCCGATCTCGATCCGGAATTGCCGGGCCTCCGCTGGCTGCCTTCTTCGCAATTGCATCTCACCATGAGCTTCCTCGGCCAGGTGAATACCGCCGGTGAGAGCGTGCTGTGCGGAGCGCTTTCCGCCGTGAAAGTGCCGCCTTTTCTTTTGCCGCTTTGCGGTCTCGGTGTATTCAATGCGAGAGGCCGTCCCTCAGTAGTATGGGCGGGCGTGGGCAAGGGACACCCGCATTTGTTTGCTTTGCACCACCACATTCAGGACGCAGTGTTGCACGCCGGGCTCGAGGCGGATCTCAAGCCGTTTCACCCGCATGTCACCGTGGCGCGGGTACGAAATCTTTCTTCGCAGGCGCTGAAGCCTTTTCTGCGCCGGCACGCCGAAGCAGAGTTTGGATTGTTTCAAGTAACGAGTTTCACGCTTTTTTCCAGTGACCTTTTGCCGGAAGGCGCAAAGCATCACGCCGAGAGCAGCTTCCCTCTCGCGAGTTGAATGGCCGTTACCGTGCCTGGGTGAAGACTTTGCCGGTGGTGAGCTGAAGGATCAGGGGCGAGGCGTTGCTCAGCCGTTCCGGATTCTTGCACACGGTATAGATGGCGGCTTTGAATTGCTGTCCGGTAAGATTGGCGGCGACCGCCAGGGTGCCGGTCAGTGTTACTTGTCCGATCATTCGGAGCGAGGCATTTTCGATGGCCGCGGACGAAGCGTCCTTTCCTAAAGTGATGCCTTCGGGAATAATCAGCGCCTTGGTGCGCGTTTCCCTGGCCGCCGCCGCATCCGTGCCAAAGGCAAACACTTTCACCTTGGGCTTTCCGGAGTTCGCGTGCAACGGCACAAATTCGAGCGCGGAATCATTGAAACTCAGCACCAGTGCGTAGTCGTCAGGAGAAAGGTCAAACTCTTCGAAAAGCGAAGCGTTGGAAACGGTCTGCAGCTTCCCTGTATTGTGATCGCTATTTTTATCTTTGCCGAAGACGCAAAGGGTATTTTGGCAAATGCCGGAGATGCTGGCGCTGAGATCGGGCAAGCCAGCCGGGCAGACGTGCGCCGCAATTAACAAAGCTGCGGCAAAACTAGACAAACGCTTCATAATGAAAAGGGATCACAGGGGCTTCGCGTACTCGTGGGCTGCGAGGCGAATTTTTGCTTCCTGTTGGGTACTGCTCTTCGGGGTGCAAAGAGCAGCATTGGTGATACGAAGCTGGGCGGATGTTTTGCAAAATTTCAGCCAGACGAGGAGGAGCACACCCTGAGAAAGTGAAGAGGTTAAAAGAAACCCACGCGCGAGATCTCGCGGACGCGATTTGATTTCACGGGCAATCTCGTGAATCTATTTCCGGTGAAGATTTCGCTTTGGTTTGCGTGCTTTTCAGCATGGCTGATGGCTTGTGGCCACGTCTCGGCTCAGGAGTGGAAGCTGTACCGTTTTGAGGGGCGCGACTACGTATCGCTGGAGAACGTCGCGACCTTTTACGGACTGCCCGCACCGCCCCCGCTTGCTCCCAATGCCAATCCGGCCGCCGTACAGGGACCTCCCTTGCCTCCTGCCATCGCCGCACCCCCACCCGCGCCTGTGCCAGGCCCATCGCCGAGCGCTTCATCGGATACAAAGACGGTCGGGATGGACGAGCCCTCGGCGGATTCTGTGGCCCCTTCCGCGGAAGCGAGCGGTGCGAAAGTAATCACGCTGGACAATGGCAAATACCAGCTCGCCATCACTCTCAATAGTCGCGAAGCGCGAATCAACGGAGTCACCCAATGGCTCGCATTTCCCGCTAGCGTTCAGGAAGGCAAGGTATTGATTTCGCGACTCGATCTATCAAAAACGATAGAACCCCGCTTGCGACCCGAAAAAATGCCAGGATTGAAGCCGGTGACTACGGTGGTGCTTGATCCCGGACATGGGGGACACGACCACGGGGCCATCTGCAAATTCGGCTTTGAAAAAGACTTTGCACTCGATGTTGCGATGCGCGCTCGCGATCTCCTGGAAAAAAAGGGGTTCCGCGTGATTATGACACGCTCCGCAGATATCTTCATCCCCTTGCACGAGCGTCCGGCAGCCGCAAATCACGTAGCGGATTCCATTTTTGTCTCCATTCATTTCAATGCTGCGACTTCAAACAGTAGTGCTCGCGGTTTTGAGATTTATTCCTGTGCGCCTCGCGGTGCCCCGGCGACCAATGACGGCGCGTTCACGGCGCGCGATCTCCGTGAGGAACCGGGGAACACCGACGACAATTCAAATACCTTGCTTTCCGGCTCGATCTTTCACTCGCTCCTCGGTCACGTGCCTTTGCCGGATCGCGGGATTAAACACGCTCGCTTTGCCGTATTGCGCCTCTGTACGCAGCCCGCGGTGCTGATCGAAGGCGGCTTTGTCACCAATTCCGCCGATAGCGCACTCATCGCCTCCGCGGCGTGGCGGGCGGAAGTCGCCCAATCCATCGTCACCGGCATCGAAAATTACAAAGAGCTGGCAGAGCAGCATGTGGCACCGAAGCTAATGGCCGACTATCGGAGATCGGAATCAGGCACGGAAAATGTTCCATAAGAAGAGAACTTCTGACGACGTTAGTTTAGCAACCTGAAATATTTTTTCACAGAAACATTGCAAGAAACGGCAAGCCCACGCGTCTAAGGTTATAGCACCCAATTTGGACCGCTCAATTGCTCCCCGTGATCTGTGCCCGTGCGCATAGGAGATAGCGCCCAGACAGGCGGAGAGAAATGAGCACAAAAAAAACCTTCGAATGTGGTCGCGCCGGGTCAGATCTGGGGTGGGTCTGGCCCGGCGCATGGGCGCCTTTTTTTTGCGCGCTTTAGGTAGTCGAGAGATTTCTGGGATCTGAAGGATTTGAGAAATGGTGACGGTGATGGTGTCTCCATTTCCGCCCGGAATTGCGAGGAGCATGGGAATGGAGCGGCTCCCGCTTGACGTCGAATTCCTGCAGAGGCTGGTAACCGCGCTCAATGGCATCGGCCCACACCAGCACTAACTGCTCCGGAGCGGTGGAGCTCTTCAGCTCGTGCGCGCCCGCTTCCAGATACACAGGGCCCTGCAAGACATTTCCGTCCAGCGTCGCCTCTGCCATCCCGTCGATACTATATAGTGAATATCTGCCCGGGATGCTCAGTTCAAACTTGATGGCAGCAGACTTCGAGTGGTGCCCGGAGGTGGGCACGGAACTAGTGAACGTTTTTCCCAGCACCAAAAGCCTCGGAGTGATGCGCACGTAATTTGCGTGGACAAAACGATGCGCAGCGGACGGCAAACGTTCCAGCCTCGCGACGGGCGTGGCCGTGTCGATCAGGCGTTTGCTAATGTCATCTTCCAGCAATCCGCGTTTCAGCCGCGCATCCGTCATCGTCTCGATCACGTAGTAATAGGGGCGCGGACGATATATCGACTCGCACTTTCCATCCATCACGAACTGGCCGGGTGCAGTGAGATTGAGAACATCCTGCACCATGCGAATGTCGGGCGCGGTGTCGTCGTGCCAAAAATGGCGTGTCGGCACGACCCACGCGCCGGTTAACATGGCAAAAGTAACACCGGAAGCCATCTCCCACCGGAACGGTTGCCGCGCCCATCCCTCGGGCCGCATCGAGAAAAGAACTGGGACGAGTCCCGCGATGAGCATGGGGAAAAACGGCTCATAATCTTCCGCGGAAAGAATGGGCCAGTAACTCCAAAGGGCCGTGAGATAAAAACCGGAAGCGAGAACGAGAAGAGCGGTGCGGCTTGGAGATGGCAAACCTTTCAGCCGCAAAACCTGCCACGCGAAAGCGACAAAAAGCGGAACCGCCACCGGGAAAAAGAAGGGCCGCCAGGCATGCGGCACACCGCCGGTTTCGATGACACCCGGGACGACGTTGTGTTGGAAGACGCAATAGCAAAATGGCTTCCACGCTCCGTGCAGCGCAAAGTAGGCGCCGATAGCCGCGGGCAAAATCGTGGCGCAACCGATCGCCACTGCGCTCCATCGCGCGAGTCCGCTCCAGTTTGTCCCGCGGCCCTGCCTGGCCCGAAGCAGCAGCACCACGGCTCCGGCCAGGGTCAGCGTGCCGAACAGCAGGCTGGTTTTCATGGATACGCTGAATGCCATTCCAACAAGTAACCCAAATGCGATTCCGCTCCGGCGTTTCGGCGCGCTCCGCGCCAGCACGAGCAACGCGCCCAGCCAGGCGAGAGTCCACAGGTCATCCGTGCGGAATTCGGTGGAGACAAAGAAAAACCCGCGGCAAAATCCCGTGACAAGTAACGCACACCATCCGGCCCGCGGCGAGTGCAGCGCGGCTGCGATGCCATAGACACACCAAAGCATCGCGAAAAAGAGCGGAATCATGGCCAGCCGCATGAGCGGCACGATGTTCGCCCTCTCACCGAGCGCGTGAAACAGCGGCGCGCAGAGCCACTGAAAGAGCGGCATGTGATTGTCGAACACGTCGCGGTAGGGAAGCTGCCCCTGGGTCCACGCCCACACGGTATGCAAATGCTGAGGCTCATCGGAATCGATGGTCATGTGCAGCGCGTACTCGACCTTAAAAAAAAGTAATGCGCCGAGGCAGACGACCAGGAGCCAGCGTCCCCTTTGGGAAAGCGGGGAAAGCGCCAGCGGCGGAAAAATGGCCGCTCGGGTGGCCGACTCCACGGGGCTGGAGGTCGAGTGCATTCCTAGAAAAAGACCTATCCCGCGCGCGAAACCAATGCAAAATGACAAACTTTTCGTCGCTGCGGGGCTTCTCAAGAGCCGTTCCCTGTGCTTTCTTCCCGGCTTCCCATGCGAATGACTAGACCTCTACTGAAGTTTTGGCCGGTTCTGCTGATCCTCGTTTCTGCCCCCATCAGCACTCAGGCGGACACCTTTACCCTCAAGAGCGGCGAGAAGCTCGATGGGAAAATTCTCAGCGAGACTGCGACGCAGTACACGCTGGAATATCACGTTTCCGCTTCGATTACCGACACGCGTACGGTTTTGAAGTCGGACGTGGATAAGATCGACAAGGAGATGCCCGACGAGGCGCCCTACCAGGCGATCAAGAACCTGAAGCTCGGCCCGAATTCGCTGCCCGCGGCTTCGTACGAAGCCGCGGAGAATCGCCTCCAGGGTTTTGTGAATCAATTTCCGCAGAGCAGTCACGCTAAAGAAATCCAGCAAAACCTTCAGGCTTTCCAGGATGAGAAAAAGCGCGTCGATGGTGGCGAAATCAAGCTAAACGAACGCTGGTTTAATAAGGAAGAGGCGCAGAAGGAGCGCGTGCAGCTCACGGGTCAATCGTTGTTTAACTACATGCAGGAGCAGGCCCGTCGCGGCGATTTGGTCGGGGCCATGAATACTTTCGATCAATTTGAGAAGACGGCGAACGGAGCGCGCTCCTATCCTGACGCCGTCGAACTCGCAAAAAAATACGCGGTATCGCTCAAGAGTGCGGCGGATCAGGCCAAGGCTACGTGGAAAGTGCAGAAAGCGGAGCGCGACAATGGATTTAAAATCGCCGGAGCCGCAGAGAAGGCGGAGATCCAGGCGGCGAACGATCGCCATCAAAAGCAGGAAGACGCGGAAATCGCAGCTGCCACGCGCGCCGGGCTCTCGTGGCCGCCCTACCTTCCGGACAATGAAAAGGTGCTCGACAGCATCGGGAGTAAAGCCGTCGAAGCGCAAAAGAAGCTCGCGGGTTTGCCGGTGCAGAAAATGCGCGAGTCGATTTCTCTCACGGACAAAGCGCGGGAGCAGTTCGCGCAAAAGGATTTCGCTAGTGCGGACGCCTCCGTGAAGCAGGCCCATGAACTGTGGACTGCCAATGAACTGGCCACTCGCATGGCGCCGGAAATCGCCGCTGCCAAGACGAAGGCGGATTCGGAAGCCAGAGCCGCAGCCTCTGTAGCAGCCGCAACTCCCGCTCCGGTCAAGACATCGTCGTCGTCATCGAACTCGTCGAGCAGCAGCAGCGACGGTGGTGGCGAGCGGAAGCCAATCTTTTTCTTCACGCCAGTGGGGATGGTGGTCTCGATCCTCGGCATTATTTTCGTCCTCGCCGGCTTGGGCGCTTACCGCAAGGTATCACGCCGGGCGAGCGAGATTCTCGAGTAACGCGATGAATCCCCGCCGCAGCCAGATCGAACGCGCCACGAGCGAGACTCGGATCAAGCTGAGTCTGGCCATCGATGGACGCGGCCAAAGCCGTATCCAGACGAAGATTCCTTTCTTCGACCACATGCTCACCCTTTTCGCGCGGCATTCGCTGTGCGATCTGGACGTGGAGGCGGATGGCGATATCGATGTCGATCTGCATCACACGGTGGAGGATACAGGGATCGTCCTCGGCCAGGCTTTTGCCCAGGCGCTGGGTGATAAGCGCGGCATCCGGCGGTACGGGCATGCTTATCTACCCATGGATGAAACGCTGGCTCGGGTGGTCATCGATTTCTCGGGCCGGCCGTATCTGGAATATCGCGCTCCGAAAGGGGTCGAAGCCATCGGCGGATTTTCGTTTCAACTCGTCGAAGAGTTTCTCCGCGCCTTTTGCGTGCACGCTGGATGCAATCTGCACATCGAAATCCTTTATGGACGCGATGCGCATCACATGGCCGAGGCGGTCTTCAAAGGCCTCGCCCGCGCCGTGGATGCCGCCTGCCAGGTCGATCCGCGCGTTGAGGGTGTCCCGAGCACCAAAGGCAGCCTGTAGAGGCTGCGACGCCGCGCCAGAACGCTCACTCGCATCTATCAAGTAAACCGCTCTGCCATGCTCGCTCTCATCGACTACGGTTCCGGCAATATCCGCAGCGTGCACAATGCGTTGCGGCATGAAGGCGCCGACGTCGAGCTCGTTTCCTCGCCCGATCGGCTCAGCGAAATGACGGCCGTGGTGCTTCCCGGCGTGGGCGCCTTTGGCGATTGCGTGCGCGGGCTGCAAAGCCGCGGTCTGTGGGAGCCACTGCGGGAGTGGATGGATTCCGGCAAGCCGTTTCTGGGGATTTGCGTCGGGTATCAGTTGCTCTTTGACGAGAGCGAAGAAACGCCGGGCGTGCGCGGCTTTGGTTACTTTGCGGGAAAAGTGAAGAAATTCTCCACGCCCGGCCTGAAAGTGCCGCAAATCGGCTGGAATTGCCTGGAACTGGCGAGCCCTCCGCATCCCCTCTGGCGCGGCCTGCCCAAACAGCCGCACGTTTATTTCGTACACTCCTATTTTCCGGAACCCGAGGATTCCTCGATTATCACTTCCTACTCCACCTACGGCGAACGTTTCGCGGCCAGCGTGGCCCGCGACAATGTTGCGGCGGTGCAGTTTCATCCCGAAAAGAGCCAGGAAATCGGCCTGGGAATTCTGGGAAATTTTGTGCGCAGCGCGACGCCGGCGGGTGTTGCTTAGAATATTGAGCGTCCATCCGCGCGAAAGAGTTGGGTTGGTGGGCAAAGCGAGCGACACTTGGTTGGAGTGAGACAGCCTGACTGTGATTCCGTATTTAAGAAAGCGCAGAGGCGCAGAGGGAGGCAGAGAAGCTACCTTCCCTCTGCGTCACTCCTCTTCATTCTCTGCGCCTCTGCGTTTTTTAGCGGCCTGCTGGAGTTTCGTTTGAGCGGAAATCATCCCCATGAGACGTTGGCAGTTGGTAGTTGGCAGCAGAGAGTTGCTTCCTTCATATTTGATCCCGCCTTCCCTATCCCATCATCCGTCAACCCTGTTTCAAGTAACAACCCCGCCCGTGCTTCTCTTTCCCGCCATTGATCTCATGTCCGGCGAAGTCGTCCGCCTTCGCCAGGGCAAAGCCGACCAGAAAACCGTCTATTCGCGCGATCCCGCGGCCTTTGCGCGCCGCTGGCAGGAGGAAGGCGGCGACTACTTGCACGTGGTGGATCTCGATGCTGCCTTCACCGGCGAGCAGCGCAATTTGGAGGCCGTAAAGGCGATCACGGGCGCGATCACCATCCCGTGCGAACTCGGCGGCGGCATGCGCAGCCGGGAGGCCATCGAGCGTGCCTTTCAGGCGGGGGGGAGCCGGGTTGTGATCGGCACGCGCGCCGCTGAATCGCTCGACTTTGTCCGCGATATGGCCTCCGAATTTGGCGGTGACCGCATCGCTGTTGGCATCGACGCCAAAAACGGCATCGTTTCCGTGAAAGGCTGGACGGAGATGTCCACCATGAGCGCGCTCGATCTCGCGCGCCGCGCCGAAGACGCCGGAGCCGGTGTGATCATCTATACCGACATCGCCACCGACGGCATGCTTCAGGGGCCAAACTTTGCCGAGACCGAGAAAATGCTTTCATCACTGCAATGTAAGCTCATCGCCAGCGGCGGAGTTTCCAGTGCGGAAGACGTCCACCGTCTCGGGAAAATGCCCGGGCTCTACGGCTGCATCATCGGCAAGGCGCTCTACGACGGCGCGCTGAAGTTGCAGGACGTGCGCTGAGGTCCGCCGCTGTAGCACAGGTCTGTGACCTGTGCGGCGAGAGACATCGGCGTGGCACGGGCGTCCCGCCCGTTGCTTGCTCTGCCCATGGGCAGGATGCCCATGCCACTTCCCCTTTGGAAAACAGCGAGCGGCTTGGATTGACCTAACCCCCGCCTTCGTTTCCATTGGTCTCCCTTCTCATGAAAGTTCTCTATCTCGACTGCTTTTCCGGCATCAGTGGCGACATGGCCGTTGGCGCGCTCTGCGATCTCGGTGTGAAACCTTCCACCCTCGAGTGGGAACTATCCAAACTCGACATCGGCCATTTCCACATGCACTTCGACCGCGCGGAGCGGCAAAATGTCGAAGGCACGAAATTTAGCATTCACGAAGGCGAGACGCACACGCACGACCAGGATGAGCACGACCACGGCCACGAGTGCTGCGGCGGTCACCACGAGCACGGACACGCACATGAGGAGCATGAACATGGGCACCACGGGCACGGGCATGAGCACCATGGGCATCACGAGCATGAACATCAGCACGGCGAGCATGCGCATACCCATGAACATGGACACGAACACGAGCATGAGCATTGCCATGGAGAGCACGGCCATGAGCACACGCACTCCCATTCTCACGAGCATGAGCACGAACACGGTCATGAGCATTCCCATGAACATCACCATCATGAGGAACATGAGCACGGCCATCATCGCCACCATGAGCACGAACACGCCCACGAGCACCACCACGGGCACGAGCATCATGAGCACGGTGAGCACGCCCATGGCCGCAACCATCGCCAAATCCGCGAGCTCATCGAGGCCAGCGATCTTTCGCCCTTTATCAAGAAACACGCGCTCGGCATTTTTTCGCGCATTGCCATAGCGGAAGGAAAAATCCACGGCGTGCCTGCGGAAGAGGTTGCCTTTCACGAAGTCGGCGCGCTCGATTCCATCGCCGATATCATTTGCGTCTGCGCGGGCATCGAAGCGCTGGGCGTGGAAAAGGTTTTCATCTCCTCGCTGCACGATGGGCAGGGCTGGATCGATTGCGCGCATGGCCGTTTTCCCATTCCCGCGCCGGCCACGATGGAAATCCTCAAAGGCATTCCACTCGGCCAGATCGACGAGCCCCACGAACTCATCACGCCCACCGGCGCGGCCATCGTCGCGGAATTTGGCGCTTCCTTTGGCCTCATGCCGCAAATGACTGTGGAAAAAATCGGCTACGGCATTGGCAGCCGCAAACTAGCTTCGCGGCCTAACGTGCTTCGCGCCGTGCTCGGCGAACTCGCTCCCGCATGAACCTGCCCTCCGGCTACGAAACCGACACCGTCGCGCGTCTCGAAGCCAACCTCGACGATCTCTCGCCGGAAATCCTCGGCGCCGTCATGGGCAAACTCCTCGCTGCCGGTGCGCTCGATGTCTGGTTTACGCCGATTCACATGAAAAAGGACCGCCCTGGGGTGATGCTTTCCGCGCTCTGCGAAGAATCCGCTCTCTCCCCCATCGCCGATCTCTTCTTCACTGAAACCAGCACCTTCGGCCTTCGCGTCGAGCGCGTCATCCGCCTGAAACTGGAGCGCCGCTTCGAAACCGTGCAGACGGAATTCGGTCAAGTAACCATCAAGCTCGGCCTCAAAGCCGGCCGGGTCGTCCAAGCCTCCCCCGAATTCGAGTCCTGCCGCGCTGTGGCAGAGCAATCGGGCAAACCGCTGAAGGAGATTTATGCTGCGGCGATGGAGGGATGGGGGAGGTCGAGAGGAATTGGGATCGAAGAGCGTCTGTTAGGTTAGACGCGTGCCGGATTTGGCCACGCACTGTCTATTGGTCGTCAATTTAATTAGAACCGGCCGATGACTTTCGCAAAATAATCCCGCAGTATGGTGTCCCCTTGTGGCAATGCTAGCGTCTCTGGCACTGAGCGGTTGCCAAGCGCTGGTATTTTTTGGTTGATCCACTCTTCTGGATCTGCGACCGCAATTTCCTTTATCTTGTCCTGAACCCAATGAGGAAGTTTTGAAAACTCGGTTTTGACGATTTCTTTACTCATCAAAGTGGTCGGGCTTCATTCTCGAGACTCGGCAAGTTGTCGTTCAAAGAAGTTGTGCTCACTTCTGGCGCCGCTCGCTTCGCTATTCCTTCAACCACTCCGCCACCTGCCTCGCCCAATAACTAATAATCAGATCTGCGCCCGCGCGTTTGAAGGCTAGCATTTGTTCCAGGACCGTGGCGCGTTCGTCGAGCCAGCCGCGTTCGGCGGCGGCTTTGACCATGGCGTATTCGCCGGAGACGTTATAGACGGCGGTGGGCAGGCCGAAGCGTTCTTTCACGCGCCAGACGAGGTCGAGGTAGGGGAGGCCGGGCTTGACCATCACCATGTCCGCGCCTTCTTCGATATCGAGCGCGACTTCGCGCAGGGCTTCGCGGGCGTTGGCGGCGTCCATCTGGTAGCTGCGCCGGTCGCCGGCCTGGGGCGCGCTTTCCGCGGCGTCGCGGAAGGGGCCGTAGTGCGCCGAGGCGAACTTGGCGGCGTAACTCATGATCACCGTGTTTTCGAAGCCGGCGGCATCGAGTCCGGTGCGCATCGCGCCGATGCGGCCATCCATCATGTCACTGGGTGCGACGATATCCGCGCCGGCGGCAGCATGGGAGAGTGCGGCTTTGACAAGTAACTCGACCGAAGCGTCGTTGTGCACGTGGACGGTATCGCCGTGAAATTCGGCGATGCCGCAGTGGCCGTGGCTCATGAATTCGCAGAGGCAGACGTCGGTGATGACGATCAGTCCCGGCAGCTCGCGTTTCAGCGCGCGCACGGTTTTCTGGACGATCCCGTTTTCCGCGTAGGCTTGCGAGGCGCGTTCATCTTTCTGCGCCGGGATGCCGAAAAGGAGCACTGCACCGACGCCGGCGGCGTGTGCGGACGCGGCTTCCGCGACCAGTTCATCCTGCGTGAGCTGATACACGCCAGGCATACTCGCCACGGGCACACGTGCACTGATTTTTTCGCTGACGAAGAGCGGCAGGATAAAATCACCGGCATCGAGCGAGGTTTCGCGGACCAGCGAGCGCATGGCGGCGGTGGAACGAAGTCGGCGCGGGCGGCGGGGAAGATTCACGGTTACTTGTTTTCTGAGTGAAACTCTGGAAGCCGCTCGCGTCAAGGCGGCAGCAAGCAAAGACTAGAGCACTTTGGAAAAAAGTATAGCCACGCGTTTTCGACGTTCGGGTTTCCGGCGGGGCGCCGGAAACAGCACGCGCGGCGCGTGCGCTCCCCAGCAAACGTTACTTCCGCGCAGTCGTGCTGCCGGGCAAGCCCGCCGGACGATCCGAAAGCTTCGGAGCGGATTCGGCGACGCTATCGGGCACTTTGTCCACCTGGTAAGCGCCGAGGATTTGGAGCTGGCCGTTGGGCAGTTTTCTCAGGCGCGGAACCGTCTTGGGAGTGACGTAGGTGCTTTGTCCCTGGAAATCGCCGTTGGCCCCGATTCGTGAGAGGAGGTAATTTTTCTCACCGACATGCTGGAGGACCCACAGGTTATTGCCGCTATCGAATTTTACGTCTGGCCGGAAATCATCGACCGTGCGTCCGAGGTTATAGCATCCGTAAGAGACGCCGCCGTCCTGCGATTGGACGCGCACATAGAGATCTCTGCTTTTTTCGTGCTCCATGGTGAGCAGCGAAAACGTGCGAAAATCATCTCCATTATCTGCGCCTTCTGGAACGCCGACGGTTTGCTTCCACAAAGCGCTGCCTTCCGTCACCTGGATTTGCATGAGTTTGGAGGAGAAGAACTGGCCCATGGGCTCGAAATAGACGGAGGCCTTCATCCGATAAGGACCATAGTGATCGATGAAGTAGAGCTCGTGCAGATTCACGGTGCGCTTGACCGTTTCTCCCTGGTGAATTTCCAGGGGTGCCAACTCGATTTTGTTCGAGCGCGGCGGGACAATCCGCCCATCACTGTCGGTTACCTGAAAGGTAAACCACGGGCCGCCCTTTTCGGTATCGGCCAGCATGATATCGCGCCCGGAATTGTTACTGATCGACACTGTGGCGATGATTGGTTCATGCAGCATGCAGGTGGAATGCTGCAGTTGCATGGAAATCCCGAGCTGTGCACGAGCGGGTGCGAGCGCAAAAGCCAGAAGGAAAAGGAGGATCGGCAGGAAAATGCCGCCCGGAGAACGGAAAAGGCGGATGGAATGAGAACTCATGGAGGGCTGTAAACGGGCGCGATGGGATTTAATGCTTATCCGGAGCCTTATGGGAGACGGTGCGGAATCCGATGAATTCCTCAGCCTTGCCCGGCTCAGTGGGCATACGGTCGCTCAACTTGGTCAAAGGTAAACTAAAGTTTCCGCCTTTGAGAATGGGCTTGGTATTGTCGGGCGTCCAGGTCGCGGTCCATTCGCTCACGTTGCCCGCCATGCCCATGGTGCCGTCGGGGCTCTTGTCCGTCTTTTGGGCATCCACATCGCCCCAGAAATTAAAGCCATCCGCTTTGCCGGGAGCGCCAGGGTCCGCCGGTTGATAGTCGGCATTGGTATTGGCTTTCTTGGCGTCTGCCTCATCGCCCCAGGGATAAGCCCGACCGTCCGTTCCGCGAGCGGCGCGTTCCCATTCCAGCTCGGTGGGGAGATCGCGATCCTTCCATTTAGCAAAGGCGTAAGCATCCCACCAGGTCACCGTCATTACGGGAGAGTTGAGCGAAATCGGTGTCTTGTGCGCTGCGCGGCCCGCAGCGGCCTGCCCATAGTAGATGTCCCAGTGCTCGGGCACGTGGGATTGCTGCTTGGGCTGGCGCGGATGATCGTAGGCGTGCTCGTCGCCAGGGTGCTGCTGGATCCACTGCACAAATTTCGCGTACTGGCCGATCGTTACTTCATATTTATCGATCCAGAATTCCTGTCCTTTCACCGTCTGGCCATTGCCCGCGATGAAATCACCTGCCGGGATATGCACCTGGTCGTCGAGCAGACGTTCGTTGGAGCGCAGCGCAAAATACCATACGGCCCACGCTGCGAGGATCACCACAGAGCCCATGCTGAGGGCATTGAGGTAAAGAGCGCGCCGCTGGGCCTGGCGCGCCTTTTCTGCGGAAGCCGCCGCGGCCCGTTCCTGGGCGCTGATTTTCTCCGCTTCCACCGGCACAATCTTCGGCTCCAGCGCTTTGACTCCCTGGAGGAGCGCGCCCCACGCGTTGATTGGGTTGGGGCTGCTTTGCTGGGTGCGGGAAAGGAGTGAGTGGAGACCGTGCGAAACGGGCTGGGTGAGCACCGGCCAGACGGCTTGTCCGAGCACTTCGATTTCCTGTTCCACGCTGAGCTGCTCATCCGCAAATTGGGTAGCGAGATTGGAAAGGCGCGGATGGCCGTCGATGCCGAGAAAGACGTCGCTCGATTGAAGCGCGGCGTGAGGCACGTCATTCCGGTTCAAGTAAAGGAGCCCTTCCGCTGCAACCCGCAAAACCTTTAGCGCCGTGGTTTCATCGACCTTCCGGCCCGACGAATACATTTCGGCCATATTTTGGCCGTCCACGTACTCGTGAGTATAGAAAATCCAGCCGTCTGCAGCCCCTGCTTCATATACAGAGAGGATGGAAGGGTGTTGAACGTGCGCCTTGGCGCGCGCGTCTGCGATGAAGCGCTGCTTCTGCATGTCATCGCGGGCGCAAGAGGGGTCGAGCACTTTGAGGCCGACCGGGCGGTTGATGGCCGTCTGCACCGCTGCGTAGAGGGTGCCCCATTTTCCCTGGGAAATCTGGCTGACGATCTGATATCCGCCGATCATCTGACCCATCAGGCCGGCGCTGGTTTCCGTGCCGCCTGTGGCCTGGCCGTCAGCGGTGGGGACAGGGCCAGACGCGGGCATGGGTGTGGGTGCCGCGGGCATGACTCTCGTGGCTCTTGCCCCAGGCTGGCCAGTGGGCATCGTAATGCGCGCACCCGGCGAAGCGGGAACGGGCTGCCGCGTCTGAATGGTGGGCCGCGCCACGGGTTTCGCCACGGCGGCGGGAGCGCCTTTGGCCACCGCCACCGCCTTGGGTGCGGCGACGGTCGGCATGGCTTGCGGCCGGGCGGCATGTTGGCCGGGCACGGGAACCGCCTTCGGCACCGCTTTCAGCGGACCGGAACCGGTGCCGCCGCGCAGGCTGGCATGTTCCTTTTCCACGGCTGTGGTGAGCGCCTCGAGACTGATGGGCTTTTGCAAAAGCTGCGTCGCGCCAATGCGGGAGGCGTAATCGCTCAGATCGTAGCCTGTGATGAAAATCGTCCGAATCCCCGCATACTGCGTGTGCAGGTGGTCGCTGAGAGTCAGCCCGTCCAGTGGGTCCATGACGACATCGGTGATGAGCAGCTCGACACCGTTCTGTGCGTAGATGCCGTCTAATGCCGCTTCCCCCGTTTGCGCCGTGAGCACGTCGTGACCCATTCCCTTTAGCATCGGCGCCAGGGCTTGCAGCACAGCTGCGTCGTCATCTACGAGCATGATTCTCATGGGAGGAAATTATTCAGACAGGGTTCGGGGAGGGGGGACTCGCTGCGCCAGGCGCGCGGGATCGGAGCGAAAGTCCTGCAGGGCATTCTTATAGTAAATCGCCGCAATGTAACCATAATACTTGCGATCTTCGATCGGTTCTCCCTGTGGGGGACGGGGGCGCACGTACATCACGTCGAGGGTTTCCAGATCACGCTCGCTCCAATAATCCGCCGAATTTTGCCATTGGTAATGGATGGTGGCGTTGGTGCCATCGAGTTTATTGGCATCGACCAGATCATAAAACAGGACCTTGACCGTGACATCCGCGACGTCGATGCGTGCCCGCGCTTTCGCCCGCACGCCGAGATGCAGGGTGAGCTTTTGCAGGCACTGAGGATCACTTTCTTCCGTTTTAGTGATGGTTTCAAAGCCGAGCTTGGCCACGCCGTTCATGCCGACAGCTTCCGCGGGAGGCGCGGTACTTGCCGCTTCCATATCGGTTGCTTTTGGCTGCGCCTGAAGAAGCGCCTGCGCCTTGCTGGCATTCAATTTTGCCTCCGCTGCGGAATAGTAAACGCCGGCGGCATCTCCCATATCATAGATGCGTTTCCAGGTTTCCGAGGCCTTTTCCGTGAACCCCATTTTCTCGTAGGTCATTGCCAGCTCGTAAAGCGGGGAAGGGTTGTTTTGGTCCAAGGCCTGGGCTTCGCGCAGCTTGGTCACCGCCGCGTACGTATCTCCGCGATCGCGCAGGAGGCGGCCTTGCTCGAGGGCTTCATTGACGCGGTCTTCCTGCGTCGGTTCGGCCACGGGAGCCGCCGTGTGGCCCAGTGCTTGTTGGGAAATGGGTGACGGTTTCGGGGGTGCTGGCGGCGGCGTGCTCGTGGGCACGGCCGTGGCAGAGGGCAACGTGGATACTTCGGCGAAAGGATCGGTAAATTCTTTGGCGGATTGAGCCGACGTGGCCTGCGTGCTGGCGAGCGAGGGTGGGGGAACGTTAAACCGAAGCACGAAGAGCCAGCCGATCGCCACCAGTTGCGCCACCGCGCAAACTCCGAGAATCGTAATCGCTACGATAAAGGTTCTGCCGACTGTTTGTCTGGTAATAGAGGATACGGCAGCAGGCATCAATCTTGGGGCGACGGGGCGGAAGCGTAGTCATGTAAGGGCCAGATTGTCAACAGAGGTAAGACGATTTTGCCCTGGATTTCGGGAAGCATCAGCAAGTTTGCGGCTGTATGTCCGACATCCAGGGGTTCCAATCCAGACAAGCGCCCTGCGCGAGGGAATCGTCTGCGTTGCCACTGGTGGTTTCGAACAAACCTTGAACCTTAGGATCAAGCAGGCGGTTAGACAAGGGAAGCGCTGCCTCGCGCGGAGGTGGGATTGGTGCGCATCACGGAGCGATACTCTATCGGAGAGCACCTATTTGATTCCGGCTTTGTAAGAAAGCGCAAAGGCGCTGAGGCAGAGAGTGGGGTTTTGCAGAGAGAGGCGGAGAAGGCGCGATTCCTCTGCGAAACTCCCCCTAAATGCTCTGCGCCTCTGCGTTTGTCACCAACTGCTAAACCTTGGACCTCTACTTCCCGAGCGCCCCGTTCCATTTCTGGATATTCGCAGCTTGGGCCTGAAAGAGATCGTCGGTGGAGTCGAGCACGTCGATCCCATTGATTTTGTCGCCTTGCTGCTCGGCGTTCACGATGTCCTGGCCTTTCGTGACCGCACCGAAGACGCTGTGTTTTCCGTCGAGCCACGGTGTGGGGACGTGCGTGATGAAAAATTGCGATCCATTCGTGCCGGGGCCGGCGTTGGCCATGGAAAAAATGCCGGGCTTGTCGTGCTTGAGCGAGCGATCGAATTCATCGGGGAACCGATAGCCCGGTCCGCCGCTTCCCGTACCCGTCGGGTCGCCGCCCTGAACCATGAAATCCTTGATCACACGATGAAACTTGATGCCGTTATAGTAACCACGCTTGGCGAGGTTGAGAAAATTGGCACAGGTCATGGGCGTCTTCGACGCGTAAAGCGTTCCTTCGATGTCGCCGCGATTCGTATGGAGGATGATGCGAATGTCGTTCATGCAGCAATGCTCCGGGGGGAACGAGGTAGATAGCAAGACGAATCCGACGAAAATCCCGCCGTCGAATTTTCGCGCGCGATTTGCCGATGCAGAATCGTTGCGATTCTCCGCGTGACACTCGGTGCGGCAAATGGCAAATGTCGCCTTCATGAAGAAATTCCTCCTGTCCCTCACCACCGTATTCACTCTTGGTTTGCTCGCGGCACCGGCGTTGCGCGCGGATGAAAAAGCGGCCAAGGAAGTCGCCGTGCTCAAGACGAGCGCCGGCGAGATCGTCGTGGAATTCTGGCCGGACGTCGCACCGAAAACGGTCGAGAATTTTAAGACACTCGCCAACAAAGGATTCTACGACGGGACCTTGTTTCATCGCATCATCAAAGGATTCATGATCCAGGGTGGTGATCCGAATACGAAAGATCCTAGCAAGGAAGCGCAGTTTGGACAGGGCGGGCCCGGCTATCAGATCAATGCGGAATTTAACGACAAGAAACACGAGCGCGGAGTTCTCTCCATGGCGCGCTCTTCGGATCCCAACTCCGCGGGCAGCCAGTTTTTCATTTGCCTGGGCGATGCTTCTTTCCTCGATCACAAGTACACTGCTTTCGGCAAAGTGATCAAAGGCGACGACGTGCTGGGCAAGCTGGGAGATACGCCCGTGGGTCCCAGCGCGACCGGCGAACCCAGCAAGCCTCAGCAAAAAGTGGAATTGCTGAGCGTGAAGATAGTGCCTGCGGATTCGATCAAGTAACTGATTTTTCCTGGCTCTCTGGCCGGGCGGCACCGTGCTGCCCGGCCTTTGCCGCCTCTCCGAGTTGTCTATGAATCCTCCTCCTCCGGAAAAGGTAAAAGTCGCGCTGGTGCAGATGCGCTGCACGCCGGAGCCACGTGAAAATCTGGCGAAAGCGATCGCGCGTGTGCGTGAAGCCGCGGAACGAGGCGCGCAGATCGTTTGCCTGCAGGAGCTGTTTACTTCGCAGTACTTCTGCCAGGTGGAGGATCACAAATACTTTGCGCTCGCCGAAGAGATTCCCGGGCCGAGCACCGAGGCGCTCGGCGAAGTCGCGCGCGAGAAAGATGTCGTGATCGTGGCCTCACTTTTTGAAAAGCGCGGCGCGGGCATCTATCACAATACGGCGGCGATCATCGATGCCGGTGGAGCTTATCTAGGCAAATACCGGAAGATGCATATTCCCGATGATCCGCTTTTCTACGAGAAGTTTTACTTCACGCCGGGCGATCTTGGGTTCCTGGCCTGGCGCACGAAATACGCGCGCATCGGCGTGTGCGTGTGCTGGGATCAATGGTATCCGGAAGCCGCGCGGCTCACCGCCTTGCGGGGCGCGCAGATTCTTTTCTACCCCACGGCCATCGGCTGGCATCCGTCGGAGAAAGCGCGTTTCGGAAATCGGCAGCACGATTCCTGGGAAACGATTCAGCGTTCACATGCCATCGCCAACGGTTGCTATGTCGCGGTGCCCAATCGAGTGGGACACGAAGCTCCGGATGGCGGTGATGGGATCGAATTTTGGGGGCAAAGTTTCGTGGCTGATCCCAGCGGACAGATTCTCGCCAAAGCTTCGATCGCGGAGGAGGAAATCTTGGTGGTAGAGCTCGATCTCGCCGCGCTCGACGTGCAGCGGACGCACTGGCCATTTTTTCGTGATCGCCGCATTGACGCGTACGGGGGAATCGAGAAGCGTTTCATAGATTAGCCCCTGTTTGCATGAATCGAGAGCCCCATTCCCCAGCTCACACCCCCGCCACGCTCGGCTACCGCATGCCCGCGGAGTGGGAACCACACGAAGCGACGTGGCTTTCCTGGCCGCGGCGTGATGGCATTTCTTTTCCCGATTCGTATGACCGGGTCATGCCGGCTTTCGCGCAGATGGTGGATGCGCTCGCCGATTCCGAAAAGGTGCACATCAACGTTTGTGATGAAGATCACGAAAATGATGTGAAACGCATTCTCGCCAAAGAGCACGCGCGCACGAATCACGTTAACTTTCATCGCATTCCCACCAATGAGCCGTGGTGCCGCGATCACGGGCCGATTTTTTTAACACGCGCGGCGGCGCCGCAACTTGCGGTAGTGGATTGGGACTATAATGCGTGGGGCTGGAAATATCCGCCCTTCGAGGAAGATGAAGTCGTGCCGACGCGTGTCGCCGAGGAACTGGGCTTGCCCGTTTATCTGCCCGGCATGGTGTTGGAAGGCGGCTCCATCGATGTCAATGGCGGTGGAACTCTGCTGACCACCAAGTCGTGTCTGCTCAATCCCAATCGCAATCCGGATCTCACGCAGGAGCAGATCGAAAAGCGGCTCCGTGATTTTTTGGGAGTCACTAATATCCTCTGGCTGGGCGACGGTATCCAGGGGGATGACACCGATGGACACATCGATGATCTCGCGCGATTTGTGAGCAGCGACACGGTGGCGATCGCCGTGGAGGAAGATGAGGAGGACGAGAATTTCGATTGCCTGCAGGAGAACCTGCACCTGCTGCGCGGAATGCAGACGGAGGATGAAAAGCCGATCCGGATCTTAACGCTGCCGATGCCGCGCAAAATCATTCGCGATGGCCAGCGGCTGCCAGCCAGCTACGCGAATTTCTATATCGCGAACAAAGTGATCCTTCTGCCCGTGTATGGCGACGTGCACGACAAATGGGCGAGCGCCGTGCTCGAAAAGGCGTTTCCTGGCCGCAAGGTCGCGTCCATCAATTGCCGGGAGTTGATTTGGGGGCTGGGTGCATTTCACTGCCTTACGCAACAGCAGCCGCGGATTGGTTAGTTAGTTTACACGGCGACGATTCCCCGGCGCACGGCGGCGATGGCGGCCTGGGTGCGATCCGCGACTTTGAGTTTTTCGAGGATGCTGGAAATGCGAACTTTCACCGTGGCACCGGACATATAGAGCGCCGCGGCGATTTCTTTGTTGCTGCGGCCGGCGACGATTTCACGCAAGACCTGCAATTCACTCGGCGTGAGGCTTTCCCGCCCGCGCCGCGCCGCCAGCTTTTCCGCGATCGCCGGCGGAAAATAGCTGCCTTGTGACACGACATTGCGAATCGCTTCCAACACATCGTCGATGGGCGCTGATTTTGGAACGTAGCCCATGGCTCCTGCTTCCACCGCGCGCCAGATATATTCCTCGCCTTCAAAGACCGAGAGCATGATGACTCGCGATTCGGGGAATTCCGTGCGCAATCGCGCGGTCGTTTCCGCGCCGTCGGCTCCAGGAATTTGATAGTCCATGGTGACTACATCGGGATGATGCCGGCGGTAGAGCTGGATTGCTTCATCGCCATTGCCGGCTTCACCAGCGAGAGCGAGTTGGGGTTCGTTAACGATCGCTTCAACGAGGCCAAGCCGCATCAAAGCATGATCATCGACAACCAGGACTCGGATTTTTGATTTCATGCAGCAGGTGATTTTTTGGAGACGCCGTTCAGCGGTGTGATGACCCGGATGGCCGTGCCCGCTCCGGGAGCGGTGGTGATTTCAAATTGCGCGCGCAGTTTGTTGGCACGCTCGCGCATGCCGAGAATGCCGAAGTGGCCGCGCGGCGCGGGCGCCGCGGGGTTGAAGCCGCGTCCATTGTCGCAAATTTCCAATATAACATTCTCCGGTTCGTAGGCGAGGCGGACCGCGATTTCCAAAGGAGCGGCATGTTGCGCGGCATTGATCGTTGCTTGATGGGCGATGCGCAGGAGGTGCATGCCCGCGGCTCCCGGCAAAGGACGCGGTTCCCCACAGATTTCGATTTGCAGCCGGGCGCCGCATTCCGCGGCCACGGGAGCGAGGAATTCGTCGAGTGCACCGGAAAGGCCGCGTTGCTCGAGGGCGACGCTGCGCAGATCGCGAATGGAGGAGCGCGCTTCCTCGCGGCAATGGCTGAGCATTCGTTCCGCGAGCGCGACCGCGGCATCGGCCTCGTCTGGCGAAGATTCCAGGCGGCGGCGGGCCGTGCGAAGCTGAGCGGCTGTGCCGGCTAAATCCTGCTCCAGGGTATCGTGCAATTCGCGGGCGATCCGCTGGCGTTCCTCGTTCACCGTCGCGTGCTGGATTTGTGCCGCGATGATGGTCGTTTGCTCGGCAACCCGGCGGCGCAGAAGCGCGACCCAGGCCAGTGCTGCGAGGGCCACCGCGGCCAGCAAGCCAAACACGGAGGCCACCCGCCGAAAGGTCCACCAGGGTGCGGTGCGCAGCATGACGATGTCGGCAGGCGTGCGAAGATGGAGGCGAAAGCCATCCACCGACTCGGGCGGCAGAGAGTGGGTGGTGGTGAGTTCACAAATGCCGCAAAGCCGCACGATGGAATTGGCTTTCGGCTCGGGAGGAAGGTTCAAGCCCTCGGGAAGCAACGCGTCGAAAACCCAGTTGCGCACACGGCATTGCAGGATGCCCGGACCGATGCCGGCGTCGCGGCGGGCAAGCACCTCCGCGTCGACGGAGACGAGTTCGCATTGTTGCCGCATCAGGTCATTCGCTTCGAGGTGAAGAGGGACGGGCGGCGGCGTTCCCTGCCGTGCCAGCGTCGTTACTTGTGTGGCGCGCAGGATGGGCCGGAACGGTGCGGCATCGGCAAAGCCTTCCGCTTCCACCCGGAAACCGGGCTGCACGTCTCCTCCGCCGGTCCACCTCACGAGCACGCTGCCGTCCTTTCCCCGCAAATAGAGGCCTTCGCTTTGCGCCGCAGTGACGACGCCCTGCACGCGAATCCGGGATTGCGGAGTTTCACCAAAGCGCAGCAATTCATCGACGGAACGCAGTGGCGCCTGCGCGAAAGGCTCGCCCAATTCGGAAGGAATGATGTCGTCAAACGAATCGACAAAAAGAAACCTTCCGGTCAGTTGGCGCTGCAGATTGAACACAGTGCCGGCCATGCCGCGAATGCGCACGGGGCGCTGCATGAGCTGCGCGACGCGCTTCGTGGCATTTTCCGATTGCGCCAGTTTGAGGAGCACGGGCCGGCCGGCTACTTCCGCGGTTACTGTATAGATATTTTGCCGGACCCCCGCGCCCACGATCACCGCGGGCACTTCGATCCACTGGCAACTCAAAGCAGGCGAGAAGAGTTCTCCTTCGACCACCTGGTGTGGTTCCGGCATCTGGCCTTTCCCGAGAAAAGTGACGCGCGTCGCCGCAATGAGCGGGACAAATTCTCCCGATTCCGTCGTTCCTTCGATGCGAATCCGGGCGTGTGATTCGAGCGGTGGCATCCCGTCGAGATTCTGGGGCACGCGGACGTAGATGCCGTCGTGTCCGTCGTGAAAGAGAAGTTCACTATGCCATGGCCCGAAAAAGGCGGCGATTCCTTCGACTTCGACCGGCAGATGACGATCCGAATCCTCATGGGAGAGCGCCCGGATTTCCGCAACCGTGTGCAAGGGTTCGGCTGCGAGGCCGAAATTTGCCAGGCCAAAAATGGCGATCGCCAAAGAGCGAAGCAGCGGAAGCGGGGGCGTCACGATTTCTCTATTTAACAACGAGCTTTGCCATTGTCCAACAGCGGCGCGCGTGTGCGGCGAGATTTAGCCATCTGGCTAAATGACAGCTTCCTGGCTGAACCGCATGATGCGCATTGCTTCCTGCTTTGCCGGGATGTTGTTCCCCCACACCACCCTCGATCTCTCCATTGCCATGCATTTCCCAGGTCACGTCGTCGCCGCAGCCGCTCTTTATCGAAGCAGCGCGGCGCGTTTCTGCTTTTGCCTCGGTTTGATTTGTTTTCTGGCGCTGGGTCGCCTGCCTTCTCGAGCGGGATCGCCCAATTGGCAGGGGTTGACCTATAGTGCAACTGCGCCGGGAATGGACTGGAATCCCGTGCGCGGACTCGTGCCTTATCCCGACACGATGAATTCTACTTTTCCGCATGGACTGGTATTTAACTATCTTTCCCTGCGGTCGCTAATGACTAGCTCCAATACCTTCAATTGGGCGGCTCTGGAAAGTTATCTCAATAGCACTTCCGCTGCGGGTTACCCGGCAGTGGTGCGCATTTATCTCGACTATCCCGACAAGCCGGTCGGCACTCCTCAATTTCTCATCGATCAGGGAGTGACGATGCGGGACTATAACGATTATTCCAATGGTGTGGATAATCGCAGTAAGGCGCCGGATTGGAATGACAGCCGCGTGATTACCGCCAGTCAGCAATTTATCGCGGCCTTTGGAGCGGCTTATGACGGCGATCAACGGATCGGCGCGGTCCAGGTCGGGCTCTACGGATTCTGGGGGGAATGGCACACCTATCCCTACGACGGCACAAACGGCCACGCGAACTGGCAGATGAACCAGGCGAATAAGGACTTGATTCTGACGGCTTTCAAAAATGCCTTTTCGACCACGCAGCTTGTCTTGCGCGACCCGGCAGGGACAGGTAACGCTAGCTTGAAAACTTATTTTGGCTATCACGACGATTCGTTTGCTTACGAAACGATCACCTCCGATCCGAATCTCTCCTATTATTTCTGGCCGAAAATGCAGGTGGCTTCTCTGCAAAACCAATGGAAATCCAGGATGATGGGCGGGGAATTACGGCCTGAATTGCAAACCCAACACTACTGGGCGAGTTGGCCTAACGCGGTGGGCGAGGATTGGACCACGTGCGTGAATACGGTGCATCCTTCCTGGATGCTCGCGGAGGGTGCGTTCAATGGTTCGCTGAGTTCCACGGAATGGAACAACGCTTTGCGCGGGCACCGGATGCTTGGTTACCAGCTCTATGCTTCGCAAGTGCAATTGCCCAATACGGCGCAGCGAAATACGCTCAGCGTCGGCGTGAAGCTGAAGAACATGGGCGATGCGCCGCCGCCGTATAACTGGGCTTGCCGTTTTTCAGTGTTAAATTCATCCAATTCCATCATTTCCACCCCGTGGGGTGATGTCGTGGATCTGCAACTCCAGAGCATTCAGCCGGACGGCACGGAGTACACGCGCACTTTTTCCAAATCAAATCACGGACTGGCGGTCGGCGATTACACCATGGTCTTTCAAGTGCGGCATCCGCTTTCCAATGGAAAGGTCGCTCTGGCTAATTCCACCATGGGGCAGAATCTTTCGGGCTGGTTAACGCTGGGATCGTTTAGCGTCGGGCCCTCCGTGGAAACGGAAAATCTCGCGGTGTCCGCGACCTTGGGTGATACGCATCGCGTGCAAGCGGATTCCGGGGCGAGTGGTGGCGCGCTGACGATATTGGATTCCAATGCAGTCGGCGACTATGTGACGTACACCATTCCTAATCTCCAGGCGCGGACCTATGAAATCTATGTCGGCACAAAGAAATATAACACACGCGGCATTTGCCAGTTAGCAGTCGCGCCGAGCACGAACGGAACTTACACCGATCACGGCGCGCCGTTTGATCTCTATAACAGTACTGCAACCTTTGCGGAAATTGATGTGGGTTCCTTCACTCCCGGCACCTCGGGTGATAAAGCGTTCCGCTTTACGGTGACGGGGAAAAATGCCGGCAGTAGCGGATATTTTCTGGCTTTTGACTATATCACGCTTGTGCCTCAATAGCGGGATTTGAGACGCCTCCCGTTCGGTCCTCCCACGCCTCGCGGGTCACAGACCCGCGCTACAGCGGCGCTCAGTGAAGTGATGCTAAGTTACTTGAAATTCAGAGGACAGGTGCTGTAGGCCGGGTCTGTGACCCGGCAGGCCAGAAATCTTGCAGCATGAATCACCGTTAAACGCATTACGGCGCAAGCATTCCGGCGATTTCCGCCTGAACTTCCGCGACCTGGTCGAGCCGGAGCTGCGGATCGGGAATGAGAAACACTTCGCCGGTCTTGGAGTGTTCGTAAATGCGCATGAGGCTGCCATCGTCGCTCCGCTTGGTTTCCACCTCCTTGAGCTGGCGTTTGCGCTCCAGCATCAGCGCCAGGATATAGCGCGCCTTGGCGTTTTGCGGGCTTTGATCTTCCATATAACGCCGGAGCAAATCTTCCGCGGTTTGTTTGCCCAGTGCTTCCGGCGCGGCGGGTGGCGGCGCCTGGTATTTGGTGCGCCAAAAAGAGAAGGGCTGCGGGGCATCCGCGGGCCGTTCTTTGAAAGCACTCTCGCTCAAATCTTCTCGGCGAAACCCGAGCTTTTCATCGTAGAGCAGTGTGTAGAAAAACTCGCCGTCTGCGAATTCCCTTTCTGTAACCGCGCAGCGATTACCCCGTGATTGAATGGACCATTCGTTATTCACTTCCAGAAAATCAGGCTGGGGAGTTCACGATTGGAGGAGCGCAGGGAGAGCAGGAGTACTCCAATGAAAAAGAAGACCACGTCGCAAATCCACGCGGCGATGGTGGGATTGAGGTGTGAGCCTTTGCCCATCGCCAGGAAAAAGTAACGCAGCATGATCATGGCAAAAAAGATGAAGATGGAACCGGCAACGCTGGCCAGCACCCCGCGCCGCGTGAAGACAATGCCCAGCGGCGCCGCGATAAATATCACGACGAAACAGGAGAGCGGGAAGGCGAAGCGATCCGCGAGATTTGTGCGGAACGGCGCGAGCTGCGCATCGGGAAAATCCGCGTTATATTTCAAGTAATCGCGCAATTCTTCGATGGAAAGATTCTGCGCTTCGAGCTGTCCCGAGGCGATGCGCCACGGCGTTTCAGACCAGCCGGTGATGGTTCGGTACTCCTTGGGATCGGTGAAATTCTCCGATTTAACGATGTCGCCCTTTTCGTCAAATTCCAGATACGTGCCGCGGATGAGAATCCAGCTATGATCCTGCGCCTTAAAGGTGGCCCGCTGCGCATACCATTTCTTAGTTACGTTTCCCTGGTCATCCTGCTGGCTGATCTGCACGCCATCCAGATCCTTTGAATTCACGCGGAAGCGCCGCACAAACCAGATGCGGTAGTCCTGCCGGTTGCGGAAGAGGTAGCCTTCCACGAGGAGACTATCTTCCGCCCTTTTGTCTCCTTTCGTGATCTGCTCCTGCATGTGTTTTTTGATGGCCTCAGCGTGCGGCGCCCATTCGCCGTTAAGCACGAAGCAAAAGGCCGAGGCGGCCAGGCCCACCAACATCAGGGGCACGAGTACCCGAAAAACGCTGCGGCCCGCCGTCAGCATGGAAATGATCTCATTGTGCCGGGACATTTTGCTGAGCGCAAAAAGCAGCGCCAGAAGCAGCCCCACCGGCACGGAAAGAACGATGATCGCCGGGAGCTGCGAGAGATAAAAG
>FTBG01000323.1_pt1 | contig 33982 bp, 22 predicted proteins | sample 1639311 | NCBI WGS metagenome assembly FTBG01 (sample SAMEA3914864, study PRJEB12502) | metagenome | biome: forest; material: soil | place: USA | collected 2012-03-12 | depth 0.3 m | reverse complement strand
TACGAGATCGGCACCATACTGCGTGCGCCGGGTCCACTTGAGCCGTCGTTTCGAGAATTAGGTCCAACCCTGACGCTCGGAAAGTCGATGCTGTCGCGCTCGAAGCTGGGGCGTCGCTTGTGTCGGCATCTCCCTCGAAAGCTACATGAGGAGGGCGCCAAGATTCGAAGAATATTTGCAGCTGGCCGTTATGATCTCATTTATTCGAATACTATCACCAACGGAGCGGTCCTGGAGGCGCTTACCTCGTTCAAAGCGCCCGTGCTTACCCACGTTCATGAACTCGAATACTGGATCGCTCGAGCGGGAGCGGAAAACATTCGTCGTGTCCTAGCGAGTACGACAGCATTCCTCGCTGCGTCTCACGCCGTCAGCGACAACCTCGTGCGCAACCACGCCGTACCTCCAGAAAAGATCACCGTCATCCACGAGCATATTCGCGCATTACCTCCCGTTCCATCGGCTGCAGAGAAAGCGAAGGCTCTCAACGCCCTCGGAATCCCGGCTGGGGCGTTCGTCATCGGCGGATGCGGAGCTGAGCATTGGCGGAAGGGGCGCGACCTCATTCCACAACTCCTTACTGCCTTACGCCGGCATCGACCGGACCGGGCATTCCATTTTCTTTGGATTGGCAGGCCGGGAGACACCGATGAAGAGTTCGCACTACAGTACGATCTCCGCCATTCTGGGGTAGAGGCATTCTTTCATAGCACTGGCGAGGTGGAAAACCCCTTTCAATTTTCTGCCGCGATGGATGCATTCGCCTTACTATCTCGCGACGATCCGTACCCATTGGCTTGCCTTGAGGTAGCCGCCATGGAGAAGCCAGTAGTCTGCTTCGCCAATGCCGGCGGTATGCCTGAGTTCGTACGTGACGGCTGTGGGTTCATCGCACCTTACCTGGATGTTGATGCCATGGCGCGGGACCTTGTCAGACTGGCCACTGATCCGATACTGGCACATTCCTGTGGCCGTCTCGCCCGTGCCAAGGTTGCGCGCGAGAATACTTTGGATGTCAGTGGGAGCCGATTGCTTTCGCTGATAAAGAAAGTGTCGAGGCTTGTTTGAAATCTAAGTGAGCCGCTCGTAGGTGAGTTTAATTAACCCGAAATATTTGTGAAAATAGCGATAGTTTTTGGAACACGCCCCGAAGCAGTCAAGCTCGCCCCCGTGGTCTTGGCCTTGCGTGCCGCTGTTGGCATCGAAACCATTGTGTGTGTGACCGGCCAGCACCGACAGATGCTCGATCAGGTGTTGGCGGTCTTTGACATTAGACCGGATGTCGATCTCGATCTGATGGAGCAAAATCAAACGCTTGGCCGATTGACCTCCCGCTCCGTTGAGGCAATTGACCGGTTTCTCACAATCCATCGACCTGATTTAGTATTGGTACAGGGGGATACCACTACCGTTTTCTGTGCCGCTCTGACTGCGTTCTATCATCGCATACCACTCGGTCATGTTGAGGCGGGCCTTCGGACGGGAAACCTCAAATCTCCCTGGCCCGAAGAAGCAAATCGCGTGCTGGCCACGCGATTGGCCACGTTGCACTTTGCGCCTACCGAAGCTGCGCGTCAAAATCTTTTGCGTGAGGGCGTCGCGGCAGGCACGATTCATGTCACTGGCAATACGGTTATCGATGCCCTCCTCCACGCTGTTGATCGAATACACAGTTCGCCGCCAATTATCTGTGAGCTTCCTGACTATCTACAACCGGGTACTTTCTCTGAGTCAGAGGTTAGGATGGTCCTGATCACGGGGCATAGGCGCGAGAATTTTGGAGACGGTCTCGACTCAATGTGTCAAGCAATTGCGGGTTTGGCAGCTCGGTATCCAGAGGTGCACTTCGTTTACCCGGTGCATCTTAATCCCAGTGTCCGTGAACCGGTTCAACGAATTCTTGGATCGGCAAAGGCCGGAGCGGGAAATGTCCATCTCATTCCTCCGCAACCTTACTTTGAATTTGTCGGCCTACTCATGCGTTCTTTCATCATCCTTACTGATTCAGGTGGCGTACAGGAGGAAGCGCCAAGCTTGGGCAAACCGGTGTTAGTCATGCGCGACACGACTGAAAGGCCGGAGGCGGTTGAAGCGGGCACGGTGAAGCTTGTGGGAACGGACCGGCACAAAATCACCGCCGAAATGGTGGGACTGTTGGATGACGCCAGCGCCTATGCGAAGATGTCGCGAGCGCACAACCCTTATGGCGACGGCCGGGCTGCAAAGCGAATCGTGAGTGTATGTGCCGAGTTCCGGCGAGCGGTCGATACTGGGACCGCCCGGTGACCTCGCCTGCTAACAGCTGCGATGAGACCAATTGCGAATAGCCTCAAACACGAGGATAGGCCCCTCCGGATTCTTTGTCTTAGTCCGTTTTTTGCGCCCCTGGCGAACGCAGAGGCGTTTTGCGGCAGCAAGATAGCGCTTCACCTTCTTGATGCGGGAATCGATCTGACTGTATTTGACGTAGACTACACGGGGCACCGAAAGTTCTCGCGCGACACTTCCCCGATGTGGCAACCGCTTGAATCGGTTACCGTGTCAACACCATCCGACGGCGCCACAACAAAACTATTTTCGATCCCGTTCGGCGTTCGTTTCCTATCTCCCGATTGGCCGCGTTGGATGGCTGCGGTTTTGAAGAAGGCACGGCGTATCCATCGCGAGCGTCCGTTCGACGTAATTTACTCTAGAAGCTTGCCAAACATCGCTCATATTGCCGCTTATTGGGTGGCGCGTGCCATTCGGTGCCCATGGATCGCGAATTTTAACGATCCTTGGGACCTCGAGGGTACCCGTTTGCACCCGCAGGATTGCGATAAGAGGAGGAAATCACTCGAAGTGCTTGTTTCAGAATTCTGGCTGCGCCGTGTGATGATGAGTGCGGATGTTCTCACTTTTCCGAATTCGAGGCTGCGCGATTATCATTTGCGGTTGGCTCGTCCGAAGGGAGAGTGTTTTGTCGTTCCGCATGTCGGCCATTGCTCTAAACCGGTGAAGGCTTCGGAATACTTTGATTTGACGCACGCCGGTAATCTCGGAGCGGGGGAAAGCACTCGCCGGGATAGCACTAAATGCCTTCTGCGAGGAGTACGTGCATTTCTCGATCGCCGTCCCGAAGCGCAAAGTATCTTTCGACTGCTGCTCGTCGGCAAGGAGGACCTGCCGACCGTTGAGTTGGCCGAAAAGCTCGGCTTAAAGAGATATGTATCCTGCACCGGCCAGTTAAGTTATTCGAAGAGTCTCGAACGAATGGCCGCCGCGCCCGTGTGCCTTCTCGTCGAGGGTAAAATCGCAGAAGGGATTTACCTGCCATCAAAATTTGCAGACTATGTCCAGTCGGGGAAACCAGTTATCGCGCTTAGCCCATCGACCGGAACCATCGCTGACGTGGCGCACCTTCGAGGCGTCACACGGGTTTCGGTTGACGATTCGGTAGCGATCGAATCGGCCATTGATCGACATTACGACGCATTTACTCGGGGGAGTCTCGAAGACTTCGAGCCGGCCCAGGAACTACGGCTGCGATACGATGGCGCAACGATCGCGCGGCAACTCCGAGATCTGTTTGTAGGTGTTTTAGCCGAATCGAGAAGCCGAGATAATTCACATGTGTTCAAATGACGAGTTTTCCGCATTAGCGTCGGCGAAATTGATGATGAGCCCTCAGCTGGAGAATAATATGTCAGACGAAAAGGGCCCGATTGCTGATCGCACCGTCCTTCGTTTCGCTCATGCCTTCGAGTCCGGCGGCGGCACGGAGCGTTACCTCGACGACCTCGATTTCACATTGTTGCGGCGGAATGAGATGACCATTGTGCGCCTGCACCTCACGCGCAATCCGCCAAACGAAAATCCAATCGAGGAACGCATCGGCAAAGGAAGGCTGCTTAGGGTGCCCTTGCAGATCATCCCGACGAATGGCGTCGCTGCCGAGGCAAACGGGCATGTTTCAGCCCCCCGGCTCAAGCAAATCATACGCGACCGACTTATCTATCATCCGCTCGTCTGGAACACCGTTGGTTCCCGCTGGGCCGCGTCTCTGAGCCTGCCGCCTCGGCCGGGGCAGGCGATCGGCGCCGGTGCCGCGGCTGCCGAGATCCTGCGGGCTCGGCATGTCGATCTCGTCGTATTACATTTCTTCGGCGGCGCCGATGCGGATGAGGTTCTTGAGGCCGCCCGGCAGTCTGGTACGCCAGTTGCGATCCTCAATCACTATTCCAATGACCGTTTCCTTCACCTCGCCATCCGCAAACATGCCATGCTCGCCGATGGTATCGCGGGAGTGAATGGGCTCGATCTTCCGGCCTATCTTCGTGGCCGTTTCAGCAATCTTTCCGATGGAATTGACACCGAATTCTTTCGCTCGGCTCATGCGCGGCCATTGGCCGACCGACCGCCGCATCCCGTGATCCTTCTGCCGGCGCGGGTCACCCGTGAGAAAGGCCAGATGGATTTGATCCGCGCAGCGTCTTCGCTTCGTCGCTCCGGAATCGAATGTTGTGTGGCCTTTGCCGGGCGTGTCGATGCCTCTGGATTTGCTGAGGAATTGCGACAGGAGATCGCCAGGGAAGGGATGAGCGAACGTGTCCGCTTCCTGGGAGAACTTAGTGTGGAGGACTTGCGCGATTGGTATGCGGCCAGCACGGTTGTCGCCTTCCCGACCTATCATCACGAAGGGCTTGGTCGAGTCATCGTCGAAGCTCAGGCGATGGAAAAGCCGGTGGTTGCCTATGCGACCGGTGGAGTGCCGGAGGGCATAGTCTCGGGAAAAACCGGCTATCTCGTGCCTACTGGAGATGTTGCCGGCCTTACCGCGCGTCTTCGGGAACTGCTAACGTCGCTTTCACTCTGTGGCTTGCTGGGAATTAGCGGCAGGGAAATGTCGGAAAATCGATTCAGCCTCACCGCTTTGGCGGACCGCCACGAGCGGTTCTATTCCCAGGTCCTCACCGTTCGCCAGGCTAGCGGTCGGGAAAAACGCGACCGCTAGCCCGCACGTAGCGACTCCTCAGCCTTCCCTTTTTGTGCCTCCAGATCTTGCCCTTCTGATCGGTGTCGTATTTGTCGTCTTCGCGTTTCGTTCTGATCGAAAGCGAAACCCTCGAGACGCAGGCGACCTTTTGTGGCCAACACTTTGGTATCTCGTCGTCGCTTCCCGTCCGCTCGGGATTTGGTTGGGCCTGTGGGGTATCCCTCTTACGGCTGGGAGCATCGATCCCACTGACGGAAACGTCGTTGATCGGTATTTCTTTATAGCGATGACGATCCTGGGGCTCCGAATTCTTGCTCGGCGGCGATTCGACTGGGGAGGAGCTATTCGGCGCAATCCTTGGCTCGTTGCGCTTCTCGGGTTCATGCTTCTGAGTATCGTGTGGTCGGATTTTCCGTTCGTCTCCTTCAAACGCTTCATCAAGGTGATCGGTTCCGTCGTGATGGCCTTTGTCATCTTATCGAGCGTGGACCCTTTGGCTGCCTTCACCACGGTTCTTAGACGGTGCCTCTATATTCATCTTCCGATGTCGATTATTTGTACCCGGTATTTTCGTAACATTGGAGTGGCCTATGAGTATAACGGCAGGACTCAGGAGTGGATTGGCATCGCTACGTCCAAAAATACACTTGGGCAGGTCACCATGCTCGGCGTCCTCTATTTTTCCTGGCAGGTCTGGGCGAATTGGAAAAAAGTCGGCTGGAAAAATATCGATCTGCTTTATTTGCTGATGGCTCTTTTTCTCCTCAAGGGAGCCGAGTCGATTAGCGTGACTTCCCTTTCTGTATCGATCCTTGCATTATTCATCTTCCTGCGGATTCAATATCTGCGCCGCCGGCCGCTGGCGATTCCGCGGTTCGTGAGAGTCATGTTTTATGGGACACTCACCCTTGTCGCTTTCGTAGTGGTCCACGGTTTAGTGTATTTTTCCGAGGATTCGTTCTTTGGTCACATCATCACGCTTCTGGGGCGGGACATTACGCTCACCGGGCGTACGGGGATTTGGCATGATGTTTACGCGGTGGCGGCGAGAAGTCCTTTGGTAGGTATCGGATACGGAGGATTTTGGATCGGGCGGATTGCGAATATCCCGTGGAATGCCCATATGACTTGGGTTCTCGGCCAGGCCCACAGCGGTTACGTCGATACTTATTTGCAGCTTGGATTTGTCGGCGCGATACTACTCGCCGGGGTGATCATTTCGACTCTCCCTCGTCTGCTCGCCTCGCTCGCCGGCGATTTCGATTTTGCATGCCTGCGAATTGCGTTGTTCATCACGATCATTTTCGTGAATATGACGGAATCGGTATATCTGCGCGGCGATCACCACCTTTGGTTGATTTTGATGGTGGTTCTCTGGGATATCCCAAGAGGAAAAAAGGCTTCGAAGCCTAGATCCGCAGAGCCCAGCAATGCAAACATTGAGAAAGATCCTCTGACGTCGATTCCGTCACGTGCCGGAGTGGATTATCGTGGATGGTGATGGGTGAATGTTGTTCGCAAGCGATGCTTGTTATGTAGGTCTTTCGTTCGAGTAAAATGACCAAAAAGCATATCAGTGTTTGTATTTGCTCGTTTAAGCGACCGAATTTACTGCTGTGTACTTTGGAGAGTCTGCGCAACCTGAAAACGGACGGTTTATTCGAGTACTCGATCGTTGTCGCCGATAACGATCGCGAGGAGTCTGCCAGGACAACGGTAGTCGAATTCGCACGTACGACCACGGTCGACGTAGTTTATTGCGTGGAGCCGGAGCAGAATATCTCTCTGGCTCGCAATCGGGCGATCGAATCTGCGCACGGGGATTTCATCGCTTTAATCGACGATGACGAGTTTGCCGATGATGACTGGCTATTGCTCTTCTTCAGAGCCCTGGACAAATACAAGACGGACGGGATCCTGGGGCCGGTGAAGCCCGTTTTTGAAAGCCCTCCGCCCCGGTGGATCGTTCAGGGTCGGTTTTTTGAAAAACCCCGCCGCACGACGGGGTTGCGACTCAAGTGGCGGCAGACCTCGACGGCCAATGTGATGATTCGCCGGCAGATACTCGAGAAAATCGAGCGTCCGTTTCGTCGCGAGTTTGGCAGTGGCTGCGAAGATCTGGATTTTTTCAAACGGATGACGGAGCTCGGCCATACCTTTGCCTGGTGCGACGAAGCGATCGTAAGCGAAATCGTGCCTCCGACCCGTTGGAAACAGCGTTATCTTTTACGGCGTGCGCTTTTGCGAGGACGGAATGGCGCGCCGTTTGACGATGTTTTCAGCGTGATTAAATCCATGGTTGCGATTCCGCTTTATAGCCTGGCGCTCCCGTTTCTTCTTCTGGCGGGTAGACACCTATTTGCGTTGTATCTGATGAAAATAGGGGATCACGTGGGAAAATTTTTTGGAATCCTCGGCTTGAGAGTCATGGGCGAAAAGTACCTGGCCGGATAGTAGCCCCGGACTTGAATCGAGGGGATTTTCTATGCAACGCATCCTGCTCATATCTAACAAGGTTTTTCACTACCGGGTCTCGAACTATAATTACTTTGCCCGGCGTTTTCGTGAAGAAGGGTGGGAGTTTTGTGTCCGAGCCAATGAACTCCAGAAAAATAATCCGTTTCCTCTGGAATTCGATTTCTGCGAGATGCCGTTCGACTTCGTTGCGTACCGGCGCGAGATCGAGCGGTTACAGCCCAAGGTGGTCATTCTCTTCCTTCATCTCAAGAATCTGATCATTTGGCCGCTCCTTCACTGGCTCAAGCTGAAGGGCATTCTCGTCGTTTATTGGAACAAAGGCATCAATCTCGAGGTGCGCAACCCGCGCCTGCGCAACCTCCCGTTCTACTATATTCACTCACTCTGCGACGGGATCGTTCTCTATTCAAAGCACGAGATCAAAGACATCAAGCCGAAGAATCAGCATAAAGTCTGGATCGCGAATAACGCCGTCAATTTCACGGCCTTCCCGGAAATCTATCAGACTCGGGACGAGATCAAGGCTGAGTTCGGCATTTCCTTTGCCAGAGTCGTGCTTTTTGTCGGACGGATGCGGCCAGTCAAGAAAGTCGAACATCTGATCGAGATTTTCAACGGGATCGAGGAACCGGGCTGTGGTTGTGTGATCGTTGGCGATCAGATGGACTACGACGTTCAAAGCCTGATCCGCGGGAGTAACATCCGCTATCTCGGCGAGATCTTTGATCCTGAAAACATTCAGATCAGCAAGCTATTCAAGATGGCGGATTTGTTTGTCATTCCCGGCGACGTCGGGCTCGGAATGAATCAGGCTTTCTACTGGGGACTTCCAGTAGTTACCGAAGATGGTCTCCAGCCTCCGGAGATTCACTATCTCACGGAGGGGCGCAACGGCTTCATCGTTCCTGAAAACGATGTGGCCGCTTTGCGGGAAAAGATGCTCCTCCTGCTTCGGGACGATGCGCTTCGCGCCGAGTTTTCCCGTAATGCGCGGGAGGACATCCTTCGTGAGGCTAGCGTCGAGACAATGTTTCAAGGCTTCTTTCAGTGCGTTTCCAAGATCACGACGTCCAGACGGGTGTCCTCAGGCTTGCCGTCGCGGCCTGACGAAACTGGCTTTTCGCGCTTTTCGAACCAATGTCCCGGCTCAACGGACGGCGCCGGTCTTGACGACCGGATCGCAACGACGGTGTTCCGATTCTGCTCCTGGCTTTCCGGCTATGGTGAGACGTCGCAGGACCATCAGGATTTTTTTGCCGGCAAGGTGGGGCGCGCGGCCAAGGATCTTTATTACAAGAGCCGCCTGGCGGGCACGGTGGTCGTGGCGCCCATGGTCTTCTGTGAAGCTTTCGCTCCGTGGACGCGCCGATTCTTTTATCCGCGCATGCGTCTTCCCATCGCGGATGCGCATTTCGCCATGGGTTTTGCTTTTCTCCACGAAGCCACGGGCGAGCAAGGATATCTGGACCGCGCGATTCATTTTTTGAATGTCCTCAAGGCCGCCCGGTGCCCGGGATTCGCACGCCATGGTTGGGGTTATCCATTTGATTGGCAGACGCGCCATGGAGTTCTGGCCAAAGGCACGCCCTTGATCACGACTACGCCCTATTGCTACGAGGCTTTTGCGGCGGTTTTCCACATCGATGGCCGGCCGGAGTGGCGGGAGATCATGCGCTCCGCGGCGGATCATGCACTCCTCGACTACCAGGATGTGGACGCCGGTCCGGCGGCCGCGACTTGTTTTTACACCCCTCACGGAGAGCCGAACGTAGTTAACGCCAGTGCCTATCGCGCTGCGTTGCTCTTGCAGGCTTCGGTGGAATTCGACGAACCCCGCTACCGGGAAGCGGCGCAACGGAACCTCAATTTCGTCGTCCAATCGCAGAATGACGACGGTTCCTGGCCCTACGCCATGGATGGCGAACGCGGTTTCATCGACCACTTTCACACTTGTTTCGTCCTCAAGGGGCTCGCCAAGGCGGAACGTATCACGGGCGATTCATCGCTTACGCGCGCCATCGAGCGCGGCGTCCGCTATTATGTTGCGAATTTGTTCGATGAAGACGGGCTCCCGAAACCGTTCTCTCAGCGCCCCCGAATGACCGTCTATCGACGCGAACTCTACGATTGCGCGGAGTGCCTGAACCTCGGGTTTCTTCTCCGGGGAAGGTTTCCGGATCTCGACCGTGCGGTCGATCGCACGCTGGAGGATATTCTGGCCAACTGGGTGCTGCCCTCTGGCGCTTTTCGCAGCCGGAAATTGCTCGTCGGTTGGGACAATGTACCCATGCACCGTTGGGGGCAGTCCGAGATCTTTCGAAGCCTGGCGCAATGGCTCATTTTACCGAACCCTGAGCAGTCGACCGGGGAAGACGGTTCCGGCGTGCTGCTCGGCGCGCCGGATGTCCACACCCTCAGCGGATCCAATGCCGCTGTCTGAAGCAATGATCATCGATTCCACCCCAATTGGACCGGCAAAGCGCAGCGAAAGTGCTGAGGCGTTGCTTCCTATCTATCACGCGGGACCCGCCGGGGAACCGCTTCTGGGACTCGTCAAAATCGCCCGCTGTTTTGGCGTTTCGGCGGAATTGATCGACCTGGGCACCTCGACTTCTGCTGTTGAAGATCTTCGCATATCACTCACCTCGGGAGGTTCGGTCTGGGATCTCGCGAGTTTGGCAAAAACTATTCTTTCAGCGGACTGGATGGCCCTCGCTTCCGACCTCGCCGCATCTGCCTCGAACACGCTGCTTCTCGCGACCAAAGAGGAGGGCGGACAAAGTGCGCTCCTGGGCGTTCTTTCGCGGGGTGCGGTGACGGAAGTTTGTTCCGCCGGTCAGTCCAACCACGTCGGCTTCCATTCGGCCTCCCGGCGTTGGAGCGCCGAGCTTGCCGGGCATCAATATGCGAGTTCTGGTTGTGACGCTCTGGCGATGACGCTCGGCGAAGCTTCGAACGTTGAAGTTATCATGACCCGGGGGAACGTCTCGCCCGCGTTTATCTCTCTTCCGTGTGCGTCCTCGCACGTATTCATCTGGTGTACCCGTTCGGTTTTCGACGTTGATCATCCGCTCGGCCAAGAACTGGAGTTTGAGCAAGCCGCCGGTGAATACGTTCCAGCGATTATTTTCCTCCGGGCAGCCTTCGGTGAACGCAGTTGGCACAGTCCGGCCATAGCTGCCGACATCATCATCGATGATCCGGTGCTGAGCAAAAGATACGGGTTCGTCGATTTCCCGAAGCTTTTGGCGCTAGCCCGGGAACTTTGCTTTCACGTGACCGTGGCCTTTATCCCGTGGAATTACTGGCGGACGCGAAAAAAGCCTTTGAAGCTCTTCCTGGACCATCGGGATTCTTTCGCGATCTGCGCCCATGGTTGCGATCATACAAAAAACGAATTCCGCACTAGGGACTATGGCGACCTGCTCCACCGTGGCCACCTCGCGGCAGAGCGCCTGGATCGACACCGGGAGCGCACCGGGATGGAGTGGGATCGCCTGATGGTTTGTCCCCGCGAGGATTATTCCCTCGAGGCTCTCCAGGCTTTCGCCGACAGCGGGCGGTACCTCGGTCTCACAAACACCGCGTGCATCCCCAGAGATCTGAGTGAAAAGCGGGTTCGGGGCGCCGACTTGCTTCTGCCGGCGCAGGACGCCTTTTTTGGATTTCCTATCTTCAAACGCCACTATTGGACGGATATTTCGGTCTTCGCCATGGCCGTCTTCCTCGGGAAGCCGGCGATTCTCGTCGAGCACCAGGACTTCTTCAGAGATCAGCATCGAGCCCTTACCGCTTTCGTGCGGCAACTTGGCGCACTCTCTCCATCGGTGCGCTGGTCCGGCCTCACCGATCTGGCCTGCCGAACCTGCCGCCGGAGGCGTCTGGTCTCCGACGCTTGGGAAGTGCAGTTTTTCACGGACGAGTTCGTTACGGAGAATCCCGATCCGGAACCGCGGATAATTCGTTTTCTGAGAAGGGTTTCCGGGAGTGCCGTGATCACCTCAGTCACGGTGAACGGGAGTCCGGTGCCCTATCTCAGAGATGGAGAATTTCTTTCCTTCGCGGCCAACCTGAACGGGCATGCGGCTGCTTCGATCCGCGTTGGGAGATCTGCGAATTCCAATGGGCATGGGGTCCCAAATAGCCGGATCTATGAAGCCAAAGTCGCCACTCGCCGTTTCCTTTCCGAACTGCGCGACAACTGGCTCGCACGGAGTCCTGCAGTGCTGAAGCTGGCGAACCGGTTGATGCAAATGATGCGCCTGAGAAGCGTGAAGTGAGCGCGAACAAGACCTGCCTTGATTTGGTGCGAAAAGTGGTCGAATTTTGAAAACTATGCCCCTGGCACTGCTCCAGACTAAAGTTGATTTGGCCGCAATGCTCGCTCTTTCGCCGTGTTTCCAACCGAACTAGCATTTTATTATGATTAAACGTTTTATTTGGACCACGCTCCTCGCGGTTGCGTTTCTGTCTGAGGTGAACGCCAAGACGATAACATGCCCGACGTGTTCCCAATCGGATTTCGAATACGCCGTCTATAATTCCAATGCGGCTGCTGGAGATACAATCGTTTTGCCAGCGGGTTCCGCCACGTGGGGAAACTCCCAAAGGGCCAATAGCGGAGTAATTTACCTTACCACGTCGAATATCACCGTCCAAGGGCAGGGGGATAGTACGGTTATTACACTCGACGATTCCGGAGCTACTTATGCCAACGGGGTGATTGCCGTGTGGGGGGCGGTGACGTTCCAGAATATTAAGATCATTGGAAGCTCGGTGAATCCGGTGACCGCATTTCAGGTCGCGGCTAACGGGACGTTCGCCGGCGGTTTTCGGCTCACGAATATCACCTACGTTGGTGGAACTGCGCAGGGGTATTTTGCCTATATCGGTTCCGGAGTAAATTATGGCTTGATCGATAATTGCCGTATTACCGGAAACTCTGGGTCGACAGAATTGATTTTCGGTCGCGGCCCCACTAACGCCTGGCAACAGCCCAATACGTTGGGTGGTGCGAACAATATATTCATTGAAGACTGCACGTTCAATAATCTTGGTTATGTATGCGATGCGAATTCCAATGCGCATTTCGTCGTCCGCTACAACACCATCAACGGCCAGAATAAGGTGGATGGTCATGGCCTCGCGAGTAACACTCCGGCCCGCAGTTTTCGGAACATGGAGGTCTATGGGAATCATTGGACGGACACCGCCGCGTCTTCCACCGCGATCGAGCTCCGCGGTGGAACGAGTATGGTGTTCGATAACGTGTCGGACAACCCAAACGGGTCCGCCAGTGACTGGTTTCTTCTGACTGAATATGCCTATCAGGCTATTTGGCCGAACTTCGGAACGTGGATTTCTAACGTGTCTGTCGGAAATCCGACAACAATAACGACCTTCGGTCCGCACGGACTCGGAACCGGATGGAATGTTTTGATCATTGGCAACAAAACGACCCCGGCGATCAGTCTTGCCACTACGAATATAGTCGTGACGTCCCCGACCACTTTTACCGCTCCGATCAATGTCACCGCCGGAGGGGATCAAAGCAATACCGGGTCTATAGTCGAAAGGTACATGACCGCGTTCGATTACCCGATCGCCGATCAGGTGGGTGTGGGCATGGATCCTAAATCCGCGGCGTCAGAGCCGGCTTACGTTTGGAACAATCTGAAACAGGGAGTTCCCTGGCCTCGAAATTTCTGGAATCCGGCGGCTGGCGCGATCAGTCTCTATCAGGCCCAGACGGGCAAACCGAGCGCCACTTTTGGAGAGTCTGACGTAATCAAATCGAATCGCGATTTCTACGCCGACGCTGGATTCGACACCAACACCGGGGTCAGTCGCGGCACGACCTCGCAGATGAATGCTTTAAAGCCTCCCGTTGCCGGCTACGGCTTCTGGGTAACAGACCAGGGTAACTGGAAGTCGGGGGCGGTTGGTACTAGCGGACAGTTGTATGTCTGGAATGGATCAGGTTGGGTCTTGAAGTACACTCCGTATACCTACCCTCATCCTGCCCGCCGGCCAACCGCGCCGAGTGGTTTGAAGGTTGTTAGCCCTTAATTGGGATAGCCGTTTGCGTGAGACCTCCGGAAGCGGTGTCGCTCCCGCGGTTGCGGGATTGACGCTGCGCTCCAAGACTGCGCCATCTGCGATCGGTGCACGGAGAGCGTTTCGAGATAGAAGTACGAATTGCCTCAAGTTAGTATTATTTCGAATGACCGACCACCCGCCTTCTGAGATTCGCATCCAACCGTTGCGCCGGAGCGTGAGCACAGGATTTCGTCAGCTATGTGTGGTATAGCCGGCCAGTTTGATTTCGGCGCCGGCCTGCCGGTCGATCGCGACCGCCTTGTCCGGATGACTCGGATGCTCGAACATCGCGGTCCCGACGATGAGGGCTTTTACCTAAGCGGCGCGCTTGGACTAGGTTTTCGCCGCCTCGCAATTCTTGACCTGAGTCCGGCGGGCCATCAGCCGATGTCCGATCCCTCCGGGAAGATTTGGGTCATTTTCAACGGAGAGATCTACAATTTCCATGAGATCCGCCGGGAACTCGAGACTCTGGGACATGTTTTCCGGAGCCAGAGCGATACGGAGGTCATCGTTCTCGGCTATGCTCAGTGGGGGGACGCCGTCCTGGCAAAGTTCAACGGCATGTTCGGCCTTGCCATCTGGGACGAGCCGAAGCGTCGTCTCGTCGTGGCTCGGGATGCCATGGGGATCAAACCGGTTTACTATTCCCTCGACGGCGGAGTCTTGACCTTTGGTTCGGAGATCCGTGCCGTTCTCGCAGGGCTCGAAAGCCGCCCGGCTGTCGATCCCACGGCCATCAGTCTTTTCCTGCAGTACCGTTACACTCCGGCGCCTTTCACCGCCTTCACTGGGATTCGTAAACTTGCCCCGGGGGAAATGCTCGTCGTCGAGCAGGGGAAGCTATCCAAGCAGCGGTGGTACCAATTCGTTCCAACGCCGTTTGAGCGGCAGCCTTCCGATGAAGAAGCCGCGCATACGCTTCTCGAACTCTATCGGGCCGCGGTGAAGCGTCATCTCCTGAGCGATGTTCCTGTGGGTCTTCTGCTCAGCGGCGGAGTCGATTCCGGCCTTCTGCTCGGTCTCATGAGCGAATGCGGCCAAGGCTGGCCCACCTATACCGTGGGCTACGGGAGTAGCTATCGCGATGACGAACTGGATGACGCCGCCGAGACCGCTCGCCACTATGGTGCCTCCAATGAAGTGGTTCGCCTCGATCGCGAGATCTTCGAGGATGCTCTGCCACGGATCGTCAATGCCATGGAGGAACCGATTGCCTCGTCTTCCATTGTGCCCATGGATTTTGTCTGCGCTCGAGCACGGAAGGATGTCACCGTTGCGCTTATCGGCCAGGGGCCAGATGAGTTGCTCGGCGGCTATACCCGCCATCTTGGAGTTGCCTACGGCCGTGTCTGGCGAAAAATGCCTGGAGCGGTGCGCTCGCTATTTGCCGGCGCCGTCCGGGCGCTGGGGCGCGGAGAGTCTCTGAAGCGGGGCGTTTTTGCTCTCGGCGTCGAGGATCGGTTCCGACGCTATCAGCACGTCTTCTCCATCGTTCCAGGCACCGGCATCGCCGCGCTTTTTCGTCCCGGAGTACTCCCGGAGCACGCCGGGGATGTTGTTCAGGACTGCTGGGATGGCTATCGCACCGCCATCGATGGGCTCGACGAGCTTGGGGGCTTTCAACTTCTCGAGTTGCGCTCCTCGCTTCCAGACGAACTCCTGATGTATGGGGACAAGATCTCGATGACTCATTCGTTGGAAGCGCGAGTGCCCTATCTTGATCGGCAAGTCGTCGAGTATGTGCAACGGCTTGGTCCCGAGTTCAAGGTGCGCAATGGTCAGCGAAAATGGCTGCACCGCAAAGTCTGTCGCCAGTTTCTTCCCGCCTCGATCATCCGCCGCAAAAAGCGTGGATTCGCCGTGAACGTCGTGGACGATTGGTTTCGCGGTTCGATTTCCGGCAAGATGCACGATTACCTCCACAGTCGGGATGCCCTCATGTTCGATTACCTCGACCCTTCGACGGTTTCCCGATTGCACGCGGAACATCTCTCCGGAGCGCGCGATAATCACAAACTCCTCTTCAGCCTTGTGGTTTTCGAGGAATGGCTCCGCGCCAATCGCTCGAAAGGTTGGGAGCCTGCCGCGGCCGTGATCAGTGATCGCCCGATTTCTGAAAGCGCGCCTTTGACCTAGTGTCCTGATTAATCAATCAGGACTCTAGCTTGTTGCTGCCCCGATTCCGTCGAACAGAGGCTTTACGCCTTGGCTCGATTTTTAACCGCGTCGACTACCACTATTCCCGCAGATGCCATCCCCTTGTGCACTCTGGCTGCGGCGCCCTAAGACGTCGGTATTCTTTACGAATTCCTCATCTTTTAGTCTCTCTCGATCTCTAGCGGAGAAAAATATAATGGATGTTAGTTGTTTGCGGTAAGTGGCTTAGGGGAAATACCGTGTAAGGTATTTCATTAGTGGTATGAGTGATGCTGTTTGATTTTACCGGTAAATGTCCCTCCCAGGACAAACCAACAAAAACAAACATGAAAATTATGAAGACCTCAAAATCTACTGTGGCGATTCTGGCGGTCGGAATCCTTTCTGCTATCGCTACGAGATCTGCTCAAGCCACCACTGCTGAGTTGGAACTCATTTCGGGTGCTACGACGATTATCGTGCCGGACAACGGAGCAGGCGATACTAATCCCGCTACCGGGGCGGTCGTTTGGAGCGGCACGATAAACGGATGGACCGTCACATTTGCTGGTGGAACGACGAAGCCGGTGATCGGCTCGGTCACCACCCCTAATCTGGATATTAGCACGTTCGCGGTCCTCAGCAGCGGCTCCGGAACGTTGCAGGTCCTTTTTTCCGATACGGGCTTTGGACCCACTACGGGGGCTGCTGACTCGTTGATCACGGGAAGCATCCAGGGCAGCCAAACGGTTGTCTTCACGACCTATGGTGGCAACTCAAATACTATATTCGATACTAGCAACTTGCTGACGTCGACCGGCACGCTAAGTGGGAATTTTCCGACGCAATTCGCCTCTGGCGTACTCGGAGCGAAAACGGGACCTTATTCCCTGACGGAAGAACTCACTCTCACTGGCTCCGGAAATTCGAGCTTGGATGCGCGGTTGACCGTGCCTGATGGCGGATCCACCGTTGGATTGCTCGGTCTCGCTTTAGTCGGATTGGGAATCGTTCACTTCAGGCTCAATGGTTTCAAAGGCCTCGTGAGTTGATCCCATAATTTATCGGTACGTAGTTTTCCGATTCGCTGGGCCAGTCACATCCTGGCCCAGCGTCCCTCTTTTCGTGGAGGCCCATGATTTCCGAGCGGCACCCCAGCTTGGCACCAACAGATTTTCATCCACGTCTCCCGGCGTGGGCGCACCGCTTCGTTCGCTATCAATTGGCTTGGCGCCTGACTTGGCTCGGCTGGCTGTGCCTCATCCTGGCTGGAGGCATCATCGTTTCCCTCTGGTATTTTCTCGGAGAATCATTCCTTTCCGAGACTAGCCGGCTCCCCGCGGACGTCCTGGTAGTCGACGGCTGGATCGGACTTGAGGGCATTCATGCTGCGGCGGCGGAATTCACCAATCCAGCCTATGGCTATCGATACGTCGTCACGGTCGGAGGCAACACAGCCAGCCGTTGGGATAATCGCCATGGAAACTATGCCGAAATGGCCAGGGGCGAACTAATCCGCGCCGGGATTCCGGCGGATCGGACCATCAAGGCGCCTTTCGGCGATGACCAGAAGCAGCGCACGTTCGCTTCCGCCAACGCCGTGTCTCGTGCCCTTCAGGACCTGAATTTTCAGCCCAAGGGCTTGAACGTTTTCACCTTGGGCCCGCACGCCGCCCGCAGTCGTCTCGTCTTCGCCAAAGTATTCGGGCGCAGCACCAAAGTCGGCGTGATCGGATGGCGGCCCGCAGATTACACGAACAGCCCCTGGTGGCAGTCCAGCGAGCGGGCCAAAGATCTTTTGGTCGAGACCATCGGTTTCTTCTCTGAATTCGTTTTCGACGCCGGTCGCCGCGGAGAACTTCCCTCCAAAACATCGGCCTACCCATCCAGGTAAAGAGCGGCTGCCACAGCCTCTCTAAAACAACTTCCCCTATTTATCTCGATTGTCCGCAGCGCCGAAAGAGATTTGGCCACGGCGGACGATCTTCTCCGAAGTTTGAAGCGATTGACCTCGGAAGCCTCGAATGCAGTCCCCTGCAAGGTATAACCATAGTATGGACACACGCGAAATGGGCACGAAGCCTCTGTCGGAAGATTCGGTTGTCGCTGTGCATGAATCTCGTCCCGCTGCCGGCGGATTGCACTCGCGTTGGTCTTACGGTCTGCTGTTCGCCCTTCTTCTTGTTGGCCTTTTCGCCCGGCCACTGTTTTCACTCATCGGCTTTGCGGCCGGATCGTCACTGGATTCCTATATCCTGCTCGTGCCAGCCATCGTCGTATACCTGCTGAATCTTCAACGTAAAGAGTGGCCGCCGGTTGCGTCCTCTCCGGCTTGGGCCATCGCGCCGGCGGTGGTCGGATTGATATCTCTCTTTTGGGTGTGGTACCTGCGCTCGGCTGGACTGCCGTTGAGCCTGAACGATTTCCTCACCTTCACGATTCTCGCCTTCGTTTCGTTTTGCATCGCCGGTGGCTTTTTGTTCCTGGGCAAGAGATGGATGATGGGTGCGGCCTTTCCCGTTGGCTTTCTCATCTTCCTCGTGCCTTTACCCGAGGCTGCCGTGAAGAGCCTTGAAACCGCCTCGGAATGGGCTTCTGCTGAAGCGGCAGACATATTCTTCGGCCTCACCGGTACGCCAGAACTGCGCGACGGCGTCGATTTTCAGCTCCCAAATATCAATATTCGGGTCGCTCAGGAATGCAGTGGAATCCACTCGAGCTTGGTCCTCTTTATCACCAGCCTTATCGTCTCTCATCTTCTCCTGCGGACCACTTGGCGTCGAGCCGTCCTCGTTGCTCTCGTGATCCCATTGGGCATTCTCCGAAACGGCTTCCGCATTCTGGTCATTGGCTGGCTCTGTGTGCATATCGGTCCGCAGATGATCGATCACCCCATTCATCATCGTGGGGGACCGGTGTTCTTCGTCCTGTCCTTGATTCCTCTGTTCCTTCTACTTTTGGGTCTCCGCCGGGGCGAACAAAAGCGAAGCGCGCCCGCTCCGCTGTCCGACTAGTGTTAATCGCTCAGGACACTAGCAGATTGCTACCCATGGATTGCGTTCCCACTTGCAATCCACAGCCCGGGACAGGTAGCCTCGCGCCGTGGTTTGTAACTTACAGAGCCTTTGTCCGAACCCCCGGTTTCGTTTTCCAAAAATGACCCCTTCCTTTTCGAAGTCGATCAACGCACTGGCAAAATTCGCGCTACTCATTGCGCTCATGCTATCACTCTGCCAGTGCGCGACCCCACCTCATACCAAACTTCCGCCGGTGGCATGGAATTCCCCTGGTTCGCTCGCTCCTGGCGATGTCATCAAATTGACTTTTCCGCAGTCGCCTGAGTTGAACCAAGCTCAAAAGATTCGCCCCGACGGCCGGATCAGCTTGCCTCTCGTCGGTGAGGTGAGTGCTGCGGGAAAAGTGTTTTCCAAATTTCAGGCCGAGCTTGAAGAGCTTTACAAGTCGCAGCTCAAAAGCTCCGAGGTGGTCGTGTCCCTGGAGAGCAGTGTCTCACCGTCGATCGTCGTGGATGGGGCGGTGGCAAAGCCTGGAAACGTTCCCGCCGATCGTCCCATGACGGTTTTTGAGGCGATCATGCAGGCGGGTGGATTTTCTCCGACCTCGGATCTGAAAAGAGTGAAGCTTTTTCGCCTGGTCAATGGCGAGCATCGGAGCCAGGTCATCGATATGAGAGGGGCCATGACTGGAGCGCCGACGCGTGCGATTCCGGTTAAGAACGGTGACATCATCTTCGTCCCGGAAAAGACGCTGAATTTGTGATCGGCAACCGAACGAGAACGCTCCCCTTCGTAGCAGGCGTCTAGTTCGCTGAAACTTGATAGAACCGGCGGTCTGCAGAGGTGGCCGTCGGGTCTGCGATCAGAAGCGTACCGGTCGTGTTAACCTTCGTTCGGAGCAACGTCCAATTTTGCAGATCGGTCGAGACGTAAACATTGTTTGTGTGTCCACTCGCGCCGGTGATCGTCAATTGAAAGCTGCCGTCGGCCAGCCACTGAGTTTTCGTCACGCCGAAAGGCACCACGGTGACCGTCACCTTTGTCGAGGTCGTCGTTGCTCCCGTGCTGTCGTAGGCCACCGCAGTGAGGACGTAAGTTCCGGCTGTGGTATTGGTCAAGGTCATCGAGCCAGTGCTGCCAGTGGATTCTCCGATCTGGGTCGAATTCTGGTAATAGACGACTTTGGCAATCGTTCCACCAGGTTTGGCAGCCGTGGCCCCGAACGTGATGGGGGCCGTGGCGTTGAAAACAGTACCGCTCGTCAGCCCAGTGATACTGACCGTCGTCCCCGGCACATCGAACGAGGCTTCGTTCGATGGAGCACTCTCGATGCCGAAAGAATCATAGGCTGTGACCACGAAGTAGTACGTCGTATTTGCGGTCAAATTCGTGACCGAGGCGGACGTGTTATCGCCGACATCGATCTCCTCCGTGTAAGAGCCCGAGGAAGTTCCGTAGTAGAGGCGATATCCGATGACGTTTGGTTCGGTGACTGTATTCCAAGCCAGTGCGACGCTTCCCGCGGCGTGCAATGGCACTGGGGCGGAAAAAGCGATTATCATCGAAAGTAGCAGAAGGATGCGCCGGATGCGCAGACTGGGACAGTGATAAAGCATTCTCTTTAACAAGCCGCTACCGCGCCACGGTCGAAAAAATTATCAACCTATCCGACCGTTATTGAGATCAATGGAACGGATGATTGTCTGAACGATCGTTATGCGGCGATAAAAGCGAATACGAGATGATAACAAAGCTATCCTTCTGCGTCGTTGCATGACGCTTCTGCTGACTACGGTCCTTGCGTGACCAGTACCGCACTGCTGCCGGTGGTACCGAGTGAGAGGCCCGCAGCGATCGACTGCTTTTGGAACACGACCCCTCTCAGCGCCTGGGTGCGATTGCTCGCGACATTGAAGAACGTCCCGCTGAAAATTCCAGTGCCAGGTGTGAGCGTAATCCTCAGTTTATCCGTGCCGGGATTTTGCACGATCAGGGAACTGTTTGCGGTAAGAGTAGCCGACTTGGAGATGGGCGCAGGAAGATTGCCATTGCTCAGCGTGACCGTCACGTTCGCTGGACTGCCAGGAAGGGCCAGTATCGACCTATGCTGAGTAGGCGCTACAAAAGTGGAGCCGACCATGGTGACGGAGGTCACGAAGCCCGCAGGAAAGGGGGTGCTCGAGGAGACCGTCTTCGAGGAGGGGCGAATCCATTCCAGTGTGCCATTCAGATCGCTCTCGCTCCCAGGAGTGCTGGTGATTTCAAACGCCACCGTCCCGGCAATCGAACCTTTTCCCGAGTAAAGCGAAGCGAAGAAGGGGAGCGAACCATCATTTCCGATCGGAACCGAGACTGCGAGTTTGGTGCCATCGCCCAGCTGTCCGGAAAATGTGGCCTGGCCCCGTTTCGTGACCACCAATCGTCCGAAGCCGTATCCCTGGGGAGCCGATCCGGCCGTGGGCGTCTCGGTATCTGGAGGGAAAATGATGGTGTAGGCACCTGCTTGAGGAGCTGGATTTGCCTGCGAAAAGGATGCCAGTTTACTCGAGATCGAAGAAGTGAAACCAGCACTCGAAGAGACGGTGCCGGTGACTTGTCCCGTGAGTGCATCGAGAGCGAGCACGATCGACAGCCCAGGCTGGTTGCCTCGTGCGGCGATCGAGACGGTGGCGTCGCCTGCGCTGTTGAACGTTCCTCTGATCGGGAGATTGAGAGCGCCAAGCCGGATTCGGCCCGTGAATTGCCCCGAAGGCAGCAAGGTCAGTTGCAAGAAACCATTTTCGTTCGAGTCGGTACTGCTTCCGGTGATCAAACCGTGAAAGCTCCCCTTCGCGAGGAGGAAGGGAGCGATAATCGTCACCGTCGCCGTACCGCTCCCGCCTTGCCCGTCGGAGACCGAGTAAGTGAAAGCGTCCTCTCCTTTGAAAGTTTTACCCGGGCTGTAAAGGATGGTGCCGTCGCTCCGAAGCGTAGCGATGCCATTAGCGGGCTGGGTGACCGCGGTGATCGCAAGCGCGCCGCCATTCGAGTGATCGTTCGCCAAGACGTCGATGGTGATCGGTTTCACCGCGGTCAACGTCACCTGGTCGTCAGTTGCCAGTGAGGTTGGCGAAGTCGGCGCGGAGGGAACCGAGGAGGGGACCGTGAAAGCAGCCTCGTTTGAGAGTCCACTCTCCATGCCAGAAGCGTTGTACGCAGTGACTGCGAAGTAATACGTGGTTCCCACTACCAAATCCGAAACCTCCGTCGTGGTCGCATTTCCGACATCCACGACCTCATCATACGTGCCGCTGGCGGTCCCGTGGTAGAGGCGATATCCGATGATGTTTGGTTCGGTGACTGTATTCCAAGCCAGTGCGACACTTCCCGCAGCGTGCGATAGCACTGGGGCGGAAAAAGCGATTATCATCGACAATAGCAGAAGGATGCGCCGGATGCGCGAACTGGGACAGTGATAAAGCATTTTCTTTCATAAGCCGGTACCGCGCCACGAACGAGATGCAAGGAAAAAATTATCAGCCTCAATTCGCAGTTTAGCATCCGCCCGTTATTGAGATGGAACGGATGGTTGGCTGAATGATCGGTGTGCGCGATAAAAGCGAATACGAAACGATAACAAAGTTATCATTCTGCGTCATTGCATGACTCGTATTCTGTTGATTAAGGTCCTTGCGTGACCAGTACCGCACTGCTGTTGGTGGTACCGAGTGAGAGGCTAGCAGCGATCATGCCTGCGACCTGCTGGAGCCGCGCTTTCCAGCTAATTCGGAGCATTTAACAAATGACGGAATCTCTGCCGGCCTTCATTGCGTCGTTCCTGAGCGTGGCGCTGGCTTTTGCCGCGATTGGCCGCGGAAAAGGCAGCATCGCAAGCTGGTGCTTCGCCGCCGGGATGCTCGTGCTGGCGGCGGAGAGCGCTTTCGTCGGGATCGCTTTTCGCGCGCTCACTCCGGACAATGTACTCCGGTGGCATGCGTTTGCCTTGCTCGCAAAGGCCTTCCTCCCAGCGATATGGCTCGCCTTCAGTCTCAGCTACGCGCGGGGAAATTCTTGGGAATTCCTGCTCCGCTGGCGCCTTCTTATCGGTGCATCCTTCATTCTACCCGTCGGAATTGCCGTTTGCTCCCGTGGGAATCTGCTGGAGATCACGCCCCTTCCGGACGGGAATCCACCGTTCTGGTTTCGTTCCGGCGGATTGGGGAGAGCGCTGGATGTGCTGATCCTGGTGGCTTTTGCGCTCATTTTGATGAATCTCGAGCAAACGTTCCGTGCCGCGGTGGGCACGACGCGCTGGCGCATCAAATTTCTCCTCCTGGGCGTGGGCGGCATTTTCGCTGCGCGTATATACTCGCAAAGCCAGACACTCCTCTTTTCAGGCCACAACTTGCTCCTGGCCAATGTCGATATCGACGCTCTCCTCGTTGGTTGTCTCTTTGTCTCGGTCGCCTTTTCGCGAAACGCCTTCGCCGAGGTCGACGTCTATCCTTCGCATACCGTTCTGGAAGGTTCCTTCACGGTGCTGCTCGCCGGCGGATATCTGTTCCTCGTCGGCGTACTCGCTCAAGTGGTCAAGTTTCTGGGCGGTGTCCGGGATTTTCAGTCGCAGGTCTTCATCGTACTGCTCGTCATCGCCGTCGTCGCGGTCCTGCTGTTTTCCGAACGCCTTCGCCAGCGAATCCGGCGATTTCTCAGCTGGCATTTCGGAACTTCGCAGCACGATTTCCGGAAGATTTGGACCCAATTTACTCTGCGCATGGCAAGCGTTTTGGATCGGCACCAACTCTGTCTCGTCTCCGCGAAACTGATCTCCGAAACTTTCAGTGTCCTCTCCGTCACCGTGTGGATCCTCGATAAGAAGCAGGAATGCCTGATCGTCGGTGCCTCCACGGCGTCGCCGGATTGTGTTTCGATCCCTTTAAATGGAAGTTCTTCGCCCGATTCGAATCTCGTTGCTAGTCTCCGACGTAATTTGCAGCCGTTTGATCTGGAAAATGGGAAGAATATCTGGGCGGCCCCTTTGCGTGCGGGTGCGCCAAGCCAGTTCCGCAATGGTGGAAATCGGCTAGCTGTTCCGCTCATTGCGGGTGATCGCCCACTCGGTGTCGCCGTTCTCGCCGACCGGGTGAATGGAGCTGGTTATGGCCTCGAAGAATTGGATCTTTTGAAATGCATTGGAGATCAAATGGCTGCCGGCTTGTTGAATCTCCAACTCTCCGAAGAACTCGTCCTGGCAAAAGAGCTGGAGGCATTTCAAACGATGTCGGCATTTTTCGTACATGATTTGAAAAACGCAGCATCGAGTTTGGGCCTGATGCTCAGAAATCTTCCGGTCCATTTTGACGACCCCGAATTCCGGGCTGACGCTCTGCGCGGGATCGGCGCGACATCCGATCGCATCAATCATCTCATAACCCGGCTTGGCGCGCTCCGTAACAAGCTCGAGCTGAAACCGGTCGAGGTCGACCTCAATGAACTCCTTGCGGCGTCCCTCCGGGAAGTTCGCGGAAATGAGCAGATCGACTGGATTGAGAATCTCCAGCCAATTTCGAAAGTGATGGCGGACCGCGAGCAACTGCAAAACGTCTTTATGAATCTGCTCCTCAACGCCGTCGAGGCGGTTGGCCCGAGCGGTCACGTGACGGTTGAAACTCGTGAACGAGATGGCTGGACCGATGTCTGTGTGACCGATGATGGATGCGGAATGACGGAAGCTTTCCTTAAAGGCTCACTCTTTCGCCCGTTTCAAACCACCAAGAAAAGAGGAATTGGCATAGGGATGTTTCAATCCAAACTAATCATCCAGGCGCACCATGGCAAAATCGAGGTCAAGAGTGAAATTGGCAAAGGCACTACCTTCCTGGTGAGTTTACCGTCCAAATCTTAGTTATGACGAAATCACGATTGCTCATCGTTGATGATGACGAAGAAATCCGGACTCAGATGAAATGGGCGCTCGCCCAGGATTACGAAGTTATCCTTGCTGAAGACCGGGCCAGCGCCTTGGATGCGTTCAAGGAACGGCAGCCGGGTATCACCATCCTTGATCTTGGGCTGCCGCCCGCGCCGAATGCTCCCGATGAAGGGCTTGCCGCGCTCTCAGCTATTCTCACGTTGGATCGAGAAGCGAAGGTGATCGTTGTTTCCGGGCAGGGCGAGAAGGAGAATGCGCTCAAAGCGGTCGGCACCGGCGCCTACGATTTTCTGTGCAAACCGGTCGATCTCGACGAACTTAAGCTGGTTCTCCAGCGCTGTTTCTATGTCGCGGACCTCGAGCGGGAGTATCGAGAGATTCAGCGCGCGTTGAATTCCGAGGGCTTCGAGGGAATGCTTGGCGCCGGCGCCCAAATGCAAAGTGTTTTCGCATTCATCCGGAAGGTTGCTCCGACCAGCGCGCCGGTCCTTCTCCTGGGCGAGAGTGGCACAGGTAAAGAAATGGGGGCCCTTGCTATTCATCGCCGTAGTCCCCGTCGCGAAAAGCCGTTTGTCGCCATTAATTGCAACGCCATCCCGGAGAACCTCCTCGAGAGTGAGCTCTTCGGTCATGAAAAGGGCGCCTTTACCGGGGCTCATCAGCAGCGCAAGGGTCTCTTCGAAAGCGCCGAGGGAGGCACCCTGTTTTTGGATGAAATCGGCGAGTTGCCGTTACCCATTCAGATTAAGCTGTTGCGCTTCCTTCAGGAGCAAACCTTTATGCGCGTTGGCGGGCGCCAGGAGATACGCGCCGACACCCGGGTGATTGCAGCGACTAATGCCGATTTGAAAGACTCGATCACGAAGGGGGATTTTCGCGAGGATCTCTACTATCGCCTCGCCGTCGTCGTCATTCGGCTCCCTCCGCTCCGGGAGCGTGGCGAGGACATCGTGGCCATGGCGCGGGAGTTTCTTTTGCGATTTGCCACGCAGAATAATAAAAAAGGCCTCACCTTCTCTCCTGATACCCTTAGAGCCTTGAGTCTCTACAAATGGCCGGGGAATGTGCGCGAACTTCAGAACCGCGTCCAACGAGCTGTCATCATGGCCGAAGGCAAGCGCCTTACTTTGGATGATATGGAACTCGCCGGTTCTGTTGATATGATCCCTCCGTTGACGCTCAAGGAGGCGCGGGAATCCGTCGAGCGCGAGTTGGTGCAGCAGGCGTTAAAGCGGCATCTGGGCCGGATCAGTTCAGCGGCAATCGAGCTGGGCGTCAGCCGCCCGACTCTTTACGAGTTGATGGAGAAACTCGGAATTGCTAAGGAATAAATAACGCAAACAAGTCTTCACAATCCCAAGGACAGCCGTAGTGAAGATGAAACTTTGATAGTCTTTGGATGCAGTGAAGGGAACTAGCAGTGGCATTAAACCGAACTTATGCACCTATTTCGATACTTCTGCCGGCCGGTCGTCGCCCTCGTCTTAGTCGTAGCGGTTCTCTTTGCCGGTTGCACCCGGGCGCAGAAAAAGGCGCGATTTATGCGGCGCGCCGACGAGTATTTCAAGGCTGGCGACTACGAAAAGGCCAAAATTGAATATCTAAGTGCCCTTCGGCTGGATCCAAAAACGGCGGTTGCTTTTCAACAAATCGGGATCATTTGGCTCGAGGAAGGGGATGTCGTGCAGGCTCTCCAATTTTTGTCGCGGGCAAGAGAGCTCGCGCCGAACAACGCCATCGTGCGGGCCAAACTGGCGGCGGCGTCCTTCGCGCTGGGAGACGTGGCTGCGGCAAAGAAAGAGACGCAAGCGCTCCTGGCGCAAGCTCCCTCCAACGACGCGGCCCTGTTTCTACTTTGTGATCTTGCCAGAACCAAAAACGAAATTGAAGACACGCAAAGTGAAATCGCCAAATTTCCCAATCACGAAAACAGTTCCTTTCAGGTAGCCTTGGCCAGCCTGCTTTTTCGAAAGGGCGATCGAGCGGGAGGCGAACAAGCCATGCAGCAGGCTCTCACGTTCAATCCAAAATCCGTCCCGGCGCATCTCCTGCTGGCCGAATACTCTATTTCCAAGAAGGACCCGGCAAAAGCCGAAGAGGAATTTAAGGCCGCCTCGGATTACTCGGAACGCCGCAGTAGCGCCAAATTGAAATATGTGGAATTCAAACGTCGCACCGGGGCGATCCCGGACGCGGAGGCATTGCTGACGAAGATAACGCAAAATGCACCCGACTTCTTTCCTGCCTGGCTCCTCAAGGCGCAGATCGCCTTCGATGCGAGGCACTACGAAGATTCACTGGCTTCGCTCGGGAACGTCTTGACCAGAGACGGGACAAATCTCGACGCCATATTGCTTCGCGCGCAGGTCCTACTGGCCAAGGATGATGTAGCAAAGGCGATGGTTGATCTGGAACGCCTGGACAAAACGTACGGTAAACTGCCGGCGGTGAAATATCATTTGGCCTGTGCTTATCTGAAGTCTAACAAAGCTCAGGAAGCAATGGCCAAGCTCAACGAAGCCGTCGCCTTGAGGCCCACTTATGTGGAAGCCGCTCTTCTTCTCGGTCAATTGAATCTTCAAGCCGGGAACCCGCAATTGGTCGTTACGCCAATGGTGAATCTTTTGAAAACCAGACCCGTGTTTCCGGAGGCAGAAATTCTTCTAGCCAGCGCATATCACGCACTTGGACGCGGAGAAGACGCAGCCGCAATGTTTCAGGATCACATCAAAAAATCTCCGAAGGACGCGATGCCCTATTTCATGCTGGGCGTGACGTTTCGCCAATTGGGAAAGGCTTCCGATGCGAAAGTGGCATTTGAAAAAGCACAGGAACTCGCTCCGAACGATCTCGCGTCGACATCTGAATTGGTAGACCTCGATCTTTCGCATCAAGACTACCAGTCGGCCCTGAGCCGGATTGAAGTGCAGGAAAAGCGGCAGCCAAATTCGGCGACCGTCCATTTGCTGAAGGGCCGGGTATTTTCGATGAAAAAACAATGGCCTGAAGCGGAGGCGGCTCTCTCGAAGGCCATTGAAATGGCTCCAAATTTGTTGGACGCTTACGATTTGCTCGTTTCCGTCTATATAGCGCAGAACAAATGGGATCTGGCGATCGATGGACAGAAAAACGAAGTGGCGAAAGCCCCGGGGAATTTCCAAAGTCTGATGAAGCTCGGCCTTCTTTACGGACGAGAGCACAGGGATGCAGAGGCCTTGGAGTGCTATGAGAAAGTGATTTCCATCAAACCGGATTTTTCGCCGGCCCTGAATAACTTGGCCTATCTATACTCCAAAAAGCAGGATCAGATGGATAAAGCCGCGGCATTGGGGCGAAAAGCCCGCTCATTGCAGCCCGGAGACCCGGATGTCGCGGATACTCTTGGATGGATCCTCTATCGGCAGGGCGCTTATCAGGAGGCCTTGATTCTTCTTCGAGAGAGTGCCGGGAAGCTTTCCAACCCCGAGGTTCAGTTTCACTTAGGCATGGCTAATTACATGATGGGCAATGTGGACCTTGCCAGAGCCTCACTGCAACATGCACTCGAATCCCCTGAAAAATTTCCAGGGATGGAGCAAATCGCTGACCGTTTGGCGATTCTGCCCGGCAACTCTGAGGCTGCCCCATCACTTTCGTTGGATCAATTGAAGGCGATCACCGCGCGCGACCCAGGCGACGTGATGGCCCAACTTCTATTGGGAGAATCGTTGGAGAAGGCAGGGCTCGTACAGGAAGCATCAGCGGCCTATGAGCGGGCGTTGCAAAAAAATCCAAAGTTGTTCCCGGCACTGTCCCGGCTTGCTGATTTGTTTGCACATCAGATGAAAAATACGGAGGCCGCCTTGGGGTATGCGAAGAGAGCGAAGGATCTCGCGCCAGAGGATCCGAAAGTGTCCGGCCTGCTGGGCGCCCTGGAGTTTGCCAATCATCATTTTTCGGTAGCCTACGCCCTGCTTCAGGAGAGTGCGCGGCGGCTGGATAAGGACCCGCAAATTCTTTGTGACTTTGCCTGGGCCGCCTACAGCTTGGGCAAAATCAAGGAGTCCAGGGACGCTATGAAGAGTGCGTTGGAACATTCGCCAAGTCCGGTGCTTTCACAGGATGTGGAATGCTTTCTCTCGATGACTGATTTGAGTGATGGAAGCCAGGTTTCGGCGCACGCCTCCCAGGTTGAGGAGCTCATCAAGTCGCGCCCCGGCTATGTTCCGGCTCTGATGGCGCGGGCCATCTTGGAAACGCAGCATGGTGACCGAAATGCCGCGAAACAAATCTACTCGGAAGTGCTGCAGCAATTTCCCGATTTCGGCCCGGCTCAAAAGCAGCTCGCTGCGATCTACCTGGAAGAGCCGAGAGACGATGCGAAAGCGTACGAATTTGCGATTAAAGCCCACCATTCGCTTCCGGACGATCCGGAGACGGCGCAGATTCTCGGAAAAGCGTGCTATCGCAGGAAGGATTATCGTGGAGCTCTGCAACTACTCGAAGAGGCTGGCCGGAGCGCACCATTAAGCGTCGAAGGGCAATACTATCTCGGAATGACTTACTGGCAGTTGCGCGACAAGGCGAAGAGCCAGCAGGCGCTGATGGATGCACAAAGCGCCGGATTGAAGGAGCCGTTCCTCAGCGAATCGAAGCACGTGCTCGAGGAATTGGCAAAGAAGTGATGGTTGGGATCCACACCGATCGCCTCAGATCCCGCTAGTGTCCTGAGTGATTAATAAGGAGGATATTGCGAGAGGCGATTGAGCGTCAATCAAGGCGCGAGCGAAGCGGCAATATCCGAAGTGATCTTGTCCGAGCGAGCAACGCCGAGTGACGCCCAATATCCTCCTTATTAATCACTCAGGACACTAAGAGTCCCTCGCTTTGGTTTCGATTTTTAGCAAATCCGAACCGAAGCGCGGATTCTTTCGGCGAAACCTTCAGCGGGCTTCCTTGGCAAGTTCCCAAATGCAAACGACATCTTTCACGTCAGGCCGGCAATTTTGCCAAACGCTGTGGAATCCATCGGAGACTTGGAATCCTTCCGGGGCTTTTTTCCATTCCCGAAACAGGATCATTCCACCGATGGCCATCGGAATGCCGAGAACAAACCAGATGAAGTGTGTCATTTGATATCTGATAAAGCAGGGGAAACGCCACGGATGGCGATGGTCTGCATATTCTTGAGGGGCAGCTGAAGCGGCGTCTACTAATACCTTATCGATTTTCTTCAGGGTGTGGAAGAGAATTGTTCCAAACCAACACTGATTCGTCCTGGACGCGTGAATTTTTTGGGCGAAAGATTCCGCGCGAACGAGAGAGAGTTTGGTCTTGATTGTTTCGCATTGGTTAAACAGACTCGAAGGTTGCCTCGGCATGGAAAGACGATAGCCATGGACTGACGTCGGCTCTCCGCCTGTAACCTCCACGCCGAGGCATTTTTTATCCTGCGCGACTTCGTTGAGCGAAGTGGTTAATGGTAGTAGCAAAACTGATGCCACGATCACATCGATGGATGCGGATGGAATGTAAGTGCCTGATAGCAAGAGATAAGCGCTGAAAAAGAGTAATGTGCATGAGTGGGGGTGTCGAAGATCAGTGTAAAGGTCGTCGACAAAAAGCGCCTCAGTGGAGCACCGGCGTTCGGATCTTTCGTCCAGCAGGCAGTCGAGGCAACGAACTTGCCAATGCCCTTGGCGACATCGAAAGGATTGAAGGAGGCGATGAAAAGGGCTTCCTCGATTGAGTTGAACCCGCAAGCGCTCCAGGATCGGGGCGTGATCCACGGAAAAATGTTCACCACGACCAGATGGCAAGACCGTTCCCCGGCAGGGAGTGCATCGTTTGCACGAGTGGATATCTCATAACTGAGTCTGCGAAAACTGACTTCTCATTGTTGAAGCGAGTTTGCGGCGCATCGCACGCCTCTCGACTGTAATTTTTTTTGCGGGGACGGTCCCGGTTTTGGAGCGTTAGCCGTACTGATTCACGGCTTCCCGAGACGATGTCGCACATCTTCCTCGGAAACAGAGGGTTCCAAATGTTCGTCAGTTGATCCGTAAACGGTTCATGAGGCCCATAAAAGCGGTAGATTGGATGATTCTCAATTCTGATATTTTTACATTATTTGTTGCGCGTTGGCGCGATCGCTGCTTTTGGGAACTGCGTGATAAAGACACTATCATCCCCTCGCTGTTTCCTCGGGTTCTCTCCCTCGCTTCGGTGGCTCCTCCTGGGCTTCCTGTCCGTCTTCGCTCTCGCGTGCCACGCTAGTGCGCAGAGCGTCGGGCTCTCGTGGAACGCAGACTCCGACCCGACGGTTACAGGCTACGTGGTTTTCTACGGAACTTCCTCCGGCAACTATACTCAGACTATCGACGTTGGAAACGTCACCGCTGCCGCCGTGCCGAATCTGAGCGCCGGGACGACGTATTACCTCGCCGTTGCCGCCTATAATGGCGCCGGGATCCAGAGCGACGTCTCGAACGAGGTTTCGGGAATCCCTTCGTCATCATCTTCGTCCTCCTCCATTCCCGCGGCGCCAACCTCGGTTTCCGCGACAGCCGGCAACGCGCAGGTGGCTCTGAACTGGGCGGCTGTGTCGGGCGCCACCAGCTACAACGTGAAGCGCTCGGCTACCAGCGGCGGCCCTTACACCACGGTCGCCACCGTCACCTCAGCTTCCGCCACCGACTCCTCGGTCACCAACGGCGCTGTCTATTACTACGTCGTCACTGCCGTTAACAGCTCCGGCGAAAGCAACAATTCTTCGGAAGTCAGCGCCACCCCGCAGGCGCCGGTGCCCGCGACTCCCGCGCCGAGCGGACTCACCGCATCGGCTGGAAATGCCCTGGTCACACTGAACTGGACCGCTTCATCGGGAGCCACCAGCTACAACGTGAAACGCTCCACGACCAGCGGTGGACCTTACACCACGATCGGTTCTCCCTCTTCCACTTTCGCGTCGGACTCCTCCGTCACCAACGGGATCACTTATTACTATGTCGTTTCCGCCGCGAACAGCGCCGGCGAAAGCGCAAATTCCTCGGAAGTGAGTGCCACCCCGGCGGCCCCGGCGCCCGGAACGCCCGGCAGCCTGACCGCCTCCGCGGGGAATGGCGCCGTCTCCCTCGCATGGAATACGGCTTCGAACGCCACCGGCTACAACCTCAAGCGCTCCACGAGCAGCGGCGGACCCTACACCACGGTCGCTTCGGTCACTTCCACTTCGATTACCGACTCCTCCCTCGCCAACGGAACCACTTACTATTATGTCGTCTCCGCGACCAATGGCAGTGGCGAAAGCGCGAACTCCGCGCAGGCCAGCGCGACCCCGAGCGCGCCAGTCCCGCCGGCTTCCCCGACCGGCCTAGCCGCCTCGCCCGGCAATGCACAGGTCTCCCTGACGTGGAACACTACTGCCGGCGCGGCCAGCTATAACGTCAAGCGCTCCACCACCAGTGGTGGTCCCTTTACTACCATCGGCACGGCGACGACCGCATCGGCAAACGACACGACCGTCGCTAACGGAACCACCTATTACTACGTCGTCTCCGCCGTCAGCGGCGCCGGCGAAAGCGCCAACTCCGCGCAGGTAAGCGCGGCACCCACCGCCCTGCCCAGCCCTTGGGTGACAGCCGATATCGGATCCGTCGGGGGCGGGGGAGCGGCCAGCTATGCTAGCGGCACGTTCACGGAGTCCGGTTCGGGTGCGGGATTTGGCGGAACCAGCGACGCCTTCCGCTACCTGTATCAACCCGCGACGAGCAATGGCAGCATCATCGTGAAAGTTGCCACCTCCCAGAGCGGCGGCTCGGCGGGCGCCACGGGGGTGATGATGCGCGATTCCCTGACTGCGAACGCGATTTACGCGGGACTCTTTGTCACCCCGAACAATGGAATCGTTTACGAATGGCGGGCTTCCACAGGGGGCACGACCTCGCGCGTTACCGCCACTGTGACGGGGCCTGTGTGGCTGCAGCTCAGTTACAACCCCAGCGGCTGCAAGGCGTCCTATTCCACGAATGGCTCGACCTGGATCCAGATCGCTCCCAAAAAGTCCGCTGCCTTCGGATCCAGCTACTCGCTCGGCATGGCGGTAACCAGTGGTGTCGCCGGCGTTACTTCGACATCCACCTTCTCGAACGTCACGGCAGTGCCCTGATTCATCTCCGTCCCTAGGGAATTGCGCCATTAAGATGAAATTCTCTCGCTCCGGCCTGTGGCTCGCAGGTGCCACCGCCGCTGTCCTCATCATCGCAATCGCCGCGTACGGAATATCTCGCGAAAAGCTGCCCTCCCATCTGGTAACCAGCAAGAGCCCGCAGCCCGCGCCCACCTCTTGGATCCCCGGGACAGCGAGCTTCCAGAGTTCATCGGCAACCCCGGTGTCACGTTCGGAGGAAGCAGAGAACACGGTGGCTCCTCGCCTTGCGAGCGTGATTGCCGATCTCGCCGACCTTCATGCCGAAGCCGACGTGGATCGCCGCGAGGTGCGTTTTGATCACCTCATGAACTCGGTGACCGCGGCAGAGTTGCCAGCGTTCCTGAAGTATCTGGAGGGCGTCGCTCAGGATGACATGAATCGCGATCTCCACACGCGACTCATTCGGCAATGGTTCGAAACGAACCCCACCGCCGCAGCCGCGTGGTTGAACCAGATGCCGCAAGGTGCGACGCGCCGCGATGGCATGACCAATGCCGCGATTGCCTGGGCCGGGCAGGATCTCGATTCCTCGGTCGCGTGGGCTCGCCAGCTCCCCGCAGGCGAGGAGCGGGACAGCGTCTGCCAGGCCGTCGCTTACGAGGCGGCCCGAACCAATCCCACGCAGGCACTCGACCTTGCGATCGATCTGCCGGCAAGCCCGGAACGAGACGAATTGATTTCGCACGCCACGGCAAATTGGGCGGCCGCCGATCCGCAAGCCGCGGCGAATTGGGTTAGCCAGATTCCCGATGACGCACTGCGGGTCTCCACCGCGGCCAGCACCGCGATTTCCTGGAGCGCCACCGATCCAGTAGCCGCCGCCACGTTTGCCGTGGACACCCTGCCGGCCGGACAAACTCGCGACAACACAGTCGTGAGCATCGCGGATAAGTGGGTCCAAAGCGATCCGCACGCCGCCACCGCATGGGTTTCGCAATTTGCCGATGGCCAGTTGCATGACGACGCGTTGCAAAACGTCGTGAAAATCTGGGCCTCCACCGATCCGGCAGCCGCTGGAACCTGGGTGAACACCCTGCCCGCCGGCAAGAGTAGGGACATCGCCGCATCGACCTTGGCTGAATCCATTGCGCCAACCAACCCAGCGGCGGCATCGGCCTGGAAGCAGTCCGTCAAGACGGCTCCAGTGTTGTAAGGGCGCAAAGGTGAAGGACGGC
>FTBG01000696.1_pt1 | contig 34288 bp, 15 predicted proteins | sample 1639311 | NCBI WGS metagenome assembly FTBG01 (sample SAMEA3914864, study PRJEB12502) | metagenome | biome: forest; material: soil | place: USA | collected 2012-03-12 | depth 0.3 m | reverse complement strand
GTAGGAATCGCCAGCATCTGAGTGCTCTTCATCACCGCCCGGATTCCGGTCGAACGCGTGATATGACGAAACGGAGCAATCTGGTAATTGAGATTGACCTTTCCGGCCGTTGAAAATGGTTCACTGATCGCAAACGGTTCGACAACCGGCATGGTGAAAAGGTCCAGCCAGAGATGATCGGGCGGGATCGTGTACGGCGGAGTGTGGAGAGCCGGAGCGCCGGGCGCGGAAGTTCCGAAGCCAGGATGATTAAGGCCCGCTGCCGGATATGGGCAGAACAGGAGCGTCTGCCACGGGCGCGCGGCGACACCTTGCGCAATGCCGCTTTGCGCAGCATACAGTGCGGCCTCCGTAGCCTTCACCCCCGTCGGCAGGGAACCAAACATCACCGCGGAGGACGCCTGCCTGTTGGGAGCATAAGTGGCACCACTCTCGACCAACTGGCTTCCGCGAGCGAAGTACACCTGACCGCCATTTACCGAATCTCCCTCGTCCGGCTTGTTAATGTAAGGTCCATCTTCAATGACTCCGTACCCATTGTCGAAATCGCCCGGTCCTGTGAGGCCCATCGCGCCAGCTTGACCAGGCGCTGCAATCGGCTCCGGACTCCAGCCTTTCTGCCCAGGAACAAGAGCCGTCTTGGTGGCGTTTCCGTTCACATCCGTGGGCGTGCCGCCCGGGTAATATCCAGGCGCGCCAGTACGCAGGTTATGAGCGGCGTGTTTCGTAGGCGACAGATAATCCGGATGCGGCTTGAACATCGTAGTCGGAACCACAGGGATCGCCGCTAGAATCCGCAGATCTCCCATCGCCGCGTTCGATGCCGTGGCCCCACGACCATTTGATGGCACCTGCACGGAGCGGATGACGTCACCGAGGGTGAGATCGGTGTTAGTCGAGTTTGGCGTTCCCTCGATGAATGTTCCATTCTTCATCCGTGTATCGAAATCATCCGCTTTTTGGCCACTTGGATTTATGACCGGGTCTGGGATCGGACACTGGGGGATGGGCGGAAACTGAACATTTAACGTTTGGATCAACTGCGTTGGTGCCTGCCCGGTTGGGACGCTCTCGTAGCCAGCAAAGATTTGGATCTGAATCGTGCCGCCGGAAAACCGCATTGTTTTGGGCGCAGCGGGGTCCGTGGAGACCACTACAGCGCCGCCATTTTTGAACCCCGCGGCTTTCAGCGGAGTAGCGAATGGGAAGGTATTATCAGTACCGTCGTTTCCGACGGTCTTATACGCATCGCCGCCGAAGCTGACAAAATGCGTAAATTGGACAGGCAGGCCCATCACAGATGTATTGTGATTACCACCGCCGAGCAATCCAACGCGTCCAGTCAGAACATTGCAGGGCGGTGTGGTGTTGCCTGGACCTACGTCAGGCAGATTGAGCGACTGCCCATTGATCGTGAAGTTTTTCAGGCCCGTGATGGAGTAGCGGAGATTCGGGCTCCAGCAGGGAATGCCCGGAGTCGGGTTATATAATCCGACGACCACCGCAGCCTTCACGATAATATTTCCATTCGGAATAGGACTGTCCGATGGTGGCGGACTAAAGAAGATCACCGAAACCTCAGGGAACGTCATAAACCGCCCAAATCCCTTAGTTACCGATTGATCGTGAATCGGAGTGTTCATTTTACCCGAGGGCGTGATCACTGCGGGTACGACCTGGGATTCTCCAGCGGAGTACTGGGTCATGCTATGCGTCCCAGCGTAAAAATAGGTAAGATTGCCGTTGCTCGTATAGGAATTCAGACCCGAGCGATTCATGTCATACATCTCGGTCAGGATCTGATCGCGGTCGCTGTAACCTTTCGGCAAACCTACGCTAGTATCGTACTTGTACACAAAGCTTCCACCGAAGCCCGGGAAGTTTCTGGAAGTCAGGTTCTGCAGATACTTGTAAAGAACGGCATTGCGCGAAGCCGTAGAATTCGGCCCAACTGGCCCACTGGACGAAAGCGCAAAGTCCTCCCACCCGGACTGGCTGCTCGGCGGGGGATTCGTCAGATTCAGCCGGCCATCCCCGCTGTAAATGCTCAAGCGTTGAAAATAGTATGGGTAATAGTTAGCCGTTCCCCCACTCGTTGATGTGCCGGTTGATGTGCAAAACGCAATCAGCTTCTCCTTTGCTGACTGATAGGCAGAATCTTTCTGGATCGGCCAAAGACAAATCCGTGGCAGGTTGAACAAGTTCGTCTCGGGCGCCCGGCTGCTGGTGGTAAGAAAGAACCGCAGTTTCTCAATATCCGTCTTCGCTAGGTTCAGCTCACGGGTCCGAGTTGGCAGAGGTCCTCCCGTACCTTTGTAGCGAACGTCGAACGCCAATTCATCGAGTGAAGCAAATAGCCGATCGTGATCGGCAACGATCGGGGCGGTATTGCCGTCGACCTTGGCCGAACCCGCTTGCGATCCCCCAAATTCCAGGCGGGGGGCGAAATCGAGGTAATGGTGAACCGCAGTGGCATAACTGCTGCCCTTAAGACTCCAATAGCTGTCAAGGTTTTCGAGCACCGTGCTCAGGCACGTCATCGCCGGATGACCAGGCAACCGCTGAAATTCATTCTGCGCCGGCATCGACGTCGAGAAGGCGGTCTCCGCCGCATTGTTACTGCGAGGAATATCCCAAAACGTACCCTCGCCCGCGGTATTGACGTTCACCTTGGTAGTTTCATCATCAGTCCAGAAGGCCATGCGTCCGACGATCGGATTTGCTGCGCTCGGCTTTATTTCCGAATTTTCGAAGGTTACCTTTCCATTGGTGCTGCTGCTTGGCGAAATCGTGCTGCCATCTTTGAGCACATACAGCCATCGGCAGGGCAACGCAGCCGGATTCGGCTTAGGAACGACCTTAGGATTAATCGCAGGCGCCGGAGTGACCGGATCGCCGATCGTGCCGACGGTAAGACCTTCGACGCCAGGCGCAATAGCGGCAGATGGATCTAGAATCGGATAGTCGAGCCGATAATTGCCGCCATTCAGCGTGATGCTGCCATTTGGGTCTGGCACTACAACCGGAGCGTTCAAATCGGTATAGATTCCCGTTTGGGATTCCCACGCCTTCGGGACATCCCGATCAAACTCGTCATTGACGTTGTATTGAGGCGGCAGGTTCCGGAGCAGCATATTCCCGGACGAGTACAGCTTGTAGTAAGCGTACGGGGACCCACTGTCGTCATAAGTGCGAATCATTCCCGGCTGTGACGCCCAGGAAAGCACTGCGCTCGTCGGAACTCCGGGAGTCTGATAGCCGCGGGTTGCATCGCGGATCTGGGCCATCACGAGATTTGTGGCCATATCCGACAATTGCTTCGCAGTGACTCCAGCCGAATAACTCTTGGTCGCAGCCAACTCAGTCGTGACACTTCCGAAAAAGGCGACAATGAGGCCCGAAATGATAATGAGAAAACAGAGCACGATCACAAGGGCCATGCCGCTCTGCTTCTCGCGCTGGAAAAGTGGTTTCATATAACTTTAGGGGAGTGCATTGTAGTCATTCCACAGCCACCGCCTGATTCCATTTGGCTGCGTGAATACTAACGTGGTCATAATGGCAATCGAAGTTAACTGCCGGCTCCGCTCGGATTGACCATCCCGGTCCGCGTGATAAATGCGGATTGCTGGACGAATGTGACACTTGCTGGCGTGGGTCCCCCATCAGACTGCGTCCCCGGCATGCTTAGCATAAGCGGTAAGGTCATGCCTGCCGGGTTATTGATGATCTGGACGGTTGCCACGCAAAGGCTCGGCGACTGTACGAGTGTGCAGGAGCCGTTGTCCTCGGACGGGATTTGCCCCTTCCAAGCGATCTGAGTGTGAACGTCGTAAAGAATGTGCAGGCTGGCCCGTTGCTGCGGACTTGGGTCGCCAGTCCCACCATTCTGCATGGTTACCTCATTTCCCTGATCGTCGAAGAAGCGATGCGGGAGGTACCCGGTCAGATTGCCCGCACCGTTCGTGAGATTCAGCCCAGCGTCGGCCAGCACGGTGTCGAATTCGGACTGCTGAAGATCATCAATGACCCGCTGCCCGATCTGGCCGCCCACGGAGAGATCCATGCTCTTGCGGAATGTGCTCATTCCCGTGGGCAGCAATGCCAGCAACCCCACAAATGCAAATGCGACAACGCCAATCGCGAGCACGCATTCCACTAGGCTAAATGCGGAGGATTTCCCTCGCCGTGTACTGGGACCTGCCTGAATGCGAAAGGCACAGGAAGTTGGAGTTGGCTCACTCGCAAATAACAGCTTCGGCACGATAGAGGTGGGTAGAACGGTGGACATGGCGACTTGAATTCGACGGGAGGTGTGCCGATTATTTCCGGTTTGGGCAGTGGTGGAGGGCCTTATGGTGAGGTCGCTTGAACGTCAAAAACTCACCAAGTTAATTCACACAAAGCGGTCGGACAGTCGGCAATTATGCCGACAAGACCACCCCGCATCATTTTGAGCGGCACGAAGCGGTCTGTGACATTGCTGGAGGATTTCATGCAGGAAACAGCGAAGGGAAATGTGCATCTACGACCTCCGGCGGCGGACTCCCCTCAAGCCAGCTAGCATCCCGAAGCCGGCGAGCAAACTGGCAAATGCGCCGGGTTCCGGTATAGCGATCACCTTGAGGGCGATGTCCTGCCCGTTGGCATCCATGAAACTACTGGATGCAAAGCTCGCGGTGTAACTCACCAGGAATTGATCCGCACCGACCGTCATCAACCCCGTTCCATTTCCTTGGTTCACGGCATTTGAAAAGACGCCGTTCACGGCACTGCTTCCCCCATTGATGAGCACGTAGAAAATGTCCCCCACCGCCGGAGTATAACCAAGCGAAAGCTGCAGATCACCTCCGAGCGTTACAGATCCGCCCGTGACATATGCCGGCGAATACTGGGATCCGAGAGCAGTACCGGAGAGCGTCAGAGCCAAGTGTCCGCCCGAGTTTAGCGTGAGTCCGTTACTCAGAGACAGGAACCCTGCGCCATTCTGCCCCGGCGCGAGAGTGCCGCCAGCATTCACAGTCACCGATCCGTTCATCGTGCCGGTTCCGACCAGGACTCCACCGCTGACAGTCGTCGGGCTGGATACCGTTCCATTCGCCTGGAATGTCCCTCCGGTCACTGTCGCCGCCGTACTGGAAACCGTGCCATCACTATTGACCTGAAGCGTGCCGCCGTTGACCAGTGCGGTGTTGCCGCTGAGACTGCCGTCAACAATTACGGTGCCGCCAGCCACTGTCGTCGTCGAGCTAGAGACCGTGCCGCCATTATTGATCTGGAGCACGCCACCATTGACCTGTGCATTGCTGCCGGCAATGCTGCCACTTACCGCGAGGGTTCCAGCGCTCACCAAGGTTCCTCCGGCGTAGGTATTCGTGCCGGCCAAAGTAAGGATGCCATTCCCTGTCTTCGTGATTGCGGGGCTGGCCGAACTATTCACCAGAATCGCCGACACTGTAAGATCGCTAACAGGGTCCGTTCCCCGCGAAACATTAAAGACAGCCGACTTACCGTTCAAATTGTAGTTACCGGCAACACCACTTGCAACCAGGTTGTCCGTGGCACCGCCGCTGGTGGCGAAAGTGTTGACCCCGGTGAACACCAGGCCTCCAAGTCCCCCGGTTCCGCTATAGTCAAATGTGCCGCCACCGTTGGAATCGAACATGAAGTTGACGCCGTTGAAATCATACCGATATCCGTTCACTTGAAAGGTGGATCCGTTGTTAATCGCGATACTTCCGCCACTGTAGGCCAGACTGCCGGTGCCCGAATTCACCTGCAGCGTACCGCCATTAACCGTAGTGTTTCCCGTGTAGGCGTTGGCCCCTGCAAGTACAAGTGTTCCAGGACCCGCTTTGGTTATACCAAAAGCGCCCGCAATACCTCCACCGACAGTCAGTGTGCCGGTCCCATTAACCGTCAGCGTTCGATTCGCCGTCAGAGTGACGGCACCTGTCCCAAGATTGAGTGAATTGGTACCTCCAAACGCGAAATCGCCAGACCAGGTCTGAGCGTTGTTTGTGGACAAGGTGATCGGCGCGCCACTGGTATTATCGATCGTGCCGCCCGCGATCACCAATGGCCCCGTGCCGATTGCCGAGGGGTTGTTGATATTGAGCTGGCCAGCCGCCAGCGTCGTACCGCCGGTATAGGTATTGGCGTTCGCAATCGTCAGCGTGCCATTGCCGGTTTTCGCAAGCGCTCCCGGGCCAGCGATCGATCCTGTTCCGCCAAAGGTATAGGCCGTTGCCGAGTTATTGACCGTCACGGAAGCTGGCCTGAGAGTTCCAGTGACTGCAATCGCGGGGGTACTGGAGCCCGAGTCATCAAAAGTCACACTATCAGCCTGATAGAATACGTCTGGGGAGCCGTTGCTGGAGAAATTTGGCGTCGTTGTGACGTCCCAGACATTAGACATCCCGTCGCCAGCCCATATCAGAGACGCCAATCCGCTGACGGTGAGAGTCAAGGCCCCGGCAGAAGTCGCGGATGTACCGAAGGTGTAGCTTCCCCGGACCGAGGAAAGCGCATTTCCGTTAATCGTAGCAGTCAGATTGGAGAGGCTTCCGGTAACGGAGCCATTATATGCCATCAGGGTGTAGGTTCCGTTGGTGAGTGCACCACTGAGCACGTTGATGGAAAAGGTGGTCGGTCCGCTCAAATTCAGGTTTCCAGCAGTCACCAGGTCGTTCACGCCGCCACCAACTGTGGTACTATTGGCCAAGTCCAGATTTACCGTTCCTCCACCCAGAGTGAGGTCTCCATTGAACGTCAGCGTTCCGGCAATCCCGGTTCCACCCACATTCAGCGAACCGGCGCCGGTGTTCAAATTCCCAACAATATCGCTAGTTGTTCCCGTGGCTTTTCCTGCAATCACCGATTGACCCGATGCGAGACTAATACCGCCAGAAGTGAGCTTGGAAACATCGAAGACAGCTCCAGGAGCAACTGTGATCGACGAACTGGCAAGGCTCGCCGAACCCGCCAGCATCAGAGCACCCGCATTGATCCTGGTGCTCCCAGTATAAGTATTGGCTCCATTGAGGCGCATGACCCCAGTCCCGGCCTTGATCAGTCCAGTATCTGAAATTGCAGTGCTCCCCGAATGATAAAGCGTCCCAGTCACGTCAAGGTCGATGCCGCTCGTCGCTCCGCCGTTAACCGTAAACTTTGTTCCACCCGGCTGGGTCAGTGCGACGTCGTTGGCACTTATCGTCGATGTCGCCGAAACCCCGCCCGCCACCACTCCCCCGTCAAGGTCGAAGGTCCCGTAAGTCAAGGCGCTTCCTCCCGGTGCTGCAACACCCGCCAGGGTGCCTCCTGCCAGCGTCAGCACTCCATAGAGATGCACCGTCGCGTTGTTTGCCTCCGCGAGGGTTCCCCCAGCGTTTACCAGGATCGGCGTCGCACTTGCACCCGTTAGTCCGTTGTCACTGGTAACATTCACCAACCCGCCGTTGTTGACGGTGATCCCGCTGCATGCGCCCAACGCGCCAACGGAATTGTTCGGACCGCTGAGCGTGAGCGTTCCATTATTGACAATCACCGGCCCCGTAAATGACTCCTGCCCCGTGAGCACAAGGGTACCGGCCCCAGCTTTCGTGATGCCAAACCCTGCTCCGGAAATGCTACCCGAAACCGTTAGAACCCCATTTGTTCCGGTTCCGTTCACGGTTACGGTACGGCTCGCTGAAAGCGTCACCGCGCCGGACCCAAGGTTGAGCGGATGGGATCCGTTGAAAGTGAAATCTCCTGCCCATGTCTGGGCATAGTTTGAAGTAGTGATGCCCCCACTGCTGGTATTATCAATTGCGCCGCCATTGATGATGAACTTGTTTGCGGCATTTCCAAGCGCCGCAGCGCTGTTGATATCCAACGTACCGCCATTGAGCGTAAACGTATTACTGCTTCCACCGAAGGTATTTGCACCGGCGAGCGCAAGCGTTCCGGAGCCAGCAAACGACAGGTTAAACGCGCCCGAAATGAGCCCACCAACAGTCAGTACACCGCTCCCATTGGCCGTCACGGTACGATTGCCAGTCAAGCTAACCGCGCCAGTTCCGAGATTGAGCGAATTGGTGCCACCAAAGTTGAAATCGCTGGACCAGGTTTGAGCGTTGTTTGTCGACATGGTGATCGACGCGCCACTGGTATTGTCGATTGTGCCTCCAGCGAGGGCCAATGCACCAGTGCCGATCGCCGAGGCATTATTGATGTTGAGTTGGCCGGCATTCAGAGTGGTGCCACCTGCATAGCTGTTGGCATTTGTAATCGTCAGCACACCATTGCCGCTCTTCGTAAGTGCTCCGAGGCCCGCAATCGATCCAGTTCCCCCAAAGGTGTACGCCTTTGCCGAGTTGTTGATCGTTATCGAACTCGGATTCACCGTACCGGTGACCGCGATCGCAGGCGAGTTGGAGCCCGAATCGTCGAAGGTCACGTTATCGCCCTGGTAGAAGATGTCGGCCGAGCCCCCATTCGAGAAATTTGCCGTCGTTTTCACGTCCCAGACATTGGACGCACCGTTCCCAACCCAAACAAGGGAAGCAGAAGCTCCACTGACCCCAAGGGTTAATGCACCACCTGACGACGCAGATGTACCGAAAGTGTAGCTCCCCCGGACCGAGGAAAGGGAATTTCCGTTAATCGTGGCAGTCAGATTGGACAGGCTTCCAGTAAACGAACCGCTATATGTCACCAGGGTATAGGATCCGTTAGTGAGAAAGCCATTGAGCGTATTGAACGCAAACACCGTCGTTCCGCTCAGATTCAGGTTTCCGACAGTCACCAGGTCATTGACGCCATTTCCGACGGTAGTACCACTGGCCAGATCCAAGTTCACCGTCCCGCCATTGAGAGTGAGGTTTCCGTTCAGCGTCAACGTTCCGGCTGTTCCGTTCCCGCCGACACTCAGCGAGCCGGCTCCGGTGCTGAGATTTCCGACGATATCATTACCGAATCCAGACGCTTTTCCCGCAGTCAACGATTGGCCCGAAGCAAGACTAAAGCCGCCTGAACTGAGCGCGGAAACGTCAAAGATACCTCCAGGACCAACCGTGATCGAATGGCTGGCCAGCGACGCAGCACCAGCCAGCGCCAATGTACCCGCGTTAATCTTGGTGTTACTGGTGTAAGTGTTCGCGCCGTCGAGACGCATCACACCCGTTCCAGCCTTGATCAGCCCAGTATCGCCAACCCCAGCCGAGTGATAAAAGGTCCCAGGAACGTCGAGATCGATGCCGTTGGAAGCCCCGGAATTAACGGTAAAGACAGTTCCTCCGCTTTGAGTCAGTGCGACGTCATTGGCACTAATCACCGAGGTTGACGCAACCCCACCCGCGACCACGCCGGAATCCAGGTTGAAGGTACCGTATTGGAGCCCGTTTCCAGTGGGAGTCGCAACACTCGCCAAGGTTCCACCCGCCAGAGTCAGGACGCCGCCAATATGGGCACTGGAATTGTTCGTTTCCGCCAGCGTTCCCCCGGCATTTACCAGGATTGGCACATGGTTTGTGTAGCCGGTCAGCGCATTGTCACTCGTGAAGGTGACGGAACCTCCATTGTTAATGGTGATACCGCTGGATGCTCCCAAGGTACCGGCGCCATTGTTTGGGCCGCTCAAGGTGAGCGTTCCATTATTCACAATCACCGGCCCACTGAACGATTCCTGCGCCGTCAGCACAAGGGTGCCGGTACCGGCCTTTGTCAAACCGAACCCGGCTCCCGAAATGCCCCCTGCAACAGTAAGAACCCCATTTGTTCCGGAACCGTTCACCGTCACGGTACGACTGGCCGAAAGGGTCACAGCACCGGAACCAAGGTTGAGCGCATTGGATCCATTAAATGTGAAATCCCCCGCCCAACTCTGAGCATAGTTGGAAGTCGTAATCGCCGCCCCGCTGGTATTGTCGATCGCGCCGCCGTTGATAACAAATTTGTTTGAAGCACTTCCAAGTGCCGTCGCATTATTAATGTCCAGGGTTCCGCCCCCGAGCGTAAAGGTATTGCTGCTTCCGCCGAAGGTGTTGGCACCGGCGAGCACCAGCGTGCCCGCTCCTGTCAACGACAGGTTAAATGCGCCGGAGATTACTGAATTGGCGCCAAAATCGAGAACCGCTGAGGCATTGCCGATATTGATCGCCCCGCTGGCCCCTAGTGCGACCGTTGTCTTACCTACGCCACTGGCAACCCCGATATTGACCGTACCCGTGGTAGCGCCGCTCAGATCGATCAGGTTAACGGTCGCGCCCAAGGCATCCGTCCCGCCGGTAAGCGTCAAGGTCTGGATGGCAGTGCCGTTGGCATTGGCATTAAGGTTCACCACAGCGGAGCCAGTATCGAAGGATAGCGTCTGAACCGAGTACGACGCGTCCAGTGTCTCCGTAAATCCGGCAGTGAGTGAACTGCCATTGATAAGCAAGGCATCTCCAGGCTGCGGCAGCAGACCGCTCGACCAGTCAGCAGTCAGGCCCCAACTGGTGCCACTTCCATTGAGATTCACGGTTCCGCCAAACGCAGACGAAGCACCGCCAAGGATAACGAGGGCAGCAATCGAGGAGGTGAGAATGGATAATTTCATCTGGGGAATGACGCGAATCGACGCAGTTTGAAGGAGGGCTTTGTTGGGACCGCGAATTCTACGACTGCACTCCTTTATACCGGGCCAAAGACGTGTTTCCATGGACGGAACCACGAAAAACATGGACGATCCTACAATCACTCAGTTCCGCCTGTGCGAGGCAGCACCGCCGAAATGCCACCAACAAGCCTGAGTTTCAACGAACCCATATGGCGACACAATCTTCGTCCCGCCGCATTCGGCCCCGTTCCGCTTGTTGGCTGCGACCAGGCCCGAAGATGCCTGCTGGATTCGACGCCGGAAATAATGATGACCTTCAATCCCCGCTCGCGACCGTGGAAGGCGCCAGTGGCGTCGCGCGCTCGTTCGAGGCATGACCTCTTTGATCAACCCGCGTTGATACCGTGAATAGAACTGCTCCCAACCACCCTTGCCAATCGACGAATAAACGGGTAGGGGCAACCGCTGGATTGTCGATGAAAGCGATCGGCGGATCTTCTTTACCGAAGCAGCACGGAACCCGCAGAGAGAGCCGGAACAAAGGCAACAATCTGATCGACCTGGGCGAGCAAGGCGGGATCAGAGAACAACCGAAGATGGATCATTCACTCCTTCGCGTTCGGCTTGTTGTCTTCCGACAGAACGTCCTGGCAATTCGATGTATTCACCGATACGCCGCCTGAGAACCGATTTCCGGTGATGCTGAGTCCCTTCACGCTACGGGCGACGATTCCGGTGCCTTGAAACCAATTGTCCGTGATCCTGATATTCTCGTGAACGGGATCGCCAGGCGTCGATGTGTGGGGCGTGATGGCAATGTTGCAGCCCAGGAAGCGGTTTTTTCGAATCAGCATGTCACGTATGCGACCGGACTCGAACCATCCTTCCGCATCGTCCTCGACGAGGATTCCAGACATTGCACACGACTTGAAGGTATTGCCTTCGATCACCACCCGGCCACGCGTGGTAACGAGATAGCCGCGGACGGGATCCATTGTTACGATATTATTTCGGGCGGTGAGGTTGGGATACCATGTGATGTTATCCACGACATCGTTCTGTCCATAGGCAGGCGCCGGACCATCCAGGGAAATCAACCAATCCTTACCTGTCATGTCCCCCGGGGCGGAGATGCATTCCGTGACCTTGCGCCGCGGATTTCCTGGCAATTCCCGCAGGCTTCCATGGCCGATCACGGCGATTTCGTCGCCCGGAACGAACGCAGGAAACCCATACGTCTGTGGTTGCATGAAACGCACAAGGAATTGGTTCTCGGCCGGTTTTCCAACGATTCGAAGGTGCGTACCATGGCAGTTGATTGCATCGTCCTGCATACCTGATTCCAGGCAGTCCTCGACCAGGATCTCACCCCGGCAATTGGAGAATTGAAAGATGTCACCCCAGGCCGGGCATGTGCGCAAGCTGTCCTTCGGAGGCGCCACGCGCACACGCCGATAAGTGATGTTTTCGGTAAACTGGCTGACAAAGCCCATGTTAGTGAGAGCGTAGAAATCACAATCCTGGAAGAGGATATCCTTGCTCCGCGTATTGTGGACACCGACGGAATCCCGCGTGATGTGGCGAAACTGGAATTGGTCGCCAGTCTGGAGCCGGTAACCGTTCTTGAAATTGAGCCGCAATTTTCCGCTGCCCAAGTCCTCGACCGACTCAGCGATCGTGAATGGATTCCAGGAGGTACCGAGGCGCCAGCACCGGCCTTCGGCAGGGACGGCCTGTTGCGCCATGACCCCACCACTGCCAATGTCACCGGTCCAACTAAACACGCCGTCTTTGAAGCTGTAAGTGGATCCTTCGGCGATCTGGATAACCGAAACGCCCGGCGAGCTTTCCACCACACGGAATTCCGAAACGGTCGGGCGCTTCAGATCAAATACGAGGCCACTATAGGCAATGTCCTCGGCGTGATCGTTAATGGCCTCGATCATGCGCCCGCCCAAGAGAATGAGGGTCTTGCCTTTTCCATCGACACCTCCTCCCACAAGCCGCAGATGCCTCGCTTTTTCAATCAGGATACCGATAGGCTTTGGCTCCGTCGGTGCATCGCAGGAGTTGGAAACGAAATACGGGCGACGCAGCGCCTTCTCGACCGCAAATTCATGGATGCCAGGCAGAAACTGGATGACGATGGGTTCTCTTGCAGATCCTTCGCCAAATGGCGTCAACGTTTCCTCGTGCACGCCCGGTGCAATCACCACCCTGTCGCCGGGGGCGAACTTGAGAGCATTCACGCGCACCAGCGATTTCCACGGCGTTTGGGCCCGGGTACCGGCGTTCGCGTCGTTTCCCCTAACTGGATCCACAAAGTAAGTCACGCGACCGGGAGACTGCACACGCGCGGTCGTTGGAGGATACTCAACCTTGGCGCCCGTCGAAGATTGCGAATGGCTTTGAGAGCCCGCGGATTCCTGCGCTTCCAAAGACGGGGCGCTGGCCGCAAGAAGAAGGGCAAGGACGAGAAACTTCATGGTTGGTCGAAAGTGGCGGGTGCTGATGCGGAATGAATGAATCAGGGAATCAATCAAATGAATAACTGACAATGCCCGGTCGCAAAAATTTACCATCCGTTCACTCTCCCTTACGGCGCTGGTGCAGCATCCAGGCGGACATTATCGAACTGCGCCTGCTGCCAATTGCCGGAGGCGGTATCGTACGTGAACGCCATATGAATGCGCATTGGCTGGCCAACGAGTGGGTCACCCATGGCGGGGGATTGCCAGGTGTACACACGCTGGTTGAAGCCCGTGGCGAGCGCTCCAAGTGGGGTGAACGTGCCCACATCGACGCCATTTACCGACAAGCCAAAGCTTCCCTGCGGCGACCGATTGGTGCTCACCGCTGGATCGCGTTGCCCGAAGGCGACGCGGAGTGTATAAATGGTATTGGGCGCCACCACGCAGACCGGGTCAGATAGCGCATTGGCCCACCCGCTGTTGCCGAGGTTGATATATCCCACCTGGTTCCCCTGTCCGCCGAGGACGTCCAGCTTCGAGCCCGCAGGTCCAAGCGGGCCGAATCGGTTGTCACGAATATCTTCCACCCCACCATTGGCAGTGCCGGTGAAGGTCCATCCCGCCGGGGACGTGCTCGAATACGCCGGAGTCAATCCGGTCAGGTTGGGACTTTCAAAGCTCGGGTTGATCACCGACGGTGGAGGCGTCGGCAAGACGCTCACCTTCAAGTGGAAGAAGACGCCTAGTGTAAGCGCGGGATCGAAGTCCACTATGCTCTCGCCACTTTGGGTGAAGTAAGACATGCCGTTTTGTCCGTCCTGCACAGGCTGCCAGCCGCTGCCAGCCAACCCGCCGAATTGAAACTCCGGAGTCACTGAGACATCGGACACCTGGCGTGGCTGGAACACAAACTGGAGGTGGGAGCCGGCCCACCGCATCTGATAAAGCGGGCTCGACGAGGCACCGAGCGGGTCGCCGCCCTCGAGCGCGTACTCGACGAGATTCGGCACCCCGTCCCCATTGGGATCGGCCTGCGGAGCCGCATCGCTTCCCGAAAGACCGCTATTACTGGCCCAGCCGCCGTAATAACTAAGATTCGGTGCGGGAGACAGGCTCGTGCTGAAGTCATCGATGCGCGCCGCTTGTGCGGAGTTGTTGGAAAGTCGCACCCACACCGCTGTGCCTGCGGGATATGCGGAAAGGTCAAGGTTGCCGGGATAAATGCGACTCGCCTTCGACGCCGGCAAACTCGGGACCGAAAAACTGCCCAGCAGCTCCATTCCCGACGCAGCGGGATCCGTATTGGCACCCGCGGCAAAGATCCCGTCCCAGGCATAAAACTGCACGGCCAGCGGACCGCTCCCCGTCCCATCGACGGCGCTTTTGAGCTGGGTGACGCTCCAGCGCACGTTGCCGCCCTGCGTTGGATCGAAAGGTCCGACCCGCTGGTAGACATAGCCGCCGGGATTGATCAGGAGTGACTGCGACGCGGTATAACCATTCGCCGAATTGGAAAGCACACGGCCGCTGCCTTCCTGGCGGACCGTACCGTCAGCCGGTCCCCACCAATTCGCCGGTGCGGCGGAGACTTCGTCATTCGGTCCGAGCACCGGGGCTTCGAAGCTTCCATTATTCGCTGCGATCGCCGGGGTGGTCGCAACTTCCACCGTATTGTTGCTGTAAGTCAGCCCCGAGACGTTGCTTGTGGCGGTCATGGCACTAACCGTGGGCGTCGAGTTATTGCGCATCCGGAAGCGGTTGCCGGTGACGCTGATATTCGATGTCTCACTGAAATGCAGCGCGCTGCTGCCCGTCAGCGTGAAGTCGTTGTTGGAGATCGTTATGCTCGAGTGAATCGCCCCTGCGTACGTGCTGTTGTTTGGCAGGAACTCGATGGCATAGCTGCCACTGCCTTCGTAGAAGGCGTTGCCATCGAGCGTCAGGTTGCGAACAGGACCGGATTCATACCAACTCGACGCATCGTCTGCGACGAGGACGGGAGGCATCGGCAGGCGAAAAAATCGACAGCCTGAAATCGTCACTGGCTGGCGAGTGGTCACGAGGATTCCCCGGGTCGGCACCTGGCCGATGTCACAATTCGTGACCTGCACCGAAGGTATCCATGTAATGTTTTCGATCACGTCCGAGTTTAGTGTAACCCCGGCGGGCGCGTTGCGATCCAGGGTCAGCACCTGGTGCTGGAGATCCGGTTGCTGCACGCTGGTCACCACCGCGGTGCCATACGAGAGCAGGGTGCTGGCTTTCACGAACTCGATCTGGTCCCCCGGCTGGAACGCCAGGAAGCCCCAGGATTGCGATTGCATGAATCCCACCTTGATTTGATTCGGGGCGGGGAGCGTCTGGATTTGCAGATGCGTGCCATGCACGTTCATGGCGTCGTCCTGCGCTGCGGACAGCGTGGAATTCTCGATATTGATCAGGCCCTTGCAGCCGGAGAAATGGACGATATCCGCCCCGGAGGCACAGGTGCGTCCCGGCTTCGGCACGACATTGAGCCGCTGGAAATGGATCCCGTCGGTGAACTGGCCCAGGATGCCGAAACCGCGCATCGAGTACACGTTCACATCTCGCAGGGTGACGCCCTGGCAATGGTTGAACCACATCCCAACCTGGTCGCGGGTAGTATCGCGGAACTGGTACGTGCGCCCGACTACCGCATTCGACAGCGTCGCGGACGGAACGAAGAACTTCAGCTGGCCGTTGCCCAGGTCCACGATCGAGGTCGCGCTCGTCGTCGGATCATTGCCGCGCCAGGTCGTCTTCGTGTTTGGATCGTACGGCTGACACATGTTGTGGTAGCTCTGCCAGTCTTCGCCGGTCCATAGGATCCGGTTGCCGCCAGTGATCGTATAGGTGCAGTCGGGGTTGACCTGGCCGATCCAACTGCTGGTCCCAATGGAGAGCACCGTGACTTCCGATACCGCCGGCCGCGCGAAGTCGAAGGTCAGGCAGGTGAGCGTCAGGTTCGTGCTATTCTCGGCCACCACCATCGTCATCGCGCCGCGCATCATCATGGTCGATCCGTTTCCCTGGACGGTGCACTGGTTGAGATTCGAAAGGTCCAGGGCGATCGTACGGATCGCGTTCGAACCGGGCTCGGTCGCATTGCTGCAGTAGCAAGCGCGCTTGACCGCGTTGGTGGACCAGAAGTCGTAGCGGCCGGCGGGGATATTCAGGGTCACCGGCTTGGGAGCCGAAGCTGCGGAGGCTATGGCACTTTGGAAGGCGACAGTCGCATCCTGACCCGAATTCGGCACCGCGCCGAAGGCAGTGACGTCAACGATCGTATCCGCCTGTGCGAATGAGCCGAGGCAAAACGTGAGCAGGAAGGCGCGCAGCCATGCGGAATGGGAAACCATGTCGGGAGAATCCAGCAGGGGTACAACCAAATCGCGCGATATCAACGGCAGACCTATGACTAGTTCTAGTCATAGCGGAGAGCGGGCGAACAAGGCATTCTGCCAACGCTAGCATCGCGTCAACGACAGGATGCAGCCCCTGCCCCGTTTCCAAACCAAGACTTGTCGATGAAATCCCGCAATTCCTTACTGCCGCTCATCCCGGTTATCACCTCCTTCCGCCCCGTCGTGGCGCTCGCCGCATTGGCGGCTCTTACCAGCGGCGCTTCGGCTGCCTCAATCATTTGGGGAACTGCCACCAACGTCGCTGCCGACACGGACATTGCGACCGATGGAACGTCGGTCGCGGCTTTGAATTTTGGATCTTCGACCGACGAGATCATCAATGGCGTTACCTTCAAAGGATATACCTTGGTGACCGGAAGTGGCTCCACCACAACCTATGACGTAACCAACCCGGCTGCAGGAACATGGGGAAATAACTTCTTCACCGGATATCTCAAGCCTTCGGCTCTTTCCGCCGGCTCGGCTTATGCAACAGCCTTGAGTACTGGAAGTTATTTCAATGGCCAGGGAAACACCGGAACCGAGACTCTCAGCGGACTTACTGTAGGCCAGGAATACGAGATTCAGGTTTGGTACAACGACGAGCGCAGCACAAACGGCACCGATACCATGACGTTCGGAAGCGGAACGAGCAATCCCACGGTGGTCCTGACATCGAACCCAAGCTTGGTGACTTCGCAATTCGCGATCGGAACCTTCACTGCTGATAACATCCAGCAAACCCTGACTTTCAAGGAAGGCACGTCCAAGAGTGGAGCAACCATCAACATGTTCCAGATCCGCGCAGTACCCGAGCCCAGCGCGATCATTTCGCTGGTTGGCGGATTAGGCATGCTGCTCGGGGTACGCCGCCGCCGTTTGATGAACTAAGAGCCCCTTCACCTTTCAGCCGTTTAAATCGCCCGCCGCGTCTCTATGATTCGGCGGGCGGTTTATTTTCGGAGAATACACATTTAAAATCGACCTCCAGCCCCCCCTGCCGCCAAAGCCACGATGACGTTCCTCCCAGACTCCCAGCAAACCGGCGCCAATTCCAGTTAGAGGAATCATTCCTGACTTACCACCTGTCACCTATACGCGTTACCTCCACTGATGCCTGCCACCACACAGACACCGGCATCCGACCCTCTACCCCTTGTATCTGGCAATGGCCTGGGCGCGGGACTGTACGTGGAGCTTCTCGTAAATGTGCCGCACGTGATTGTTCACAGTCGCGTAGCTTATGCCGAGTGAGGCCGCGATTTCCTTGTAGAGGAGACCTTCTGCGAGAAGCTCGAGTACCTGGCGCTCCCGGGCGGAAAGATCGTCTCGAGGGGTAGGTGCGGGCTTCGTCGGCTTGCGGAAGACCTGCACGACCTTGCGCGCGATGTGGCTGTCCATTGGCGCTCCTCCTTCGTGGACCTGGCGAATAGCGGCATGCAGTTCGGACGGATCGGTGCGCTTGAGTAGATACCCACTGGCGCCGGCTTCCAATGCGCGAAAGATCGTATCCGAATCCTCGTACACAGTGAGCATGATGAACTCGGTGTCTGGCAGCTGATCCTTCAGTTTCTCGACGCATTCGATGCCGCCGACATGGGGGACGTTGATATCTACCAATACGACCTGCGGCTGAGTTGCCGGAAGCCCAGCGAGCGCATCCCTGCCATCGGCGAAGGTGCCTACACAGGTGCAATCCTCGAAACGCTGGACCATCTGCTGGAGCGTTGCTCGCAACGGTGCGTTGTCTTCGATAATGGCGACTCGGATTTCGTTCATGCCGGGTGAGTGCGGCTGGTTGCTTCCGACAATGGTAACTCGAGCCGGATACAAGCACCTTCTCCGGGCTCACTAACAATGGTAGCGACTCCTTTCAACGCAGCAAGGCGCTCGCGCAGATTGAGCAGGCCATTGCCGGAGGTTACTGCGGCCGGATCAAAGCCGCGGCCGTCGTCCTTGATCTCAAAGGCGAGGCGTTTCGCCTGCTGCGAGAAGGAAAACCTCACTTCCGCGGCCCGGGCGTGCTTGATGACGTTGTGCAGGGCTTCGCTGCACGCGAGAAAGATGGCGTGACGCCGCTCCGCATCGATGGGGTGATCATTCACCTGTGCGGGAACATTGATCCGACAGCGCAGCCCGACCCGCGCGCACCGTTCGGAAACCGAGCGACTGAGATAGGTGACAAGGCTTTCGATGCGGTCGTTCCGAGCATTCAGCACCCACACGGTTTCGTCCATCGCACGAATGGTCTCCCGTGCGCGCAGGGAAAGTTGAGCTGCCCCTTCCGAGGATTGCCCCTCGGGTAAACCGTGTCGCAAGGCGTCGCCGAGGAAAGCGATTTCCGTGAGCGAGGTGCCGAGTTGATCGTGCAAGTCGCGGGCGATTCGGGAGCGCTCCTCTTCGAGGGCCTGCTTTATTCGAAACGCCGCGAGCTTTCGGCGGAGGCGCGCGCGGGCGGCCAGAAGGGTAATTGCCGTCGTGAGAACGACGCCCGCCAGGACTGTGCTGGTAACGAACCACGTCGTTCTCCAAAACGGCGGCAGGACTTTGAAACGGAACAACGTTTCCTGCGGGCTCCAGACGTTGTCGCGATTCACAGCTTTGACGCGGAAGAGATACGCCCCTGGAGGCAGATGCGCGTAGTTTACTGGCGAGTCCGCATTTACCCAATCATCGTCCAGCCCGTCGATGCGATGGAAAAAGCGCATTCCGCTCGTGTGAGCCAGGTCCAGTCCGACAAGCTGGAACTCGATTTTGCGTGCGCCGTCAGGGATCTCCGCGCCATTTTGAATCTCGCGGCCGTCCACGGTGACGGATTTGATGACCGCCGGTGGCATCATGTTATTCGGCTGATAGAGCCCCGGCCGAGCGGTCGCCACTCCGTGATTGGTGGCAAACCACAAGCGGCCATCCGGGGTCTTGCATGCCGCGGATTGGCCGGCAACTCCCTCCAAGTCGACCAAGCCGTCGGCGCGGTCGAAGTGGACGAGGTTCAATCGAAGCCGCGGTTGCCCCAGCGCATCGCACAATGCTTGTTTATCCAGGTGGAAGATACCGTCGCGGGCATTCCACCAAAGTCCGTCCCGCTCGTCGTTCAGAAATCCACCAATCGGTCCGCGCGGCAGGCCTCGTTCACGTGCGCAGACGGAAAAGTGGCCATTCTGCCACCGTGCGATCCCACCACTTTCCAAACCGATCCATAATGAGCCGTCCGCTTCGGGCAGCAGCGCCCGAACGCTTTCGCCGCCCAGACCATCCTTGCCAGTGAATTGCTGGAATTTTCGGTCCTGCCAACGCCACAAGCCACTGCCTGCAGTGCCAAACCACATGGCGCCGTTCGCGTCTTCGGCGATGACGCGAATATCGATGTCGCCGGAAGCGTTCGCCAAGTCGAACACAACCGGCTTGCCATCCTCCAGGACGGTCACCTTGTTGCGCGTGCGTTGCCCAATCCACAAGCGGCCCATTTGATCGTGGTAAAGCGCGTTGATCGCGCCACCGAGCGGCAATGGGATCCGTTCTTCGGTTTGTCCATCTTTGAGCGGGAGCAGGCCTTGACGCTCAGTTCCAACCCAGACGCGTCCTCCGGAGTCGGACGCCAGCGCCGTTACTTCAATCGTGCCCCAAAGCGCGTCGGCGGCACGGATGCGCGATACTTCGCCGCCTGAGATGCAGCACACGCCATCGCCGCGCGTTCCGACCCAGATCGAGCCTCTTCCATCCGGACAAACTGCGGTGACCTGCTCGGAAGCGAGACCGTCACGCCTGCCCACAAGCGTGAACAAGCCAGGCGTGATCCGGCTAAGTCCGCCGCCATCGGTTCCCACCCAGATACAGCCGTCGCTGTCCTCACATAAGGAGAGAATGAAGTTTCCGCCCATACCCGAGTCGGCATTGAACTCGCGCACGCTGCCGTCCGCTCCATAGCGCAAGACGCCATGGCCCGCGGACGCCAGCCATAGGTTGCCATTTCGATCTTCGATTCCATGCGTCAGCTCGCGCACACCCCACTTAGGAGGCGCGGGATTCCCAGTTGGTTTGCCATCTCGCCAAAGGGCCACTCGGCGGCCATCGCTGAGCCACCAGCCGTTTTTGCCGATGGCGTGAAAGCTGGCGATCGAACCACTGGGCCATCGCATGGCCTCTTCCAACTTTCCAGCGGTCACGCGCCAGACACCCACCCCGCTGTACACGATTGGTCTGCGATCGGAGTCCACTCGCACTTGGGCTCCCCCGCCTAGGATCGGCTTCCACGTTGAGCGCAGGTTCCATTTTCCATGATCAAAACAGCCTATCTGGTGGTTCCAGGTCGTAATCCAAAGGGCCCCGTCACGGTCTTCCTGCAAAATGCGAATCCCGGGTTCCAAGCCGGGAGTGCCGACTGGCAGAATCGTTTCGATTTTGGTGCCGATTCGCTTCAACACTTCGCCCCTGGCCGTGCCAATCCAAAGCGCGCCGCCGTTGCCGCGAGCGAGTGCGTTGACGTCCGAATGTTGTTCCTCCAGCGGCAATGCGTGGAATTCCTTCCCATCGAAGTAGGCTAATCCCCTGTCGGTGGCGATCCACAGGTAGCCATCATCGGTTTGCACCAAGGCCTGGACGCGCTGCCCAGGAAGTCCTGAGCCGTCCTGCCAAGTCATGATTGCCTCACGCGCCCAGGGGTCCTCGCTCGCATTTGCGACGGCGGCAAGCGCTCCAAAAACCCAGAGCCAAAGCCAGGCCTGATTGCGCGCGGACAACCGGATCGGCATCATGAGATTCAGGAGGAACTTACTAACAAGCAACCTGTTGGTCGCAACAATTGCCTATGCTTTCACCGACGCGACAAGCAGGGATCCCCAGCCTCATCAACGCAACAGTTGGCATGCATCAACGCGCAAGGGAAAATTGCTACTCACTCAGGAAACCGGCGTTCACCCAGTCCGCATGATCGCTCTTATTGCCGTCACCCGCATCTTCGACAACAAGCACGACGTGCTTCGCACTAACGGGTAACTCGACATCGAAGTGCCAGCGTTCGACTCCGCCAAATTTCATCACCGGCGTCTGTGCCAGTACTTTGTCATCGGCAAGCACCTTGCAAATCAAACTCGATTGGCGCTCGGACCTTCTTGCCTCGTCGATGCCAATGACTGCCACGAACCGTTTGTATTCCGGCTTTCGCTCGTAAACCGCCCGGGCATTGGCGTGAAGGCCGATGCCATCGGGAAACGTATCCTCTCCAAGCTGCAGCGGAGATCCCCCTGCTGACTTACCAATCCCCACGCTGCCCCAGCCAGTCTCGATTTCCAGCGGCTTCAATGTCATGAGGCTCACTGCGGGCTTCGGCGGGACAGGGCCGATTTCAACCGCCTTGGTTTGAACGGTCGCCGTCACTGCCGCGGTCCCGCCAATTGATTTAACGGTATAAGTGTAGGTCCGTCCCGGCAATGCGCCCGCATCTGTATACGTGAGGCCGTAATGCCCCGCCTCGAGGATCGCTCCGTCGCGGCTGATCTCAAAGAATGGCTGATTGCTGGTCCAACTCAAAATCACAGGTTGAAGCACCCCAGGTTGGATTGCCTTCAGGTTCGACGCAGGAAGCGCAACTTCCTGCGGAACACGATGAAAGCTGATTTTCCAGCTCACCTGGCGAGTCTCGCTGGACTTCAACACCATCCGGGCGAGCCCGGGGGTTTTGACAACGGGAGCACTGGATTCCGCGACCTCCCAGCCGTCGGGAACCCGCACCCGGAGTTCGTTAGGATCGTTGGCGATGACCTCAGAAACTCCAGAGAGGGTAGTGCCAGACCACTCTTCGCGAATGACGTCCACGATGCCTTGCGTTACGTGCCGCGAAGTGCTGAGCAGGACGGGATGCCCTTCCGCCGCGCGGACGGCAATGACTTTGCACGAGGCCGGCGGCAACTCGTATTCAAAGGAGCCATTGATGTCCGGCAGCAGTTCATTCTTCCAGAAGTCGTAGGCGTAGTAAGTCGTGCCGGCAGCCAAACCAGCCTTGGCGAGAGTCGCACCAACGGTTTGCGGGTTCTTCTCCCAGTTGAACAGGCCGATTACATCACGGCGCTGGCCAGACTTAGTATCGGTAAGCAACCACACATACGGCAGGGAGTGATCGAAATAATCGACCGGGCGAACCGTTCCGTTATGCGAAAGCATCGTGCGCTTCAGGATTTCAATGCGCTCTGGCGGCAGATTGGGAATCCAGTCGCTCAACAGGAAAAACTGGCCGGTGATCGCAGCAAAGGAAGTCGTCATCCGCGCCATGTCTTCGGAAACCGCACCGTTTGCACCCGCATCGGCGCTGCCGCCAGCGTTCGAAGACCGGACCTTCGCAGGATCGGGATCGTTCCACCATACGCGGCCATTGAGGAAATACAGGCGGGAGGCACGAATGGGACCGGTCTTGATCCCCTGCCCGTCATGATTGAAGTCCGGGCCGATGCGCATGGAATCGACTAACCCGATCGCACCGCCGAAGGAGCGCATATTCTGGCTCACGCAACAGCCGGAAAAGAAAACATCGTCGCCCGCGTTCTTGCGCAGGAGCTTCAGGCCATCGCGGAAGGCTTCGATCTGCGTCTTCGATGGATCGTGGAAGGGCGCCACATTGCTCATGTGGTCGTCCTTGTAACCGTCATTGATGTACACCAACTCAGTGGCCGTGCCTGTCCAGAGGCCATCCATCTTGAAATACTTCACGCCCCATTCCCGGTACAGTTTGGCGATGCCGGCCAAGTGTTCCTGCACAGCGGGGTTTGTAAGATCCAGGCAGGTGCCGCCAAAGGTGCGCGTGTGCATCGGCTTACCATCGGCCCACTTGGCAAACCAATCCTGGCGATCCTTCCAATCCGGTTCAGACTGATTTCGCCCAAAAGGCAGCCACCAAAGTCCCAGCGTAAGTCCATCCTTGTTAACTTCGGCGGCGACCGGTGCGATGCCGTGTGGATACCGACCGTTGGGGCGAGCCCTGTCGAAACCGCGCGCGGGACCATCGTTCTTCAGCCCGTCCTGCCATTGGTCATCGATCTGGATGACGTCGAGTCCAAATGGCTTCAACTCCTTCGCTACGAAGTGGGACAACTCCACCGTCGACTTCTCGTCGCCAGCCCCGCCGTGCTGATCCGCATACCAGGTACAATACACGGCGGAACGCGGCCGCAGCTTGATGTTGTAGTGGGACTGGACAAGCCCCGCATATTGCTCCTCGCCGATCCGCGCATCGTTAAAGTAACCGAGCGCGAGCGTCTCGAGCCTTTCCGTCTTGCCCGCCGGGATGCGGAGATGCCCGTAGTCGATGTGCGCTTTCAAGCGGACCTTTCCATCCGCGACCTCGGAGAAGAGAACACCACTGCCACGATCTTCCGTCACCCAGCCGGTAACTACGCCATTGCGGGTGGCGGGATCCGCGCAGGTAAGGAAGAGATAACTTCCCGGATTCTTGTCCGGCGCGAGCAGACCGCCGGTTCCCATCGTCCGCAACTCATCCGCAGGTTTCCCGAGATCGATGGCAAAGGAAACCGGAGCCACTTTTGGAAGATCGAGTTCTGCTCCCCCGGAGTTCATCACCGACTTGGTCACGAAGACAAAAGGCAGGTCGCCGCGCAATTCCAGCGACACACTACTTCCATCGCGTTCAGTGACTACGATCGCCTGATTCTTCGCCAATGCAGAAGCCGGCTCGCCATCCAGTTTTCCACCGGAAAGAAACGCCCGGCCCGTGGCACGATCGCTGACGCTGAATTCTCCTCGCTTATCATCATAGCGGACGGAGAGAACGGAGTTGCTGATCTCCAAGGGAGCTGCTCCTGCTCGATGCACAAGACAGACGGAGAGGATAGTCGCGGCGAGAATCGGATATTTCATAGGGCGAACAAAGAATTACATTTAATGAGCAGCCACAGACTTGGCTGCGGGAGTCAGGCGGATCAACACAACACCATGGGGATGCACGATCACTTCAAACTGGCCATCGACGTTCCCAACGTCCTTTTGCTGCCATAAGTCGCGAGCCATCTGCTTTCCTGAGAGCTGGAGATCGGACCAGGAAACGGAAAGTGTCACGGGCTCCCGCTGGAGATTGAAAAGCCCGATCGCCTTGGAGCCGTCTTCGAGATCTTTCACGAGGACGAATTCATTCTGCGTCTTCCGCAGGATTCTGGCCTGCCGGCCGAGGGAATCCTGATCCACGTCGATCACTTCCGCGTTGCACAGCACATTGATCGTGAAGGGATCGAGCTTCGCCATGTCTCCGCTGAAGATCAGCGGCGCCGCCATCAGCGACCACATGGACATATATGAATACTGCTCGTCGGGCGTTAACGTTGTTGGCTTTCCTGGCCCCATGGCATTGGCATCGCCGACCCAGCCGATGAGCAGGTAATCGGGATCATTCCACGCGCCAGGACGCGCATTTTCCCAATGCTGCGCGTTGCTGAATCCGATCTGGTAGAATCCAGGTAGGGCGCTACCGCGCTCCAGCCCGAGATCGCCCGTCGTGCGCCAGCAATGCCCGACGTCGCCGCCCCACTTCCAGACATCGCCCATGCCATACTGGCACAGGTTGAAAACGATATCGCGGTGCTGCTTCTGAAGTTCGGCCCACATGAGTTGATAGGGCTTCTTCATATTGTCGAGATTCCTTGGTCCTGACACCGAACCATAGCTGCACCAGTCGTACTTCAGGAAGTCGAAGCCCCAATTGGCAAATTGCAGGGCATCCGCGGCTTCGTGTCCATAGGCTCCCGTGTAACCGGCACAAGTCCAGGGGCCCGGCGACGTATAAGTTCCCGCTTTCAGGCCTTTGCTGTGGATGTAATCGACCATCCCCTTAATATCCGGAAACCGGTCATTTGGGAGGACATTCCCCTCGCCATCGCGATAAGGCGCCTGTTTCTGGGTATGCGCCCAGCAATCATCGCAGTTCACATACTGATAGCCAAAATCCGCCATGCCGCTCGCAATCATCTGGTCTGCAGCCTGGCGCATCGCAGCCTCGCTGACTCGCGCGTAATGAATATACCAGCTATTCCAGCCCATCGGCGGAGTCAGAGCGAGCTGGCTGCCCGCGACGATCTTGAACGGGCGCGTTGTTTCTCCAGCCGAGTTTCTGGCAGATAAGGTGACGTTGAATTCGCCCGCAGCCGGGATTGATCCCTGAATAATACCGGTATGCGGATCTAGCGTTAGTCCCTGCGGCAGACCCTTGGCCGAAAACGTCACGGGCCGCACACCGGTGCAAGGAATGCGATACAGGAAGGGAGTACCAACATGAGCGCCATAGACCTTCGGCCCATTGATTCGCGGCGTATTTGGCGGAGTCGGCGTCAGGATCGCTTCTTTTGCAATGATCTCGCGGGCCTCTTCCGCCGGCACTGTAATCGGGGCGGATCCGTCATATTCCAAAATCGCATCCGCCCAATCGGCATGGTCGTAGTCGATGCCACCCGCACCTGCGCTGACACTGAGGCGGAGTAACTTGATCCCAGATAGGTCCACCCGGCACTCGTGCGCGGCACCTCCCAACTTGCAGATACCGCTGTCCCAGAGTTCCTGGCCATCGCCGTACACGGTAAATTCAACGGCAGCCCGATCACTGCCCGCATTATCATCAACCCCGGTCTTCGCAGTAAATGACCGAACCTTCCCATCCAGCCGCAGCCAAAACTCGCTCCGGGCATGGACGCCGACGCCGTGTTCAAACTTTACCTTGCCAACGCTGAGCGGAGTCTTGGTGACCGATTGATCCTTCTGCGCAGTTCCCCAGCCTGAGGTCATTTCGCCAAGATTGAGGTCACCCAGGCGAACGGTAACCGCCGAGCAGGAAAGCGATGCCGCGCTGAAAACGGCAGTACCGCCGATCACGCATCGATGGAATGAAGTGAAATAAGGAAATTTCATGACAAGTCGGAATGGGGAGCAGAGATCGACTAGTTAGTCCGTGAGCTTTCGCTCGATTTCCTCGAGAGTCTGGCCCTTCGTCTCCGGCAGCTTTTTGAAGATATAGAGACCTCCGAGCACGCAGATCCCGGCATAGAGCCAGAAAGTACCGGCGGCTCCGAGCGCGGCCTTCAGGGAGGGAAAGGTATATGTAAGGATGAAACAGGCGGTCCACAGCGCCATCACGGCGACCGACATGGCCGCACCGCGGATGCGATTGGGAAAAATCTCCGAGATCACCACCCACGTCACCGGTGCGAGGGACATCGCGTAAGCGGCGATCGCCACCAGCACGAGCAGAAGCACGGGGAATCCAGTGACTCCGCTGTAATAGCAATAGCCGAGCACGCCATAGACCACGGCAAGGGCAAAAGAGCCGAGAAGCATCAGGGGGCGCCGGCCCGCGCGATCGACAAACCCCAGCGCCACAAAGGTGAACACGAGATTTACGGAGCCAGTCCACGCGATGTTCTTGAGCACCGACGAGATATCGTAACCCGCCGAGCGAAAGATTTCCTCGGCGTAGTTAAAGATCACGTTGATCCCGCACCACTGCTGGAAGACCGCTAGAATCACACCAAGCACCAGCACCTTGCGCAACCGCGGATCGAGTAGATCCGAAAATCGCACATGGCGCACTTCGTCACTCGAAAGCGTGGCCTCGACATCGCGCACTTCCGCCTGGGCATAAGCATCACCACCGATCCGACTCAGGATTTGCACGGCCTCTTCCGAACGGGCATTTTTCACCAGCCAGCGCGGGCTCTCCGGCACGATGCACATGCCGAGAAGGAAGAGCAACGAAGGCACCGCCGTAATTGCAAACATCCAGCGCCAGCCAGTCGTCCCATACCAGGAGTTAATGATGAAGTCGTCAGAGGCTCCCACCGGAAGCCCGCTCACCAGCGCCCAGTCGATGATTTGCGCGAGGAGGATGCCAACAACGATGGTAAGCTGATTCACTGATACCAACCGTCCCCGCATGGCAACCGGAGCGATCTCGGAGATATACATGGGTGAGAGACTGGACGCGAGACCGATGGCCGTTCCGCCCAGCATCCGCCAGAAGATGAAGTTATCGATCGTATCAGCGAGTCCATTACCTATCGATGTGACCGCAAACAGAGCAGCCGAGGCAATGAGGAGGCGCTTCCGCCCGAACCTATCACTTAGCGCGCCGGCAGTAAGAGCACCGACAAGGCATCCGACGAGCGCGCAGCTATTCACCCACCCCGAAAGCGAGGAATCGGTCGGAATGAGAAAGTGGCGTTCGAAGAAAGGCTTGGCGCCGCCGATGACGACCCAATCCCAGCCGAAGAGCAATCCGCCCAGGGCGGCGACGAAAGCGATGGTCCAGACGTAACCGCTTTTGATCTGGGTAGCGCTGGATGATACTGGAGGAGGAGCCGTAACGATCATATTCTAGTGAGGGAAAACGGAAAGGCGAAGACAGATCCGCCAGGTACGAACTTCGCCAGGCGCCAGTGGCGCGGGGGAATCCAAGCCAGCGGCGGCAATGGCGAGCGAGTCGGAGCCGCCATTTGAAGGCTCGATGGCGACATGATGAAAACCGCGGAATTTCCCGCGCGTGAGCCAGATCCCTAGCCAGGGATTCTCCCGCGCGTTCCAGCGAAACGCGAGCCGATCTCCGGTTTCCGGATTTACGATCGCAGCCGCGCCCTCGCGCAACGGTCCGGCAAAGAGCTTCGCGTACGCCTCGCCGCCAAGGTCGAGCCGGTCGAGTTGTACGCCGCCTCCAGGACCGGGCCATGCCCAACTTTCGAAAGAAACCGATCCAGGCAGGCCCGCTGCGGCTTCGACACTGAGCGCTCGGACTTCCGGCGGCAACTCAAGGCGGTCGCCTGGGCGGATCGCGATGAGCGGATGCAGGGCCCACAAAAACTCCTCTGGTGCCGATCCGCAGTTTTCTACCCGATAGTCGAGCGTCACCTCCTCGCCCGATACCTGCACAGTGCGGGTAACTACGAGCGGTGTAAGTGGCAGGCGAATGCGCGTCGTAATGACGTTGCGCTCCCACGCCTCCGCATCGAGCGCCCACGGCAGCGCCCAAGCCTCTCCGTGATCGGGCAGATTACGACCTTTCCATTGCGTAGGAGCAATCGTCGGAATGCACTCATCAGCGCCAGCAAACGTGCTTGACGTAAAATCATCGCCAAATTGATTGCGGAACAATGCATTCCCCAGCGGCCGGTCGAGCCACTCCCTGCCGGAGCGAAGATCGCGAAGGCTGAGGATGCGAGCGCCAAGAGCGGGCACGACGAGTACTTCCATTTCCGCACTTCGCAAAGTGCAGACTTCAAATCCCGATTCCTGATCGAGCTTTTTGGAAGTTATTGGATTCATGTCGCAAGGGCGAGCGCTGCCGTAAGTTCCGGCGCGAGCGGATGATTTGGATCACGCTCGAGGACGCGCTGGAGGAAGCTGGCAGCCAGGGTTTCCTGCTCCAGCCCAGCAAGTGCCTGCGCCTCGAGGAAGAGCGCCGCCGTCCGCTGCCGTTCCTGGATGTCGTCCTCGAAAAGCAGCATCGCTGGCAGAGATGTCGCGAAGTAATCGATCTTTGCCTCGTCGTATGCGAGATGCTGCGCGTAAGCTTGCAGCTCATTCAGAAGCCGCTCCGCTGCGGACTTTTTACCCAGCTTCGCCATGGACAGAGCGGAGTAGTAAGTCATCTCCGTGTAAGCACGGACATTCATCTCCTGGAAGTCGCCCTTGAATTCCGCGGCGTGCTTCCAATGCGCTTTGGCGGCTGACCGCTCGCCGAGCCGTTCGAGCGCAACACCAAGCCAAAAGTGAATGTCACTTTGATTCGCTAGCGGATGCCGGGATTCGCCCAGATGTTCGGGGCAGGACAGGGCCTGTGAGAAATGGGCGCGCGCCTTCACGGCATCGCCGCGTCCCAGCGCCTCGCGCCCGAGCGCGATGTGCGTGCGTACGTGCTGGCCCAGCGCCATGCCCTCCCCGCCTTCCCACGGCTGGAATTTCCGGCTTCCAACGATCTCCAACGCCAGCGCGTGACGACCGGTCTGATTATAAAGCGCGCAAAGCTCGACCGATAAATCATCACGCTTCTCAACGAGCGCGAGATACTTCTCCAGCTCGCGCAGCCGCTTTTCGGGCTTCTCGCCGAGCCGCTTCCAAAGCTGATCACGCTCGTACAGAAGACGCGCATCATTAGGTGCTGCACGGAAGGCCTTTTCGTAAGCGGCACGAGCCTTAGCCGGTTGCCGGGCAATGTTGAAGTAAGCGATCCCGAGATTGCGCCACACGACCGAGTAATTCGGATCGAGCTTTGCTGACTTTTCCCAAAGCCGCATCGCGTCACGGTGACGCCTGCGGTCATAGAAAAGGTTGCCAAGATAGTACGGCGCACGCGCGTCCGTGGGATTTGCCTGCATCGCGGCCTCCAGCACGGCGATTTCTTCCAACCGGGCCGGGAAACAGTAATCGGGTGAGGCCTTGGCCGCTGCCTGGAAGGCCGTGCGAGCCTTGCGCGCATCGCCCCGACGCGTGTGGATCCAGGCTGTGTAATAGGCCAGGAGTGGCGCGGTGCCCGGGTCGGCCTGTCCTGCAGCGAGGACCAGCAGGGCCTCGTCATCAAAGCCCGCGCGCGACAGATCGAGCGCCACATCAATCCGCGTCTGTGCATCGCACGTGAGCGGATGTCCAGCAAGGAACCGCGCCCACCAGTCGAGTGGATCGAGCGTTAGCGTGGCAGCAATCGTCGCCGAGGCCTGTTCTTCCAATCCCAACCGGCGCAGGACGAGCGCCTGGAGGTTCCGAGCGCGAAGATTATCGGTATTCAGCCGCAGCGACCGATCGATGTGATCGAGCGCGGCACGCCAGTCTTTCCGACGGCAGTCGAGTTCGGCCAGTTCGTGATATGCGGCCGATTGCCACGCCTGATTCCAAGCCGCCTTATAAAATGCCGCATAGGCTTCCTGCTCACGGCCGAGATGTCGGAGCGTCAGGCCAAGATTGTAATAGGGCTCACCATCACGCGGGTTCGCGTTGCAAAGAGTAAGTCGCTCAATCGCCTTGCGGAAGTGCGCTTCAGCCTGAACGAATTCGCCTCGCCGGAGGCGCCGCAGCCCCAGGGCATTGTTACAGCGCGAATCGCCCGGGTCGCGTCGGATCGCCTCTTCCCAGTAAATCTCGGGTGAACGCGTCGCGTGCCGGTATTGTTCGAGATGCAGGCCCGTCGTGAAGAGTTCATCGACGCTGGCGATTTCCGAGGGCGGCAGTGGCTCTTTCGCCGGCGGCGGCACGTCCCCTGCCGATGTCGACGATCCGGGAGTGTAACTAATGATCTCTCCGCCCTTGGCATCGATCACGCGTAGCGAGAGTTTGTCCAATTTCACCCCGCCGCGAACGGCGACTTTCTTCAGCAAGGGCGCACCCGGCCCAAGGTCGGCCTCGAAGGCGGCGACCTGCTTTCCGCCTGCGGACAATGTAATCGTCGCCCGCTTTAAGACAGATGAGACAGAGACGCCCACACCTACTTTACCATCCACAACGCGAAGGCTCACCGCGGCGTCGAGATTCGCATGATTAGCCGGACCGATCTCCTGAATCGGATACCAGTACTGGCTCCACGACTTCGTTTCGCCCGGCATGAGAAACGAAAAATCCGGCTGATTATCCGTATAGACGCCGGCCATGAGTTCAATGTAAGGCGCGAACTCTCCCTTTTCATCCGACTCGGTAAGGTTGCGATCCCAAGCATAGCCGAAATCATGATTGCCCCAGGTCCACTGCTTCTTGCCTGGCGAGATGTGATGGTTGGCAATATGCACCACGCCTGCCCGCGCGCGATGGTCGTATCCTCCAAAGAAATCTTCCTTTGAGCCCATGCACATATAGGAAGTGGGCACCGGGATATTCGCGTAAAAGGAAAGATCGTTCGCGACATACTCGACGGGCGCCTCGCCGCCGCAATGGGGCGGTCGGAATTGCGAAGGCGCTTCATTCGCCGTTACGCCATCCATGCCGCGCTTCTGGTAATCCACCCCGTAGTAATGCCGCTCGCACAGCGGATACTCGCTCATCGAGCGGCGCGCATGATCGGCCACGTAATGGACGTCAGGCGGAAAGAAGCTCTGATACGCTTCATGCACGCGCGTGGCGACGTTCGCCCACCAGAGAAACGTCTGGACGAAGGGCGTCCGATTGTAGGCGCGCACCTTCAATTCGATGAAGGCCTTGCCGGGATGGAGGCAGATCCCGTGCATTCCCTTCATCCGCGCCATCGGGTCGTGATCGCTGCACCAGATGGTGACGCTGCCGTCCTCATGGTGCTCGATCTCTGTATCCACCGGCATGAACGTGGCCGGCCGATGATGCTGCGGCCAGTTGAACTCTACTCCGCCGGAGATCCACGACCCGGCGAGTCCGACGAGCGCCGGTTTGATCACCGGCTGCTGGTAGAAAAAGTCGTAGCCATTCGTCTTGTCCTGCGCCGCATGAATTCGGCCGCCGATTTCAGGCAGGATCATCACGCGCAGGAATTCGTTTTCGATCTGCACGGAATTCCACACGCGGCTGGACTTTTGCTCGGCGATCCGGTCGCAGAAGGGCAGCGGATAAACGGCGCCGCTGCTCCCCTGGTAAACGCGCTTCTCCAGGAACATGGGATTCCGATCCGGAGGAAGCGGTTCGAAGGTGGGGATGGTGACGGGCTCGCACCAGACGCGGACGGCAGATTGCATGGGAAACGCCCTATAAAACCGGACGAAACGCCTCTCCGCAATGGACAGAAGCTCGAAAAAGATGGACGATCTTACACCATGACTCAGCTTCCGCGGCATCGCTCACACGGTTTCTCGGGACAGCGCATGGTCGTTGTGCCTCAGCCAGTCTGGGCTCGCCACTCCGGGCACCCGCTTCTCCATTCGCTCCGGGTCACCGATGCCGGGTTCTTCCCAAAGGCCGCCGAACATTTCATCCACCGTCTCCACGGTGCGAAGACTGAGTTGATCATTGCCTGCATTGATGGCTCGGGGCTGGTTTGCGTGGGCAACGATGAAGTAACAGTGAATCCCGGCGACGTCGTCTGGCTGCCTTCCGGCATCGCGCATCGCTATGAATCAGATCCCGAAACGCCATGGACGATTGAGTGGGCTCATTTCGCCGGCGCTGAGGCATCGGCGTGGCGGCAACTGCTTTTCGGCGCCGAGAAGAACAATATCGTCTGCCACGTACCGGAAGACCAGATGGGCGAGCTCGCACTCGACTCAGTGCACGCGATCCTCGAGAAAGGTTACTCGCTTCTCAACTTGATAGAAGCGGCCTCAGCCCTGCGTTGCGCCCTCGGGAAGCTCGCCCGGCTCCGCCAGCAATCTGGTGCCACATGGTCAGCCCAATCACGCGTGGCGGCATCCATTGAGAAACTGCGCGCAAACTGGCGGCATCTCCACCAACTCGAAGAACTTGCGGCCCAGGCTGGGGTCTCGACCTCCCATTATTCGACCCTTTTCCAGCAGCAGACCGGATTCTCGCCGATCGATTTCATCATCCGCCAGCGCATCCAACACGCGGCCTCGCTCCTGGCCACGACCAACAAACCCATCCACGCAGTCGCCGTCGAAGTCGGATACGAGGACGCGTACTACTTCTCACGCTGCTTTCGGAGGATCATGGGATGTTCGCCAAGGGCGTATCGGAGCGAGTTGCCAATCCGGCGCCGAGGTTAATTTCCGGGCCTTCGGGGAACCGGGTAGAATGGGTTAAAGCTTTCGATGCTTGAGCCGCACGGACGCCAGCGAGACGGTTGAAATACTCGTGTTCGCCTTCTAGGCGATCGCCATGATGGCAATACTCCAACGACTGGAATGCGGCGGAGTTCGGCGAACCGTGACGTCCAGGACTTCGCAGTGAGTATCATTCAATAGTTGGAACAACGATGCCATTGCAGATGTGACGGTGCGGACGTAATCCACGCGTCAGGTTGGCATCCAGCTCCCGGGGCTTCACCAACCGCCAATGCCTGACCTTCTCCAGTCCGTCAAAATCAATTGTGTCCGCGTCGTAAAAGCAACTCCCGGTTCCAAAGACACGATGCAAACCGCTCCCTCATGACTGTCAAACAAATGCCCTTCCCGACCGCGAGAGGTCAAAAGGGCGTGGCCCTCGTCCTCGTACTTTTCGTTCTCGTCCTCACCACCGCACTGGTAGTGGGCTTTCTGAGCCTCGTTTCGACGGAGCGACAGGCGTCGAGCAGTTACTCCGACGACTCGCGTACCCGGCAACTCGCCGACGCGGCGGTCAATATGGTCATCGGCCAAATCCGCCAGGCGACGGATACGCTCAACGATGATCCGACAGCTCCCAAAACCTGGGCGTCGCAGCCGGGGATGATCCGCGTCTATGGAATCACGGATCGGAACAACATTGGACGAGCCGATTTGACGCGCGCCTATAAGCTGTATTCCTCGGATCAAATGGTGGTCTCGACTTTCGGTACGCCAGAGGCGAACAGCGAGGTGCCGCCTACGGACTGGAATACCAAGCCCGCGCTCTACACTGATCTCAATGCGCCGGTGCAGGTCACCGATCCGGCAAACCCGGCTTCGACGAAACAGCGGTTCCCTATTTTCGATCCAGGCGCACTCGGCACGATCCCAGGTATGGATGTGGTAAACGCACCAGGGGCCACCACAGGACAACCCGCGCCAATGCCGGTGAAATGGCTCTATCTCTTAAAGGATGGCACTTGTGTTGCAGCCCAAGAAATCCCGGGCAACACGTACCAAGTTCGCGTGGCCGGCGCGACGGATACGAATCCCATTGTCGGAAGGCTTGCGTTCTGGACCGATGATGAGTGCGCCAAGGTGAACATCAACACCGCCAGCGAAGGG
>FTBG01000171.1_pt1 | contig 34292 bp, 17 predicted proteins | sample 1639311 | NCBI WGS metagenome assembly FTBG01 (sample SAMEA3914864, study PRJEB12502) | metagenome | biome: forest; material: soil | place: USA | collected 2012-03-12 | depth 0.3 m | reverse complement strand
TTGGGTTGAGTACATCCGGACCTGGCAGCGGATTGACATTGGTTTGGACCCCTTTCCCTATGGAGGGGGGATCACCACGTGCGATGCTCTATGGATGGGCGTGCCGGTGGTCACTCTTGTTGGGCGGACGGCAGTCGGCCGCGGCGGCTGCAGTATTCTCTCTAACTTGGGTCTGCCGGATCTGATTGCCGAGACGCCTCAGCGGTATATTGAAATCGCTGTTTCGCTGGCTCGAGATATTCCCAGGCTGAGCTCATTGCGGGGAAGCTTGAGGGATCGCATGGAGCACTCTCCGCTTAGAAACGCGGGCGGCTTCGCCCGAGATATGGAACGCCTATATCGAGAGATTTGGACTCGCTGGTGTGCGAGTGTAAAAAGGGCTAATCCCTGATGTGGATACCCAGAATTCTCCGAAAATACCGTCTCTCGATGTCCCAGTTTCAACCTCAGAAAGTTCCATGACGGTTGATGAAATGATGCAGCAGGCGGTCTCGCATCACCAGGCGCGGCGGCTATCGGAAGCGGAAACCCTGTACCGTGGGATACTTCAAGAGCATCCGGACCATCCGGGAGCGCTGCACATGCTTGGAATCCTAGCGATGGAACTCGGTCAGCCCGCGCTTGCCGTACAACTGCTGCGCAAGGTAGTCTCTCTCGTTCCTCGCAGAGCGGAAGCGCACAATGACCTCGGCAGTGCTTTGGGAAGCACCGGCCAACTCGATCAAGCCATAGAGGTATGTCGTGAGGCTTTGCGGCTCAATCCAGCTCTGGCTGAGGCCCACAATAACCTCGGAGTGTTTTTGCGCGAAGCAGGTGAACTCGAGGGAGCTCTCAGCGCTTGTTCGAAAGCTGTGCGACTCAGTCCGGCTTATGCGGATGCACACGATAATTTGGGAAATGTGTTGGTCGATTTGGGGAGATATCAGGAAGCTGCGGATGCCTATCGGCAAGCCATTCGGCTCAGCCCGTCAAAAGCGGAGGCCCATGTTCATCTGGGATTCGCTTTAGTTGGAATGAAGCAATACGAGCAAGCAATCGCCGCCTGCCGCCAGGCAATCGCGCTCGATCCAGCAAATGCAAGCGCGTATCTTTGCCTCGGAAATATTTTCCAAGCGCAAAGTCGTTTTGCCGATGCCATCGCCGCCTACCGGCAGTCGCTCGATCGTGATCCGGAAGACTCGACCACACACAACAACCTTGGTGTTTCTCTCCTGGCGAGTGGTGAAGCCGAAGAATCCCTCGCCGCACACCGGAGAGCGTTGCAACTCGCACCACGATCTGCGGAGGCACATTGCAACATCGGTGTCGCACTTCAGGCTCTGCATCGGCACTCGGATGCTATAGAACATTATCGCGAAGCGTTGCGCGCCAATCCAAGTTTCGCATCTGCTCAAAACAATCTCGGCAACACCCTTCTGGAATTAGGCCGGATCGAGGAGGCGCTTTCGGCGTTGCGCCGTGCCATTGAATTGGAAGCGGACGCCCCTGCTCCGCACTACAATCTATCCAGAGCTCTCAAAGTAAGCGGCAGTTGGGACGAAGCCATGGCTGAATGCGACGAAGCCATCCGGCTCGAACCCGGCTATGCGAAGGCTTACAACCATCTCGGAAACTGCTACAAAGATCAGGGACGGTTGGATCAGGCCATTCAATGCTATCAAAAGGCGGTCGAATTTGATCCAGACGCCCCGTGGTTTCACAGCAACCTTCTTTACGCTCTCTGCTTTCATCCGGATTACGATGCCGAACGCCTCCGGATTGAACATGCTGCTTGGGATCGCCTGTATGCTCAGCCGTTGAAGAACGGTAATTCTGAATTCCGGAACGAGCGCTCTCCTTCCCGGCGAATCCGAATCGGTTACGTTTCTCCCGATTTTTGTGCCCACGTCGTGGGATTGAACATTCTTCCCCTTCTTCGCGAACATAGTGCCGCGGAAGTGGAGACCTATTGCTATGCGAACGTGCAACACCCGGATGAGGTCACGGGAGTGCTGCAGGGTCTGTGCAATCACTGGCGAGATATCTTCGGAGTGCGAGACGAGAAGGTGGCCGAAATGATTCGGGCAGATGAAATCGACATCCTGGTCGATCTCTCGCTCCACATGGGAGGTGGCCGCTTGCTGGTTTTTGCCCGAAAACCCGCCCCCGTTCAAGTAACGTTTGCCGGGTACCCGGGGAGTACTGGGTTGGAGGCCATGGACTACCGCTTGACCGATCCCTACCTCGACCCGCCGGGGTTGCACGACGCGCATTACCAGGAAAAATCCCTTCGCTTGGGCCACAGCTTCTGGTGCTACGATTCCGAGGCGATGAGCCTGGGGATGGAAACACCGCCACCGGTGGCGCCACTCCCGGCGATGGAGACCGGAATTCTCACTTTTGGCAGTCTCAATAACTTCTGCAAAACGAACAGTCGCGTGTTTCAGCTATGGGCACAGGTGCTCAGAAGTGTCGAAAAATCCCGTTTGATTCTGCGTTGCGGCGAGGGAAGCCATCGGAAGGAGGTCTTGGCCCAATTTGATGCCGCAGGGGTTGCGCCGGACCGAATCGAGTTTGTTCCGCGTTGTTCAAGGGAAGAGTATCTGCATTACTTTGACCTCATCGATATCGGCCTGGATACCTTCCCTTACAACGGCCATACCACCAGCCTTGATTCGCTTTGGATGGGAGTTCCTGTCGTCACGCTGGTGGGCGAGACCGTGGTCGGCCGCGCCGGTCTAAGCCAGTCGAGCAACCTGGGTTTGACTCAACTCATTGCGAGGACACCGGAACAATTTGTCCAAATCGCGGTTGGCTTGTCGCTTGATCTCGAGGGTTTGGCTGCGCTAAGGCGCGATCTGCGTACCCTTATGCAGAATTCACCTTTGACAGACGCCGTCCCATTCGCGCGTGAGGTGGAAGCCGCGTACCGTCAAATGTGGCGCGATTTCTGCCGCAGGCCCAGCCCTTGAGAACAGCCCTTAATCCTTTTTTCAGTGACCGATTCTTCACTCGAACAGGCGATGCAACTCGCCATGGACCAACACCGGTGCGGACGATTGGCGGACGCAGAGACGATTTATCGTCGCGTGCTCGCGGAGCGACCGAATCATCCGGATGCGGCGCGTCTGATGGGGGTTCTGGCGGGCCAGACTGGGCGGTTTAATGTTGCTATTCAACTGTTGGAGCGAGTTGTGGCGATGCAGCCGACACATGCCCAGGCTCTGGTGGATTTGGGGGATGTGCTCCAGGCGCACGGCAAACTAGACGAAGCGATTTCGGCTTACCGCCACGCGATCCGGCTCAGGCCGGAGTTCGCCGAAACCTATAATAATCTGGGAAACGCACTGGGTGCGGCCGGTCGCTTTCCGGAAGCGGCGGAAGCCTATCGCGATTCGCTGCGCCTCCGTCCCAACCATGCTCCGATCCGGAGCAATCTGGGAAATGCATTGGGCGCGATGGGCCGGCTCGATGAAGCGATAGCGGCCTATGAAGAGGCTTTGGAAGGTGACCCAACCCATTCAGACGCTTACTACAACTTGGGCAACGCGTTCATCGCTGCCGGCCGAATCGTGGATGCCATTGCCGCTTATCGAAAAGCGGTGGCGCTGGCTCCGAACCACTGCCAGGCGTATAACAATCTAGGCAATGCCTTGGCCCAAAACGGAAGTCTTGATGATGCAATTCACGCTTTTCACAAGGCGTTGGAAATAGATGCGGGAGATGCGCCCGCTGAATCCAAACTCGGAGATGCGCGGAGGTCGGCTTGCTACAACAATCTGGCCGGAGTGTATTTGGCGCAAAAACGAATGGACGAGGCGATCGCTATTTATCGAAAGGCGCTATCGCTGGATCCCCACTCAATCGTAACGCTGGCTAACCTGGGCATTGCCCTCGAAATAAACGGTTTCTTGGACGAAGCCGTTGTTTGCCACCAGCGCGCTCTGGAGGAAAATCCCAATCATACCCAGGAACTTCGGAATCTTGCGAATGCCAGGGCAAACCAAAGGCGCTACGCCGAAGCCTTCGAGTGCTTTGATCGGCTCCTGAGTCTCGATCCGGCAAATCCCGAGTTTCTCAGCGATCGTCTTTTTCATCTGCACTATCTCGAAGAGTTTGATGCGGCAGCGCTGCTTCGTGAGCATCGGAAATGGAACGAACGCCACGCTGGCCCGCTGGCATGCTTTATTCCTGCTCATTACCGGAAGGTGTGCTCAGAGAGGCGGCTTCGGATTGGGTATGTGTCGCCGGATTTCCGCCAGCACGTCGCCGGCCGCAATTTCCTGCCTCTGCTGCGGGAGCACGATCGGGAGCACTTCGAGATTTTTTGTTATTCCAACGTCGAGAAGCCCGATGCCTGCACTGAAGAAATCCGCCAGCTTGCCGATCACTGGCGGGCAATCTTTGGAGTTTCCGATGAGCATGCCGCGGCCATGGTTGCCTCGGATCAGATCGATATCCTTGTCGATTTGGCCGTTCATACCGCCCGGAATCGGTTGCTGCTCTTTGCCCGGAAACCGGCGCCGATTCAGGTCACTTATCTAGGCTATTGCAGCACGACCGGGATGGATGCGATGGATTACCGCTTGAGCGATTTCTATCTGGATCCGCCGGATGCGGATTTGAGTGGTTATTCAGAAAAAACCATCCGGCTGGCGCATAGCTATTGGTCATATCAGCCGATGGGACCAGTTCCCGATGTTGCGGCATCACCTGCCGCCGGATGTGGGAAAATCACTTTTGGCAGTCTGGACAAGTTCGCCAAGGTTTCCGAGGCAGCTTTGGATTTGTGGCTGCAAATCATCGCCGGTGTCCCCGGCTCCGAACTCATCTTTTATGCCCAGGAAGGCTCCTGCAGGGAAGAAGTGCGGCAAAAATTCGAACGGAAGGGGATCTCACGAGCAAGACTGCATTTTGTCAAAATGCAATCCTGGGAACAATATATTCAGACTTGGTCTCGCATCGATATCGCCTTGGATTCCTTTCCCTTCGGCGGGGGGATTACGACCTGCGATGCGCTCTGGATGGGTGTGCCAGTCGTGACGCTTTCCGGGCAGACGGCGGTGGGTCGTGGCGGGCGCAGCATCCTTTCCAATATCGGCCTGCCGGAATTCATCGCCGAAACGCCGGAGCAGTATGTGAAAATCGCCGTCTCGCTAGCCGGAGACGCGGCGCGTCTCGGCGAATTGCGCTCTACTCTGCGGGACCGCATGGAGCATTCCCCCGTGCGAAATCCGAAAGGCCATGCCCGAGACGTTGAAGCTGCTTACCAGGAAATGTGGCGCAGATGGTGTAACCATGAGAAGAAGGAGTGACAGAAGCTAATCTCTTGATCACCCAACTACTGGAAACCGCCGCTGAACACCAGCAGGCCGGACGGTTCGCGGAAGCGGAGACCTTGTGCCGCCGCATTTTGAGCAGGCAGGCAGATCACCCTTCGGCCCTTCACATGTTGGGGGTCATTGCGGTCCAAATCGGCTCGCCAGAGGTTGGTCTCGAGTTGATCGAGCGGGCCGCGAAAATCCGGCCAAATATTCCTGGGCTCTACACGAACTTGGCAGTCGCCTTGGAAAAACTGGGACGATGGGACGATGCCGTCGCGGCCCACCGTTGCGCGGCGGGTCTTGAACCGAATTCCGCTCATGCACGCTTCTCTTTGGCGACGGCGCTGATCGCGGCCGGCCGGGCGCAGGAATCCATTCCGATTTTTCGCGAAACGCTCCAGATCGATGCGGATCACGGCGCGGCGCATTTCAATCTGGGTAACGCCCTGCTGGAGGCATCCCGATTTGAGGAAGCGATCGTTGAGTTTGAAGCGGCCACGCGGCTGCTGCCGGGCTTTGCCACCGCTCATAACAACCTGGGGAATGCCTTACGTAGCGCCGGAAGGCTCGGCGAAGCGGCTGCTGCATACCGGCGCGCCACGGAACTGTGTCCGGACGATGCCATGGCTTGGCGCAATCTAGGAGTGGTACGCCAGGAAGAAGGAGATTTGGATGCAGCAATCGCTCACTACACGCACGCTGTTGAACTACAGCGCGAAGATGCAGCTGCCTGGGGTAACTTGGGGACCGCTTTGCAGGTTTGTGGCCGCCTCCGCGAGTCAATCGAGGCCATTCGCGAAGTGCTTCGGCTAGTGCCGAGTTCGCCCGCGACGGTCGATGGTGAGGAGATTCACGAAAATGCGGTCGCTTCCGTCCAAAAAGCGGCGATCGCTGAATCAGACGTCGCGCAATTTCACAGCAACCTCATTTTAACTCTCCATCTCGATCCAGGCTACGACAGCGATGCAATTTTGCGGGAAACTCGCGCTTGGGCGCTTCGCTATGCTGAGCCCTTGAAATCCTCTTATAGGCATCGAAATCATTCCGACCCGGATCGCCCGCTGCGGATCGGTTACGTTTCAGGTGATTTTTGCAACCATGTCCTTGGTTGGAATATTTTGTCTCTTTTGGAGAGGCATAACCGCGAGCGCTTCACGATATTCTGCTACAGCAACGGGCTCACTCCCGATGAGGTGACGGCGCGATTGCGTTCCGTTGCTGACCGATGGCGCGAGATTCCGACCCTGAGTGACCGGCAAGTGGCTGATCTTATCTCGGAGGATGAAATCGACATTTTGGTCGATTTGTCGCTTCACACGACCCGCAACCGTCTTTTGGTTTTTGCCCGCAAACCAGCCCCCATCCAGATATCCTATCTTGCATATTGCAGTACGACCGGCTTGAACGCCATGGACTATCGGTTTAGTGACCCGTACCTCGACCCTCCAGGAAATGATCTTTCTTGCTATCAAGAGGAAACCGTCCGCCTTCCGGACTCTTACTGGTGTTATCAGCCCAGCGGCCCATGCCCCGACGTTGCGAATTTGCCGGCGCTGGCGTCGGGCTGCGTGACGTTTGGATGCCTCAACAATTTCGCCAAAGTTTCGCCGGAAGCCTTGAATTTGTGGATGGAGATACTCCAAGTTTTGCCATCATCGCGGCTCCTGCTGCACGTTCCCACAGGGTCTTGCCGGGAAAAAGTTTCCCAGCGGTTTGCAGCTCAGGGGATCACGCTAGACCGGCTGGAGTTCGTTGAAAGGCAATTTTGGGACAACTATCTTGAAACATTGCAACGCATCGATGTGGTCTTGGACCCCTTTCCCTATGGGGGTGGAATTACCACCTGCGATGCGCTCTGGATGGGCGTGCCGGTCGTTTCTCTATCGGGACAGACTGCCGTCGGGCGTGGGGGGCGAAGCATCCTTTGCAACATTGGTTTGCCGGAGCTGGTGGCAGAAACGCCCGAGCAATACGTGAAAATTGCGCTCTCTCTAGCGGGCGACCTTTCGAGGCTGGGTGTGATTCGCTCCGAATTGCGAGATCGCATGGAGCGCTCACCCTTGCGGGACGCCAAAGGCCATGCCCAAAAAATTGAATCCGCTTATCGGGAAATGTGGCGCAGATGGTGCTGTGCTCTACGGTAGTTTTCCATGTGCCCCCCCTTTCAATTATTATCTGTGAGAAAACCGTCTCTGGAGCGGGCTCGCCGTGGCGTTTTTCTCCCACTTTCCAGGAGGAATTTCGGCATTCTCTCCGGGCGCGAATCCGCCCCGCCGCAGCCAGGATTTAGCCACCTCCCCAAAGGGAATAAATTTTTTGCAGAAACCTCAAAAAATCGCTTGCCACTTTTCTCCCAGAGTGGTGTATTCCACTCAAATTGCGCCGGTGTGTGCACCGGTGTCGCCCCCAAATCAGCTTCGTAAATCACCTCCAGAACCGCCCCAGTCTCCAGTTTCGTCACTCTCCAACCACCCGCCTATTAACCCCATGAAGCGCTCCCGCATCCCCTTAAACCGCACCGTTCCCGCCACTCGCGCCCACAAAACGCTCTCGCTTGCCAAAGCGTGTGCGGCTGTTCTTGCGGGTTTCTCTGCCCCTGTTGTTGCTTCTGCTGCCAGTTACTACTGGGCGGGTGACAATGGTAATCTTTGGAATCAGACGGCCGGTTTGCCGCAGACGAACTGGTCGCTCTCGCCAGACTTCAATAGCTCGAGCGGGTTGGTTCTTCCTGGGAGCGCGGATGATGTTTATTTTAATCTCGCTAACGCGACGAATCTGACGACGGAGTTGGGGCAGAGTTTCAGCATTAATAGTCTGAATTTCAACTCCAACGCGGCGAACCCTGTTATTATTCAGGATACTCCTGGAACTCATACGCTCACGATTGGCGCTGGTGGCGTCACGGATAGTGGCTCTTCGGTCTTTACGGTCAGCACGAATGTGACGCTGGGTGCGAACCAGACTTGGAGGAATACGAATACCTCCAACGCCATGATTTTCAGTGGCCCTATCGGTGGATCGGGAATCAATTTAACCCTGGCTGGCGGCGGGGGTTTTAATCTCACTGGGATTAACACATATAGCGGCACGACTTCGCTTGTTACAGCTGGCACCGCGCTCACTTTGAGTGGCTCGAATGGTAGTCTGGCGACATCGAGTATTTCGCTTGATGGTGGCACCACGCTAAACATTGACAATACAAGTGGCAGTAACGCTGATCGTATTGGCAACTCTACTGGAATTACTTCCCGGGGTGGGACGATCGCTCTCAAGGGAACGAGTGCCACGGAAACGGTGGGTGTGCTGAATCTCACCACGGGTGATACCCGGGTGAATGTGGATGCTGGGAGCACTTTGACATTAAATGGAGCTCTGACTCATACGGCGGGCGGCGCGGTGAATTTTTCACCCACGGGTTCCACCTTCATCACTGGTCAGACTAATGCTGCGGGCGGCACGATTATTGGTGGTTATGCGACGATCGGTAATATTGGTTCCGTTCAGCAGGATGCTAATGGTGGTTCTAACGTGCTTAACTTTGCCAGTATCAGTGGAGGGCAGGTTGTTCCGCTTGCCTCCTATGACCTGAATGACTTCTCGTCGGCTACGAAGAATACGAAAGTGGATGGTTCTGTGAGCGGTGGTATTAATATTCTGACTGCTGCATCAACCACGATTAATTCCCTTTATCTTACTGGGAACGCGAAAGTGCAAATCGGTACGGTGGGGAATACGGCTGCGGCTACCTTGGTGATCGGCAGCGGTGGTATTATCGTCAATGCGGCTACGTTGAACCAGACTGGCGCGGGTCCTCAGGTTGACCTCGTTAATTCAGCGGAATTGGGTGATGGTATTGCCAATAATACGTTTAATGTCGGCGGTGGCGCGATTACGGGTAAAATTACGTCCCTCACAAATGATCTTGTGATTACCACTGCGAGTAACCTGCGGCTTGATTCGGTGATTACTGATAACGGTACACAGCAAGTTAATCTCGTTAAAAATGGCTCCGGCACGCTCGATCTCAGTAACGGTAACGCCAATCCCACGACCAGCACCTTTACTGGAAATACGACGATCAACGGTGGTTTGTTGATCATCAAGTCTGACCGCACGTTGGGTGCGAATCCTACGGTGACAAACCCTAACGCCATTGTCTTGAATGGTGGCGAGTTGCGGATGACGGCCACGATTGTTTTGAACTCGAATCGCGGTATTACGGTGGGGCCGCAGGGTGGTACCATCAGTTATAATGGTGGTAACTCTACGCAGTTGACAGGCTTCTTGGTGACTGGTTCGGGATCACTTACATATTCCGATATTCCCAGCTTCGGTCTCACGGCGAGCAACATTAACGCATGCGCCATGAACGTGGGGTTTGGAACCACGAATTATCAGGGCAGTACCACATTCTTTACGCAGGGCAGTAATAATACCCATGCGATTAGTGCGGTCATCTACTTCGGTGGAAGTAACAAAGTACCGGACACCTCGGATGTTACCGTCACGAATAATGATGGCAAAGGCGTGTTGAACCTCAATGGTGCGAGCGATGTTTGGGGTTCCCTGGCGGGAAATGGTACGATTGTTAATGATATCACGACGATCACCTCGAACCTGACCGTGGGTCAGAGTAATCTCTCGACCAATTATTCCGGTGTTCTTGGTAAGACAGGGGTTACGTTCAGCGTGGGTGGAAATGTCGGCTCCGGCGATAATACCAGCAATGCGGGCCAGGGAGCGGGCGCGACAAACTCGAATATCACCTTGGCTAAAATTGGCGCGGGAACGCTGACTTTGAGTGGTGCCAACCAGTACACGGGAGCTACCAAGATTGGAACTAATGCCAATGATGGTGGTAAGATTCTGGTGACGGGATCTCTCGCTAATAGTCCTGTGACGGTGGGTGATACATCGGGCCATTCCGGAAGCCTTGGTGGTAGCGGTACGATTGCTGGACCGGTGACCGTGAATGCATCAGGCTCTTTGGCGCCGGCAATCAATGCAACAAGCACGAGTCATCTAACGATCAGTAACAACCTGACGCTGAATTCCGGTGCTAGTTTGAACTTCAATTTCGGCGCCACTGGTGGCACGGGTGGTACGCTTGGAACCAGCGACACGGTGATCGTCAATGGGGCGGGGCAACTGAGCCTGCCGAGCAGCCTTACGCTGAATATCACGCCTCTCACCGGGTTCGGAATCGGCACTTACGAGATTCTCGATAACACTTCGAATGCCACCCAGTTGACCCCCAGCACCACCAACTGGGCGATCAATGGCTCTAACACGTTTAATTACGCGTTTGTCGTCGGTACCGGATCTAATACATTTGATGCCAGCCTGGGTGGTGGTGTTGCGGCTAAAAATGCGATCTTTCTTGAAGTGCTCCAGGGTAACCCGGCCTACTTCTGGACGGGAGCAGTAAATGGTAACTGGAATTTGAGTACCGCGAACTGGACTTCGCTGGGCTCCGGCTCGATTTACCAAAACGCCTCGAATGTCACGTTTGATGATGGTCAGGCAGGCTTGGTTACTCCGTCTACGAGTAGCGTCACGGTTCAGGCCGCTGGTGTATCGCCGAATTCCATCACATTTGGGAACGCATCGCTGCCTTATACCTTCGGCGGCACGGGTGCTATTACCGTCACTGGCGCTGCCGGTATCTCCAAATCGCAATCCGGTAGCGTTGCGTTCAATGTGGACGTTACCACTCCACAGCTCGCCATCTCGGGTGGCTCCGTGACGATTGGCTCGTCGAATAGTCTGACGGCCACCAATGCGTCGAACGCGGTTACTGTCACGGGCGGTTCCCTGACGGTAAATGGCGCGGTCAACACGGATCAATTGAAGGTGTCCGCGGGTGGAACTGCAACCATTGCCTCTGGAGCGTTGCTGAGCCCACATTCGGCATCTTCGGTTACGGCTAGCGTCAACGGCACTCTCAATCTCAGCAACGGAACCCAGAGCCTCGGGGGGCTGAGTGGTGCGGGAAGCGTGGCTCTGACTTCCACGGCTCTGACTTTGACAGGTAATTCGTCTTTCGATGGTACTCTCAGTGGAAATGGCAGCCTTGTGGTGAATGCGCCAAGCTCAATCGTTTCCCTTTCCAACGGAGCTTCCAACTTCTCCGGCGGAACGACCATTACGAATGGCACCCTGAATCTTACCAATACCAGCGGTTCCGCGACGGGTTCGGGAGCCGTCTTGGTGCAACCCAACGGTACGTTTGGCGGTACGGGTTTCGCCACCGGCGCTGTGACCTTGAATGGTACACTCGCACCTGGTGGTGCGGGAGTAATCGGTACTCTGACCTTGGGAAGTTTGACGGCGAACGCGTCCAGTATTGAGTCGTATGATCTTGCGTCCCCTGGCAGTGGCGACCTCGCTCATATCACGGGAGCGGCGAGCTACGCTGGTTCTCAGACGTTGAACATCACCGCTCAGTCCGGCTTTGGAATCGGCTCATGGACACTTGCCACTGCGGACGGTGGTCTTACGGATACCGCAACCATCACGGTGGGCACCGTAACGGGGCCGGGCGCTCCGACCGGCGGCTTGGCAGCGGTCATTTCGTATAACGTGGTCCAACAGGGCAATAACTTGGTTCTCAATGCGACGGTGCCGACGGTGACTTGGACCGGTGCCAATAGCAACGCTTGGGATATCGAAACTACTCCCAACTGGAAGCTCGGAGTGAGCACTGCGAACTATGTGGATGGCGAAAGCGTAATTTTCGACGACACGGGCACGAATACCAATCCCATCAACGTGGCTGCTGCGGTGTCTCCGACGGCATTGCTCTTTAATAACACTACGGCGACGGCGTACAGCTTCGCGGGTTCTTCCATCGGTGGTGGTAGCAACAAAGGTTTGACGATGAATGGGAACGGCACGGTCACGCTCAGCGCTGGTAACACGTACACCGGCGGCACTCACCTCAATGCGGGTACGTTGATCGTCCCGTCAGATACAGGTCTCGGTGCCGTACCGGCATCGGTGGACGCCCACAATATCGAACTCAATGGCGGTACCCTTTCCGTCACCACCGGCACCGCTGCCAATTTGGCCGCTGGGAATGCGACCCTCAACACCAACCGGGGCATATTCCTCGGGACGAACGGGGGAACTCTCAATATCGGCTTTGTGGACTCGGCAACGGGTTCCGGTAACATCGGTTCGGAAGTGGCCTTCGTTTACAATGGCCAGATTACTGGCGGAAGCGCTACGTCGACCTTTGTCATCTCCGGCCAGGCTGGTGCGCAGTCGCCTTCAGCAGCCTCCATCCTCGATCTGGGCACGGCGCAAACGTATCTCGGTAATACGACGATCAATAACGCCATCGTCCAGGTCAACTCCGGAACCACTGGGCCAGGAACCGGTGCGAATATTACGAATGTCCTGCCTGCGACGACTGTTCTGAATCTGATCAACAATGGCGTGTATAACATGGACGCCGGGTTGCCGACGCAGACGGTGGCCGGTCTCACCGGTGATAGCAGCGGCAGAGTCAGCACGAGCAACGCCTCGAATGCGGCTCCGTTCACCATTAATCCGGCTACGGGCCAAACCTATAACTTCGCCGGGTCGATCCAAACGGTTCTTGTCCGCGGAAAGGCCGGCAGCAATGATCGCCTCTCGGTTACTATCGGAGGAGACGGCACTCAGATCTTTAGCGGCGCCAATCTTTACAACGGCGGTACCACGATGAGTGGAACCGGTACGCTGCAGTTGGCAGGAGCCGGCACTCTGGGTGCAACCACTTCCGGCTTGACCGTTAATAGCGGTACGGTCGACTTGAACGGGACCAATCAAGGTGTGGGTAACCTCTCTGGTGGGGGAGGAACCATCACCAACACCGGCAATGCCAATAGTGTTCTGACCATCGGGAACGGAAACGCCGGCGCCGGAGCCTTCGCTGGAGCGATCACCAACGGTAATACCAATAACGTTGCAGTGACGAAGACCGGTACTGGAACGATTGCGCTCTCCGGTGCAAACACGTACAGCGGTGCGACGACGGTCAACAACGGCACGTTGATCGTAAGTGGTTCGCTCTCCGCGAGCACCACTACGACCGTCAATACCGGCGCAACGCTCGCCAGCGGAAATAATATCACCTCGTCTGTCGGTCCTGTATCACTGACCAGCAACGGAACGGGCGGTGGCACTCTGGCACCAGGAACAACGGTGGCCAATAACGTCGGTCTCACCAGTATCGGTGAATTGACCGTCCATGGTAACCTCACTCTCGGTGTTGCAGCCACTGCTGGGCTGGCCCATTTGCAGATTGAACTCGGTGGCGGGGGTACCTTGGGAGCCGGTGGCGGCACCATGTACGACCAAGTCACTGTGACCGGTGCAGGTTCCACAGTAAATCTGAACAACGTCAATCTGGACGGTGGTCTGGTGAATAGCTTCGGCAACCCGCCCACGAATCAAGGTCTCTTCACGACGCCGCTTCCTGCTGGCGATGAGTTCTTCATCATCATCAATCAAGGGGGCAGCGCCGTCAACGGGACCTTCGCGAACGCCACGTCTGATCCCTTCAATGGTGGCTTGCCGTCAGTGGTCCTCGGTGGCCAGTTGTTCGACATCTACTACAGCGCGAACTCCGGCACGGGAGCCCTCACGGGTGGCACCGATGTCGCCTTGGTCTCCGCGGTTCCGGAACCCGGTTCCTTCGCGACGATCATCAGCGGCCTTGGCATGTTGCTTGGCTTGCAACGCTTCCGCCGCCGCAGCTAATCCGGCCCACACAAAGTAGTCTTCCAGTTGCGGCCCCGCTTTGGCGGGGCCGCTTCTGTTTTATCCACACACGAGGCTTAACTGTCAGTTGAGGTTTCGCCCGGGAATCATGTAGATTCCATTCTATGCTGATGGGTGAAATCTTGCCTCCTCTCCACCGTGTTCCGACAAGAATGAAGGAGGAAGGCCAGACTCGGCTTGTTCCTGCGTCAGGATCAGTGTTTTATTCCGCCCGCCTGTGAAAGTCCTCATCGCTTTTTTTCTCGCCATCGCGGTCTTTGGCGCCGGCGGATATTTTACGTACAAGATCTACATTGAGCCGAAGGAGAAATTGCAGCACGAAAAGCAGTTGCCTCCTCCGCCACCCCCTCCTGATCCAACCGTCCCGGATTTCGAGAAGTGCGTCGAGCTGCAGCAAAACGCAAAGTTGATCGAGGCGCGCGCGGCATTCACCGACTTCATTGAGCGGTATCCTGAATCGACCAAAATCGATGACGCCAAGTACCGCGCCGGCCAGATTAATAGCTACATCTTTCTCTCGAGTTATCCCGCTCCGGAAAAGCTCACCTACGTGGTGCAGAAAAATGATGTGATCACCCGTGTCGCCGCGAAGATGCGAACGACGCCGGAAATGATCCTCAAGGCCAATGATTTGCACGGAATCATGTTGCGCATCGGCCAGAAATTGATGGTTTCGCCTGGCGATTTTTCAGTGCTGATCGATCGCAAAAATCAAAAAGTCGTGCTGCTCAACAACGGCAAATTCTTTAAGCAATACCCATTCATCGGCACTTCCGGCCAGCACGCCCCGAAGATCGGAGCTTCCGCACCGAAGAAGGGGGCTCCCACACCGCGGCCGCCGAAGTTGATCGGCAAAGTCGTCGAAAAGATCGCCTGGAGAAGTGGCCAGCGAGTCACACCTTTTGACAAAGACAAAGGAGAAGCGTACGCGGATGCCGATCATTGGATTGTCATCTCACCCGGCGGGCATAGTCTTTACACCGACCACGAAACGACCGATGCCCCGCCGCCAAAGACCGATACCACGCAGCCGAGCAAACCACCCGGTGGCGGCTACGGCCTTGCGCCGGATGCCATGCAAGAGCTGGCCGCGATGCTAAATAAGAACACGCCTGTAACCATCGATTAAATTTCCCTGTGAAGACTGCTCCGTTGGAATTTGAAAGGCCGATCGTCGAACTCGAAGAAAAACTGGCCGATCTGAAAAAGCATTCGCGCGCGAACGATATTAATTTTGAAGCAGAAGTTCGCCGCATGGAGGAGAAGCTCGAAGCAACCAAGCGGGACATCTATTCAAATCTCACCGCTTGGGAGCGAGTCCAGATTGCCCGGCATCCGGCGCGGCCTTATGCGCTCGATTATCTGCAGCTTTCCTTCACCGGATTTATCGAGATGCACGGAGATCGGTTATTCGGGGATGACGCTGCGATGCCGGGCGGATTCGCTCGGCTGGGGGATCATCGCTGCGCGGTGATAGGTCACCAGAAGGGGCGCGATACAAAGGAAAATGTGAAGCGCAATTTTGGAAGCGCACATCCGGAAGGGTATCGCAAAGCCTTGCGCTTTATGCGCCTCGCCGAAAAATTCGGATTGGCCTTTGTGGCATTGATCGATACCCCCGGCGCCTTTCCCGGTGTCGGCGCAGAGGAGCGGCATATCTCCGAGGCGATCGCCGTAAACCTCCGGGAGATGATGCTTTTGCGGACCCCGATCGTTTCGATTGTCATCGGCGAAGGTGGGTCGGGCGGAGCGCTTGGCATTGGAGTGGCCGATCGGGTGATCATGTTGGAAAATGCGTACTACTCTGTGATCTCGCCCGAGGGGTGTGCGGCGATTTTGTGGAAACATCGCAAGCATGCGCCCGAAGCGGCGGAAGCGCTCAAGCTCAATGCCCACGATCTCTTGGAATTGCGCCTCATTGATGACGTGATCGCGGAACCCCTGGGTGGCGCCCACCAGGATCAGGGAGCGGCGATCAAGGCGCTGAAAACTGCGGTCTCCCGACACCTCGACGAGCTGGCAAAAATTCCCATCGAAACCCTGCTGCAGCAGCGCTACGAGAAATTCCGCAGGATCGGCGAGTTTGCGATGGAGACCGCGTGATTTGGTCGCGGCCCAAAGGTCGCGTCTGAGTATTGCATAGCATGCCCGTGAGCGGCTAGGGTGTGTTACTTGTTGCTTCCTTTATTCCGCCGTCTTGGCCCAACACCTCAGCGCCTCGGCGACACTCCAGGCCTGAGCGATGCATCCCCGGGGAGTAAATGGCTCTTCGGCGTCAAAGATTTCGCTGATCTGCCCGATACATGCGTGATCGAGATGCGGCAGCGCGGCTTCCAGCCATTTGCGCGCGCCGGCTCGATCCTCCGGATGCACTTTTAGCCAGGCATCGATGAAGGGGCCGATCAGCCATCCCCAGACGGTTCCTTGATGATAGGCTGCATCCCGTGCGCGCAGATCACCAAAGTAACGCGGCTTGTAGTCGGGATGATCTCGCGAGAGCGTTCGCAATCCCACCGGGGTTAGCAGCTTGTCTTTAACGACATCCAGGACTTGCGACCATCGATCTTGATTGAGCACAGGATGAGTGAGCGATATGGCAAAAACCTGATTTGGCCGGCAGGCCGTGTCGTCCCCATTTTCACCATCCACGACGTCGTAGAGATAGCCGCATTGAGAACACCAGAAACGCTCGTTAAATGAAGCCCGGCAGCGCTCGGCATGTTCTGCAATGGATTGAGCGGCGTCGTTATCGTTTTCTTCCCGCAACCAGCCCTCGAGCAATCGAAGTGCGTTATACCACAGAGCATTGATCTCTACGGGTTTGCCTCGCCGGGGTGTGACTACCCAATCACCTACCTTTGCATCCATCCACGTCAGTTGATAGCCTTCGGCGCCTTCACGAAGCAGTCCATCTTTGGCATCTACCTGAATGCCGAATCTCGTGCCGCGCACATGGTGATCCACCATATCTCGCAATATCGGCAGCAGCAGGCGGAGCGTGGCACGATCGCCCGTTGCTTCGAGATAGCGAGAGACGGCGTGAAAGTACCATAGTGTGGCATCCGCCGTGTGGTAAACGGCTTCATTTTGACCATCAGGAAAATAGTTGGGGATAAGGCCGTGATGAACGTAGTGCGCAAAGGTGCGAAGGATCCATGCAGCCTCATTTTGCCGGCCCGTGGTAATGGTCAATCCTTCCAGAGAAATCATGGTGTCCCGGCCCCAATCGGTGAACCAATGATATCCGGCAATCACGGAGCGAACTTCGTCGCCCGCGGCGCGTGCTCGCGCCGCGTCTTCGAGGCGGCCCGCAGGAGTCATGATGAATTGGTCGGCCGCGAGCACCAGTTCCGCTCCGGAGCCACTTCGCGCACTCGGGTGAGCGATAGAGAGGAGCCGGCGCCGGCGTTCCCGATCGGCCGCAAAGGCTTGCGTTGGAGTTAACGCCAGCGCGGTGGACCAGGGTTCCGTGGATGCGATGAGGGTAGCCTCGCGGCGAGCGCGGAGATTGGCGTGGAAGAAGCCCGGACTCCAGAGCAGGCCGCGGGAGTGATAGCCTCGTTCCGCTTCCACTTGGTAGGCCAGCTCCCGCGTGGATCCGCCCTCGTGAGTGAAGGCGCCTGCGTCGCCATCGATTACCATGCGCAACGGTGGATAGGGGTAAGGGGAGTTGTCGCCGGCGCGGATTTCGTAGTGCCGGCCACGAATCGAAAAGATATACTCGCTCCTCATGGATTCGCCGACATCGTTTTCGTGCGGGCGAAAGTGGACGGAAGGGCGCAATTCCAGGCGCACCGATTCCGGTCCAGAAATCAGTCGATAGGAAATATAGATGGTATTTTGCCCGTAAATGAGAAGCATCCGCTTTTCAATTTCGATTCCATCGATCAAGTAACTCCAGCAGGGGACCTGATACTCCAGTCGAAACTCCCTGAGATATTGCGGTAAATGCGACGTCGCATCCAGGCGATTGGGTTCTTCGCCGCCAAAATGCACGACTTTCCCATCGGGCAGGGAAAGGAATTCGGAGAGATGGTTAAGCATCACGATGCGGCCCATTGGCGCGGGGAGGGCGGCGATGAGCAGTCCGTGATATCGCCGGGAGACATAACCCGCGATAGTGCCTGATGCGTATCCGCCCAATCCGTTCGTCAGGAGCCATTCGCGATTCAAAATCTCTCGCGCCTGTTCTCCATTCAATCCCTGGAGAGGGATTCGTCGAATCAATCGTTCAGAGGGAGAAGATGTGTCTGCCATATTCGTTAACGACTTATTCTAAAGCGGATGGAGCAAATACGGTGGCCGCATGGCCGGGCACGATCCATTGCCGGGAGGGTAGAAACCGAAGCGGTCCCTGCCCGCCGTAGCTAATATCGTCGCTGGACCAAAGAAGCCGCCAGCCACAGCCGCGGACGGGCGCAATCAATGGTTCAGGCGCCGGCGTGAAGTGGAAAGTGGTGCCGAGGTTTACAATCAGCAAGCGGTCGTCATCGTTCTCGCCGAAAAAGCGCAGCATAAATACTTGCGGACCGAGGACCGCTCCATCGACTCCCCGGTGGCGCGGCTTGGAAAAAACGGGATCGCGCGCGCGCAGTGCGATCAGGTCAGCGTGCAATCGAAGGATGGGTGAGTGTGACTTTTTTTCGGAGTGATCCAGCTTGCAGCGAAGAAAAGTTTCCTCAGCATTTGGCTCAGTCAAGAGGTTGGCATTGTGCGCCGCCACAGTGGCGATGCTCGGAAACTGTTCGAGGAAATGGCGCCGGCCTGCAGTCACATTTTTAGCGAGTTCGGCTTGATGATCGGCAAAATAGAAAAAGGGCGCGGAAGCGGAGAACTCCTGGCCCTGAAATAGCATGGGTGTCTGGGGGCCGAGCAGGAGCAGCGCGGTCAAGGCACGCAGATCGCCGGGGCTGGCCAATTCGTGAAGCCGCCTTCCATCGAGGGAATTGGCGATCTGGTCGTGATTTTGCAGGAAATGGACAAAGCGCTCCGGTCCCAGCCCCAAGGTGGGCGTTCCCCGGGGCTTGTCCTGCCATTCGTAGCGCTGGCCCTGATACAAGTAACCGTACTTGGCCGAAGAGACAAACTCCTGTGGCGTGCCGCGGTAATCGCTGTAGTAAGCCTCCACCTTTCCGGTGAGGGCCGCTCGCGCCGAGTGATGAAAATCGTCGTTCCAAAGGGAGTCGAGCGCGCTGCCTCCTTCTTCAGTACTTTTCAACAGATTGGTCTCCTGGCACTCGTTTTCACCTACGAGATAGATTCTTCGTTTTCCCGCTGCGGCCCTGGTTTTTTCTGCGATGTCGGCAAGGATATAGTGATCCGAGGAATCGAATATCTGCTGAGTGGCGTCAAAACGAAGGCCGTCGAGATGAAATTCTCGAATCCAGTATTCAGCATTGGACAGGAAAAACCGGCGAACGGGTTCGCAGTTGGGGCCGTCGAAGTTTAACGGATTGCCCCATTCGTTTTTGTACCGCTCGCTAAAGTAATCGGGCGAAAATTCAGCGAGATAGCAACCATCCGGCCCAAAATGATTATAGACCACATCGAGGATCACGCCGAGTCCCTTGGCGTGTGCTCGATCCACAAAAGAACGGAAGTCGTCCGGCTTCCCGTAGAGGCGGGTGGGCGCGAAGAAATTTACACCGTCGTAGCCCCAGCCGAAGCGGCCAGGAAATTCAGCGACCGGCATGATTTCCAAGATCGTCACTCCAAGCCGTGCCAGTTCCTCGAGGTGCTCAGTGGCAGCTTTCCAGGTGCCCTCCTGGGTAAACGTACCGACGTGCATTTCATAGATGACCTGACCGTTCACGCGTGGTCCTGGCCAATCGCTATCCGACCAAGGAAACGCACTCGGGTCGATTACTTGTGAAGGGCCGTGCGGTCCTTGTGGTTGAAAACGTGAAACGGGATCGGGAAAATCCCCGTGATCGAGGCGAAGCTTATAACACACGCCGGCCTCAATGCCGGGTACGAAGGCCGAAAAAAATCCGTCGGGCTCCACTTCGAGAGGGTGGCTTTCGGATCCAGGGTTGCCGTCTTCATCGCAGATTACGACCGCTACACTCTTGGATCGCGGCGCCCATACTCGGAAATGCGCGCCCCCTGGCTGCACCTCCGCTCCCAGGGGCTGGAGCGGACCTGTACCGGCTCGCTCCTCGCTTTCGGGAGCGACGGTGAGTGAATGCGCCGCCTCCATCGCTAGCTTGGGAACGCCCTGAGCCCCGGAGCGTCCTTCGTTTGAGTATTAACGATCGCGGAACCCGCGATCACGTGCATCGAGCGCAACTTGCTCTTCATTTGTACCAGGAAGCATCGTTCGAAAACACCTCCGTGGCTCTGTTCGGGCGACGATGAGCCCAGTCAATTCCAACCGCTGCTGCCGCCCTTTCCTCCAGAATTCCGGCGCCTAATTCTTAAAAGCCGTTGTCCGTCGGCTTCGGGGTGACTGTGCCGGTGGCGCCGGGTGGCGCGGGATATTTTGCCTTGAGCGTTTCATTCACGTACTCGAGGCACAACCGCTTTTGTTTGTTCCTTCCCGAGGTGGAGAGATGAATCGATATCTCGTCCTTGGTTTCCGGATTTGGCAGTTTCCAATCAGCCGCCGGCTCACCGGGTTTGAATGATTCTGATTGCCGGGTGCCGTATTTTTCCGTGAGCATTTTCTTCACCTGCTTAAAGAAAAGCTCGACGTCGCCGTTCTCGGCAAAGGTAATTTTTCCCTGCCAAAACTTGTCTTCTCCGGTATCGAAACCCCACCACTGCACGGAAAATCCGGAGGCCGTGCCGCCGCTGAATGCCAGGTGACTATCGGTAGACGCACGAGGCATCGTGTTGGTGTGTTTTTCCTTCATGGCGCTTTTGATTTCCTCTCTGGAAGCGCCCCATTTGATCCCGACGAAATCCTCGGGAGCAGTGCTAGCGGCAGCCCATGCAGCCGTGCAGGCAAGCGACAAGACCATGGCGCACAGAACAGCCACAGGGCGAAGTGAATTTATAACTGGGGCGGAAATCATGCCGACAGCGTCAAGCAATATGCCTTCCGCGTCAAGCTCGTCTGGCTAGCTTGTCAACGATAAATCTCAACTGTCGATCCCGCATGATAAGGCGCGGACCGCCGGTAAACATAGTGACGTGGGTGTGGCCCGCGTTCGTACACATAGTACCTGCCTCCACGAGAATAGTAGTAGCGATTTTCACGGATGACGAGAGAGCCATAGCGGTGAGAGTAAGGCCTCCCTCCCGTGTAGTAGAAATCCACCTCTCCCGGTCCATAGTAATCGCGCCCGTAGTAGGCTGGCCGATCGGCGTATGCGACGCGACCATAGTACGGTTCATCCTCACAGCCGCCGAGGAAGGGCATGGCCAAGATAGGTAAAAAGAGGAGTGCCTTTTTCATAATGGGAGAAGTGGAGCGCGAGAGCATGTTCTTTGGGTCAGATGCAGATCATAACAGAAACGTTTCGGTCGTGGCGAGAATCATGGATGGCCATCAAAGCAAAGCTCCGGAACCTATTCCCATGCGCAACGTTGTTCCACGTAGGCGGCGGAGCCGTCGCGCAACCAGCCATCGAGCTGCGCCTGATCCTTTAACTGCTGGCCGCGCATTCTTGGAACGACAAAGTAGCGCACGGTAATTTCCGGCAGGGAGGTCATGTCTCCCCAGAGTTTTTCGAATTGAGCGACAGGGAAGGTATCTTCCTGTCCGTGACCCCAGCGTTTCTTAACATCTTTGAGAGTGACGTACGTGGGGAGACGCGAGGCAAATTTGCGAATCGCTGAGGCCACGAGGCCGGTGTCTTGCAGTTGAGCGCGTGTGAGTTCAAAGGCCGCGAGAAGCTGATCCAGGTCAATCCAGGTGGTCATGGAGTTGTAATAGCGAAGCGCGAACTCCTGCTCCTCCTGAGGCATGGCCAGTCCTTCGACGAGGCGCGGGCGGCCATTGACTCGCGCCAGGCCGCCACCGCGGTCTTCGAGGCGGCGGGGAATGACTTCGAAACCCAGACAAGCTCCTTCGCGCAGAAAATAGCCGAGAATCGAAGGATCGAGGTCCGCGCCGAGCGTGTCGATGTTATGAAGCATCAAGTAACGAAGCCGGGGGCGTTCCACAAGGAGTTGCTGCAGGACACCATTGCGCAGGAGATTGGGAATTTCATACCAGTGGCCCACGGGATGAAGACACTGTGCGGGCACGTTGTCTGTGTAATCCGTGGCTTCACCGCTCGTGAGCGCCCAGCGGATTAGCGCGGAATGCAGGCTGTCCCGCACTTTCTGCTGCTGCACATCGAGGAGTTGCTGGGGCATTTCCTCCCAGGCGAAGCGCAGGTCGCGTTCGGTGGGGATGAGCCTTAGGCCAATCGCGCGGCCCGGTGACAGGAGGAGCGGGCCTTCATAGCCATAGTGCTTCTCGCGTTCGATCGTTTCCGCGATGGGGCCGTGGGTAAGATAGCTGGTGGTGATGAGATGCGGCAGCCAGGCGCCGCTCTTGCGGGAAGCCAGCCGGCTCTTGGCGAGGTGTGTTTCGAGAAACGTGCGATGGCGGCCCGCAAATTTGCAGAAGGGATGAAGCGCTTTGACCACGCCCGCGCCCTGCGTCCAGCGCGAGCCGACTCCCGCTGCTAAAGTAACCACCGCGACTTCCCCTTCTGCCAGGCTCGCGAGGCCGAGCTGGGTGAGATCGGGATCGGCGGTTCCGGCAGAGGAAAGATCGATGACGTCTTCATCGCGCACATCCTCGATACTCGCATTGTTGCGGAGGCGGTTTTGCGCTAGGCCGATCCGGCCGCTGCGCAGGTCGGCGCGAATCTGCTCGTGCTGGGCCCGATCAAATCCATTCTCATCAAGTAACTCACTGAGGGTCGGACCTTCCTTTACTTGTTTCAAAGTGGGGAAAAGGCGATCAAACAGGGTGCCGACGATGCCCCGTAATTCCGGGACTGTCCGGCAGGCGTTGCCAAATTTCTCCAGTTCGCGCCGGCGCAATCGTGGCAGGCTCAATTCATCCGCGCGCAGAAGAGGAGGGACGATGAGTGCGTAGTATCCCTGAGGCAACAGAGCGCTCGTGCCCGAGAGCAAACGTGCGTAGGTGCCGGTTTCGTTGATGGCGAAATCATAGACAACCGGCTCCATGGCAAAAGGCAGCGCGTGTTGCAGCTCAGCCTTGGTCTTGCACATGATCGCCAGCAATTCCTCTTGAGCCTCGGCGTGCCGGCTGGGCGCGACCATGAACCCCATGCCGCCCCCTGACATTCCGCCGAGCATCCAAAACCCGCGAAAATCAGCCCCAAATGCGGCTTTGGCGCGCTGGATCAATGTTTCCGTATATAGGTTGCTTGCCCACGGAATGATTGTTTGCAGAGGTCCGCTGAAATTGCGGGTGGTGGCTGCACCGAGGGCGGCGATGTTTCCCTCGCGCAGCGCGGTGAGGATTTCTTCGAGAAGCCCGAGCGCCTCCTGCCGGCCTTGCCATTCGGCTTCGGAGCGCAGCAGGTATTTTTCGGTCACCATTTCGAGAATCGGTCCCACATTCTGCGCCATGCCGCCATGCACCAGGATCAAGCTTTCCTGCAACTGGCGTCTGGCATCTTCGGATATCTCGGTGCGCTTGAAAACATGATGTGCCGGCATGAGCCGGCCGCGGCTTATCCCCCATTCGGGATCACCTTCGGCCGCTTCTGCGCCCTGGATGAGCTTGATTCCCGGCCAGACACCGCCGGAGTCCTGCCAGCCGCCGCCGGAGCCGCCGATCCATTCCCCGAGGAGGGCGCGCGCCAGTACAAGCCGCCGCTCGTGTTCTTCCAGCGGCCCTTCCAGGGATTGCGCCTGGCCGGTGGCCCGCATGCAAACACTAATTAGGGCGGCGAGTAAATTCGTGGAGACGGCGAGGCGCGAGCCTTTGGGAATATCGTTAACATTCGAGACGATTTCCAGACCACGTCCCGCACCGAGCATGCGGGCCAAAAGATCGGCCAGGCTTTGTCCCGAGCCCTCAATGCCGGGAGGGATGAGGCCGCTGGCAATCACCGCAGCTTTTAACAAACCTAGATAATCTTTGGCGAAATCGAACACCTCTGCGAGCGCGGTGATATCGGCCGTGGCGCCAAGATCGACGCTGGTGAGCCGCAGGATCGGTTCTTCGATAATGCGCAGATACGCCTCCACGGGAGGCTTCGGCTCTGGGTCGCGCCCATGCACTCCCAGATCGATGGAGACGTTGAGCACCTTTGCACCTTCGGGAAAATCCATCCCGAGAAAGAAAATGTCCGACCACGCGCTGTGCGTGAGATCCATGCGCACCGGGGTGAGCTCGCGCAAGATGGGATAGCTGCCGTCGCTGGAGCGGTGAAGCAATTCCGGGCGGATGCGCAAGGGTTGATCCAGCGGATGGCCCATGCGGAACATCCATTGATTCCCCCGTACCGTACGCACGGAGCGGCGGACCTGGTCGGAGAGCGTCTGTACACCGAGCTTGTGATACGCTGCGGCGAGAGCACTGGAAATGGCGTCACTGGGACCGGTAGTTACTTGTGAGGCTAGAAAAGTGTCGATGGCCTCCCCAAAGCGCCGGTGAAGAAATTGCTCGTAGCCGTGAAAGGGGATCAGCGTGCGGGCGGAAGCAGCGGAATGGGCCGCCAGCTTCTCCGGCAGGTGAAACCGATGCAGGGCATGGAGAAAAAAGAGCGCTCGGACTCGCTCGTAAAGGTTGGCACTTTCGCGGCGAAAGGCATCGAGCGCGGCGCATTCATCCATCAGCTCCTCGAGCGAGGCCTGTGCGGCCCATCGCGCCAGCGGCTGATTGCGCACGGCCGGATCAAGGGATGTGATGAGGTCGCGAGGGCGGGGGAGCATTTACGATTTGTGGGAATTCGCCGGAGTGAGCTGCCTGTTCGCGAGGAGTTCGAGCAGTCCGCTTAAGACTTCGTTGCTTTCCTGGCCTTCCAGGGCCAGGGCGAGCTGCGCCGTAAGCAAGCCATATTTGGCGCCGATATCGTAGCGGCGCCCTTCGATTTCCAGCGCCAAGTAACGCTCCCGCTCCGCCAGCCGCGCCAGCACCGCGCTGAGAGAACCTTGATTTCCTCCGCGAGAGTGGCCTTCCTCCAGCAAATCCATAAGCGCTGGAGTGAGGACGTGAATTCCAAAAAAGCAGAGATAGTGTCCACTGCGCAGACCGGGCACAATGAGGCGCTGTTCGGCCTGCGTGGGTGTCGGCTTCTCCAGCACGGCATGGATTTCATAGGTGCCTGAGCGATTGCTCAAGCGTTCACCTCCCACCGCGCCGTAGTACGGCAATTTGCTCTCGGGAGTGGCCTGCACCGCGGAGACCGCGCAAGCTTCCGCTGAGGCAAGCGCCACGAGTTGCTGGGCACAGGCCTGTCGGCTGCGGCTTACGTAAAGGTGGTCTCCCACCAGCAAGAGAAAGGGCGCGCCCGCGGTGAAGGAACGGGCTCTCCACACAGCATCCGCGTAGCCGAGTGGCTCCGGCTGCTCGATGAAAGTAATGCGGTCTCGGTGCGGACCAGCGGCTGCGGAGTAAGCGGATTCATCGCCGGGAGAGACAACTACAGCGATTTCCTCCACTCCGGCCCTTTCTACCTCCTCGAGAATGATGGCCAGGGCGGATTTCGCCTTGCCGTCGCAATCCACCAAAGTCTGGAGTGGAAGATGGCGCTGCTGGCGGCTGGCGGCAGTGATGACGGCTTTGGTGATTTTCACGTTTGAAAGCGGAATTCGACACGGTGCCAGATAAAAAAGGAAGCAATCACTGTCAGCGGAAGTGATTTCGTTTTTTGTGGATTCGCAACCCTCGGAAAGCCGGGTCCTGGCAGACCGCCGGCTTCTTTGATCCTGGCAGGACGGGCGATGCGCTTTTTCAATGGACATTTCCAGTTTTGGAGGACGCAAGGTGTCATGCTGACTGAACCCCGGAATCTTTGCCGGTGGAGAGGCAAGTCATTAGCGACGAAGCCTTTGTAAACGATCTGGAATCCGCGGAGTGATGGAATCTGTTTCGTTAATTTCTCCTTTTGGACTGGCGCCAGCAGCGAATCCATGCAGGAATGGTTGCTGACGGTTCGAGCTCTGAAGATCGTATGCTGCGCCCGAAATGGCATCGTCATCCCATGCATAGATTCCTGGGTCCGCGGAGACGGGCCCGAGGCGTCACGGTATTCTGTTACCTTGGGTGCAACTGGCTGAAGATCTTTTTCGTTGCGTGCTGCTTATCCCCATTGCTCCATGCAGAGCCGCAAAGGGAGCAACTGTCCCAGCTCACCCGTGTCACTGCTTCACTGGCTGCAAAGGAAGTTAGCTCGGTTGGTACTTTTTCCCGCTTTGCCAGCGTCGGAAAGGTCTTTACGCAGCAGTATAAGCGCAGCCTGTTGCTGGCTTTCTTTGTTTTGGTTTTGCTGGTTCAATCGATCCTCATCGCCGGGCTTTTGATTAATCGCACGCGAAGAAAACGTTCCGAGGAAGCTCTTCGCATTAGTGAAGAAAGGTATCGCGAACTGGTGGAAAGCCAGACCGATCTGGTGTGCCGTTATCTTCCGGATACGACGATCACCTTTGCCAATGAAGCGTATTGCAAGTTTTTTAGTCGATCGCGGCAGGAACTGCTGGGGAGGAAATTTCTGGAACTAATCCCGGAGCCGGCGCGAGAGATCGTGATGGGAATGGTAAATGCGTTACTTGATAAACGCCAGGTCCGCACGGTGGAGCACGAGGTGGTTTTGCCAGACGGGAGCATCGGATGGCAGCAGTGGATCGACTATGTGATCGTCGACGCCGAAGGAAAAGCAGTGGAATGCCAGGGGATTGGCCGCGACATTACGCAACGCAAGCGCGCGGAAGACGCGCTGCGTGTTAGTGAAGAGCGGATGACCTTGGCTGCTCAGGCGGCCAATCTTGGATTTTGGGTGTGGCACGTTCTCACCGATGAAGTCTGGCTTTCTGATTTGGAGTGTGAATTGATCGGCTTCGATTTGGAGAAGCCGCGCCGTTACCAGGGTTGGCTGGATTGCGTCCATCCGGAGGATCGACCCCATGTGCAAGAAACGGTCTCGCGAGCGGTGGAGAGGGTGCATGATTTTGAGAATGAATACCGCGTGGCGGGGTTGAGGGGTGAGACGCGCTGGATTGTTTCCCGCGGGCAATGCTTGAAAAATGAACGCGGGGTGGTCGATCGGGTGCTCGGGGTGAGCATGGACATCACTGCGCGCAAGCAGGCCGAGGAAGCTTTGCAATGCCTTGCGCATTCGGCCCGGCTGGCTTTGGTGGGTGAACTGGCCGCTTCCATTTCCCACGAAGTGAATCGGCCCCTCAGCGCCATGTTACTTAATGCCGATGCCGGTGAAATCCTGCTGCAATCGGAAGATCCACCGCTGGAGGAAGTGAAGAAAATTTTTGCGGATATCCGGCAGGACGGCACCAGGGCTAATGCGGTCATCTGCCGGATTCGCAGCCTTTTGCGAAAGGGGGAATTGCAATTCAGCCGTCTTGATTTGAATGAAATCGCCTTGGACGTCGTGCAATTCATCGGAGCCGATGTGCGCCGTCGTAAAGTAACACTCCGGACAGAACTCGCTCCCGAACTTCCCTCTGTGTTCGGGGATCGCATCCATCTTCAGCAGGTTTTGCTTAATTTTCTGCTCAATGGAATGGAAGCGATGGAAGCGACTCCGGAAGCCGGGCGGCACCTGGTCGTGCGCACGACTCTTCATCAGCACGACGGAGTGGAAGCTGTGGTGGTGGATAGTGGTTCCGGCCTTCCGGCGGACTTTGAAGCGCGTCTTTTCGATTCCTTTTTTTCCACGAAGCAAAACGGAATGGGTTTGGGTCTCGCCATTGCTCGATCCATCGTCGAAGCGCATCGTGGGCGGATTTATGCGAGAAACAATGCAACCGGCGGCGCGACTTTCGGGTTTACTCTACCAACGAGCGAAGGATCTCTCAACTAAGTGGAACTATGAGTGCGGCAATTCCTCAAAAAGCGACAATCCACATCGTCGATGACGATGACTCCCTGCGCACCGCGATGGCGAGATTGTTGCGAGCTACCGGCTATTCAGTGGTTATTTATCCTTCCGCCGGAGAATTCCTCCTTGCGCAACCTGTGGACCATCGCGGCTGTCTTTTGCTGGACTTGCGCATGCCGGGTCCCAGCGGTCTCGACCTCCAGGAGGCGCTCGCCCGCCGGGGCGTGACTCTGCCCATTATCTTTCTCACAGGGTACGGCGATGTGCCCGCATGTGCGCGTGCGATGAAAGCCGGCGCCGTTGATTTCCTCACCAAACCCGTGAAACGCGACGCTCTGCTGGTGGCCATTGCATCGGCGCTGGCGCGGGAAGAAAAGGTGCATGCCGCCCGCGAGAGATACGGATTTTGGCTTCAGCGATTTGAATCTTTAACGAAACGGGAGCGCGAAGTTTTTGAGCACGTTGTTTCTGGTGCGCTCAATAAACAAATCGCGGCGGGCATCGGCGCGGCCGAGCGTACGGTTAAGGCGCATCGGGGGCATGTGATGACCAAGATGGGCGTTTCTTCTTTAGCGGATTTGGTGCGCGCCGCGGAAGAATTGCGTCGCGGTGGGCAGTGGGCGGTAGGACAGGCAGAGCAGTGACTCGTTTTTGCGCGGGATTGAAATATCGCCGGGTATTTAACATTCGATAAAGAGTGTCTTCCTGAACACATGCCCTGAGGGGCATATAGGATGGGCCTAAGGTCCTATTCCCAAGTGGAAATCGAGTCTCCATCATCTTTGCTACTGACTCCGCCCCGTTGTCCCTGTCCTGGCCGAAGCCGGAGGCGAGATGACTGCGCGCGTCGTCAGAGTTCTGTGATTTGTTATGAGTGTGCGCGCTGTCACGTCCCTTGTAATTGCGGCTGCGGCCTTGGCTGCGTTCGTCGGCAAAACCAAGTCTGCTAAAGACGGAAATTCGGGAATGGCGTGGATTCCCGGAGGGGAATTCACCATGGGAAGTGACCAGGAAGGTGCACGGCGAAATGAGCAGCCGACGCATAAAGTAACGGTGGATGGTTTTTGGATCGATGTGCACGACGTGACCAATGCGGAATTTCAGAAATTTGTGGAGGCGACAGGATATAAAACGACGGCGGAGCGTCCCGTGAATTGGGAGGATTTACGCAAGCAACTACCGGCAGGATCGCAGAAGCCGCCGGATGACTTGCTGCAGCCAGGATCCATGGTATTTACTCCATCGCCGGGGCCGGTGGACCTGCGCGAGATGAACGCCTGGTGGCGGTGGGTGCGAGGAGCGGATTGGAGACACCCCGAAGGACCGCAAAGCAATTTGAGTGGGCGCGAGAGTCACCCGGTCGTACAAGTATCCTGGGACGATGCGGTGGCCTACGCCGTGTGGGCAGGCAAGCGTCTGCCCACCGAGGCCGAATGGGAATTTGCCGCGCGTGGCGGCCTTCAGGGCAAGCGTTTTCCGTGGGGCGATGAATTCAAGCCTGCGGGTAAATATATGGCGAACACGTGGACGGGCTCGTTTCCCTACAAGAACACCGCCGATGACGGTTTTGCCGGCACTTCTCCGGTCGGCGCTTTTCCGCCAAATGGCTACGGTCTCTACGATATGGCAGGCAATGTTTGGAATTGGGTGAGCGATTGGTATCGGCCCGATGCTCACGCCTTGATGTCGTCCGAGCCGTCCTGCCACAATCCTGCCGGACCGAAAGCGAGTTGGAGCGCCGATCATCCCTACCAGACGGAGGAGCGCGTGACTAAGGGCGGTTCGTTCCTTTGTCATGCGGATTACTGTGAAAGCTATCGCCCCAGCGCGCGGCGCGGCACGCCGCCGGATACGGGCATGAGCCATATCGGATTTCGCTGCGCCAAGACAGAGAGGCCATGAGCAACATCTGCTTTCCCTTCACCCTAACCATTACCTTGCCTATGAAAATCGCCGAACCCAAGCCTCGTTTCCCGCTCACCCTGCTGCTGGCCTCATTAGCCGCGGGTGTGTTACTTGTAATCACCGGATGCGCCTCCATGGATGCATCCAATCAGGAGTCCCTGCTCGTGGCCGCGGGTTTTCGGGCTCGCACGCCGCAGACGCCGAAACAGCATGAATTGTACGATGCCGCGCCTGCGTATAAAGTCGAGCACGCCTCGTTGAACGGTAAATCGTTTTACGCTTACAAGTATGAGAGCAAAGGCGTGGCCTACATCGGCGGTGAGGCGGAGTACCAGCGCTACAAGCAACTCGCCATCGCGCAGCGAATCGCCAGGGACTATTACACGGCAGCGGAAATGAACCGTCAGGCTGCATGGGGATGGTACGGGGCCTATGGGTATCGGACAATGGGTTGGTAATAGGTCATTTCCTATGAGTGTGCGCTGCTTTGTCCTGGCTCTCTTCCTCGGCCTTGACCTCGCTCATTCAGAAGACCCGTTGCCATCCTGGCGTGAGACTGCGCCCAAAAAGGCGATCCTTTCCTTTGTGGAACGAGTGACCAAACCTGGTTCGTCGGATTTCGTCTCTATCCCGGAGCGAATCGCGGCCTTTGATAACGACGGGACACTCTGGTGTGAGCAGCCCTGCTATTTTCAGGGTTTCTTCGTCGTTTCTCGGATTCGGGCTCTGGCCTCCGCACATCCCGAGTGGAGCGACCAGGAGCCTTTTGCATCCGTCCTCAAGGGAGATCTCAAGGCGGCGCTCGCGGGTGGCGAAAAAGCCCTGGACAAGTTGATCATGGCGTCGCACGCGGGAATGACCAGCGACGAATTTGCTCAAATCGTCGCGGAATGGCTGAATTCCGCAAAACATCCCACCTATGGGCGGCCTTTCACGGAGTGTGTTTACCAGCCCATGCTCGAGTTACTTGACTATCTTCGCAGCCGGCAGTTCAAAACCTTCATTGTGTCCGGTGGAGGCGTCGAATTCATACGCGGTTTCGCGGAAAAGACTTACGGCATTCCTCCGGAGCAAGTCATCGGAAACAGCATCAAAACAAGGTTTGAGATGCGAGAGGGGAAACCGGTCATCGTGCGCGAGGCTGAGATCGATTTCATCGATGATGGACCTGGCAAGCCGGTCGGCATCGCAAAATTTATGGGGCGGCGTCCACTGATGGCTTTCGGAAACTCCGATGGGGATCTTCAGATGCTGCAATACACGACGAGCAGCGACAAACCGCATCTTGCTCTTTTGGTCCATCATACCGATCCCGTCCGAGAATACGCTTACGATCGTCAATCACCCATCGGCAAACTCGACAAAGCTCTCGACGTGGCTGAAGCAGAGCACTGGGTGGTGGTGAGCATGAAGGATGACTGGTCCGCTATCTTTCCACCTCCAAAATGAAGACGGCGCACGCTATTCTCATGCATGGAGCGGCACTGGTGATGGGGTTTCTACCCATGATCGCGCGCGCCCAGGAGGCTGCTTCGGCGCGTGAGCAGGCGGAGAGTTACTTTGAATCCGACGAGCCCCGCAAAGCCGTGGCGACGCTAGTCGAAGCGGCTCAAAAAAACCCGAAAGACCGAGTTGTGGGTGCATTGCTATACTCGGCGATCCGCGACCATGTCTGGCATCCGCCGGAGATTCTACCCGTCGCTCAAAAGGGAGCTGTCAAGGTGCTGGCATTCAGCGCGGATGGCGAGATGCTGGCCAGCGGATCGGCCGCCGGAGAGGTGATTGTCTCATCCACGGAGCCACTTGATGCGCAGGCCGCGGCGGCAAAGCGGATCGTGTTCAAGGGCGACGGAGAAATCATCGGTCTGGCATTTACCGCCGATCAAAAGCGGCTCGCTGTTGCTGCCAAAGACGGCCCTGTTCAAGTCTGGGATCTCTCGTCTGCCAAATCGGTTTTTACCGGCCCCAAGCCTCCGGCGGAGACTACGGCTTTCGCCAAGGCTGAGGACGCGGATTTGATTGCTGTTGCCTCAGCCGGTGTCGTTCAGGTGATAGATATCAGCGTCGGCAAAATCACCGCCGAATACCGTCCACCCGGCGGGAAGGTAGTGGCTCTGGCGTTCTCGAAGAGCGGCCGGAAGATGGCTGCGGCTAGTGAAGATATGCGCGCCCACGTGTGGGAGACCGAATCGTCGCTTCCCATCGGCGCTACTCCTCCGCACAAAAGTGCGATCCGATCGATCGCGTTTTCCTGGGATGAACGTTATATCATGACCGCCGGGGATGATGGGACGGCTTTGCTATCCGACCCGGAATCAGGGTTGGCGGTCGTACCGATGATGAACTGTGGTGCGAAGGTGATAAAGGCGAGCATTAGTCCCGATGGGAGCATGGTCGCAACATTGCTTGATGACTCGAGCGTGCTCTTTTGGGATACATTCACGGGAAAGCGCCTGGCCTTTGATCTGCGCGAGGATGATCCCCTTACCGATTTTGGGTGGAGCAATTCCGGTCTGCGAGGCGTCACGGCTTCGCAAGGCGGCCACGCCACCAGCTGGACCATGCGCAATGGAACGCGCCGCGGTGAAACGATGCCGCACGATTCCGCCGTGCTCGTGGTGGCGCTTAGCCCCGATTCAAAGTTGCTGGCGACCGGGACGGAAAAAGGCTTCGTTCGCATCTGGCGCCTCGACAATGGCTTGCCTCTGCCCACGGTGCGTTCCCATGCGGCACGGGCACGCACTGCGTTCTATAGTCTCGACGGCCAGCATCTTCTCACCACCTCGGAAGATCATACGGCGCTGCACTGGCTTTCTGGAAGGGTAGCCCCTTTTGGGACGGCCTTGAAACATCGCGGTAAAGTAACGTGCGGGGTATTTAGCAAAGACGCATCCCTTATCCTGACATGCGACGATACGGGCATCGCTCAGCTTTGGAATGCCGGCACGGGAAAGCCTGACGGCGACCCCTACCAGCATACGGAGCCGGTGAACTGGGTGGACTTTCATCCCGATGGAAAGCGCTGCGTCACGGCGGCGGGCGCGGTGGCCTCCGTCTGGAGCGTGGCCGATCACCAGAAACCGCTGGCGGTCATCCGGCATCCTGGCCAGGGTGAATCAGAGCTCAAGTGCGCGCGATTTAGTCTCGACGGAAAATGGCTCGCTACGGCCTCGACGGATGGCAGTGCGCGAATCTGGGACGCGGCGACCTATCAACCCACCGGCGTGGTGATCGATCGTGGTTTTCCCGTGCTCTGTGTGCGCTTCAGCCCGGATAGCAGCCGGCTCGTGGTGACGGGCGAAGATGCACAGGCGGTAGTTTACGATACGAAGACGTGGCAGCCCGTTGGCGTTCCGGTGCTGGCCCCTGGTCCCGTCTTTTCCGCGGCTATCACGGCGGATAATTTGTTCCTGGTTATTTCCTCGTTGTTACTTGATTCGGTGCAGTTCTTTGAAGTCGCCACGGGGCGCCCGCTCGGCCCGGGGCTCTCAATCCCGTCTCAGGCCACTTGTGTTGACTACCATTTGCCCGATAAAGTCGTGGTGGTCGCTTGCGATGACGGACAGGTCCGGGCCGTGGAGGCGCCCTTTGTTTCCCAGGATGTCCCGCCATGGATGGCCGACTTTGCGACACGCCTCGTCGGCTACCGGAAGACTGGCCCGGACGAATTTGAGCGCGTGGAAGGACACGTCGGGCAATTGCGCGCCTATCTGGCAAAAGAGGCGCGCGCATCCGATGAGGATTTTCCGCGGTTGGTGCGCTGGAAACTCAGTCCTGGCACGCAGCGCAACGGGATGCCGCGTTTTACCAGCACGCTGGCCGCAAATATTCAGCGCCGTGTTGAGGAGCGTTCCGTCGATTCGCTCTTTGAATGCTATGAAGCCGTGTCCGGCGAACCGCAGGTGCTATCCGCGCTGAGCCTATTTCTCCCCAATATGCGCCAGGGCGAATTCATTGCCGACCTGGTGCTCCAGATGAAAAATGTGGACCCGGTTTCGCGCTGCTATGCGGCGGGCACACTCATTCGCAATGGCCGCAGCCGCGAGGCGCAGGCGGTGATGGAAAAAGCGCTCGCCGAGGCTCCCGATGATCCGGGTGTGCTCCGCCGTGTGGCCAAGCTGCAAGCGGCTCTGATGAATAAGGACACCGCGGTTCAGCTCTTTGAAAAAGCGATTCGCCTCGCGCCCGATGATCCGGAAACCCATCGCGCCTACGGCTGGGCGCTTTACCATTTTTATCAACCGAAGCAGGCCGCCGCCCAATTTCTCCGAGCCCAGGAAATTGCCGGCGATATGATCGACGATATTGTGGCGGGGGTTTTCCTTTTCGCGGGGGGGGCTGTCTT